>Ga0302314_10015698_pt1 | contig 12853 bp, 11 predicted proteins | sample III_Palsa_N2_3_FD_200533 | JGI IMG/M metagenome (GOLD analysis project Ga0302314, IMG submission 200533) | Peat permafrost microbial communities from Stordalen Mire near Abisko, Sweden - III_Palsa_N2_3 | ecosystem: Environmental > Terrestrial > Soil > Palsa > Peat permafrost | place: Sweden...
TCTGACGCCGGTAGCCCGGCAGCCAGGTCTGTTGCAGGCGGCGAAGGGCAATGGAGGCGGCGGTGTTGCAGGCCAGGATCACCAGGTCGCAGCCCTGCTCGAACAGGGTCTCGCAGCCGGCGCGGGTTAAATTGACGATGTCTTCGCCGCCACGAACGCCGTAGGGCATGTTGGCCTGGTCGCCCAGAAAGACGAAGTCGGCGCGCGGCAGCCGGTCCACCAGGGCGTGGTGGATGGAAAGGCCGCCGATGCCGGAATCGAATACCCCGATCGCCATGTCCGCGCTTTAGCGCTCCGCAGGGGCAGCGTCTATTGGCGCCCCAAGCTTTGTGGATATGTGGGCTATTCGCCGCTGCCACAGATAAAGCAACGGCGCGCCGACCAGCTCCAGCACCAGCGCCCCGCGCATCACCAGGCCAGGCGATCCATCGGCGAGCAGTCCCAGGGCGCGAAAAAAGCCGCCGGTGACGACGATCAGGGTCACCAGGCCGAGCCGCGCCTCCTGCCGCTGGATGTCCGGGATCGTGCTCCAGTAGGCGACGCCCAGGCCCAGCAGCAGGCCCGACAGATAACGGAAGTGGCTGTCCAGGCTCGCATCGCCCCAGTCGCCGAGCATCAGGGTGCCGTGCAGGCCCCCGACCATGCCGGCCGCGACGGCGATGAGGCCGGCCAGGGCGAGGGCGATCTGCAGTAGGCGTCGTTCCATCACCGTCTCCGCGTTTCGGCCCCGCCGTCAGACCTATGGCTTTGGCGCCGCCGCGCCAAGGCCGCTGTTGAGACGAGGCGAATTCGGGCGACGACGATCACGACAAAGCTTCGCGAACTGTCACGATCTTGAGACAACTCGATGGAAATACAGCCTCAACGCCCCCAACCGACGGCAATATGTCAAAAAAGTGCTACAAAAATGGCCCGATATGAGTAATCGTGGCGATCAGAGACCGCTGGGGTCGAGCCGCGCGAGCCACCTTCATAGGATGAAATCGCGCGTTTCGGGGTCGACTACTGAGCCGGCTTCCCGCGGCGGTCGCAAAATGATGGGATTCAATTAGCGTTTAGGGGGCAGGGCATGTTGCTTAAGAACCAATTCGTCGCGGGCATCGCCGTCATGGCGCTCGCAAGCGCGCTTGGTGCGGCCGGCGCCGCACAGGCCCAATCGACCGCTCCGGCGGCGACAACCACGCCGCCACCGACGGCGACGACGAAGCCAAAAAGCGACGCCACTGCTGTCGAGGGGCTGGTCATCACCGGCTCGCGGATCAAGCACACCAACTACGACAGTCCCGACCCGATCACCCAGATCACCCAGCAGCAGGCCACGCTGACGGGCGCGGTCGACACAGCGCAGATTCTGCAGCTGTCTTCGGTCGCCAACAACAACACCCAGATCAACAACAACTTCACCGGCTTCGTCGTCACCGGCGGTCCGGGCGTCAACACCCTGTCCCTGCGCGGCCTGGGCGCCCAGCGGACGCTGATCCTGATCGACGGCCAGCGGATGGGCCCGGCCGGCGTCGGCGGCACGGTCGGCCCGGTCGACCTGAACACCATTCCGACGTCGATCATCGACCACATCGACATCGACAACACCGGCGCCTCGTCGATCTACGGCTCGGACGCCGTGGCCGGGGTGGTGAACATCATCACCAAGAAGAACCTGAATGGCGGCGACCTGAAGCTGACCATCGAGCCGTCCCAGCAGGGCGGCGGCGAGGAATACGACGCCAACGGCAGTTGGGGTAAGACTTTCGACCGCGGCTACATCACCGCCGGCTTTGATGTCTATGTGCAGGAAGCGCTGAAGGTCGGACAGCGGGACTACCTCGGCTGCGCCCGAGACCTCGCCACCGTCCCTGGAACGAACCAGTCGGCGGACATCATCGATCCGGCGACCGGCCAGCCGAAGTGCAACAACCTCTTCCTGTCCCCGGGCCTTGAGGACGCCGGCGACGGCATCCTCTATCGCGCGGCGCCGGGCGGGCCGTCCGGGTTCGACTACCTTGGCGGGGCCCTCGACGTGCCGGGCTTCCAGGCGGTAGGCATCAACAACCTCCTGCTCAACGAGTTCGGCCTGCCCAACATCACGGCCGCCCAGACGCGCGCATCGGAGGGCATCGTGCCCTACAATCCGCCGATGTTCGCGCAGGCGACGGCCGTTTCGCCGGTGAGTCGATACACCTTCAACCTGAACGGCGGCTTCGACCTGACGCCGCACAACCAGCTCTACGGCTCGTTCATGTTCAACGAGCGCGATTCCTCGCAGGTCGGGATCAGCCAGTTTTTCGGCATCGCCAATCCCGGCTCGACCCAGAATCCCGGCTTCTTCCTGCCACTGCCGGTTCTGCCGCAACTCAGCTTCGACAGCCAGAAGGTCGACTATTACCGCGCGGTCGTTGGCTTGAAGGGGGATCTGCCCTCAATCGGCCCGCTCAACAACTGGACCTATGACGTCTACGGCCAGGCGGCGATCGACCAGGGCAGCTATACGACCACCTACAACCCGGCGGACCGGGTCGCCGCGGTGCTCAACGCCGATGGCACCGGCCCCACACCAGGGTGTGACTCGAGCTTCCTCAACCCGGGCGACCATGCCACCTGCGTGCCGTTCAACCTCTATGACGACATCGCCAACGGCGGCTTCACGGCGGCGCAGCACGCCTTCCTGTACCAACAGGCGACGGGCAACACGACCTACGACCACTACTACATCGAGCCCACCGCCACCGGCGACGTATTCAGGCTGCCGGCCGGAATGCTGAAGGCCGCCGTCGGCGCCGAGTTCCGCTGGGAGTCTCTCGACGACACCCCGCCGGCGGACTTCGTCGCGCAGAACGCCTACAACCTCTCGACCACCGGCGTCACCAAGGGCTCGGAGCATTCGGAGGAGGTCTACGGCGAGCTGGAAATTCCGGTCCTGAAGGACTTCCCGGCCGTCCAACGCCTCGACGTCACCGTGTCTGGCCGCTTTTCGAACTACTCCAACTACGGCTCCAACGGCACCTATAAGATCGGCGCCGATTGGCAGGTGACCGATTGGCTGACCTTCCGCGCCACCCATGGCACCGCCTTCCGGGCGCCGGCGCTGTACGAGCAGTTTCTCGCCGACCAGACCAGCTTCCTCGGCCAGATCGGCCTCGATCCCTGCATTCACTGGGCGACCAGCGGCGCCTCGCTGAACGTACAGCACAACTGCGCGGCGGCCGGCCTGCCCGGAAACTTCGCCGGCGGCAACACCAGCGCGGAAATCTTCCAGGGCGGCGGCTCCGGCCTGAAGCCCGAGACCTCCATCAACAGCACGGTAGGGGTGGTGTTCCAGCCCAAATGGTTCGGCCTGAATCTGAAGACGGCGGTGACCTACTACAGCTTCGACATCAAGAACCAGATCAACACCTTCGGCGCCGCCAACATCCTCGCCGAGTGTTTCAATTCACCAGTTTATCCGAGCAATCCGTTCTGCAAGCTGTTCACCCGTGCGCCCTTTATTGCAGGTCCGGGCGGGGCCGGCTCAGGCGGCATCACCACCGTCAACGATGACTTCGTGAACATCTCCGAGGAAATCGACCAGGGCCTGGACTGGGAGACGACCTATGTCGCCAATCTGCCGCGGGACTTCAAGCTCACCATCGAAAGCAACCTGGCCTGGACCTTCTACACCAAGACCATGCTGCTCGGCGGTCTGTCGAACGACTTCCTCGGCCAGGTCGGCCAGCCGGTGTTCAACGGCAACGTCAACTTCAAGCTCGAGCACGGCCCATGGACGGTCAACTACTACCTCTACATGGTGGGCAGATCGTCGGATAACGACTTCGTCGGGAACCAGGACACCAACTTCTATGACACCGGCGAGACAGTGAATCTGAACCACGTCGTGCCGTTCTACACCACCAGCGACGTCGCGGTTCAGCGCAAGTTCGACAAGTTCACCATGACGGTGGGGATCAAGAACCTCTACGACACCCCGCCGCCCTACTATTCGTCGGAAGGCTTCCAGAACCGCATCGGCGTCGTGCCGCTCACCTCGCAGTACGACCTGGTCGGCCGCGCCTTCTTCATGACGCTGGAGAAGAAGTTCTAGTCGGACAGACCGTTGTCTGATGCTGGGCCGGGCCTTGGGAAACCGAGGTCCGGCCTTTTGCTTTTTTGGTTGAGGCGGCGACCGAGGGACGGCGGCGGACTTCGGGCCGCCTGCCCTCATCCTTCTCCGTCTTGCGGGAGAAGGTGGCAGGCGAAGCCTGACGGATGAGGGGTGGCGCGAGTCTTTCGGATAGGCTGTTTGCAGGAAGCCCGACAGGCCGGCGCGACCCCTCATCCGAGCCCTTCGGGCCCACCTTCTCCCGCAAGGGGAGAAGGAAAATGGCTTCGATCGCATGCCCAGCCTATTTCCGAGGCCCCAGCCTACTCAAGGACGGCGCAAGGCGCCGCCGCGCCGCGGCCGCCGAAGGCGGTCCTTGACTAGGCTGGGGCCTCGGAAAACCATTCCATCATGCGGCCTAAGGGGGAGTCCGAGCTTGGACCATCGGCAATTCAACATCCGGAACGACGCCGGCCAAGTCCTATGCCCCGTGTGCGGCTGGCCCGGCTATTTCCGTGGTTCATCATATGATGAACGGGGCGGCTTGATCGCCACCGGAATATGCCCGAGCTGCCTATTCGAACCAGGTTTTGATGATGACCCAGGTGCAAGCAGGGAAGCTGAGCAAACGGTCCCCGCGTCCATATTGAAATATCGCGCGGATTGGGTCGCTGACGGAACGCCGTGGAGGGGGCGTAGCGGCGTCGGAATTCCCGCAAATTGGGACGCCCGGATTCAGCTGGGTCAACTGATCGACGTGGCGCCCGAGGCCATCAAGCCGTCTGCCACTTAGCGACGACCGGTGTTGCATCACCCCCCTGCCTTGACCTCCCCGCCCCTTCGGCGTAAATCGCGCCACCCTCGGCGCACCTCCAACGCGCCCTCCACTGTCACGACCCCGGCCAACCCCGGACGAGGACAGCGAGGCCCCCCGTCGACGTGATCGTCCACGGGGGCGTTTTGCGTTGGCCGGTATGTCGGGTTCGACTTGGACCAGGACTTAGATGTTCGACGCACTGACGGAACGGCTATCCACGGTTTTCGACCGCCTCGGCGGCCGCGGCGTGCTGTCCGAGAAGGATGTGGACGAGGCCCTGCGCGAGGTTCGCGTGGCCCTGCTCGAGGCCGACGTCGCCCTGTCCGTGGCGCGGGACTTCATCGCCAAGGCCAAGGAGCGCGCCACCGGCGAGGCCGTGGTCCGCTCGGTCCGCCCCGCCGACCAGGTGGTCAAGATCGTCTATGACGGCCTGATCGAGACCCTCGGCGGCGAGGAGCCGACCCCGCTCAACCTGGCGGCCAACCCGCCGGTGGTGATCCTGATGGCCGGCCTGCAAGGGTCCGGCAAGACCACCACCGCCGCCAAACTCGCCCTTCGCCTTACGCGCACGGAGCGCAAGAAGGTGATGATGGCCTCCCTCGACACCCGCCGACCGGCGGCGATGGAGCAGCTGGCCATGCTGGGCGAGCAGGCCGAAGTCCACACCCTGCCGATCGTGACGGGGCAGAGCGCCCCCGACATCGCCCGCCGCGCCCTCTCCGCCGCCAGGCTCGGCGGCTATGACGTGCTGATCCTCGACACCGCCGGCCGCACGACGTTAGACGAGGCAATGATGAGCGAGGCGGCGGAAATCGCCCGCATCGCCCAGCCCGCCGAGACCCTGCTGGTGGCTGACAGCCTGACCGGCCAGGACGCGGTGCGCACCGCCAAGGCCTTCCACGAGCGCCTGCCGCTCACCGGCCTGATCCTGACCCGCGCCGACGGCGACGGGCGCGGCGGCGCCGCCCTGTCCATGCGGGCGGTCACCGGCCTGCCGATCAAGTTCCTGGGGTCCGGCGAGAAGATCGACGCCCTGGACGTGTTCGACGCCCGCCGCGTGGCCGGCCGCATCCTCGGCCAGGGCGACGTGGTCGCGCTGGTGGAGCGGGCCTCCGCCGAGCTCGACCAGGCCAAGGCCGGGGCCATGGCCAAGAAGATGGCCAAGGGCCAGTTCGACCTGGACGACTTGGCCGAACAGCTGCGCCAGATGAAGCGGATGGGCGGCATGCAGGGCCTGATGGGCATGCTGCCCGGGGTGCAGAAGATCAAGAAACAGATCGCCGAGTCCAACCTCGACGAGACCATGTTCAAGCGGCAGGAGGCGATCATCACCTCCATGACCAAGCTTGAGCGCAAGAAGCCGGATGTGCTCAACGCCTCCCGCAAGCGCCGCGTGGCCGCCGGCGCCGGGGTCGAGGTGATGGAGATCAACCGGCTCCTGAAACAGCACCGCCAGATGGCCGATGTGTTCAAGTCCATGAGCCGCGATGGCGGCCGGGGCATGGCCCGCATCGCCCAAGCCTTGGGAGGGGGGGCCATGGGCGGCGGAATGCCCGGCGGCGCCGACATGGCGCGCCTCAAGGCGATGGGCGGCGGCCGGCTGCCGCAACCTGATCCCAACCAAACCGCCGGCGGCCTTCCCGGCCTCGGCGGTCCCAATCCCACATCGGGCGGTCTCCCAGGCTTGGGCGGCGGCTTCCCCTTCAAGAAACCCTAGAGTTCGAACGATTCCCCGAAAGGTCTCAAATGCTTAAGATTCGTCTCGCCCGTGGCGGCGCCAAGAAGCGCCCCTACTATTCCATCGTCGTCGCCGACAGCCATTCGCCCCGCGACGGCCGCTTCATCGAGAAGGTGGGCACCTACAACCCGCTGCTGAAGAAGGACGACCCGCAGCGCGTCACCCTGAAGGTGGAAAGCATCTCGGCCTGGATCGCCAAGGGCGCCCAGCCCACCGACCGCGTCGCCCGCTTCCTGTCCAAGGAAGGCCTGGTGAAATGGGAGCACGGCGACAACCCCAACAAGGCCAAGCCGGGCAAGAAGGCCGAGGAACGCGCCGCCGAGCGCGCCCAGCGCGAGGAAGACCACAAGGCCGCACTGGCCGAAGCCGCCGCCAACCCCCCGCCGGCGCCCGAGCCTGAACCCGTTGTCGAGGAAGCCGCTCCCGAGCCCGTCGCCGAGCCGGCTCCGGAAGCCGCCGTTGAAGCCGAACCGGTCGCTGAAGCCGCTGTCGAGGAACCGGCCGCGGAAGCTGAACCGGTCGCCGAACCTGCCACTGAAGAACCTGCCGCCGAAGCCGCCGCCGAACCGGTTGTCGCCGAAGAGCCCGCAGCCGAAGACGCCCCAGCCGAAGAACCGGCCGCCGAGTAGCACCCGCCATGTCGCCCCGTCTGATCCTGGTCGCCCAGGTCGGCGGGGCGTTTGGCGTGCGCGGGCAGGTGAAGATCACCGCCTACACCGCTGACGCCAGGACCCTGCTGAAATACCGCGACCTGAAGCGCGAAGACGGATCGCCCGGCCTGACCCTGCTGTCCGGGCGGCCAGCCAAGGCCGGCCTGGTGGCGCGGGTTCAGGAAATCTCCACGCCGGAGCAGGCCGACGCGATGCGCGGCCTGAAGCTCTACGTCGATCGCGACCTGCTGCCGCCCCCCGACGAGGACGAATTCTACCTCGCCGACCTGATCGGCCTTGAGGCGCGCGATCTGGCCGGCGCCGTGATCGGCAGGATCGCCAGCGTGCAGAATTTCGGCGCCGACGACCTGCTGGAGATCAAGCCCGCAGCCGGCGCCAGCTGGTGGCTGCCCTTCACGCGAGAAGCCGCGCCCGAGGTTAAAATCGCCGAGGGCTGGGTGACGGTGGTGAGGCCGGCGGAGATTAACGGGGATAAGGACTAAGAGGCGCGATCCTCTCAACCGCTCATCCCGGCGAATGCCGGGACCCAGATGACAAATCTCCCGGCCCGCCTAGTTATCCGGGATCAATGCCCACCCATTGCGCCATATGATCTGGGTCCCGGCATTCGCCGGGATGAGCGGGTAAGATAAGCCTTTGGCGAGTCTAAGTTTTCGGCGTCCGCATGCGGATCAATCCCTCCTGCGCCACCGAGGCGATCAGCACGCCCTCCTGGCTGAACACCTGGCCGCGCACGAAGCCGCGGGCGCCGGAATCCGACGGCCCGTCCTGGGCGTAGAGATGCCAGTTGTTGAAGTTGGCGGGCCGGTGAAACCACACCGCGTGGTCCAGGCTGGCCGACTGCAGCCCCGGCGTCTGCCAGGTCACGCCATGCGGGCGCATGCTGGTTTCTAAGAGGCCCATGTCGGAGGCGTAGGCCAGCAGCGCCTGGTGCAGCTTGGGGTCGGGCGGGATCGGCGCGCGGACGCGCATCCAGTTGTTGCTGATCGCCGGCGCCTTCTCGTCCGGCCGGCGCGGGTTGGCGCTGCGCTGCTCGATGGGACGCGGGCGGCCCATCATGCGGCGGGCCTCCTCCGGCATCTTGTCCAGCATCGCCTTGAACTGGGCGAAACCGTCGGGAAGGTTTTCCGGCGGCGGGACCTGCGGCATCTCGCTCTGGTGCTCGAACCCGTCCTCAGGGACCTGGAACGAGGCGGCCAGGTTGAAGATCTGGTGGCCATGCTGGATCGCTCGCACCCGCCGGGTGGTGAAGCTGGACCCGTCCCGGGACCGATCGACGTCGTAGAGGATCGGGATCGACGGATCGCCCGGCCGGATAAAGTAGCAGTGGATCGAGTGGCAGACCCGGTCCTCCACCGTCTCGTAGGCGGCCAGCAGCGCCTGGGCGATCACATGCCCGCCGAAGATGCGCGGCCCGTCGCGGCCGGACGTGCGCCCGCGGAACAGGTTCACCTCGATGGGTTCGAGCGCCAGGGTCTCGACCAGGTTCTCGATCTCTTCTTCGTCTGCGTTCATGGGGAGGCCTGGCTCGAGGAGTTGTTGTGCAAGTGCGAAGGCGCGGCTTAGCTCCACGGCGCGAGCGGGACAAGGCCGGCCGACTTGACACCCAGCCCTGAAGACTCACCCATGCCGCCATGAACGCCAAGCTACGCCCTGCGCTCATCGCCTTGTTGGCCTTCCTCGTCGTCGGGGCCGGACCGACCCGCGTTGATGCCCAGAGCAAGGCAAGGATGGCGGCGCCAGCGAGTGATGACGAGTGCGCTGTCTACGCGGCCGCGCTGCAAGACCTGTCGAAGGACGGGGTGGTCAGTGTCGCCGTCTACAGTCTCGCCCCAACCGACAAACCAGACGTTGACGTCCGGATCAGCTGCCACTGGGATCGATATGGCCTTAGCCTTCCGAATCTGATCGAGGCCGTACCCACCGATTGCGCCGCCGCCCAGTTCTGGAACGTTCAGGCTCCCTTGATCTGTCCACCAACCTCGTACCAGACCTATTTCATCTTAGGGCGCCCGCAATTTTCCACCGATGGCGGTCAGGCGACCCTCGCCATCCACCAGCGAGGACCCGCCAACCCCAGCGGCCATGGCCTATTTATGCAAGGACTGAGTTGTTCGTTCATCAAGCAGGGCGGGAAGTGGCAGAGCGGCCCCTGCAAAATGCTCTACATCACCTAGCTGATGCCCTTTACCGCCACCGTCCTGACCATGTTCCCCGAGGCCTTTCCGGGGCCGCTCGGCGTGTCGCTGATCGGGACCGCCTGGCGGGAGCAGGACCTGTGGCGCCTTGAAACAGTGGACATTCGCGGCTTTTCCAAGGATAAGCGCGGCTTCCTCGACGACACCCCCGCGGGTGGCGGCCCAGGGCAGGTGATGCGGGCGGACGTGATCGCCTCGGCGCTGGACAGTGTCGAGGTCAGAGCGCGTCCTCTTTTGTATATGAGCGCACGGGGCAGGCCCCTGACCCAGGCGCGGGTTTCGGAGTGGTCCAAAGGAGACGGCGTCGTCGTTCTCTGCGGCCGGTTCGAGGGGGTGGACCAGCGGGTGCTCGACGCCCGGGGGTTCGAAGAGGTCGCCGTGGGCGATGCGGTTCTCGCCGGCGGCGAGGCGGCGGCGCTGGTGGTGATCGAGGCCTGCGTCCGGCTGGTGCCGGGCGTCCTGGGGCAGGCGGACAGCCTGGCCGAGGAGAGTTTTGAAGACGGGCTTTTGGAGCATCCGCAGTTCACCAGACCGCGGGACTTCGAGGGGCTTGAGATACCCGAGGTGCTGCTCTCCGGTCACCACGACAAGGTGGCCAAATGGAGAAAAGCGCAGCGGGAAGAGACCACGCGGGAGCGGCGGCCGGACCTCTGGGCGGCGCATCTCGCCAAACAACAGGCAAAGGGCGACTAAGCCCAAGGAGAATTGAAGATGGACGTGATCAAGGACCTGGAACAGGAAGAAGCCGCCCGCGTGATGGGCGACAAGAAGATTCCCGCATTCCAGCCCGGCGACACCGTGCGCGTGAACGTGCGCATCAAGGAAGGCGAGCGCGAGCGCGTCCAGGCCTATGAAGGCGTCTGCATCGCCCGCTCCGGCGGCGGCCTGCAGGAGAATTTCACCGTCCGCAAGATTTCCTTCGGCGAGGGCGTGGAACGGGTGTTCCCGATCATGTCGCCGATGATCGAATCCATCGAGGTCAAGCGCCGCGGCGTCGTGCGGCGGGCCAAGCTCTATTATCTGCGCGATCGCCGCGGCAAGTCCGCCCGCATCGCCGAACGCGCCATGGGCGCCGGCGGGGCAAAGGAAGAGGCGGCGGCTTCGGAAGAGTAGGGCTGGAGGCCCTCATCCTCCCACGCTCTTCGAGCGCGGGCCCGTTTGCTTCTCCCACAAGGGGAGAAGGTAAGGGTCGGCGCTTTTCCCTTCTCCCCTCGTGGGAGAAGGAGGGGCCCATGCGCAGCATGGGAGGATGAGGGGACTTATGCCCGCGACGTCGCCGCATAGGCGGTGAGTTCGACCACCAGATGGTCGAACATCAGCTTCATGCGCCGGCTGGCCTTCAGGTCCTCGTGCATGACCACCCACATCTCCATGTCGAACCTCACTCCGGGCAGCACCTGAACCAGGTTCGGGTCGCGCCGGGCGATGCCGAACTGGGCGCCGCCGATTCCGAACCCGGCCCGCATGGCGCCCAGCTGGACCAGGTCGCTGTCCGAGCGGAAGGCGAACGTGTCGCGCCCGATCGGCCAGTTCGACCGGTTGAGCGCCCGCAGCGCCTGGTCGTCGCGGTCGTAGCCGATCGCGGTCTGGCCCGCTTCGGACAGCATTTCCGGCGTGGGGTGGCTCTTCAGGTAGTCTCGGTGCGCGAAAAGGCCGATCTGCACCTCGCCGATTCGCCGGGCGAGCAGCGCTTCCTGGGTCGGCCGCGCCATGCGCACGGCAATGTCGGCGTCCCGGCGCAGCAGGTCCTCAACCTTGTTGGAGGCCACAAGCTCGATCACCACCTCGGGCCAGGCTTCGTGGAAGCGGGTGAGCATCGGCGGCAGCACCTCGGCGGCCATGACGTCGCTGGCGGTGAGGCGGATTACGCCCCTGACCTGGCCGGCCTCGCCGGAGGCGGTGCGGATCAGCGCCTCGGCGGCGGCGGCCATGGATTCCGCATGCGGCTGCAGCGCCAGCGCTGTCTCCGTGGGCCGAAGGCCGCTGGCCGACCGGGTGAACAGCGGCTCGCCCAGCGCCTGCTCCAGCGCCTCGACATGGCGACCGAGGGTGGGCTGCGTCGAGTTAAGCGCCCGCGCCGCAGCCGACAGGCTGCCCTGGGTCATCACGGCGAGGAAGGACCGGTAGAGGTCCCAGTCGGGCGGCGCGTTCATGCATTTATGCATATCATGGCCACATATATAGACAATTCCGAATACTGAGGGGCTGGCGCATGGTTCTGCGGACGACGCGATGGACGCGTCCTTCAGGAGGTCTCCATGACCAACCCCAAGACCGCGCTGGTCATCGGCGCCACCGGCTCCTTCGGCGGCCACGCCGCCGTGGCGCTGATCAAGCATGGCTGGCGCATCCGCGCCCTGGCCCGCGACCCCAAGGCCGCGCAGGCCAAGACCGGCGCCCAGATGCCGATCGACTGGGTGAAGGGCGACGCCATGAACCCCGCCGACGTCATCGCCGCCGCCCAGGGCGTGCAGATCATCGTCCAGGCCGCCAACCCGCCCGCCTACCGCAACTGGGCCGGCCTGGTGATGCCGATGATGCGAGCGACCCTGGCGGCGGCCGAACAGACCGGCGCACGCGTGGTCCTCCCCGCCAGCGTCTATAATTTTACCCAGGACTCCGGCGCCCACATCGCCGAGACGGCTCCGCAAGCGCCGGCCACGCGCAAAGGCAAGATCCGGGTCGAGGCGGAAGAGTTGTTCCGCGCCGCCAGCGCGCGCGGCGTCCGCACCCTGGTGATCCGGGGCGGCGACTATTTCGGCCCCGCCGCGCCGAACAGCGGCCTGAACTGGCTGACGGTGCGGTCCAAGGGCCAGATCCGCTCGGTCTTCTCGCCAGGGCCGCGCGATGTCGGCCATTGCTGGGCCTATCTGCCCGACATGGCCGAAGCGACGGCTCAGTTGCTGGACCGCGAGGATCGGCTGGCGGCCTTCGAGGTGTTTCATTTCGGCGGCCATTGGCTGGCGCGGGCGGATGAGCTGGGCGCCTCGATCCGGCGGGTGACGCGCAAACCCCGCCTGCCGATCCGGGCTTTTCCCTATGTGCTAGTCTACGCCCTGGCGCCCTTCGTGGAGACGTTCCGCGAGATGATCGAGATGCGCTACCTGTGGACCAAGCCCATCGGCCTGGACAACGCCAAGCTGGTCGGTTTCCTCGGCGCCGAGCCGCACACGCCGCTGGACCAAGCCATGCGCGCGACCCTCGCGGACATGGGGTGTCTGGGCGAGATCGAACTGGCGCAAGGGTTCGGGGCTGCGGTGGCGGCTTAGGGGCCTCGCCCCGCGGTGATAGAAGCCTCGATGCACAACGGCAGGGCAAGCCTTGATGTCTTGGAGGCGATCTTTGCTCCGGGTCTCG
>Ga0302314_10015699_pt1 | contig 12853 bp, 12 predicted proteins | sample III_Palsa_N2_3_FD_200533 | JGI IMG/M metagenome (GOLD analysis project Ga0302314, IMG submission 200533) | Peat permafrost microbial communities from Stordalen Mire near Abisko, Sweden - III_Palsa_N2_3 | ecosystem: Environmental > Terrestrial > Soil > Palsa > Peat permafrost | place: Sweden...
GGTCTATGCGCCGGGCTTCAGCACGAACATCGAGGGGACATTGGGCAACGAGTCCAACCACTCCGCGATCCTCGGCGTAATGTATGCATTTGGCGGCCCGCCGCCGCCAGCACCGCCGCCGCCGCCACCGCCGCCCCCGCCGCCGGTACAGGAAGCCCGCACCTACCTGGTGTTCTTCGATTGGGATAGGGCCGACCTGACGTCGCGCGCGCAGCAGATCGTTGCCGAAGCGGCGCAGGCCAGCACACATGTGCAGACCACGAAGATCGAGGTTAATGGTTACACCGACCTATCTGGCACGGTCGCCTACAACCAGAAACTTTCGATGCGTCGCGCGCAGAGCGTGGAAGCCGAGCTGATCAAGGACGGCGTGGCCCAGGGTGAGATCGAAATCCACGGCTACGGTGAAAGCAACCCGCTGGTGCCTACCGCCAACGGCGTGCGTGAGCCGCAGAACCGTCGCGTGGAAATCATTCTGAAGTAGCCGAAAGCCTGGGGAAGCGTCGCTCCGACCCCAGGTCCGCTTCAGCAGCGTAGAGATTTGTTCAAATCAACTATTGCTGTGGTGAATGATATCGGACGAGCCGCGCCGTCTCAACGGTTAGCGGCTCGTCCTTTAGTGCCTTTTCGGTTCATGTGGAAATGGCGATAGGAAGGCTGGGTGGAGCGAAGCCGCTCCCCCCAGACCCCCCTGCTTTAATTTGAAGTGAGGCCTTCGTGGAGGCCTCGCATAAATGACGGGGGGTCTGGGGGCTTGGGGGGAATTAATCGGCACACTGCGACGATCCCCCCAAGGTTTTGTCCCCCAGTTCTTCCTTCGATTCAACCAGATCCGAAAGTGCTCTAGTAGGGCCGCTGGGAACACGTTCTCTGCCGCAAGAGTGCGTGGGCGCGGTTTACTTCACCGGCGGCTCCGCCCGATAGCGCCCTTGGAATTGCAGCATCCATCCAGGGTATTCCGCCGGCAACGCGCTCACTTCCTCCAATGCCGACAAATCCTCTGCCGTCAGCCGCATTTTGGTAGCCGCGATATTGTCGGTGAGCTGTTCCTGCGTTTTGGCGCCGATAATCACGGTGGAGACGGATTTCTGCGCCAGCAGCCAGGCGAGCGCGATTTGCGCGACCGATACGCCGTGCCGTTCGGCGATCGGGCGCATCGCGTCCACGCAACGGAAGGCACGTGGTTTGTCCACCACCGGGAAATCGAAGCTTGTGCGGCGGGCGCCCTCTGGACCTTTTTCATCTGCTCTGTATTTGCCGGATAGCAGGCCGCCCGCGAGCGGCGACCATACCATCAGGCCGAGCTTCTGATCCTCCAGCAGCGGCACGATTTCGCGTTCCAGGTCGCGGCCGGCGATCGTATAATAGGCTTGCACACTTTCGAAGCGGGAAAATCCACGCTCCTTCGATACCGCCAGCGCCTTCATGATGTGCCAGGCGGACATGTTGCACAGCCCGATATAGCGCACCTTGCCGGAGCGTACCAGATCGTTCAGTGCCGATAATGACTCCTCGAACGGCACCAGCCGGTCGAAGCCATGCAGCTGATACAGGTCGATGTGGTCGAGCTGCAGCCGTTTCAGGCTCGCATCTACCTGATTCATCAAATGGTAGCGCGACTGGCCGCGCGCGTTGGGTTGGTTTTCGTCCATCACGCCGGTGGCCTTGGTGGCGATCACCAGCTCGTCACGCCGCAGGCCCAGGTCGCGGATCGCCTGCCCGGTTAGCGTCTCCGACATGCCGACAGAGTAAACATTGGCGGTATCGATGAAATTGATCCCGGCGTCGAAAGCTGTGCGCAGCTGGGCGTTCACGGCCTCTTGCTGCAGGTTGCCGATCGCTGCCCAGATGCCGCCGGCGCCACCATAGGTCATTGTACCCAGGCATAGCTCGGAGACGTAGAGGCCGGTTTGGCCGAGGAGGTTGTAGCGCATTGGCAGTCCTTTTGCGGTTTGCGGCGGCCGGAAGATGGGGGCGGGCGATGGATAAGGAAAGGTTGGGTGGGGCAAGCTGCCCCCGAAACCTCCCAGCTCTTTATTCGCGCTGGAAAACCCCGTAGCTCGCCTTCAAACGGAGGAACCCAATGAGCACCACGATCCAGCAGGCCCTACCCAATGGCAGCGAGCTCCAGGGCAGTTGCGCCCCCGGTTTCGAGCGCGTTCTAGCCGCATTCGCGGAGAATTTCGCCACTCGCCAGGAGGTAGGCGCCAGCGTTTGCGTGACGCATCGCGGGGCGACCGTGGTGGATCTGTGGGGCGGCCTGGCCAGCACCAAAACCAACACGCCCTGGCAGCGCGACACCGTGTCGATCGTGTTTTCCTGCACCAAGGGGGCGGCTGCCATCTGCGCGCATATGCTGGTAGAGCATGGTGCGCTGTCGCTGTACGCCGACGTGGCGAAGCTGTGGCCGGAATTCGCCACCGGCGGCAAGGAAGGCACCACGCTCGCCAACATGCTGGCCCATACCTCGCCGGTGCCGCATCTGCGCGAACCGATCCGCGACGGCGGCATGGCGGATTGGGACTACATGGTGGCGCGCGTGGCGGCCGAGCCGGCCTTCTGGGTGCCCGGCACGCGGCAGGGCTATCACGGCCTCACCTATGCCTGGACCGTGGGTAACATGGTGCGCCTGGCCGCCGGCGAACCTCTGGGCACCTTTTTCCGCAAGAATGTCGCCAACAAATTGGGCCTGGATTTCCACATCGGGCTGCCCGAGTCCGAAGAACACCGCGTCGCCGGCATGATCGCCAGCGACACCTCCGAAGTGGATTTCAACTCGAAATTCTTCAAAGCGGTGATGGGCGAACCGGGCAGCCTGCCACAACTGTTCCTGACCAATAACGGGGGCGCCGATTTCAACGGGCGGGAGCTTCACGCCGCCGAAATCGCCAGCGCCAACGGCATTTCCAACGCCCGCGGCCTGGCGGGGTTGTACGCACCCCTGGCCAATGGCGGCGGCGGGTTTCTGGCCCCCGAAACGATCGCCCGCATCAGCCGCGTCAGCGCCGCCACGCATGAAGATGCCACCCTGATGCAGCCGATGCGGTTTGGGCTGGGATTCATGACGAGCACGGATAACCGGGGTGCTGGGGGCGACAGCGTGCTGTTGGGTGAAACGGGCTTTGGCCATGTTGGCATGGGGGGCAGCATCGGGTTTGCCGATCCGGGGGCGGAGCTTAGCTTTGGCTATTCGATGAACCGGATGGGGGCGGGAATTTTGCTGAATGAGCGCGGGCAGAGTTTGGTGGACGCGGCTTATGAGTCGCTGGGGTATGTGAGCAATTCCAGCGGGGCTTGGCGGAAATAGGAAGGCAAGCAGTTCTTTTTTGAAAAAAAGAACCAAAAACTTTTGCACATTGAGGTCCGCGTTGCATCCAACGCGTACCTCAATGTGCAAAAGTTTTTGCTTCTTTTTCCAAAAAGAAGCGCTTTCTGGCTTCTTTGCTTATTCCCAATCAACGCCCTGAACTTGCCCCGAGGCGCGGCCTCCCTCACGGCGGCAGGGATCCGCGCCGGAGCGCTGTTGCGCCATTTTTTACAACGGCCTTCATACCTGCCTCATGATCAATCGAGGGAAGGCAGTATATCAACATCGTTGATACAAGGTGCCGTGCGGACTGGGGGCGAGCTCAGGCCCTAGCTTCCCATGACCACCAAAATTGCGGCGAGCAGGAAGAACAGCAGGCTCAGCGCCACCGCAAAGCCGGCACGGCCGCGGGGTGCGCTACCACTGCGCCGTGAGCGCCTGCGGCGGCCAGTGCGCGGCCGATACGCCTCGCTGTGAACGGTGCGTTGAAGATCGTCTTTCACAAACCCACGGTGCGGCCTCGACCGCCCGTCCCTATCAAGACCCTGGCCAATGATCCCCCTCAAGTAGCCGCGGCGGCAATTGTTCCTCGCGAGACACTCAACCGCCCGCAGCGAAACTAATCGACATTAGCAACCATGTCGCGCAATACCGCAATACCATATGAGTGTTTCAGCGCCGCTAATGCCATTTAGAAGGTAACTTGCAGCGCCAGGTACACCGAAAACCGATTGGTAGTTGCCTGGTTGGCCAGCCCCTGCCCCGCCGAGAACAGCAGATGATACGTGCTGTTCAGATCGTAGCTTCCACCAAGATTGAAGCCTAGCGCGGATTGCATGCCGCGCAATTGTGCCGTCTGCAGAAAAGCCTCGCCACCAAGTTGCAGCGAGTCCGTGAGTTGATAGAGCAGCAGGCCACCGACAAACCAGGCGTTCCTGCCCTCGGCACCTGGATTGATCGAGTATGCGACACCGCCATCGACGATCCACTTGCCGAATGTTTTATCCGCCCACACCGGCAGCAAGGTACTGCCCACACCGGCGCCCAGCTCCCGCCGTGCGCTTCCGGTGGGCGCCGTGAAGATCGGGTAGATGCTGACCATGGGCAGCCAGCCGTGCGGATCTTCATCGACCAACCTGATTTTCGCGCCGAACTGGGTGTCGCCGAAACCGGCTTGCGCGCCCGCTGCATTCCACACCGCGGCTACTTGCGGCTGCACGTGCAGTTGTACGCCGGGAAACACACCGTAATTAGCATCGATACTGGGGAGACCCGCGATTGCGCCCCCTTGTACCAGGGTGCCGATCAGGGCGTAATTGATCTCCCATTTCTGATAATCGACGGGCACAGGGTCATCGGTAATGAACGGCGGTCCGGCCAGCGCGCTGGCCGGTATGAATATCGCCGCGTACCAGACAAGTCTGATGCCCGCCCTCCGTTTGCGGCTCATTTCAAGCTTGCGCCTACGGCGATGCCAGAACTACGCCGGCTCCCCTGGCACCGGCGTGCCGCCGAGCGACTTGAAAAGTGCCGTCACCTCCGCGATCGCCGCTTCCGCCGCTATCGAATCGACACCCTTGGCGACAATCGCCACGCCGCCGCCCGTATCACGGTAATATGGGTAACTTCCCAGATCCAGCAACGGATACCGCGCCTGGATGGTGGTAAGCCCCTCGGCGATATCGCCCTCGCGCACATCGGCCGAATGCACGCTGCGCGAAATAACCGGGGTGCCGCCTTGCAAGGTGGGTGCCAGCATATCGAACATCATGCGCATAATCGCCGGCACACCGGCCATGACGTGCACGTTGCCCATCGAAAATCCGGGCGCGATGGTGCGGCCGTTATCGATCAGCACGGCGCCGCGCGGCATAGTGGCCATACGTTGCCGCGCCGCATTGAAACCGCCGTGCGGGTAATGCGCCTGCATGCGCGCCCACACCACCGGCTGCGGTTCCCACGGCACACCAAAAGCGGCTGCCACGCATTCGCTGGTGATGTCGTCATGTGTGGGGCCAATGCCGCCGGTGGTGAACACATGGTCGAACGCGGCACGCACTTCGTTGATGGTGTTCACGATCACGCTGGCCACATCGGGGATGACGCGCACTTCGCGCACGGGGATTCCCATATCGCCCAGGCGCTGGGCCAGGAAACGAATATTGGCGTCCTGCGTGCGGCCAGAAAGCACTTCGTTGCCGATCACCAGAATACAGGCGGTCGGATTGCTCACAATGCCCACCCGGCCACGCGCACCAGAAAATCGCGGATGGCCTGGTGCACCTCGAAATCCTCCGGCGTGCCGCCGCCGAAGCCTGCATGCGGCATCGCTTCCCACACATGCAGCTCCGCCTGCTGACCCGCATCCAGCAGCTTGCGGTGCATGCGCACGGTGTTGGACAGGAACAGGTCGCGCGTGCCGGTTTGCAAGAAAGTGGGCGGGTAACCACGCGCCAGATCCGCGAACAATGGCGATAGGTACGGATGCGCGAGATCGGCACCGTTGGCGTAGAGCACGTTTGCTTCCGGCAACGGATCGGGCAACGCCACGTCGATCGTCTGGTTGGTGCGAAACGTATCGCCGCTTTCCGTCAGATCCAGCTCGGGGGTCAGCAGCACGGCGGCGGCCGGCAACGGCAGCCCCTCGTCGCGCGCGCGCAGCACGGTGGCGGCGGCCAAATTGCCGCCGGCAGAAAGACCACCCACCACGATATGCGCCGGATCGTAGCTCTGCAGCAGATGGCGGTAGACGGCCACGCAGTCATCCAGCGGCGCCGGATAGGGATGCGCGGGTGGCATGCGGTAATCCACGCCGAACACGCGGCAGCCCGTGGCCGTGGCGCGCATGATGGCCATCAAATGCGCAAACCGGCCGCCGCCGAATACGAACGCACCGCCATGGATGTCGAGATACGCGTAGGTGGACGTAGGTGCGGCAAGCCCATGCGGGGTGGCGACGTACACATTGCATTCGCCCACGCGCAGCGTTTCCACGCTCACCGGTAGGCCCGCCAGCAGGGGTTCGATCATCGGCAGCAGACGCTGATCCCATGCCTCGGACGCGGCCCGCCACGCGGCTGCGTCCCGCGTGGCCGGAAGCGGCGTGCGAGGCGCCATGCCGGCCACAGCCAGAAACCGCCTTGCCGCCTCGCTGAGGTGGCGGGGGATAGGTATATCCCGCGCTTCTAGGCGAAGCGTCACCTTGTCTAGCAATTCCGACTGATCCATTCCCATTGCCCCCGGGCCTTGTGCCCGGAGGATAGAAAAACGTGCCCGACTAGACCAGGGATGCTGGTCCCGAAAGCCAAGAGCCTCCGGCGGCTGGGGCCTGAGGCCCCAGACCCCCATTTTTGTGATTGATAACATTTCAATTACTTAGCGTGCTCTGAAAAAGCCAACAGCCCTCTTCCCCGCTGTGCCTTGCCAGCCAATGAGGAGATGTACGTCATTGAAATGCATTGATTCTAAAAAATGGGGGTCTGGGGCCTCAGGCCCCAGCCGGCGGAGCCTCTTGCCCTTTTCCTCTTAGCCTTCGCTGCCAGGAGGCACTGGGGAACAGGCGACTTCCGCGGCGCGCGCCAGCACGACCATTCTGCGGGCGGCAACACCGGCGCCGGCCATTTCGCCGGCCAAATGCTGCAATACCGGGCTGCTGAGCACGGCGTGGGCGGCCGCGTTGGCGGCCATTTCGGCACCGGCTACGGCGCCGGCCGCCAAAGCCGTGCGCCTGACGAGCGCCAAGGTGCCGAACAGACCGGGCCTGAGGCCGTGCAGCGCGGCCACCTGGCGGATCAGGCGCAGTCCACGCCAGGCCACGAACACCGCCGTGAGACCGGGGCTGGGCATGGCGGCGATGCCGGCCATGGTTTGGATCGCCGCGGTGCGGCCCAGCGCATCGGCGCGGGCACGTAATGCCAACGCAGGGCCGGAGCGCAGCAGCGCCAGCACGGCGTCCGGATCGTTAATGGCATCTATCGCCGGCAACAGCGCCGGGCCCTCGGGCAAATCACGCACCCATTGGCGGGCGGCACGCACGCGGCGCTTGGCGTCCGTGCCGGCGAGGTCGGCGCGAAGACGATCCACGGCCTGCAAGGCACCCAGCGCCCGCGCCTCGCGCCAGAAGCCGGAGAATACCAGGCCGAACCCGGCCACCGCCACGCCCAGCGAGGCCCAGCCGAGTGCGGCGCCGCGGATGAATTCGTCGGCGACGAAATTGACGGTTTCCAGGCCTGAGAGCCCTATCACGAGGACAGCGGCGCCGGTGCCTACCAGCGCCGGCATGCTCCAGATCCGGCGTGGGGCGGGGTCGGGCAGATCGGGCAGTGCTTCCAGGCGCGCCGCGGGCAGGTCTTCGGCCTCGATGCGCGGTGTTATGGGCCGGTTGGGGCGGATTTCGCTCACAGCACATCCCCCAGCAGAAATTTTAGAATCGCTTCCATGCCGATATTGGGCACGCCCGAGCGGCCACCATCGGGCAGGCGCATCGGTTCGAATTCAGGCAGAGCCAGGAAGGGGTGCGCCCAGAAATCTTCGCCGGGCGGTTGGTCCGGCACCTCGCCGGGATAGCTGCGGGTGAGCACGTTCTGGCCGAGCACGCGGCCGCGCACGGCGGAGACAGGGCGGCCTTCCAGGGTCCAGACAAAATCCTCGGTGCAGCGCACGCTGGCGCCGGCGAAATGCGCGGTGCCGACGCCGCCGCCGGGGATTTGCGCCAGGTTCTTCATCAGCGCCGCCAGGTTGCCGCGCTGGCGGTCAGCCACGTGGTCGGCCTTGGTGGCGACGAAGGCGACGCGGTCGATCACGCGGGGCGGCAGGCGCAGTTCGGTGAGCGCGGAGAAGGCCTCGGCCCAGGAGAAACGCCAGCGCAAGGCGGCGGCGGCGGCACCCAGGGCTTCCTTGGTGTCGGCGAAGGCGGCGGCGCCGCCATGCAGGGCGGTGAGCACATCGGCCAGCACCACCAGCCGGTCCACCTCGGCGAAGAGGGGCGAGGCGAGATCGCGCTTCACGGCCTCCACATAGGCGTCGTAGCGCTTGGCCATCAGTCCGGCCAAGGGGCCGTCGCCGGGCATGGGGAACAGATCCATCCAGGGCGGCTGCGGCCCTGGTGCCGGCATCAGATGGCGGCCCGGCTGCAAGTAGGCCATGCCGGCCTCGCGCAATGTTTGCAGCATGCCGCGATAGAGCCGGCTGCCGGCGCCGGCGAGCGCTTCGTCGGCTGGGGCGCGGCGGGGCAGGCCACGGACGAAGGTGAGGAATTCGCGCGTCAGCGGGGCGATACCTGGGGCCTCCAGGCGCTTCAGCATGCCGTCGGACCAGGCGGTGTAGCTGAAGCGCAGCAGCGGTAAGTCCAGCAGCCACTCGCCTGGGTAATCGAGGAATTCCAGGCGTAGCCTGCGTGGGGGCAGCGGCGACTGGTCGATACTGGCGGTGAGCGCCAGCAGGCTGACCGCGTCCGTGCGTTCCGGCCAGCGTGGCGGGTCGGCCGCCAATGCCGCGAGATGACGGGCGTGATCGAAGCGGGGTGTGTCCCCTGCCCCGAGCGGCGCCAGGGCGAAGCGTGGCGAAGGCCGCGCGAGCAAGGCGGCCGCCACGGAAGTGAGAAAAGCCGTCTTGCCCGCGCGGGAGAGGCCGGTCACCCCCACGCGAACCGTGGTGGTGAACCCCGCCGCGCTAGCAATCCAATTAAACGGCTTCAGGATATTCATCGATCGACCCGAGTCAGCCGAAGCAAGAGCCCGGGCCCAATGTTCAAAAGTTTTTTGCTTCTTTTTTTCAAAAAAGAAGAGTCTTCCTTACGGCCGCTCAATCAATTCGATCTTATACCCATCAGGGTCCTCAACAAAAGCAATCACCGTGGTGCCGAACTTCACCGGCCCAGCCTCGCGGGTAACCTTGCCGCCCCCCGCGCGCACGCGCTCGCATGCCGCGGCGACGTCAGGCACGCCGACGGCCAGATGGCCAAAAGCCGTGCCCAAATCGTAGGGGGTGGCCTGGTCCCAGTTATGGGTCAGTTCGATTTCGGCCTGGCCCTCGGCATTGGTGCCGTAGCCCATGAAGGCCAGGGTGTAGCGGCCGGCGGGAACGTCGTGGCGCCGCAGCTCACGCATGCCCATAAGCTGGGTGTAAAACTGGGTGCTGCGGTCCAGGTCGCGCACGCGCAGCATGGTGTGGAGGAAACTGCCATTCATGAATTCTGCTCCGTTCTAGCTGTCGCAACATCGGGATCAATGCCGTGCAGAAAAAGGCCCAGCCGGTCGGCTTCGGCCACGCACGCCGCCCGATCGGTCAGCAGGGTGCCCCCGGCTTCGAACGCCACGCCGCGCAGGCCGGCGGCGGCGGCGGCGGCCAATGTGCGGGGACCGATGGTGGGCAGGTCCGCGCGGCGGTCCTGGCCTGGCTTGACCATTTTGACCAGCACGCCGCCCGGACCGGGGCGCGCCAGGGCAGCGGCGCGGGCCAGCATCTGATCGGTGCCTTCCACGGCTTCCACGGCCAACACGATGCCTTGCTGCACGATGCAACCTTGGCCCACGTCCACCTGGCCGAGGGCCCGCACTACGGCGACGCCGCGGGCGATATCGGCCTGGGCCTGCTGGTCGGGCGCCACGCGGCCCATCACGCCGAGCGGGCCGAGCGCTTCGGCGATGATTTCGTGGGCGCCCAGCACGGCGAAGCCTTCTTCGGCCAGCACGCGCACAATGGCGGCCAACAGGCCGTCATCGCCGGTGAAGGCGGCGCGGCCGATGCGGGCCAGGATTTTGGTGCCTTCGTAATCAGGGCGCAAATCCATCAGACCTGGCCGGCGCACGGGGCCTACCAATACCAGCTCGCGGCACTTATGTTCCCGCAGCAGGCTCAGGATACGGCCTGCGGCGCCGAGGCGTGCGTAGGCATGCGGGTAGGCGCCAATGACAGCGGGTTCGGCGTAGTCTTCAAACCCCAGGACGAACACTTCGCGCCCGGCGCCGCGGGCCGCTGCGGCGACCTGACCGGGAAATGGACCACCTCCGGCGAGAATTCCGAGGGTTCCGCGGCTACTATCCGGCAAGCCTACACCTGTTACGTTCAACGCGCCCCGCTTTGATCAACCAACAGTACATTGAAACAAAAAAGTTGACGTTGCCGTCGCAAATCTTGCCAGATATGTGCGGTTTCCCTCTTGCTGTCACAGAATCGTGAGACTAGGTTGAGGGCATGCATACCAACGCGAACCGTTACGGAAACCCCGGAAAATGTTGAACGACGAAGAAGCTCTTCCGGCCAGCGCCCATGGCATTCTGCAGTGTTTGCGCCTGTTGGCCGAAGAGGCCGCGACGCTGAACCTGCGCCGAACGTTATGGGCCATTCAGGACGCGCTGGAAACGGTAGTTGATGAAAGCGCCACCACCGGCCAGACCAGCGAACCCCACGGCATGGTGCATTGATCCAAGCGCACTGACGCGCGCGCCTGAAGCAAGCGGCGCGCCCGTTTAGCCCAGATCCTGGTCATCCATCCGGCGCATATGGCGAACCAGGCCGCGCCGGCTCGACGACTCGATAAAGTCCAGCATTTCCAGCACGAACACATCGTCGGTTTCGGCGCGCACGCGTGCCACGCGCTCGGCGAATACGGTGCCATCTTCGCCCACGAAGATGGTGCGGAACGCCGCACGCAGGCGATGCAAGCCCGCACGGTCCACGCCACGGCGTTTCAGGCCCACAAGGTTCAGCCCCGACAGATAGGCGCGGTTGCCGAGCACGGTGCTGAAGGGCACCACGTCGGCTTCCACGCCGGACGCGCCGCCGATCATGGCGCCGCGGCCGATGCGCACGAACTGGTGCAGCGCGCTGGCGCCGCCGATGACGGCATAGTCGCCGATCGTGACGTGGCCGCCCATCACCACATTGTTGGCGACCACCACGTTGTTGCCCAGCGTACAGTCATGGGCGATGTGCACGACGGCCATCAGCAGGCAATCGGAGCCGACGCGGGTGATGCCATTGCCGGTGACGGTTCCGCGATGGACAGTGCAGTGCTCACGGATTTGCGTGCGGGCGCCGATGACGGTTTCGGTGGGCTCGCCTTTGTATTTCAGATCCTGCGGCGCCATACCGATGGTGACGAAGGGGTAGATCACGGCACCTTCGCCGATCACGGTATGGCCATCCACTACGACATGGCTGATCAGCTTCACGCCGGCTTCCAGCACTGCGTCGGGGCCAACGCTGCACCACGGGCCGACGACGGCGCTGGGCGCCACCTGGGCGCCGGGGGCGACGATGGCGGTGGGGTGGATATTGCTGGCGGTCAGGGCCTGGTGATCCAGAAGCATTGCAGTGTGGTCCATGGGCAGGAGGTCCCGATTCGGCAGAGGCGACAGCGTAGGAGAGGGGAGAGGGCGCGCCAAATCAGGTGATTTTACGGATAGTTACTGAGGGTCTGAAAATTCCCGGGGCGTCGTGCGTAGCACGCTTTCACATAACCCCAGCACCCTGCTGGAGGCAGCGGCCTCCAGACCTCCAATGATTGTACATCCCATAAACGGAGGTCTGGAGGCCCTGCCTCCAGCAGGGGTCAAGGGGGCAGAGACCCCTTGCCTTTTCTTTCACTGTCCGGGCGCCCGGTCCATGATCATGGCCGCATACGTGGCCTCAGCCACCGCAACCCCATCCACCCTCGCCACCGCAGAAAACTTCCACACATTGCCGCGGTGGCGGTCCTTGGTCACATGCACGCGCAACTGGTCGCCCGGCACCACGGGCCGGCGGAACTTCGCACTTTCCACGGACATGAAATAAACCACCTTGCCCGCGGCATCCGGGCCGAGCGTTTCCACCACCAGAACTGCCGATGTTTGCGCCATACTTTCGATGATGAGCACGCCCGGCATCACCGGGTGGCCGGGAAAGTGACCCTGGAAGAAATTCTCGTTCACCGACACGTTCTTCACACCGATGGCGGAGTGGTTCCGCACCAGGTCCACCACGCGATCGATCATCAGGAACGGATAGCGGTGGGGTATCGCGTGCATGATGCGCGCGATATCCACGACATCGACCCTTTCCTGCGGCGCGTCCTGTGACATTTCGGTTCCTGGTAGCCGGGTGGCCGCCGTTTCAGCTGTCGTTCCGTCCATCGCGATATCCTATAGCCTGCCCAGCGGGCGCGTACCCAACCGGCGCATCTCCAGATGCAACGCCCTGCCTACGGGGCGCCGCCATCGGATTCTTTTGGCGGCCCCTTGCGGGCCAGCCGCCGCAATACGGCGACATTCCTGAAAAACTCACGCACGGGCATGGCAGGGCTGCCAATCACCTCCGCGGCCGCATCGACATCCGACATGACGCCCGCTTGCGCGCCGATACGCGCCCGCGCGCCTATTCTCAAGTGTCCGGTGAGGCCGGCCTGGGCGCCGATCTGTACAAAATCCTCCAGCACCGTACTGCCGGAGATGCCGGATTGCGCTGCCATCACGCAGTGTTTCCCCAGGCGCACATTGTGGCCAAGCTGAATCAGGTTATCCACGCGCGACCCGGCGCCGATCACCGTATCCTGGGCGGCGCCCC
>Ga0302314_10015701_pt1 | contig 12853 bp, 14 predicted proteins | sample III_Palsa_N2_3_FD_200533 | JGI IMG/M metagenome (GOLD analysis project Ga0302314, IMG submission 200533) | Peat permafrost microbial communities from Stordalen Mire near Abisko, Sweden - III_Palsa_N2_3 | ecosystem: Environmental > Terrestrial > Soil > Palsa > Peat permafrost | place: Sweden...
TGAGCATGGGCATTTCCTTCCGCGGCCCCCAGTTATCGCCCCGATCTACAGCAGTCGCGGCTGAAGGGAAGCGCCCGGCGACGGCTTGGGCTTTGGCCGCGACGCCAATGCGGGTGTTTCCAGCGGCTTCCCGGGCGGCGAATCGGCGGTGGCGACGTCGACCGATCCGTCGGCAAAGATCAGCCGCATCCGCCCCGCCTCGATCGCGCGCGCCGCGCTCGGCACCACACGGCCGCCGGCCTCGACGCGGGCATAGCCACGCGCGAGCACGAGATCGGGATTGAGGCTCTGTGCCACGCGCCACAGCTGATCGAGTTTTTGCCGCGCATCCGCAAACCGAGTGACGACGGTGGCGAGCCGCAGCGGATGACGGTCGAGCCTGCGCTGCGCCGCCTGTACCGGCACCGCCGCCGCACGGCCGAGATCGCGGTGCAGCCGGTCGAGCGCCGCGCGCTCGCGCTCGATGCGCGCGGTGAGCAAGCGGGGCCTCAGCGCACCCGCCGCCTGCGCGAGATCGCCGCGTGCCTCGGCCAGCCGCCGCGACAGCCCGCGCGGCAGGCGATCGGCAAGATCGTCGAGCTTCTGGCGCTGGCTGCCGAGCAGCGTCTCGGGCGTCGGCAGCCGTCGCGCGACATGGCCCAAGCGCTCGCCGGACCGCACAAGATCGCGCCGCGCCGCCTGGCCGATTCGCTGGCCGAGCGCGCCGACCCCCGCGAGCAGCTCGGCGCGCACCGGCACCGCCATCTCGGCGGCCGCGGTCGGGGTTGGCGCGCGGCGATCGGCGGCAAAATCACACAAGGTCGTATCGGTCTCGTGGCCGACCGCCGAGATGATCGGGATCGTGCAGCCCGCGACCGCGCGTACGACCACCTCCTCGTTGAACGCCCACAGATCCTCGATCGAGCCGCCGCCGCGCGCGACGATGACGAGATCGGGGCGCGGCACGGGGCCATCGACGGGAAGCGCATCGAAGCCGCGCACCGCGGCCGCGACCTTCTCTGCGGCGCCCTCGCCCTGCACCGGCACGCCCCAAACCAGCACGCGGCTCGGAAAACGATCGGCGAGGCGGTGCAGGATGTCGCGGATCACAGCCCCCGTCGGCGAGGTGACGACGCCGATCGTGCGCGGCAGGAACGGTAGACGCTGTTTGCGGTCCTCGTCGAACAGTCCCTCGGCGGCGAGCGCGCGGCGGCGCTTGTCGAGCAGCGCCATCAGCGCGCCCTGCCCCGCCAGCTCCATCCGCTCGATGACGATCTGGTATTTGGAGCGCCCCGGATAGGTGGTGAGCTTGCCTGTCGCGATCACCTCGATCCCGTCCTCGGGGCGGAAGCGCATCTGCGCCGCCTGCCCCTTCCACACCACGCCGTCGATGCAGGCCTTGTCGTCCTTGAGCGTCAGATAGCAATGCCCCGAGACGTGGCGCTTGAACCCCGAAATCTCGCCGCGCACGCGGACATGGCCGAAGCGATCCTCGACGGTGCGCTTGAGCGCGCCCGACAGTTCGGAGACGGAGAGCGCGGGCGCGTTGTCGCCCGGCGCCTCCTCGGCTAGGAGCGCCACCCTGTCGTCTTGTTGATCATAGGGTGCGAAGGGGTCGGCCATGAATGTCCTGCTGCTGGGCTCGGGAGGCCGCGAACATGCGCTCGCCTGGAAGCTCGCGCAATCGCCGCTGCTCGGCACACTCTACGCCGCGCCCGGAAATCCGGGAATCGGCCACCATGCCGCGCTCGTTCCGCTGGCGCTCGACGATCAGCGCGCGATCGTCGATTTCGCGCGCCAGGCGGCAATCGACCTCGTCGTGATCGGGCCCGAACAGCCGCTCGTCGAGGGCCTCGCCGACATGCTGCAGTCCGCCGGGATCGCGGTGTTCGGTCCATCGGCGGCCGCCGCGCGGCTCGAAGGATCGAAGGGTTTCACCAAGGCGCTGTGCGATCGCGCCGGGGTGCCGACAGCAGCCTATGAAAGTTTCTCGGACGCCGATCAGGCAAAGCGCGCTTTGCCGCGCTTCGGCCTGCCCGTCGTCATCAAGGCGGACGGGCTCGCCGCGGGCAAGGGCGTGGTGATCGCCACCACCGCGGCGGAGGCGGAGGCCGCGATCGACGAGATGATCGGCGGCCGCTTCGGCGCGGCGGGCGCAAGCCTCGTCATCGAACAATTCCTCGAAGGCGAGGAAGTCTCCTTCTTCGCGCTGTCCGATGGCAAGACCGTCGTTCCCTTCGGATCGGCGCAGGACCACAAGCGCGTCGGCGACGGCGATACCGGGCCCAACACGGGCGGCATGGGCGCCTATTCGCCTGCGAGCGTGCTGACGCCCGAACTGGAAGCCCGCGTGATGGCAGAGATCGTCCGCCCGTCGGTCGCGGCGATGGCGAAGGCGGGAACGCCTTTCGCGGGCGTGCTGTTCGCCGGCCTGATGCTGACCGACAGCGGGCCGCAGCTGATCGAATACAACGTCCGCTTCGGCGATCCCGAATGCCAGGTGCTGATGATGCGGCTCGACGAGGATCTACTGCCGCTGCTGCATACGGCGGCGACGGGCACGCTCCAGGAGCGCGCGGTGCGCTGGAAGCCCGAGGCAGCGCTGACCGTGGTGATGGCCGCGCAGGGCTATCCCGACCATCCGCAGACCGGCGGCACGATCGGCGGGATCGACGCCGCCGAGGCGACGGGGGCGCACGTCTTCCACGCCGGCACGCGCGCGGAAAGCGGCGGTCCGGTCGCCGCCGGCGGCCGCGTGCTCGCGGTCACCGCGTCGGCGCCCGATGTCGCGCAGGCGCAGGCGTCGGCCTATCGCGCGGTCGATGCGATCGACTTCCCCACCGGCTTCTGCCGCCGCGACATCGGCTGGCGCGAGGTGGCGCGCGGCTGAACTTGCGCCGGCCTCCGCCGACCGCTTATCTCCTCCAACGACATCCATCCGGAGCGCCCATGTCCACCACCACGCTTCTCATCGTCGGCGCCGCCGTCATCCTGCTGGCGATCGTGCTGCTGGTGCTCGCGCGCACCGGTCGCAAGTCGGTCGAGGGGCCGGCGGATGCCGACGGCATCGCGATGGTGCGCCCGGCGACCGAGTTCGCCCCCGTCCTGCCCGACGAGCCGCTGCCCGAGCCCGGTGCGGGGCTTGCCGCCGCCTTGTCGCCTGCCGAGATCGCGCCGATCGCCACGCCCGCGGGGCCGCCCGACGAACTCACGCGGATGAAGGGCCTCGGGCCCAAGGCGCAGGCGACGCTCGCCGCGCTGGGCGTCACGCGCTACGACCAGATCGCAGCATGGAACGAGACCGATGTCGCGCGGATCGACGCGCATATGGGCGCCTTCAAGGGCCGCATCACACGCGACCGCTGGGTCGAGCAGGCGCGCTATCTCGCCGCCGGCGACATCGCGGGATTCGAGACGGTGTTCGGCAAGCTCGGCGGTTGAGCGCGGGCGATGGGGCGTGAGGGCGCGCCGATCAGCGCGCGTCGCTCCAGTGACGCAGCAGATTGGCCTGGATCCGCTGCAGCCGCGCGAAATTCTCGCGGCGTATCGTCAGCCCCTCGAGCGCCGCGACCTCGTTGAGCTCGTAGAGCCACTCGCGCCGTTCGGGATCGGCGATGCGGCTCTGCAGGAAGGTCAGCGCAACGCGCCGCTCGCCGCGCGTGACGCGCGTCACCTCGTGCAACATGCTGGAGGGATAGAGGATCGCGCTGCCTGCGGGGAGGCGAAGCGCAATCTCGGCCGTCCCCGACCAGCGCGTCCTCACGCCTTCGACATGGGGGCGCTGGATCCCGATCGCCGACATCGCCGCGCGGCTCGATCCGTCGAGCCGCGACGATGAGCAGTATATCTTCCATATCGGGCATGTCGGATCGACGCTGGTGTCGCGCCTCATCGGCGGGATCGACGCGGCGTTCGCGTTGCGCGAACCGCTGATCCTACGCGATCTCGCCGCGATCGCGCGCGCCGCGCCGCCGGGCGCTAGCTTCGATCACGATCCCGATCCCGATGTCGTCGGTCTCGTCCGTCGCCTGCTGGCGCGGAGCATCCGCACCGATCAGCGGACGATCATCAAGGCGACGAGCTTCGTCAGCGACATCGCCGCGCAGCTCGTCTCCGCGCAGGCCCGCGCGCTGTTGCTGGCCGTTTCGCCCACCAGCTATTTCACGACGATTCTTGCAGGCGACAATTCGCGCCGCGAACTGGAGGCGCTGACGCCGGCGCGGCTGGATCGGCTGGCGGTACGGCTGGGCGAGCCGCCCTGCCCGCCCGATTCGCTCGGCGAAGGCGAACGCGTCGCGCTCGGCTGGCTCACCGAGACGATGGCGCTCCAGGCCGCCGCCGACACGCTTGCCCCGGGCGCCACGCTGCGCATCGACTTCGACGAATTTCTCGCGCGGCCGGTAGAGACGCTGCTGGCGATCGCGTCGCATCTGGAACTGGCGCTGTCGCCTGAGCGGGCCGACGCGATCATCGCCGGACCGGACATGCAGCGCTATTCGAAGGCGCCCGAATATCGCTACAATGCGGGCCTCAGGAGGCAGTTGCAGGACCAGGCGCGCCGCGATCACGCCGGAGCGATCCGGAACGGGCTGGCATGGCTCGACGAGGCGAAGCGGCGCCATCCCGCGGTCGCACGCGCCGCGGCGACGTTCGGCGGCTAGTCCTTCTTGCCGCGCCGGCTCGCGATCAGGCGATCGACGCGGCGGCCGTCCATGTCGGCGATCTCGAAACGCCACTCGCCCTGATCGAAATGCTCGCCGATCTCGGGGATGCGGCGCAGCAGCGACAGCGCGAACCCCGCCGCGGTAGCATAGTCGCGATCCTCGGGCAGATCGATGCCGAGCCGTTCGGCGAGCGCGTCGGCGCTGAGCGTGCCCGCGATCAGCCAGCTGCCGTCCTCGCGCTCGACCAGCTCGGGATCGTCGCCCTCGTCCTGGTCCGACGCGAAGGTGCCGGCGATCGCCGCCAGCAGCCCGCCGGGCGTCACCAGACCGTCGAAATGACCATATTCGTCATGCACCAGCGCGAGCGGCACTTCCGCGTCGCGCAGCACAGCCAGCGCGTCCATCGCATCCATCCGGTCGGGCACCGAGGGCACCGGGCGCATCATTGCGCGCAGGTCGATCTCGCGGCCCTCGAGCAGCGCCACCAGAAGATCGCGCAGCCGCGCCACGCCGACGATCGCGTCGACCGAGCCTTCGGCCACGGGCAGACGGCTGTGCGGCGTCTCGGCGACGATCGCGCGGATCTCGTCGAGGCTCGCATGGATGTCGATCCAGTCGACCTCGGTGCGCGGCGTCATCACCTCGCGCACGGGCCGATCGGCGAGGCGGACGACGCCCGAGATGATCGCGCGCTCGCTCTCCTCGATCACGCCCGCCGACGAGGCCTCGGCGACGATCAGTTGCAGCTCCTCGGCGGTGACATGCTCCTCGCGCTCGCGCGTCAGCCCCATGATGCGGAAGATCAGCAGGCTGGTCTGGTCGAGCAGCCACACGACGGGAAGCGTCGCGGTCGCCATCCACTTCATCGGCCGCGCGGCGATCGTCGCGATCGGTTCGGGATTGCGCAGCGCGATCTGCTTGGGGACGAGCTCGCCGACGATCAGCGAGACATAGGTTGTCACCACGATCACCAGCGCAAAGCCGAGATGGCCGGCATGGACATGATCGAGCCCCAGCCGCTCGAGCCGATCCGCCACCGGACCGCCCAAGGCCTCGCCCGAAAAGGCGCCCGACAGAATTGCGATCAGCGTGATGCCGATCTGGACGGTCGACAGGAACTTGCCCGGATTCTCGCGCAGCACCATCGCGACTCGCGCGCCGCTGCGGCCGGTGCGCGCCATCGCTTCCAGCCGCGCGGTGCGCGACGAGACGATCGCGAGTTCGCTCGTCGCGAACAGGCCGTTCAACACGACCAGTGCGAGGATGATGACGACGTCGATCCAGGGGAAGGGGGCGAGGGGCGGCATGGCGCGTGCCCTCCTTGCCCAAATTTGTGCCCCGCGACAATGGCGGCAACATTTTGGTTCATCGGCTCGCGCCGAGCGCCCGGCTCCCGAAGTCGGGCACCCCTCCACTGCCGACTGCGCCGGCAGTCACCCTCCCCTTGCTGGGGGATGCGGGCGACATCGTGCCCACCGCGGGTCCCCGGCGCAGGCCGGGGCCCAGGCCCCACGTTTCTCACCGGGCGCCGCGTCCGCCACGGGCTCCGGGCCTGGGCCCCGGCCTGCGCCGGGGAACAAGAATGCCGCGCACCCTCCTCCTGCGGCCTCTTGCGGCGACAGGTCTCAGCGTAGCCCGGCGAAGAAGGCCTTGAGCATTGAAGCCGATTCGGCCTCGCCCAGCCCGGCATAGACTTCGGGCCGGTGGTGGCACGTTGGCTGGCCGAAGAAGCGTGCGCCATGCGCGATGGCGCCACCCTTTTCGTCCGCCGCGGCGTAATAGACACGGTCGAGCCGGGCGTGGGCGATGGCACCCGCACACATCGCGCAAGGCTCGAGCGTCACCCACAGGTCGCAGCCGTCGAGCCGGCCCGTCTCCAGGGTGACCAGCGCGGCGCGGATCGCCTCCATCTCGGCATGCGCGGTGGGGTCGCGCTGCGCGCGCATCCGATTGGCGGCGGTGGCGATCAACGCACCGCCGCGCGTCACTACGGCGCCGACGGGCACCTCGCCGGCCGCTGCGGCGCCCGCGGCGGCATCGAGCGCCCAGCGCATTGGTTCGGGCAGCGGGAAGCTCATCGCGCAAGGCCTCGGGGAAAGACGAAACGCCCCCTTACCGTTCGTCCCGGACCTGTCGAAGGGCAATTCTCCAAGATCCGGTCTACGAAAAAGAAAAACGATGCTTCGACAGGCTCAGCATGAACGGAGGAAGCTCGTCAGGTCAGACCCGACGCCCACGCAGCGCGTCGACCGCATGCGGGCTCAGCACCACGATCAGCGAGAAGATCATCCCGGGCACGTAGAACAGGCAGGTCAGCACCAGAGAGATCAGGAACACCGGCCCGATCCCCTCCGCCAGCCACACGCCGAGCGGCGGCAGCAAGATCGCGCAGAGGATCGCGCCGATCCCGCCCCTGGTGCCGGGTCCGCGCGTCATTGCGGCTTCTGCACGTTGACGACGGGGGTCTGCACGACGTGGTTCTCCGTCCCGACGCTCACATTTGCGGTCTGCACGTCGAAGGCCGGCGCCTGACCGCCCTTGATCGCGATCGTCGGCAACGCACCGTCGCGCGTCTTGCTGACGTTGACATAGCCGAGCGCGATCGCCGCGATCCCGACCAGCACTACGATCACCAGCAATAAGAGGATGCCGCGCATATCCGTCTTCCTGTCCCGTTAGGCCGCATCAACGGTTCGTTGCGGTGGCGGTTGCATCCGCCGCGACGAATCAGGGAAAGACCCGGCGGTAGCCCGTGACGCTGACCTGCGCGAACAGCCCGGCCTGTGCATAGGGATCGGCGGCGGCGAAATCCTTCGCGGCATCGAGATCGGCAAAGTCGGCGATGATCAGCGAGCCCGTCGGCACCCCCGATTCGTCGAGCATCGGCCCCGCCACCACGGTTTGCGCGACGATCGCCTCGAGATAGGGAAGATGGCGTGGTCGGGTGTCCGCGCGCAACGTGCCCGCGTCGGGACGATCATGGGCGATAATGGCGAAAAGCGGCATGGCGAGGGCTCCTTCGCGCCCGGCCGGGTTGACCAGACGCGCGCTCTCCCCTAGGGACGCCCCCTTTCACGGCAACCGAATTTTCAGGACAGTCATCATGGCGCGCATCTGCGAGCTGACCGGCAAGGGCCGCCAGGTCGGCAACAACGTCTCCCACGCCAACAACAAGACCAAGCGGACTTTTCTGCCCAATCTGCAGAACGTCACGCTGATCTCGGACGCGCTGGGATCCTCGGTCAAGCTGCGCGTCTCGACGCACGGGCTGCGCTCGGTCGAGCATGTCGGCGGTCTGGACAATTGGCTGGTCAAGACGTCGGACGACGATCTCAGCCTCAAGGCGCGTCGCCTCAAGCGCGACATCGTCAAGAAGCAGGCCGCCGCCGCCTGATCTTTCGCTGCGAAGGCCCTGCGCCGGCGCGAAAGATCGAAAGCGATGATCGGGAAGAGGGCCCGCCGACCATGGTCGGCGGGCCCTTTCGCGTGCGCGTCAGATCTTGGCGGGAAGCGCGAACGCCATGAACAGCGTGCGTTCGAGCGCAAAATAATTGTCGTCGGACGCGATCCACAGGATCGTGCGACCCTTCGACTGCGTGATCACCAGCGCCTCCATATTGTCGACGGTCAGCGGCGGCGCCCATTTCGCCAGCAGCGTCCCGTCGATGTCGCCGCCGGGCTTGATCCGCGCCGGATCGATGATCGTCAACGCCGCCGCGAACCCCCTGGTGATGCCGAATCGGCGATGCAGCACGACGACGCGCCCGTCGGGCAGTTCGGCCGCATCGGTCGGCGCGAAGCCGGGCCCCGGGCCGCGATAGCCGAACGTGATCGGCGTCGTGCGCTCGACCGGATCGCCGGGAAAGAGCAGCGCGACATGCGAACCATCCTTGCGCGTCTTGGTCTCGGCGAAGACGAGGAAACGCCCGTCGTGCAGCCGGACCATCGCCTCGGCGCCGAGATTTTCGGGCCAGTCGGCCATCGCGGCGGGTGCGACATGCCCGTCCGCCGCGGCGAAGCCCTTGGTGTAGCGCCAGATCTCGTTGCTCGTCTCGAACCCCGCCCATACGTGGCCGGAGGCAGGATCGAAGGTCGAGGATTCGCTATCACGATCGGAGCGGTGCGATCCGTCGCCTGGGCCCGCGGGCAGCTCGCTCATCGCATAATCGGGCTGGTCGCCGGCGCCCGTGAAGCGCAGCCTCGTCACCACGCCGCCATCGCTCAGCAAGACGAAATGGCCGTCCTGGATCGTCATCGACGAGACGCCGCCGAAGCGCCGGTCGGTGCCGTGGAGCACCCAGCCGCCGAGATAGGTGAGCCGTCCGAGCGTGCGGCGCCCGGGATCGGACGGATCGAGCGCCACGGGCGTCGCGGTCACGCCCTGCGGCGCCGCGTGCAGGGCGAGCGGAAGAGGCGCGACCGCGATCAGCGCGGCGAGGAAAGCGAGGCGATGCATCCCGCCCTCCTAACCGCGCATCCGCGCCGCCGCCATCCCGCCTGCGTTCCTGAACGCGCGACGACGACACCGTTCACGCTCCCGAAACGCGCGATGAGGCAAAGGATCGACCCGCAATGATGGCCACCGCCCGAGTCGGGGCCGCCCGGAAAACCCGGAGGAGCATCGTGTCCCGTCGTATCGTCCCGATCTCTGTCCTGGGCGCGCTCGCCGCCGCAGCGATGGCGTTCGCCCCGACGACGGCGCTCGCGCAATATGGCGGGGGCAACGATCATGATCGGGGTGGAGGCCATGGCGCATGGCACGATCATGGCGGCGGCTATGCGCGCGGCGGCTTCGGAGGCCGCGACGGCTATGGCTATGGCAGGCCCTATGGCGGCGGCTATGCCGGCCCGCGCGATCGCCGGGGCTACCCGCAAGGCTATGAGCGTCGACGCTGCCGGGGCGGCGCGGGCGGCGCGATCATCGGCGCGATCGCGGGCGGGCTGCTGGGTCACGCGATGGCGGGCTATGGCGATCGCACCGCGGGGACGATCATCGGCGGTGGCGCGGGCGCGGTCGCCGGCAGCGCGATCGGGCGAGACTGCTGAGGTTCATCTTATAGGGTTTAAGAGGCGCTCACCTCGCGTGGCGTATCGAGGGCCTCCTGTCGCGTAACGAGGCAGGGGCCGGATCCTGTCGTGGTTCGGCCCCTACGCGATTTTCCGACGATCCATCACCGTTCGTGCCGAGGGAAGTCGTAGTGCCGCTTGCAGCACGTCCTTCGACTTCGCTCAGGACGAACGGGGCCGGGCCCTACGCCGCCTCGTCGAACAGATCGGCCAGCTGGCCCACCATCGTGCCGCCGAGCTGCTCGGCATCCATGATCGTGACCGCGCGCTGATAATAGCGCGTCACGTCGTGCCCGATCCCGATCGCGACCAGCTGCACGGGCGAGCGCGTCTCGATCCAGTTGATCACCTGGCGCAGATGCTTCTCCAGATACGAGCCGCTGTTGACCGACAGCGTCGAATCGTCGACCGGCGCGCCGTCCGAGATCACCATCAGGATACGCCGCTCCTCGGATCGGGCGATCAGCCGCGAATGCGCCCAGAGCAGCGCCTCGCCGTCGATATTTTCCTTGAGCAGTCCCTCGCGCATCATCAGCCCGAGATTTTTTCGCGCCCGGCGCCACGGGTCGTCGGCCTGCTTGTAGATGATGTGGCGCAGGTCGTTGAGCCGCCCGGGCATCGCGGGGCGACCCGCCGCCAGCCACGCCTCGCGCGACTGGCCACCTTTCCACGCGCGTGTCGTAAAACCCAGTATCTCGGTCTTGACGCCGCAGCGTTCGAGCGTGCGCGCCATGATGTCCGCGCTGATCGCCGCGATCGAGATCGGCCGGCCGCGCATAGATCCCGAATTGTCGATCAGCAGCGTCACCACCGTGTCGCGGAACTCGGTGTCGCGCTCGATCTTGTAGCTGAGCGACTGCATCGGATTGACCACCACGCGCGCCAGCCGCGCCGAATCGAGCAGCCCCTCGTCCTGGTCGAAATCCCATGAACGCGACTGCTGCGCCATCAACCGGCGCTGCAACCGGTTGGCGAGCTTGGTCACCGCGCCCTGCAGATGCGTCAGCTGCTGGTCGAGATAGGCGCGGAGCCGCGTCAGCTCCTCCTCGTCGCACAGCGTCGCGGCCTCGACCACCTCGTCGAAGCGGCTCGTATAGGCCGAGTAATCGAACTGGCCGGACATGTCCGCCAGCGGCCGGTTAGGCCGCGCAGGCGCCGCCCCCTCCTCGCCCTCGTCGCCCAGGCCACCTTCCTCGTCGGCCATCGAATCGCGCTCGGCGTCGCCATCGTCCTGTTCGTCGGCTTCGCCCTGCTCGCCCTCGGCGCGGACGTCCATCTGGTCTTGCGGGCCCGCGCCATCGCCTTCGCGCTCGTCGTCGCTTTCGCCCTGCGTCTGGTCGTCCTGCCCGACCTCGGGCTCGTCGCCCTGATCGGGCTCTGAATCGGGCGGCATGTCGGCGGCGACGAGTTTGAGCTCCTGCAGCAGCTTGGTCACCAGCCGCGCGAAGCTCGGCTGGTCGTCGAGCGCGAGGCCCAGCCCGTCGAGATCGGCGCCCGCCTTCTCCTCGATCCAGCCGCGTACCATCTCGAGCCCGGCACGGGCGCGCTCGGGCACGGGCTGCCCGGTCAGCCGCTCGCGCACCATCAGCCCGATCGCGGTCGACAGCGGCACCTCGTCGCGGCTGCGGGCGCGCACGATCGGATCCGAGCGCATCCGCGCCTCGAGCGCCGTGGTGAGGTTGGCGGTGACGCCGTCCATCCCCTTCGATCCCAGCGCCTCGACCCGCGCCTGCTCGATCGCATCGAACACCGCGCGCGCGACCGGCTCGGCGGGCGCGGTGCGGTTGTGGAGCGTCGCGTCGTGCAGCCTGAGCCTCAGCGCGAACGCGTCGGCGGCGCCGCGCGCCTCGGCGACCTGATCGGCGGGCAGCGTGCGACCCGGCATCGGCACCTTGACGGTCTTGCCGCTCTGCACGGGCTGGTCGGCCGAATAGCCGAGCTCGACCTCGGGCTCATGCGCCAGCGCACGCGTCGCGCCGCCGAGCGCGAGGCGGAAGGCTTCGAGGGGTGTGGTGTCGGGCATTATCTTCCCTCTCCCCAACGGGGGAGAGGGTTGCGCAGACTTGGCAGCTCGCTGCCTAGTCGGAGCTGGGTGAGGGGGAGCGCTCGCCTCGCGAGCGCGCACGCCTGCGGCGTGCTACCCCTCATCCAACTTCGCCTAATCGGCTGCGCCGATAAGGCTTCGTATCCTTCTCCCCTAAGGGGAGAAGGGCCCAACGTCCTCATCCCTTCTTCACCACGCTCTCGGGCAAATCCTTGCCGAACACGCGCTGATAATATTCCGCCACCAGCGAGCGCTCCGCCTCGTCGCATTTGTTCAGAAAACTCATCCGGAACGCCAGCCCGATGTCGCCGAAGATCAGCGCGTTCTGCGCCCAGCTGATCACCGTGCGCGGGCTCATCACCGTCGAGATGTCGCCCGCCATGAAGCCCTGGCGGCTCAGATCGGCGACCTTGACCATCCGCTCGACGGTCTGCTTGCCCTCGGGCTTGTCATATTCGCCCGACTTGGCGAGCACGATCCGCGCCTCGGTGGCGGCAGGCAGATAGTTGAGCGTCACGACGATGTTCCAGCGGTCCATCTGGCCTTGGTTGATCTGCTGCGTGCCGTGATACAGCCCGGTGGTGTCGCCCAGCCCGACCGTGTTGGCGGTGGCGAACAGCCGGAACCACGGATTGGCGCGGATCACGCGGTTCTGGTCGAGCAGCGTCAGCTTGCCCTCCGCCTCGAGCACGCGCTGGATCACGAACATCACGTCGGGGCGGCCCGCGTCATATTCGTCGAACACGAGGGCGGTCGGCGTCTGCAGCGCCCAGGGCAGCAGGCCTTCGCGGAATTCTGTGATCTGCTTGCCGTCGCGCAGCACGATCGCGTCGCGCCCGACGAGATCGATGCGGCTGACATGCGCGTCGAGGTTGATGCGGATGCACGGCCAGTTGAGCCGGGCGGCGACCTGCTCGATGTGGCTCGACTTGCCCGTGCCGTGATAGCCTTGGATCATCACGCGGCGGTTGTGCGCGAAGCCGGCGCAGACCGCGATCGTGGTCTCGGCGTCGAACACATAGGTCGGGTCGAGATCGGGGACGCGCTCGTCGGCCTCGGAGAAGGCGGGCACCTCCATGTCCGAATCGATGCCGAACGC
>Ga0302314_10015702_pt1 | contig 12853 bp, 10 predicted proteins | sample III_Palsa_N2_3_FD_200533 | JGI IMG/M metagenome (GOLD analysis project Ga0302314, IMG submission 200533) | Peat permafrost microbial communities from Stordalen Mire near Abisko, Sweden - III_Palsa_N2_3 | ecosystem: Environmental > Terrestrial > Soil > Palsa > Peat permafrost | place: Sweden...
GGGTCTACTTTCCCTTGTCTCTTCGACATGCCCTGCCGGTCACGCCGATCGAACGCTCCTCGTACCAGGTCATCGAACCACAAGCGCAGTAGTTGGACATGTGTGATCGCTCAAGCGGCTCACCGACACCTGACGTAGCGTCTGGCCCGCACGAACCAGCTTGTGGCGGCCCGACAGGGGGCCGTCTCCGCGTCCGGGTTCGGGGCGAAGATGGAGCGTGCCCGCGTGAAGGCAGGGCTGCTGCGGCGGTACGAACGGGGACCCATTCCCCGGCCGCTGCTTCAGTTCTTCGCTGGCTACGGACGCGTCCCGATGATCGCTTCAGTGCGGATCAGCTCCTCGAAGCGTCCGTCGGGCTGGGCTTCACCGAGGGCTTGCCGTAGGTCCCGCTCGAAGCCGTCCTTGTTGTCGCCGAGCTGGGCAGGGCTGCTGTAGGAGAGGCTGAATTGGTAGCCGATCACTTCGTCCAGGGTCCGGGTGTGCACTCGGTCCCAGTGGGTGACCTCGACCTGGGAGAAGGGGCTACGGGCAAGGACGTCCTGGTGGCGTTCCTTGGGGTGGGTGTAAGTGCCGGAACCGGCTCGACGTTCGGAGCCCAGGTAGTTGGAGCGGATCTCGGTGACGATGTCGACCCAGGGGGGCGGGGTGATGGTCTCGTGCTTGGCCCCGCCGGAGGCCAGGACCACTCCCCCGCCCGGCAGAACGAGTTGATCCAGATCACGGAGGACTTGGTCGCGGTCCATCCAGTGGAAGGCGGCACCCATGACGGTCAGGTGCAGCGGGGGGAGGTCCATGGCCGCCAGAGTGGTGGAGTCGCCTACGCGCCAGTCGATGTTGGTGATGCCGCGCTCGGCGGCGAGCTGCCTGCCCTGGTCGAGCATTCCCGTTTCGGGGTCAACGGCGATGACGTTGGCGACCAGCTCGGCAAGGGGCAGCGCCAGGACGCCGGTGCCGGTGCCGAGGTCGAGAACCTGCTGTGTGCCGTCAAGCCCGAAGCGGCTGGCCAGCAGCTCGTACAGGGCGGGGTCGTAGCCGGGGCGGAAGCGCGCGTAGTAGGGCGCGGTGGACAGGAAGAGCTCCTGCGGGGTGTACGACGTCATGGGGATCGGAGTCTTTCGTTCGCGGATGGATCTGGGAGTTGCCTGGTTCAACGAGCGGGGAGTGGGGTGCGGTCCTGCTGCCATCGGAGCAGTGCCTTGCCGCCGGCTCCCTTGGCGAGGGAGCCGTCACGGTGGCGGTCTCGGGCTCCGAGAAGCTGGCGTTCGATGTCGCTGAGGTCGTCCCGGGCGAGGAGGGCGGGGGCCGGGTCGTCGACCGGGGCGAGCCAGCGGTATCCGTATTGCAGCATGAGGGCGATGCGCGGGCCGTTGCCGGTGTTGAGGCCGCCTGCGTGCCAGGTGCGGTTCTCGAACAGCACGGCGTCCTGCGGGCCGAGGTCGGGGGTGACGGCGCCGGGCGGGTCGATGCTCCCGGAAGGGACGGTGACCGGGTCGGTGCGCTGGTGGCTGCCGGGCAGGAACATGGTGATCCCGGCCCGGGGGCCGGGGTCGGTGAGGTAGAGGGCGGCTTTGATGGCCAGGCGTGGGACGTTGCCGGGGCCGAGGTCGTCGGCGACGCCGAACATGTCGCGGTGCCAGCCGGGCCGTTGCGGTGTGCGGATGGACCGCGCAGCGCCCTCGGGGATGGCAGGCAGGGCGATCAGATGGCTGGACAGGAGGTGGAGGTTGGTGCCCAGCAGGTCGGTGACGGGTTCAAGGACGGCGGGATTCGCGATCAGGCGCAGGAAGGCGTCGTCCAGGGCGACCACGCCGCGGAATCCGTCCTTGCCGTCGGCTCCCCGGTCTCGTCCGCTGGTGAGGTCGCTGGCGAGCAGGTGCTGAGCGGCCCGGAGGGCGTCGCGGCGCTCGGTGCTGGTGATGGCACCGGACAGCACGGTGAAGCCGTGGCGGTCGAAGTCGCCGAGTGCTCGCGCCGGCGCGGTGTGGGTCTGGTTCATCGGCGGTGATCCTTCAGCAGGGCGGTGGCGCGGGCGGACAGGGCGGGGGCGGAGAGCCCGGACTCCTCCAGGAGTTCGGCGGGGCTGCGGGGTCGTCCGGGGTCCTGGTAGCCCAGGACGTTGAAGCGGGCGGGGTCGGGCCGCTGGGCGAGCAGGGCAAGGACCGGGGCGGGGTAGATCGGGGCGGCCAGAAGGACGGGGCAGTCCTGGCCGAACAGGTGGGCGAAGTCGCGCGCGGTCAGGGCATGGGGCCGGTGCCTGGTGCCCAGGACGGCGAGGTCGTTGATGTGGACGTAGCGAACGGTGGCATCCGGATGGCGTTGGTGAAGGGTTTCGGCGGCGCTGGTCATCTCCCGGGCGGGGATATCGCCGGCTGAGGCGAGGACCAGGTTCGGGGTGCCGCGTCCCCAGCTGTGTCGGGGCCAGACGGCGGCTCCGCGGGTGAGTTCGTCACGGAAGGGGGCGGGGTAGTAGGTCGGTCCGGGGTGCTTGTCGGTGATCAGCAGGTTGGTGCGGTCGCTACTGGCGAGCATGGTGGCCAGGACCGCAGCCGCACGGGTGGCGTCGGCTGGGGTGTAGATGCGTATCGACCCGTCTTCGAGGTCGAGCAGGGAACCGGCCAGGGAGGGGTTCTGGTGGGTGTAGGTGTTGTTCCAGCCCAGTGAGGTGAGCAAGTAGTTGATGCTGGGCAATCCACCCTCGCCGCAGGCGTACCGGAGGCGGCGGTGTTTGAGGTGTTGGACGATGAGGCTGGTGTTGACTGGGGCGAATGCCTCGTAGCTGGCCAGAAGTGCGTCTCGGCCGGTCTCGGTGTAGCCCTGGAGCCAGGCGTGGCAGAGCTCTTCGTTGAGGACTTCGACGGCCCAGGGAGGCAGTTGGCCGTCGGGGCCGGTCAGGTCCAGGCGGTTGGAGGCAACCTCGTCGGGGCTGAAGAGTCGGAAGCGACCGGCTTCGGCGCGGGCCCGGACAACGGCGCTGACGTTGGCTGTCGAGCGCTGCTGCGGGGCCAGTTGCACGCCGCCGGGCGCGGGAGCCGGCAGGGCTGGGGGCGTGCCGGCCAGTGCTTGGCGCACGGCTTCCATAGGGCGGCCTTGGGCGGTCAGCAGTTCGGTGGGCCGGTAGGAGGTCAGCCAGTCGACCAGGGCGGTGAACTCCTCCTCGTTCTCGCGCGGATTCTTCAGCGGCGTCTTGTGGATCTCGCCCGGTGCCAGGCGGCGGCCGGCGAGGTGGTCGGGGCCGCTGTAGCCCTTGGGCATGGTCAGGACGATCACGGGCTGAGCATCGGGTGAGCCCAACGGCCGTAGGTTCGCCAGCGCCGCGCCGAGGTGGTTGCGGAACTCGTGCTGGTCGGTGCCGTCGGTGATCAATGCGCGGTAGCCCAGGCCGTGGAAGTAGTCGCGCAGGCCGCGCTGGTCCAGGCCCGCGAGGAGCGAGGGTCCGCCCATCTTCAGACCGTTGGCCAGGACGATCGGCAGGACGGCTCCGTGGTCGCCGGTGTCGATGAAGGCGCGGCGGCCCAGCCAGGCCGCCGCGCTTGCCCCGGTCTCCATCTCGCCATCCCCGATCAGCGGGACGGCCAGGCGCTGCGGGGCGTCCAGGACCATGCCTTGGGCGACGGCGAGCGAGGGGCCGAGCTGTCCGCCGGTGTAGCGGACGCCGGGGATCAGGGGGGTGATCTCGGTGCCGAAGCGGGGATGGGGCCAGTTCGCCATCAGGGCGCGCAGGTCGGGCATCGACCACCCGGCGCCCCGGCCGGTGAGCTCCAGGGTGGCATTGAGGTAGGCGTGAGCCAGGGCGGAGGGCGCGGCGTGGCCGGCCCCATGGAGTACAGCGAGGTCACTGCCGGGGGGCCGGTGGGCGGTGAGGGGACCGAGGTGGGCCAGAACGTAGTTGACCGGTGGGCAGACGCCCCAGTGTCCGGCGGGGTGGGGCTTGACGTCCTCGGGCACCAGCGGGCGGGCCAGGCGCGGGTTGTCGAGAAGGTAGAGCTGAGCCGCGCACAGGTAGGTCAGCGTCCGCCAGGCTGCCTGGACCGATCCCACGGGCACCGCGCGGTGCGCCTGCCGCGCCGCGCCTGCCCAGTCGGGGAACGAGCCGACCGCCGGGGCGGACAGGGTGGGTGTGGTGGTGGTCATGCCGGGCTCCGGTGGGTGGCGGCCGAGACGGCAGCGGCGATCCGCTGGCTGCGAATGGCCGGGGTGGCGGACTCAGTGATCAGGTGGAGCATCTGGGCGCGTTCGTGATCGGGCAACTCCTGCCAGCGGGCTCCGGCAGTGGCCAGGGCGTGGCTGAGGTCGTCGGGGACGCGGTGGGGGCGGCCTGCGCGGATGGGCTCCAACTGGAGCGCGATACCGTCGTCCGCGCAGCCCTGGCCGGGGATGGCGGCCTGGCCGTCCACCGAGACCACGACCCGGGCACGCCGCACGTTTTGCGAGGTCACGCGTATCCGCTGGCCGCGCAGTCCTTCGGGGCCACGGCAGGGCAGGAGCAGGGCCGGGCCGGAGGGCAGCAGGGTCTGGCGGGCCTGGACGTGCAGGGTTTCGGTGCCTGTCGGCAGCGGCAGTAATGCGCCGGTGACCGGAGGGCCGGGGGCGGGGAAGTCGTTGACCGCGATGATGCCGCCCGGGCCGTGGCCGGCTCGGCGCAGGCGCTTGTGGGCGAACAGGCAGCGGTCGGTGGAGGCGAGCAGCGCGTCTACGAAGGAGTGTTTCCATCGGCTGCCGGTGCGCTGGTCCGGCAGGTGGCCGGGGCCGATGACGGTCATGGCGAAGGAGACCGGCACCGGGAGCTGTTCGCCCAGGCGGTTCCGCAGGTGGGTGATCGCGCGGTGGAAGTCGGCGGCGTCGGTGATGGCGGCGGCCACGATGATCTCGTCGCCGCCGAAGGTGGCGGTGACGCCGGCCGTCCAGGTCTGTTCGTGGAACCAGGTGCGGCTGATCTCGCCGAGCTGGGCCATGACCCGGTTCCCGGCCAGATGGCCGTAGCAGTTGGGGTCGCTGTCGTTGGCGCTCTCGACGTGCTCTTTGAGGCCGTCGACGTCGCCGATGGCGAGGGCCACCAGTTCGCCGGACTCCAAGGTGGCGGCCAGGGAACGCGGGAGGGCGGCGTGGAAGTCGGGGAAGCCGACCAGGCCGGTGATCACGTCCTCGCGGCTGCCGGTGCACCACTGGCGCAGCGGCAGCCGGGACGGGTCGAACAGGGGCACGGAACTCATGTCGGTGCTGTCGGTGATGCTGGTGGGGTCCATCGGTGTCTCCCGGTCGGTGGGGCTCAGCGGAGCGTGGGCAGGAGCCTGGGGAGCGAGGCCAGGGTGTTGAGCCGGACCACCTCGGGGGCGGTGGGGGCGGGCAGTCGTGGGTCGCTGGGGCGGTGCAGGTAGGCGGCGTGCCAGCCGGCCGCAGCCGCGCCCTGGACGTCGGCGCGGGCCGAGTCGCCGACGTGGAGCAGTTGGTGGGGGGCCAGGCCAAGGGCCTGCTGTACGGCGTTGAAGGCTTCGGGCTCGGGTTTGCAGTGCCCGGTGCGCGCGGAGTAGAACACCGCGTCGAGCAGGCCGAAGAGCTCCGGTTCCAGCAGCGGGATGGAGGAGCCGAGCGAGTTGGTCATCGCGACCAGCGCGAAGCCGCGTTCGCGCAGGTGTTCCAGCAGGGGGACGGCGTCGGGGAACGGCTGGGGGCTCGCGGCACGCTCCCGTGCGGCGTTCAGCACCGCGTGCAGGGGTGCGGTCAGCTCGGGGCGCTGGGCCTGGTCGGCCAGTTCGACGGCGAGCTTGGCCGGGGTGGTCTCGCAGCGCTTCGCGCCGCTCTCCATCAGCGTGCGTGCCTGGTCCAGGGTGATGCCGAGTACCTGGGCCACCTGGCCCGTCGTGGGGTGTGCTTCGGTGATCACCAGCGTGCCGCCGAGGTCGAAGCTGACCGCGCGGACCTGCGCCCACAACCCGGCCTGCACAGCAGCCGTACCGGGTCGGCGGATCTGGATGGGGCTCATGAGCTGACCTGCATCACGGGCTTGTCGCCGACGGTCAGCAGTTCCCCGGCCAGTCCAGGACCGGTGCGCACCGCGAGGTGTCCCTGTTCGGGTTGCACGGGGGTGGAGTAGATCTGCTGGCGCAGGGGCTCCACGGTCAGGTGGTACTCCACCGCGGGGATCTTGTCGCGGCAGCAGGCTGCGGCCAGTGCGGTGGCGGCGGGCAAGTGGGCGCCGTGCGGGAACACCGGTATGCCCAGGTCGGCGGCCAGTTCCACGGTGTGCAGCGAGCGGGCCAGGCCGCCGCCCCAGCCTGGGTCGATCTGCCAGACGTCGACCGATCCTCCGGTCAGCAGGCGGGTCTGTTCGCCGGGGTCCACGGCGTGCTCCCCCGCGGCGACCGGGACTCCGGGGCCGTGGGCCCGCAGGCGGTGCCAGTCCCAGCTTCCCGGTGGCAGCAGTTCTTCGGCGAACGCGATGTCCAGGTCAGCCAGGACCGGGAGCAGGCGCATGGCCTCGTCCACCCGGCACCGGCCGAGCCCGTCGACCATGAACCGGCCGCCCGCCGCCTCGCGCAACCGGCCCAGGGCCTTGGCCGTGCTGCGCGGGCCAGCGGTGATCAGCGCTTTGGTCACCGGCCACTTCTGGCCCCAGAAGCCGGACTGCGAGATCCAGGCCGCGACCTCGGCGGCGGCGGGATGCTCGGGGTCCAGGCCCAGGGCGGAGGCGTAAGCGGGGATGCTGGTGCGCACAGTGCCGCCGAGCAGGTCGCTGACGCTGCGTCCGCTGGCCTGGGAGGCCAGGTCCCAGCAGGCCAGTTCCACCGCTGAGCGCGCGGTGCGGGCGTGCGGGCCGCCGCCGTGTCGCCCGCTGGTGGGGCGGTACGGCAGGCGGCGCGGCTGTGCGGCGTCATGCCCGATCAGTCCGGACGCGAGCTGGTCGCCGACGATCAGGGCGACCGCCTGCGGGATGGGTCCGTGCCAGCCCAGGCCCCCATCGGCGACCAGGCACACCGCGAAGCGGTGCAGGTGCTCGGGGTCCGGCTCTCCCACCGGGACGACAGCGGGTCCAGCGAGTGGCGCGGGCAGTGATTCGGGCAGGCCCGGTGTCTGGGCGGCCAGGCGCCACAGCTGGACTTCGCGGATGACGGTCGCGCTTTCGCGCAGCGCTCGGGTGCTGTCGGGGCGGGTGGCATCGAGTACGGCGGGGGTGGTCATCAGATCCTCGCCCCCGTCAGCTCCTCGTTGCCGAAGGTGAAGCACCACGGGGAGCGGTAGTTCTGCCACCAGGAGGGCCGCAGTCCCGTGTCGGTGAACAGCTCCTCAACGGCGCGGCGCATCGTCAGGTGCCATTCGATCGTCTCGGCGCCGGGGGTGCGGTAGACGTCCATGAACGGGTTGTGGGCCTGGTAGGTCTGGAAGCGGGGGAAGGCGGTGGTGACCGGGACGAACCGTTTCAGGTTCTCCACCGCGTCCTCCAGCGGGTCCAGGCCCACGATGTAGGTGAAGTCCGTGGTGATGCCCCGGTCCTTCGCGTCACCCAGGGTGGTGACCATCTGGGCAGGGGTCAGCTTGGCCTTGGACTCCTTGAGGATCTGCGGGCGGCCGGTGAAGCACTCGGCGGTCAGGGTCAGGTGGAACGGTCCCAGGTCTTCGGCCACGTGGGTCAGGCCCTGGGGGGTGGTGAGCACGGAGGACAGGAAGTGCAGCGTCCCGGTGCAGCCGTTGTCCGTCATCGCCTCCCGGACGTCGGCCAGGTGCTGGCAGGCCAGGTGCTCGTGCAGGAAGCAGCCGGTGCACACCGTCACGGTCTCGGTCTGCGACAGGTCGGGCAGCCCGGAGCCGGCCGCGATGGTGCCCAGGTAGCCCGACAGGTCCAGGGCCTTGAGCGCGGGGTCGGAGGCGTCCTCCAGGGTGTTGGGGCAGAACACGCACCCGGTGCACTGGGAGCGGGCGTTGGAGTTGAGCGTCAGCATCTTGTGCCCGTTACGCCAGTAGCCGAGGACCGCGTCGTCGTCCTCGATGCCGTCGATCTCGCCGACCTTGACGCCGCCGAGCTTCAGCTCGTGCTCGTCCACCTCGAACGGGGAGTCCTGGCGTCCCAGCGACAGGATCAGGAACAGCGGGTCGGCGGGCCGGGTGTCCAGGCGCAGGCGGAAGCGCATCCTCGGCTTCTTCAGGGGCGAGCGTGCCCCGCAGGCGTTGAGGGCGATCAGCAGCACGTCCTCGGGGTTGATCTTCCACTGTGCGGCCACCTGTTCCAGGTGGCTGACGGATTCGAGCATCGGTGAGTCCCCACTTCATGGGTCAGCGGTGCCCCGGCCGCACGGCAGCCGGGGTCATGGGTGAGCGGTGGTGCTGTTCATGCGGGCATCGCGGCCCTGGCCAGGGGCAGCCGAATCTCGATGGACTTGCCGCCGGTGGCCGGCTCCGGGAGTACGTCGTGCGTCCCGCCCACCTCTTCCGCCAGCTGCTTGACCAGGGCCAGGCCCCGGCCGCCACGGTTGTGGGCGGCAGGCAGTGCGCGGGGCCGGAACGGGTGTCTGTCCGCGACGGCAAGCGTCAGTGCGTCGTCATCGGCCAACAGCGTCACCGTGGCAGTCGGCGACAGGAGCACCGCGTGCTGGGCGACGTTGGTGATCAGTTCGGTCAGGATCAGCCCGGCGGTGAAGACGACATCCGGGTCCAGGTTCCAGCCCCGCAGGACGTCGGCCGCATGATGCCGAGCCTCGGGCACCGCCGCGGCAGTGGCGTTCACCTCGAAGACGTGGCGCTGAATCTCACTCGGCATCTCCACCGCCCCTCACCTGGGGGCTTGTCTTCGCCCGCCTGATGACTGACGGTAAGTTAGAAACCACACAGAGGTGTTCACCGCTGTGAACGCGCTAGCCCGGCAGCAGCCGATGCCGCTGACACGTTGCATGGCTGGGCCGAGGCGAAGGCTCTACCACCCTTCTCTCCGACGGACAGGTCCAGGTGAGGCGAGCCACGGGCTCAGGGCCTCCTCAACGCAACAGCGAAAGGTCCGGTCACTGTCTCATCAGTGGCGATTATTCTCGATAGACCAATGGAGTAACCGCTTGAATCTTGCAAGCGGTACCGCTCAGTATATTCGCGCCCTATTGGGGATTCCCGTCGGTCCGGGCTGCCCTGTGGAGCGTCCCGGCGCGCCCTCCAGCGCTTGCCACACAGGTTCGAACGTCAGAATTTCAGGTAGCAAATCAATTGAACCAAGCACCAAATATGGACCCCTGGGCTACACTCCGGCCGGTTAGCCGCTCATACATGTCCACCGCCTGCTCTTCAGTGAGAAGGCAGATATAGTCACAGACGGCCCGACTCTCGGCTTCGCCATCGTCCCAATCGTAGTCTCCCCTCTTCTTCTTTATCTCGTCATATACGAGCTTAAGGAGCGCAGGCCCAGGAAACCTGCTTTTTGCAGATTTTCCGTATTTCTCAACCACCCCCAGCAATCCATCAAAGAGCTCCCCGACGATCCTCCTCTGCCCCGCCTGCGCCAGCGAGAGTTGCGGCTGTTCAATAACGTGAAAGAAGGTCAAACGCTTGAGAACTTCCGCTTGATACTGCTCCTCCTGCCCAACATGCAAGAGGGAGCTTCCATCTACATTCACGGCGCTCACAAATCTGTAGATCAGCGTATGCACGAGCTTATCGAGTTCTTCTCGGGCCACCCGCGAGCCTTCCGTCCACGGCTTCTTTGGCATAAGGGATACAACTTCCCTGTATGCATCATTGAATAGCGCCATAGAGAAATCGTTCTCGTTCGCGCTGGACTCGGCGACATACTTCATAAACTCATCACCGTAGTCTTCCAGGCCATGCAGCGGGATCAATCCCGCCCGAAAGTAGTCGTGGACGTCATGTACCACGTACGAAATATCATCCGCCCAGTCCATTAGCGTGGCGCCAGCGACCCTCGTCCGGCCATCGGGCCGCCCCCGAGCAGAACCCTCATCCCGTGCGAATTCAAAATCCGACTCCTCGCTTCGGTACACTCCCCACTTGTTTCCGTATTGGCGATCATGCCATGCCTCTTTATATTTGATTTTGTTCATATACTGGGGATACTTCAGAATAGAATTTAGCGTTGCCCTAGTGAGATCGAGGCCGAGTTTCGTCCCGCCATGCACTGCTATTTTCGTGACTATCCGGAACGACTGGGCATTCCCTTCAAATCCACCGAATGCCGCCATTCTATCGGCCAGAACCTTCTCCACAGCGTGACCAAATGGCGGATGTCCAATATCGTGAGCCAGGCCCGCCGATTCGACTACATCGGGAAATGAAGCCCGGTCATCCTGGAGACCACCATGAAAGCCGGTATCGTCGGCTAGCAGTCGCTGAGCCATGCGCCGACCAAGTTGCGCCACCTTGAGACTATGGGTGAGGCGATTATGAAGAAGGTGCTGTTCGCGAACAGCAGCAACCTGAGTCACGCCATCCAAGCGCCGAAAAGCCGATGAGTAGAGGATTCGGTCGCGATCCCTCTCATAAGGACTGCGAATATCTCCGATTTCATGCGCTCCATTACGATCCTGGCGCCGCTCAGAATTGAAGCTCATCGCTGTCACCTCGAAGCCCACAGTTCGGGAATTTCGATTTTAGAATAGAGCTAACCTCATTATTGCTCAATCTTCCCGCAGGCGCTCGCCGGGGGGCGTGCACCATTTCGCTAGCTAGTTACAACTGGAGACCCATGCGGTGGGCCAGGCCGCGCAGGTCACGCGCGGTGGCCTTCGGAAGCTGCCGATCCAGGAGGTCAGCCACCGTAGAGCGCACCAACGGGTTCACATGCACACGCTGCGGAGCCGCCTGCTCCGCCTCCAACAGCCGTGTCACGGCCTCCGCGTCCTTGCCGCGTACGTGAGCCAAGGAACGACCGAGGTCAGCGTTGAACGCTGCCTTCCGGCCCGGTGCCTGCATCAGGCTGAGTGCTTCCGCCCGGACACCGGCGCTCGCGGTGACCGCCTCGCCGTGCAATCCCAGGTCCGTGTTCAAGCTGACCTGGTGGATGCCGACGTTGGTCGGACCGAAGTTCAAGTGCCATGCCTTGGTCTCCCCTGTGCGCGCCGCCAGGTCCGCGGCCTCCGCAAGATGGCCCTGCACCTCCCGCGACCTCTCCTCCCCCGGGCGGTGCTTGTCCTGGGTCAGGCAGGTCGCGCGGATCAGGTGAAGCTCCCCCAGCAGTGCATGGTCCTGCGGTGTCCGAAGGTGGCGCTCGGCCAGGAGAGCAGCCTGCTCGGCGCGAGCCAGCGCCTGGACCGGGCTGCCCGCCGCCATCAGGACGTGGGTGTGGAAGAAGCCGCTCAGCGCCGTGTAGACCGGATCGTCCAGTTCCCTGATCGCATCCGCACCTCGCGTCACGGCGATGAAGGCGAGGTCGGTGTACCCCAGCCCCTTCAGCAGCAGCGTGCAGGCGGGATGGTAGGCGTCCGCCAGCAGTCGCAGGAGTTCGGGCCGATCGGCCGGGCTAGCGCTCCCGACGGCTGCGTGCAACACCGTCAGCAGGCCGGGAAGCTTCCTGGCCAGGGTCGCGTACTCGCAGGAGTGGTAGAGCCGGTTGGCCTCCAGCACTCGCACCCGCAGCGCGGGCAGCGGTGGAAGGTCCCCAAGAACGTCGGGAGTCTCTTCTACGCTCATGCCCATCAGCGCCAGCCGAAGCGCCGGGATCGCCTCGTGCGCACCGGCCGTACTGGGATCGGATGGGGCGTACGGCTGTCCAGTCAGCTCGGACGGCGCGATGAAAAGTGCCTGCGCCAGCGCGTTGATGTGCTCGGTGCGGCTCAACCGGCGCTGGCCGTTCTCGACCATCGACAAGAAGCCCGCAGACAGACCCGCCAGTTCGGCCAGCTCACGCAGCGAGCGCCCCCGCTGCCGACGGGCGGCCTGGAGCCGCTTTCCGATCTCTTGGTCTTCCACCGCGCCACCACCTCGTCATCCAGCACGCCAGCGGAAGCGTAGAGGGACCGACCGCTCCGGCAAGGGCCTATTGCCCGAACTCGTCCGCGCTCAAAGCACCCCGACCCGCTCGGCAAGCTCGCGGGCCTGCGCGGCGACTCGTGAGTCCGCGGCACGACCCGGCAGTACGGCAAGCAGGTCACGGGCTGCCGGATCGAGCCGGACCCGCATCGGCGCCTCGGCCTCGGCGCGGAGCAGCAACCCCACGGAAGCGTTCCCATCACCGATCCTGGCCGTCGCTGCCGCCCCGGCCAGCAGCAGACCAGCACGCGCAGCCGGACGAAGACGATCCTGGTCGATGTCGCCGATGCGCTCAGCCGCCCACTGCGCCCGGCCGCCCTCGACCGCGATGATGACGCCCGCGCTGGCCAGGGCAGCCGCCTGCTCTCCATCGCCAACCGCTCGCCTGGCGTTCCGCAGAATCCTTTGGGCATCGGCATCCTGGCCGGCCACGGCTGTCGCGCACGCCTCCAGAACCGAGACCTCGATGTCGTCCGCCGATGCTCGCGCACGGGCGGTCCGGGCCAGTGCGTAGTGCGGCATCCCAAGATCCAGAAGCAGGCGGGCCTCCTCCAGGAGCACCGCTCGCGGCTCGTCCAGCCCAGGACGTGAACGGTGCAGTAGGACCCAGGCCAGGTCGCGGTATCCCAATCGCCGCAGCAGTCCGGCCGCCAGGACATGACTCTGCATCCGCAGTTCCGTGGAACGCTCCAACGAGGCTCCCGTGCTGGCCACCACGGCACGATCAGCAGTCCGGATCAGTGACGGAAGAATGAGAGCGAGGCGGCCCTCGTCACCATCGGTCTGGGCGTCCAGCGCCTCAGCCACCTGGCTCTCCAGGTTCTCCCCGACGGAGTTTTCGGCCTCGCCTGGCGTCACCTCTGACTCTCCGAGGATGAGTCGCAGCTGCATGGCG
>Ga0302314_10015703_pt1 | contig 12852 bp, 7 predicted proteins | sample III_Palsa_N2_3_FD_200533 | JGI IMG/M metagenome (GOLD analysis project Ga0302314, IMG submission 200533) | Peat permafrost microbial communities from Stordalen Mire near Abisko, Sweden - III_Palsa_N2_3 | ecosystem: Environmental > Terrestrial > Soil > Palsa > Peat permafrost | place: Sweden...
ATGCCGAATGATCGAGCGGACTCGCGAGCCAACGGACGTGGACCAGACCGAATCCCCGGCGCCGGGCGCCAACACCTTCGCCGGCGCCGATCCTGCTGAACGGTGGGCGCGCCTGAGGCCCTGGTTGCTCGCCGCGCTGGGGCTCGCGCTGACGGCGATGATCGGCGTCGCGCTGCAGCGTCTGCTCGCCGAAGTGCACTATGCGGACGTCATGGCAGCGGTCGTCGCGACACCCACCCCGAAGATCGCGGCCGCCGTCCTGGCCACGGCATTCAGCTACCTTGCGCTCACGCGCTACGACGCATCGGCGTTGCGCTACGTCGGCGCGAAGGTTGGCGGCAGCACGGTGCTGTTGACGTCGTTCGTCGCGTACGCGCTGTCGAACACGATCGGGCTCGGTCCGCTGTCCGGCGGCGTCGTGCGCATGCGCCTCTATTCGGCGGCCGGGGTGCAGCCGCCGCAGATCGCGCGCGTGATCGTCTTCAATGCGGCGGCGTTCGGCCTGGGCATGCTGTTCTTCGGTGCGGTCGGGTTGCTGTGGGGCGCTCGCGATGTCGCCGCCTTGCTTCATGTGCACGGCTGGGTTCTGCGCGTGCTGGCGGCGCCCATGCTGCTTGCGCTGCTCGGCTTTGTCTGGCTGTGCGTGCGTCGGTCGTCGATCAGCATCGGCAAGCTGTGGCAATTCCAGTTGCCGCCTGCCGAGCTCGCGCTGCGGCAGCTGGTGATCTCGGCCGTCGAACTCGCGGCCTCCGCGCTCGTGCTGTGGTTGCTGCTGCCGCCAGGCCACGTTCCGCTTGCGGCCTTCATCGCGTTCTACGCGATCGCGATCACCGCCGGCATCATCAGTCACATCCCCGGCGGAGTCGGGGTCTTCGAGACCGTGATGCTGCTGGCGGCGGGCAACGGCGTCCCGCGCGACGCGATGCTGGGCGCTCTTCTGCTCAATCGCGGCATCTACTACGTGCTTCCCCTGGTGGTGGCGACCGGGCTGCTGATCGTCTACGAGTTGCGCGATGGCGTCGCGGCGCCGGTCGGGCGCATGGCGGTGCGCCTCAGCCCGAACCTGCTGGCCGCGCTGACGCTGATTGCGGGCATCTGGCTGCTCGTATCGGGGGTCACGCCGTTCACCGACGATGCACGCGACCTGCTCGTCGCGTTGCGTGTGCCGCTGCCGCTCATCGAGGCCTCGCACTTCATCGGCAGCGTCGCCGGCCTGGGTCTCATCCTCGTTGCACGCGGGATCCTGCACCGGCTCGACGTCGCCTGGTGGATCGCGTGCGCGCTCGCGATCATCGCCGCGGTGTTGGCGCTGCCCAAAGGCATCGCGCTGCACGAGGCGGAGTTCCTGCTGTCGCTGGTCGTCCTGCTGGTGATCTCTCGACGCCAGTTCGACCGCCGTTCGTCGTTCTTCGCGCAGCACCTCGAACCCGAATGGCTGGTCGCGCTCGGCGGCGTGATCGTCGCCTGTGCATGGGTGCTGTTCTTCGCGTTCAGGGAGGTCGACTACAGCAACCGACTCTGGTGGCAGTTCGAGCTCGACGGCCAGGCGCCGCGCGCGTTGCGCGCGTTGATGGGCGTGGCGCTGCTGGCCCTTGGCTACGGACTGTGGCAGTTGCTGCGGCCGCCTGCCGGGGAACTCGCCGAGACGACGCCGGACGAGATCGAGCGCGCGGCCGCGATCGTCCGCAGCAACCCGTCGTCGGATGCCTGCTACGCGCTGGTCGGCGACAAGCACCTGATGTTCTCGCCGTCGGGCCGCAGCTTCCTGATGTTCGGCAAGCAGGGCCGCTCGTGGGTCGGCCTGTTCCAACCGTTCGGCGATCCACGGGAGTTCGCCGACATGGTCTGGCAGTTCATCGAGATGGCGACCGATCACGGCGGCCGCGCCGCGTTCTATCACGTCCGCCCCGCGGCGCTGCCGCTGTTCCTCGATTGCGGGTTGCACCTGTTCAAGCTCGGCGAGCATGCGCACGTCGAGCTCCCCGACTTCAACCTCAAGGGCGCGAGTCGTGCGAACCTGCGCTCGGGCGTGAACCGCGCAGAGCGCGAAGGGTTGCGCTTCGAAGTCGTACCGGCTGCGCATGTCGACGCGCTCCTGCCGGCGTTGAGGGCCGTCTCCGACGCCTGGCTCGCGGAGCAGCGCAGTGGCGAGAAGGCGTTCTCCGTCGGCCGTTTCGACGATGACTACCTGCGCCAACTACCGGTCGCCGTCGTCCGTCGCGACGATCGCATCATCGCGTTCGCCAACCTCTTGACGACGGACGCCCGGGACGAAGCGGCGCTCGACCTGATGCGCTACGTGCCGGACTCGCCGCCCGGCACGATGGACTTCCTGATGGCCAGCATCCTTTTGCACTTGCAGGCAGAAGGATATGCCCGCTTCGGGCTGGGCATGTCGCCGATGGCGGGCATGGCCGAGCGCAGCGGTGCGCCCAAATGGCAACGCATCGCGCGCCTGGTGTTCGAGCACGGCGACCGCTTCTACAACTTCCGCGGCCTGCGCAGCTTCAAGGACAAGTTCGCGCCTGTCTGGGAAGCGCGATTCCTGGCCGCCCCCCGCGGCATCGCCACGGCGTTCATACTGTCTGACGTGACGACATTGATCGGCGGCGGCAAGCCCGCACAGGACACATGAGATCGTATTCAAACTTCGGGCGCTCGATGCAATCCCGACTTGCCGCCCTGGCCGTGTCGCTGTGCGCGATCGCAGCGTCTCCGTGCTCGGCGCAAGGCGCAACCCAGGCCGCGGCGCAAGCCGAACCGCCCGCGATGGCGCACGGCTTGTTCTCGGGCATTCGCGTGTACCGGCCCGCCGACACCACGCGCCAGTTCGTGATGCTGGTCACCGACGACGCCACGCCGACGGGTCGCGAAGAGCAGATGCTGCGAATGATGCTCGGGGAGGGTGCGATGGTCGCGACCGTGCCTTTCGCGCCGTTCTATCGAAAGCTCGTTGCCCAGGACGGCAAGTGCACGTATGGCCCCGGGGCGTTCGAAAACCTGTCGCGTCACCTGCAGGCCTTCGAGCATCTGCCAGGCTATCTGCTGCCGATCCTGGTCGGTGCAGACGACGTTTCAGCCTACGTCTACGCCGTGCTCGCACAGGCGCCTGCGGGCACGTTCGAAGCCGGCGTGTCTCTCGGCTTTTCGCCCCGTCTCACGCTGAAGACGCCGCCTTGCCCGATCAACACGTTGCGTGAGCAGGCAGGCGCCGCATCCGGAGTCGTCGCCTTTGCGCCGCCAAGCACCGCGCTGGCGAATCCGTGGATCGCCGTGCAGGACGAAACACAGGCCACCGGCACATCCGAGGCCGCTCGGGCATTCGTGCAGCGCGTACCGCATGCCGAGTGGATCCCGATTCCCGCCGACGGCTCGGCTGCGGCATCGATGGCCGCCTTCGATCGCGCGTACCGCAAGCTGGCCGTGTCGCAGGTCGCCCTCGGCGCTCCGCCGCCGCAACTCTCCGACCTGCCGATCGTCGAAGTTCCCGTCGCTTCGCCGGGCAAGCGCTTCGCGGTATTGCTGTCGGGCGACGGCGGCTGGGCCGGCATCGACAAGAGCCTGGGTGCCGCCTTCGCTGCGCAGGGCGTGCCGGTCGCAGGCTTCGATTCGCTGCGCTACTTCTGGAGCGCTCGCACGCCGGACGAACTCGCCGTCGATCTCGATCGCGTGATCCGCTACTACGCGGCGCGTTGGGGCCGCAGCGACGTGCTGCTGGTCGGTTACTCCCAAGGCGCCGACGTGCTGCCTTTCGCGCTCAACCGACTCCCTCCGGCAACGCGCGCGAGCGTGCGCCTCACGGCACTGCTCGGCCCCGGACAGAAGGCATCGTTCGAGTTCCACCTCACGAACTGGATGGGGCCGAGCGGTGACCTGCCGATCGCCCCCGAGGCGCTCAGGCTCTCGGCCGCGAACACGTTGTGCATCTACGGACTGGAGGAAAAGGACTCGCTGTGCCCTGAGCTTTCACCCGCTCATGCACACGCGATGCCATTGGCCGGCGGCCACCATTTCGATGGCGAATACAACGCGCTGGCGGCGCGCATCCTTGACGCCATGCCGCGGCCCGATTCGCAATGACTCTCGGACCGTCGGATACCTGATCGTTATACCGCCGGCGTAGCGGTCGGCTTGACGGGTGCCGCCGCGGCACGCTTGGCCGCAGCGCTTTTCGGCGCCGACTTCTTGGCGGAGGGCTTCTTGACAGCAGCAACGGCCTTCTTCGCCGCTGGCTTCGCAGCCTTCTTGGCTACCTTGACTGCCTTCGCTGCCTTGGCTGAAGCCGTCTTTGCGGCGGCCGGCGCCTTGGCCGCGGAGTCTGCAGCCGCGCTCTTGCCGACGAGGAAGGCATCGCGATTTTTCGCTCCGGCAATCCAGCCCGGCGCGCGACCGAACCCAGACCAGCTCTTCCCGGTCTTCGGGTCGACATACTTCGCCACCGATGCGGTCTTCGCCTTCGTTTTCTTCGCCGCGCGCTTGCCGGCACCGGTCTGAGTCAGGTGCTCGATGGTGAGATTGAACTCGGCCATGATGTCCTTGACCTTGGCAATCGCAGAAGACATTTCTGCCTTCGCAATGCGTTCGGCTTGAACCTGGAGTGCGGCGATTTGCTTCTTGAGTGCGGTGAGTTTGGACATAGGCTTTGAGGGAGTGAAGGAGCTGAAGTTTAATCGGCTCCTTCAAATTCGGCTTGAATCGCATGGATGCAAGGTGATGTGCCGGAGCTTCTGGACCATCCAGGTCGTCGTCCTGGCCATGCTCAATGGGCACACGCCGCCTCCGACGGAAGCGTGGTTGGAAGCATCGACGAACCGGCGATGCAACGTACCGAGTCGGCAAGCCACGACGAGATCCTGCTGGGTCGGGGCCGGCCTATCGGAAGCCGACCAGCGGCTGACTGGTCGTCCCGGACACTGAGCGATCGGGCGCCGCGCGTGCCGCTCCCCCGTCCGGGCGACACGAGGCGGCCCGGACCAGGGTCAGTCCTTCCAGACCTGGCGCGCGATGCGCATCCAGTTGCCTCCCAGCATCGCTCCCAGGTCGGGCTCCGAGAAGCCGTGCGCGAGCAGGGCATCCGCCAGTTCGGGCACCTGCTCGGGCGCCAGCATCTTCATGCCGGCCGAATAGCCGAGCTCGGGCGGGAACATCTCGGGATGGGCCACGACGTAGTCGTTCAGTTCCTGCGTGTCGACCACGTAGTCGAGTCCGAAGGCGACATGGGCTACGCCGACCAGGTCCGCGACATAGGCCGCGTGGCGCGCGACGGCCTGCGGCACCGTGCCGTACTCGCCGAGAAAGATGCCGATGCCGTTGATGCCGACGACGCCACCGCGCGCGGCGCAGGCGCGGATCAGGCTGTCGGGGATGTTGCGCGGATGCTCCTGCAACGCACGCGGATTCGAGTGCGAGAAGATCACCGGGGTCGGCGAGGCGTCGATCGCCTCGCGCGCCGTGCGATAGCCGGTGTGCGAGCAGCACGCGACCATGCCGACGTCAGCCATCTCCTCCAGCATGCGACGGCCGAAGTCGCTCAGGCCCTCGTCGGGCGCCTGGCAGCCGCCGCCCGCCCGGTTCGGACGGTTGTAGGCCAGCAGCATCCAACGCACGCCCAGTTGATGGTAAAGACGGATCAGGCTCGCCTGGTCGTCGATGGCATTGGCGCCCTCGATGTCGAAGCCCACTGCGAGCTGGCCGGCCGCACGGGCGGACTCGACGTCGGCCACCGTCTCGATCAGGCGGTAGTGGTCGGCGTGGCGCGCCAGCCAGTCGCGGAACGACGCGAGCATGCGGACGTGCTGGGCCACCGTGTCCTCGCCGAAGCCGACATTGACCATCACCACGTCGACGCCGGCCGCGCGGTAGCGCGCCAAGTCGCCGATGAACGAGGAGTCGTTCGGTCGCAAGGGCAGGCAGACGTGGTTGTCCCACACCAGGTGACGCGCCAGCAAGGCACGGGCCGCCGACGTGGGCGGCGCGGTCTCGACGACACTCATGGTGCGGCCCTCCGGACACGCGGGGCCTTCGCGCGCGGTCGCGACGCGGGCGTCTTGACGGCTGCCGGCGCGGCGACAGGCGCCTGCATGGCCGGAGCGGCAGTCTCGACGCCGAGGCGCTCGGAAGCGTTGACGAACATCTCCGTCATCATGTCTTCGTCGCCGCGCGGCGCGCAGCAGCAGCAGAGACGACACGTCTCGTCCGTGGTCTTGAGGTAGGCGTGCCCCATCTCGCTGTCGAAATACACCGAGTCGCCGGCGCGCAGGTGCACCGGTGCGTACAACTCGGTATGGAAGTCGAGCTCGCCTTGCAGCACCAGCGTGAATTCCTCGCCCGGATGGCGGATCAGGTCGCCGAATTCCGCCGTGAACTCCGCGAGCGTGCGGGCGCGGATCTCCACGATGATCGGCGTCATCTTCTTGTTCAGGATTTCGGTGGCCAGGTACACTTGGCGGTAGCTGTGGGTTTCCACCAGCTGGCCTTCGTCCGCACGCTGCACGACGCGGCGGCCCGCGCCCAGCATCGGGTTGCGCGGCACCTGGGGCTTCGGGTCGATCAGGCTGGCGACGTCGACGCCCAGGCCCTTGCTGATCAGCATCAGCTTGTCGTAGGACATGGAGATCGCGCCCTTTTCCAGCTTGGAAAGCGTCGAGATCGAGAGTCCCGTCTTCTCGCAAACCTGCGCGAGCGTGAGCCCCTTGCCGAGCCGCAAGCCGCGTATCGTGGCCCCGGGAGATCCGGCGTCAGTGGCGGGCTTCTGGCCGTTGGAGTTCATGCGGGCGACTCTAGCAGAGATCGAAACGAGTTTCTCCTTTGGAGAATTGCGTGCCAGCGCGCGCGCTCGGGCATTCCGGGCCTCGCCAACGCGGTAGGCGGGCGGTGTGTGAGGACGCTGCGGCATGGCCCGCGCGAGACCGGCCATCATTCGCCGGTTCTCTCGAAACGCATCGCCCGCGTGCGACCGGTGTCGATGCGGAAGCCGATCACCGCGCCGTCGCGGCGGTCGATCGAGAGGACCCCACGCAGCTGCGGAAACTGCGGGTGCGAGAAGCCGACGACGTCCGCGGACAGCGCCTCCAGCGTCATCTCGTTGATCGCGTACCGGCCGTCGACACGCAACGTCCAGGCGCCGTCCTTGAGCTGGACGACCGCGTCCGCAGCCAGGTCGGGTGCGCGGTAGCGGCCCGCAAGCGACTCGACGACCTCCGGCGGTGCGGTGTCGGGCAGCAGCTCCAGGTGCAGCGTGCGGCCAGACTCGGTGATCTCCAGCCGGGCGGGCGCCTGCGGCTGGTCGGCGATGTCCGCGGTACGCACCGTGTAGGGGCCCATCGCGATGTCCTCGAAGCCCAGGCGCAGGACATCGCCCTCGTCGCGCAACGGCACCGGCGGGTTGTTCAGCAGGCAGATCCCGAGCTTGCCGCCGGCATCGCCGAAGCCGGCCAGGAAGCCGGTGGCGGCCGCGTAGTAGCGCTTGCCGATGACGCTGGCGAAGCGCGTGCTGGCGACCCGCTCCTCCGGGGGCGCGAGCACCGCGTCGCCCAGCATCGCGTCGATCACCTTGTTGGCGAGCTCCACCGCATTGGCGACGACGCCGTTGGTCATGATGATGACGTCGAGCGCATGGGCGGGCACCGTGATCATCTGGCAGGTGCCGCCGATGACGCCGCCGGCGTGGTGGATCACCTGGACGCCGCGGTAGTCGTGCACCATCAGGCCCAGCGCATAGGGGTTGACGCTGGCGTTGTTCAGGCGGGTCGGCGTCACCATCTGCGCCCACGCGGCGTCGCTGCCCACTGTGTGCGGCCCGCGCAGGTGGGCGAGCCAGCGCAGCATGTCGTCGATGGTCGAGACCATCGCGCCTTCGCCGCGCACTTCTTCGGTCGGGAAGATGCCGCGCCGCCAGCTGCCGTCGGGCTGAGCCACGTGCAGCGTCGCCATGTTGCGGTGGATCTCGAAGTCGCTCGGCACCGACTTCGTGTCGACCATGCCCAGCGGCGTGAAGATGCGTTCCTCCAGGAAACGCTCGAACGGCATGCCGCTCACGCGTTCGATCACCAGCGACAGCATGTGATAGCCGCCGTTGTTGTAGAGCATCATCTCGCCAGGCGCGAAGTTGACGTCGCCCTGGCGCACCTGCGTCGCGAGCGCGACACCCTTGGGCTTGATGGCCATGCCGTCGCTCAGGAAGCCGGCGTCGAGATAGCAGCGGTAGCCACCGGTGTGCGTCATGAACTGGCGCAGCGTGGGCTCGGCCTTCAGCTCGGGCAGCTCCGGCAAATAGCGGCGAACGCCGACGTCGATGTCGAGCTTGCCTTCCTCCGCCAGCAGCAGCGCCGCCAGGCAGGTGAAGTGCTTGCTCGTCGAGCCGATGCGCATGCGCGTCCATGCGGTGTTGGCCACGCCGAGCTCCACGCTGGCGAGGCCGAAGCCGCGACGGTAGACCGGCCGGCCGTGTTGCGCCACGCCCACCACCAAGCCAGGGGCGTCGCTGTGGTTGGCTACTGCGAAGATGTCGTCGAGCGCGGCGGAGCCGGTCTTGGCGGCGGTGTCGGGGGCTGCGGATTCACTCATTGCTTCTCTCCTGGATTGAGGGGGGGAACTGATCGCGCGCGGATCACGCGAGGAAACGGGACTTCGAGAGCAGGGCCGGCGTGAGGCCCTGGTCGCACACGTCGTCGGGCAGTGGCCGGCCGGCGGCAAGGAGCGCGGCGACGCGGCCGAGCGCCGGGGCTGTCTGGATGCCGTAGCCGCCCTGGCCGACCAGCCAGAAGAATCCAGGGGCCGCCGGGTCGAAGCCGACGACCGGGGTGCGATCCGGCGCGAACACGCGCAGGCCGGCCCAGCGCCGGCGCACGCGCCGCACCGACGTGTCGGTGGCCTGCTCGAACCGGTCGATCGCGATGGCGACATCGAGTTCCTCGGGCTGGACGTCGCAGGGCGGGCACAGGTGCTCGTCGGCCGGCGACAGCAGCAGCAGGCCGGCGTCGGGCTTGAAGTAGAACTGTTCGTCGATGTCGATCGCTGCCGGCCACGACGCGGCGGTGGCCGCATGCGCCTCGGGGACGTCGATCAGCAAGGCGGTGCGGCGGCGCGGCTGCAGGCCGACCGGGCTCACCCCCGCAAGGCGCGCGATCTCGTCGCCCCAGGCGCCGGCGGCGTTCACGACGACGGGCGCGCGCAACGTGGCGCTCTTCGTGTCGACCTGCCACTGCCGGTCCACGCGTTGCATGGACTCGATCCCGTCGCCGAACGACACGACCGCGCCGTTCGCGCGCGCCTGGCGCAGGAAGCCCTGGTGCAGCGCGTCGACGTCGATGTCGGCCGAGCCGGACTCGACCACCGCGCCGCCGAGGTAGCCCGGCTTGAACACGGGCAGCCGCGCCTGCGCCTGGGCCACCGACAACGTGCGCGTGGCCGCGGCGATGTCGGGCTTGGCGCGGAAGGCCTCCAGGGCGTCCATCTGGTCGGGCCGGGCGAAATAGAACGTGTCGCGCGGCGTGACGAGGGGCACCGATGCGAAGCCGGGCGGCGGTGCGAAGAAGAAGGAGCGGCTGGCCCGCGTGAGGGCACGTATCACCGGGTTGCCGTAGAGCTCCGAGAACAGGGCCGCCGACCGGCCGGTGGAATGCACGCCCGCGTGCTGCTCGGCTTCCACTACCGCCACGCGGCCCTCGCGGGACAGCCAGGCCGCCGCCGACGCGCCGGCCATGCCTGCGCCGACAACGATGAAGTCGAATTCGTTCGATGGGCCCATGCGAGGCGTTCCGGTTGGTTGTTCAGGAGATTTTATACAATATCAAAAATCGTTGTCCAAAAGGGAAAATAGTTGGATATCCCAGCTGAGCGGTCGGACTCGTCAGCGAGATCGCAAGGCGTATTTGCTCCGAATTGGGCGGCGTGCCGGGGGAAATGGGCTGTGACCGCTGCCCCGATCTGGTGAATGTTCGCACTTAATTGGTCTTAGGGGAAAAACTTTATCCAGTTGATAAAATGTTTGCTAGCATGGTTGCTTCATGACCGCTCGGTCCGCCCGCCAGCACTCGGTCACCACTCACCGTCCATGTCTCAATGCTCTGGGGAATTTCCATGTCCGATGTCAAGAAGTCTTCTCGTCTTTCCGGCTCTGTATCGCACAGGACACTGCTGTCGCTCGTCGCGTCGCTGGCTTGCGGCTCTGCCGCGACCGCGCTGCACGCGCAGGAGGCTGCGGCACCCGCGCCCGCGACCCCCGCGAGCGCGAGCACACCCGGGGACAAGCTCGAGACGATCACCATCACCGCGACGCGCCGCCGCGAACCGGCCCGCGAGGTGCCGATGCAGGTGCAGGCGGTGTCGGCTCAGGAGCTCCAGAACGCCGGCGCACGGCAACTCGTCGACTACCTGGCCGACCAGCCCGGCGTGAGCGTCAGCGGCCCCGGCGCAGGCCAGGGCACCGTCGCCATCCGCGGTGTCTCCACGGGCGAGCAGACGATCTCCACGGTGGGCCTCTACATCGACGACGTGGCGTTCGGCTCGAGCGGCGCCTATGTCAACGGGGCGCAGACCGCGCTCGACATGAGCCTGCTCGACCTGAACCACATCGAGGTGCTTCGAGGTCCCCAGGGCACGCTCTACGGCGCCGGCGCGATGGGCGGCCTGCTCAAGTACGTCACCAACGAACCGGAGACCGACGCGCTGTCCGGCCGCGTCTCCATCGGCGCCAGCGCCACGAGCGGCGGCGGCATCGGCAACACCGAGAGCGCGGTCATCAACGTGCCGATCAAGGAAGACGTCGCCGGCCTGCGCGCCGCGGTGTTCCACGATCATGACGGCGGCTACGTCGACGCGATCGGTGCGGCGGCCGGCAAGAACATCAACGGGGGCGACACCAGCGGCGGTCGCGTGTCGCTGCTGGTCGAGCCGACGTCGCGACTCAGCGTGCGCTTCACGGCGCTGACGCAGGAACTCCGGCGCGACGGCACGGACTGGGTCGACTACGACGGCGCCACCGGACGCCCGATATACGGCCCCACCACGCGCAGCCTCACGCTGCGCGAACCCTATTCGACCCGGGTGCAGCTCGCCTCCCTCGACGTCGAGGACAACCTGGGCTGGGCCCGCTTCAACTCGATCACTTCTACGCAGAGCGCCGGCCTGAACCGCGACCTCGACTTCACCTCGGTGTACGCCCCGCTCGTGCCCGGTGTCGCCACGGTGCCCGTCGGCCTGGAGTCGCACCTGCAGAAGCAGACGCAGGAGTTCCGGCTGACGTCGCCCGGCGACGCTCACCTCGAGTGGCTGGGCGGCCTGTTCTGGACTCACGAGAGCGGCGCGAACCACCAGGCCGTCGACTCCACGATGACCGGAGGCGGCGCCGGTCCGCAGTTGGTCGGCGCCAACCTGCCCAGTTCGCTCGACGAGATCGCGGCCTACGGCGACGTGACCTGGAAGCCCACGTCGCGCCTGGCGTTGACCGGCGGCATCCGGATCGCCCACAACCGCCAGAAGTCTGCCGAATACCTGTCCGGCGCGCTCTCCGGTGGGGACGCCACCCTGCAGGGATCGTCCAGCGAAACCAGCAAGACCTATCTCGCCACCGCGAGCTACGCGCTGACGACGACGAGCAATGTCTACTTTCGGGCCGCCAGCGGCTATCGCCCGGGCGGCCCCAACGCCGTGCTGTACAACCCCGCTACCGGCGAGCCGCTCGCGCCGCCTAGCTTCAAGCATGACTCGCTCTGGAGCTACGAAGCAGGCTGGAAGGCAGACCTGCTGGACAAGACCCTGTCGCTCGAGACCTCGGTCTACGACATCAAATGGAGCAATCTCCAGCAGTTCATCGCGGTCAACGGGCTCAGCGTGATCACCAACGCCGGCAGCGCCACCATCCAGGGTGGCGAGCTCGCGGCGCACTGGAAGCCCGACAGCCACTGGAATCTCACCAGCAGCCTGTCCTGGCTCGACGCGCGCCTCACGCAGGACGCGGCTGGCCTCGGTGCCTCGGGCGCGCCGCTGCCCAACAGCGCGCGGCTGTCGGCCAGCCTCGGCCCGCGCTATGCCTTCGACCTCGGCGGCCACGCCGCCTGGGTCGGCGGATCCGAGCGCTACGTCGGGGTGCGCCATGCCGGCTTCGCGGGCAGCTCGACTCAGCCCGACTTCAAGATGCCGGCGTACTGGCTCACCGACCTCCAGGCCGGCCTGACGCTGTCGCGCGTGGACATCTCGCTGTACGCGCGCAACCTGTTCGACCGCCGCGCCATCACCGCCGCCAGCACGCAGTTCGTGGCGCTGGCGGGCCCGGTAGAGGCGACGCTCGCGACGCCGCGCACGCTCGGCGTCATGCTGGCCACCTCGTTCTGATTCCCGGACAGCCTCCCATGACCACGACCCTTGTCGTTCCACCTCCCCGGTCGCAGACGGCCGGCGCGTCCATTGCGCTCATCGCGCTCGCGTTGCTGGGCGGCTCGTCCGCGCGAACCCTGCTGAGTCCGTTGCAGGAACTGATGCGCAGCGACCTCGCCCTCACGGACAACCAGATCTCGCTGATCCAGGGCGCGGCGATGGCGCTGCCGCTGGCGGTGGTCTCGGTGCCGATCGGGCGACTGGTGGACCGAGCAAGCCGCACGCGGCTGCTCATTGCCTTGGCGCTGCTGTGCGCCGCGGGCAGCGCGCTGACGGCCCTCGCGCATGGCTTCACGACCATGATCCTCGCGCGAATGCTGGTGGGCATCGCCGTCGGCGGGGCGCTGCCTGCCGCGGTGTCGCTCGGTGCGGACCTGTCCCTCGCGGCCAACCGCGGCAAGGTGATGGCCGTGCTGGGTCTGGGGCAGGTCGTCGGCACCGCGGGCGCATTCCTGCTGGCGGGCAGCCTGCTGGGTC
>Ga0302314_10015704_pt1 | contig 12852 bp, 11 predicted proteins | sample III_Palsa_N2_3_FD_200533 | JGI IMG/M metagenome (GOLD analysis project Ga0302314, IMG submission 200533) | Peat permafrost microbial communities from Stordalen Mire near Abisko, Sweden - III_Palsa_N2_3 | ecosystem: Environmental > Terrestrial > Soil > Palsa > Peat permafrost | place: Sweden...
GCGCACAACGCCCTGGACCGCCCCCGGATGATGTTGACCGAATCGATCAGGCGTCGTGGGCCGGCCGAATAAGCCGCCGCCGCAACGACCAAGGAACAGGCGGTTGTCGCGCCCTTCCTTACACCGGCGCGGGATTGCGTTCGACGAACTGCCGCTGGTGCCAGTAGGGATAGGCCAGGGTGCGGTCGCTGGCCTTGTCCAGCTTGGCCACCTGTTCGGTGGTCAGGTTCCAGCCGATGGCGCCGAGGTTCTGTTCAAGCTGTTCGACGTTGCGCGCGCCGACGATGACAGTGGAGACGGTCGGCCGTTGCAGCAACCAGTTCAGGGCGATCTGCGGCACAGACTTGCCGGTCTCCTCGGCGACCTCGTCCAGGGCATCCACCACCCGGTAGAGGTATTCGTCATCGACCGGCGGCCCGAACGAGGCCGTGGTCGGCAGGCGGCTGACTTCGGGCAACGGCTGGCCACGGCGGATTTTGCCGGTGAGCCGGCCCCAGCCGAGCGGACTCCAGACCGCGGCGCCGACGCCCTGGTCGAGCCCCAGCGGCATCAGCTCCCATTCATAGTCGCGGCCGATCAGGGAATAGTAGGTCTGGTTCACCACATAGGGCGGATAGCCATACTGTTTGGCCATCGCGAGCGACTTCATCAGGTGCCAGCCGGAGAAGTTCGACACGCCGACATAGCGAATCTTGCCGGCTCGAACCAGGTCGTCGAGGGTCGACAGCGTCTCTTCCACCGGCGTCTTGGCGTCGAAGCCATGTAGTTGATAGACGTCGATATAGTCGGTCCCCAGTCGCTTCAGCGCCGCCTCCACGGTCTGCAACAGGTGGAAGCGCGACGAGCCGACGGCGTTCGGATCGCGGCCGTTGCGAAACGTGCCCTTGGTGGAAATGATCACCTTGTCGCGGCGGCCCTTGATGGCCTCGCCGAGGATGGTTTCCGAGGTTCCCCGCGAGTAGATATCGGCGCTGTCGAACATGTTGATGCCCGCGTCCAGGCAGACATCCACCATCCGCCGCGCCTCGTCGCCATCCACCGCCGCAAAGCCAAGGTCCGGCCCACGGGCAAAGGTCGCCGTCCCGAAACTCAAGGCCGGCACCATCAAGCCCGACGCACCCAGCTGGCGATATTCCATAGCGATGACCTTTCAAACTCGGGGATCGATTTCGATCCGACACGGCGGACCGTTGCAGCCTAGTTGGTCATTGCCCCGTCGTCCCGAAAGGGGCGTCGCCAGCTTCCGACGTGAGTTTGAGTGGCGAGTGGGGAGCTACGAGGATTAAACTCCGCTTCAGCCTGTCGCCGCGGTCCAATCAGCGATCTGACCTGTCGTCGCCCCATCGCCAGCGCCACGCCGCGCCATCGCTCTTAAGCACGGCGGCGATCAGGAACGCCGCAGTCAACAAACCAAAGCTGACGAACATCCACCAGACCGGCGCGTGAAGCGTCACGACCACTGGTGTCACGATCAACATGGCCAAGGCGTAGGCGCCGGTCAGCAGCCAGCCTTCGAGGCTGCGAGGACCGATGCCTACGCCGAAGGTTTTAGCGCCGAACCATGGCTTGGGCATGCTTCCCTCGCGATATGAGCCTAGCTAACGATGGCGGCGCTAACGCGCAATTGGCGGCGCGGCGCCGGTCGCCGCCGCGATCACAGCTTCCCGAAGCTGCCTCTGGCTGAAGGGCTTGGCAAGACGCGGATAGGCGAGGTTGTCATCCACGCTCATTTCCGCGAAGCCGGTGGCGATCAGGAACGGCAATCCAGGGCGGTATCCCTTGACGACCTGGGCCAACTCCAACCCCGTCATTCCCGGCATGGCCTGGTCAGAAACGATAAGCTGGATGCCAGAATGGCGTACGAGCAATTCGACGGCCTGGGCGCCCGAAACAGCTTCAACAACCTTGTGTCCCAGGTCTTCAAGCATCGCTGTCGTGTTGCTGAGGACGAGCCTGTCGTCATCGACAACCAGGATCGTCATCGGATCAATATCAGGCGCCGCGGATGGCGCGGGCGCATGCGCCGCGACGACCGCATCAGCCGAAGCCGGGAGCCAGAGCGCAATGGTCGTCCCCAGGCCGACTTCGGTGTCGATGACCACCTTCCCGCCCGACTGGGTGACGAGACCATGAACCATTGGCAGGCCCAGACCCGTGCCCTTGCCGACGCCCTTGGTGGTGTAGAAGGGCTCCAGCACCCGGCTCAGCACGTCAGGCGCCATGCCTGTGCCATCGTCCCGCACGCTCACAACGACATACTCCCCGGCGGGAAGACCACCGCTCTCACCTTCCGTCAGCTTTTTGGCGACGGCTCTAATTTCGATGACGCCTCCATCGGGCATGGCGTCGCGCGCGTTGACGACGAGATTCAGCAGCGCGGATTCCAGCTGATTTGGATCGGAGTGAACCGGCGGGACGGTGGGTGACGTCTCGACGTCGATCGTAAAAGTCGGGCCGACCGACCGCTCGATCAGTCCGTGCATGCCGCTCAACAGGCTAGCGACATCGACCGCCTGCATCTTCAGATCCTGGCGGCGGGCGAAGGCCAACATCCGCTGAGTCAGGCTCGCGCCCCGTTGGGCTCCGAGCATGGCGTTTTCCAGCAAGCTCTGGGCGCGGCGATCGGGTGGAACGTATTTCTTTAGCAGTTCGAGGCTGCCTGAGATCACGGTCAAAAGGTTGTTGAAATCGTGCGCCACGCCACCGGAGAGTTGGCCGATCGATTCAAGTTTCTGCGACTGAAAGAGGACGTGTTGCGCCTCTTCCAATTTCCGTTGGGCCTCCATCCGCTCGGTAATGTCGCGGGTGATCTTGGCGAAGCCCACCAGCTTTCCATCCTCGGTTCGGATGGGGTCGATGACGACGTGAGCCCAGAATTGGCCACCGTCCTTGCGCACCCGCCAGCCTTCACGCTCGAAACGGCCTTCAGTCGCCGCGATCCGCAGCGCTTCAGCGGGTAGGCCGGCCGCGCGGTCATCATCGGTATAAAAGCGGGAAAAGTGCTCGCCGATGATTTCATCCGCCTGATAGCCCTTGAAGCGCTGGGCGCCGGCGTTCCAACTCGCCACATGGCCTTCGGGGTCGAGCATATAGATGGCGTAGTCGGCGACGCCTTGGACGAGCAGCCGAAACTGTTCCTCGCTTTGGCGAAGGGACTCTTCCGCGAACTTGCGTTCGGTCAGGTCATGCGTGACCTTGGCATATCCTGAAATCAGCCCATCCGTGTCCCTAATGGGATCAATGGCTACGTGCGCCCAGAACCGCGTGCCGTCCTTGCGGACTCGCCAGCCTTCTTGTTCAAACCTTCCGGCTTCAGCAGCTTGGCGCAGGGCGCGGTCCGGCGCCCCATCAGCGCGATCTTCAGGCGTATAGAAACGCGCGAAGTGCTGGCCAACGATTTCGTCGGCCTCATAGCCTTTGACCCTGTGAGCGCCGGTGTTCCAGCTGACCACGATGCCGTTCGCATCGAGCATATAGATGGCGTAGTCGGTGATGGCGTCGACGAGCCGCCTATACCGCTCTTCCTCCTCGATGGGAGCGCCTAGAAGTTGCAAACTGCTTTCCCGCTGACCTAGTCAAACAGACCGGCTTCCAAAAGGGTTCCGGCTGGCCAAGTGCGGGCGCTCGGCGCCATGGCGATTGGTCGATTTGCGGCACACTACGCCGGACAGCAAACTTTAGATATGAATCATCCGAGCCTGTCTCTGCGTCACCGACGCCGCGGGCTAGAGCATTGCCCGGCTGAGATGAATCGATTGTGATGAACTGGGGGATTCCCTGAAGCCAGTGGACATGAGTCGATCAAGCCTCTGATTCGGGAGGGGCTGATGGTCGGACGGCCGTATTCGGAAGAATATCGCAAGCGGGTTGTCGAGGAGATCGCGGAGGGTAATTCCCGCCGCGGCGCGGCGCGACGCTTCAAGGTGGGCGTGTCGTCGGCGATTCGTTGGAAGAAACTGTTGGACGAAACGGGCAGCGCGGCGCCGGCTCCGCGATCGGGCAAGAGCCGCTCGCCGCTGGAGCCGCACGCGGCTTGGCTCCTGGCGCTGATCAAGACCGAACCTGACCTGAGCTTGGAGGAGCTGGCCCAGCGGATCGAGGGCGAACTGGGTCTGAAGGCCTCGACCAGCGCGGTGGATCGCTTCGTTCAGCGTCACGACCTCAGCTTTAAAAAAAACCCTGCACGCAGCAGAGCAAGAGCGGCCGGACGTGGCTCAGGCGCGTGAAGCCTGGAAGGCGGGCCAGGCCGACCTGGATCCTGACAAGCTGGTGTTTATCGACGAGACCGGGGCCTCCACCAAGATGGTCCGGCCGCGAGGACGATGCCCGCGCGGCCAGCGCCTGCTGGCCAAGGCGCCCTGGGGGCACTGGAAGACCACCACCTTCGTCGCCGGCCTGCGCCAGGACGGCCTGATCGCACCGTTCGTCCTGGACGGCCCCATGAACGGCGAGGCCTTCCTGGTCTATCTCGAGACCTTCCTGGCTCCAGCTTTGCGCCCGGGCGACATCGTCGTGATGGATAATCTGCCCGCCCACAAGGTCGACGGGGTGCGCCAGCGGATCGAGGCCGCCGGCGCCGAAATGCGCTTGCTGCCGCCCTATTCCCCAGACCTCAACCCCATCGAAATGGCCTTCTCCCAACTCAAGGCTCATCTGCGTAAGGCCGCCGAACGAACCATCCCAGCCCTCTGGGATCGCATCGGCGTCTGTCTCGACAAGATCACCCCACAAGCCTGCAGAAACTACTTCACCGAGGCAGGGTATGCGCCATCTTAGCCGGGTAGTGCTCTAGCGCGGCAGGCTCGGCGCAGCCTTTGCGGACAGCGCGTCGTATGGACTGGGCACCCGCGAATTGTCTTTGTGCTTCAGGATGAGCCGCTTCAGCGGGTCGCCGGAAACATAATAGCGCCCTCGCTTTTCGCCGATCGCCTCCAGCAACCCGGCATCGGTCAGCTTTTTCAAGTCGCGACTTGCGACCACGTCGGAAATTTGCTGGTCCTCCCGGTATCGCTGATTGCGCACCTTATAGCCGAACGCCGCATCCATCAGGGGAAGATCGCATCGCTCGGGCAGGCCGTGGCCGAGTCTGATCTTCTCGACTTCGCCCCACACGGCGCTCACTGTCGCGTTTCGTTTCATCAGCGTCGCCGCTTGCTGATAGTGGGCGGTGAGGCAAAACCGGACCCATGGCAGGCAGTCTCGTTCCGGATGCCAGGCGCCTTGGCCCACCTGCGCGAGCATCGCGTAGTAGGCTGCCGTGTTGCGCCCCAGCCACTCCTCGATACTGGAGAAGACGGGGCTGGTAATACCGCGTTTGGCCAGCACCAGTGTCTGCAGCGTCCGCGCCATCCGGCCGTTGCCGTCTCTGAAAGGGTGGATCATGGCGAGGTTCAGGTGGGCAAGCGCGCCCAAGACCGTCGCATCCACGCCGTCTTCCGCGTTGATGTGCTCAACGAGCTCATTCATCAGGGCCGGCACGAGCCCCGGTTCCGGCCCCTCATATACCGTGTCGCCGGTCGGCTCGTGCACGACGACGACTGCGCCGGGCCGCCACTGACCGGGCAGCTTCGTCAGGTCATAGCTCATCATGATGAAGTGCAGACTTCTGATGAGTTGAGCGTCGGCAACGGTGTGCGGATCGTCGTATATCTGAAGAATGTAGGTCATTGCGTTTCTGTAGCCGGTCAACGCCCGGAGGGTTTCGTCCTCCAAGGTTTCCGGCTTTTCGTCGTCGACGATCGCCACGGCCTCGGCCAGATTGGCATTGTATCCCTCAATGCTGTTTGATCCCTGCAGCGCCCTGGCAAACGTGTTTCGTCTCAGAAAGCCCTGCCATCGGTTCGGGCTCTGGCTAACTTGAAAACGCAGTAACGAGCGCTGTTCGTTGATCATCGCGATGACATCTTGGTCCATCGCCTCAAGCGCTGGGTTAGCAAAGATCATGGTTGGTTATTCCATTTCATATCGTACTTACGACGATATATAACCGACTTTTAGACGAATTCAATCTATATGACTAACTACCTCGTCAGCGAGCTGTGTCCATTGCCGGCGCCTTCTCGCCCGGGTTAGCTTGAGGTCCCGAATGCGTAAGCCAGCCGCGCTCCCATTGTCAGACGATCACGCCATCACCCGCTTGGACACACCAAAGCGGCACCTGGGGGTCGCCCATGCGACCATCCTGGCGCTGGGGATGATCATGACCACCGACACGCTGAAGACGGCGCCGACGGTGGCGCTGAATATCGGCGGCTGGCACTTCTACGGCATGTGGGTGCTGGGCGGCCTGCTCTCGATGCTGGGCGCCATGGGCTATGTCGAGATGGCCACCGCCTTCCCGGATCCCGGCGGGGACTACAACTTCCTGTCCAAGGCCTATGGGCGACAGGTCGGCCTGCTGTTCGCCTGGTCGCGGTTCTCGATCATGCACACGGGCTGGATCGCGCTGATGGCCTTCATGTTCGCCGACTATGCCGGGGCGTTGATCCCGATGAACCCGGTCGGCCACACCCTGTTCGCCCTGGCCACCGTGGCGACCCTGGTGGGCCTGAATCTGATGCATGTGCGGATGGGCTTCATCACCCAGGCGGGGCTGGTAGGGCTTGTGACCCTGGGCTTCGCCAGCGTCGTCGCGGCGGCGATCAAGCTGGGGATGCAGGGCCATCTGCCCGCAGCGGTGGTCGCGCCGACGCCGGCGGCCATGCCGTCGCTCAAACAGATGTCGGTGGCGCTGATCTACATCTTCCTGGCCTATGGCGGCTGGAGCGACGCGGCCACCCTGTCGGCCGAGGTCCGCTCGGACCGGCGCGGCATGCTGATCACCATCATCGGCAGCCTGGTGACGCTGATGGTCATCTACCTGGCCCTGAACGGCGCCATGCTGGCGGGCCTTGGTCTGAATGGGCTGGCGCATTCGACGGCGCCGGCGGCGGACCTGATGGGCCGCGCCTTCGGCGACGCCGGCAAAACCCTGATCGTTGTCGTGGTGGGCGTCTCAGCCATCGCCAGCATCAACTCGACCCTGATCGTCGGCGCCCGAACCACCTATGCCGCCACCCGCGATCTGCCGGCTCTCGCCTTCATCGGCCGCTGGGAGGTTGGACGCGGCATACCGGCGCGAGCCGTGTTGGCCGAGGGCGGATTCGCCATGCTGCTGGTGGTGGCCGGGTCCTTCGCGACCAGCGGCTTCAGCGCGATGGTCGACTATATGACCCCGGTCTACTGGCTGTTCATGGCGGCCAGCATGGGCGCGCTGATGATCCTGCGCCGACGTTTCCCGGACGCCGCGCGGCCGGTGAAGACGCCGCTCTATCCCCTGTTCCCGGTCAGCTTCCTGCTGATCTCCGCCTATATGTTGATGTCGTCGCTGATGGACCTGGGGAGGGGCGCTCTTTACGGAGCGGCCGTGCTGGCGGTAGGCATCGGCTTGCTCGGCGTGGCGCATCTGCTGCGACCGACCCGGCTGGCGCCGGCGGAATAGGGAGAATCGGATGAGACGTCTGGCGACCGCCTTCGCGGCCCTGCTTTGTTGTGCGGCGCCCGCCTGCGCCCAGCACCTGAACCCCGACAGCCTCTCCAAGATGCCGGTCCCGCCGGCCAAGCACAGCGAACCCTACGGGTCCGATCCGCTGGAATACGGCGAGTTACGCGTGCCGAAGGGCGCCGGACCTTTCCCGCTGGTGGTGATCATCCACGGCGGCTGCTGGACCTCCGGCTTTGCGACCCTGAGCTACCTTCGCCCCCTCGCGGCGGACCTTGAGACCAAGGGGATAGCCACCTGGAATGTCGAGTATCGCCAGATCGGCGATGCGGGCGGCGGCTGGCCGGGCACCTTCCAGGACTGGGCGGCGGCGGCGGACCATGTCCGCGCCCTGGCCAAGGCCTATCCCATCGACCTCAGCCGGGTGGTCGTTATCGGCCATTCCGCCGGCGCCCACGGCGCGCTTTGGATCGCCGCCCGTCCAAACGTTCCGGCCGAAAGCCCTATCCGCGGTGATCATCCGCTGAAGATCGCCGCGGCGGTCGCCATCGACGGACCTGGCGACCTGAAGGCCTTCATCGGGCCCGATGAGAAGATTTGCGGCGGGCCGGTGATCTCACAACTGATGGGCGGCCTGCCGGCGCAAGTCCCCGACCGCTATGCTCAAGGCAATCCCATCCAGCTGTTGCCGAGCCATGTGCCGTCGGCCCTTGTCGCCGGGGCAGTCCTGCCGCCGGAGGCCGCCGAAGCCTATCGCGCGGCGGCGACCGGCAAGGGCGATCATGTGCAGGTGTTGGTCCTCAAGAGCGTCGGCCACTTCGACATGCTGTCCGCGACCACCCCCTCCGGCGCGCAGACCGAAGCCTTGATTCTGAAGGCCGTCGGGGTCGCCGCGCCCTGAACGGCTTTCCTTACGAACAATTATCTGGCGTCGCTGTGCCGGTGGCGGCAAGGATATCGGCCAGACTGGCTGGGGTTCAGGTGTGCACGAAGCGCACCCTTCCAGCCGCGCGCCAAATCGCACCGGAGGAACGGATGCCTGCTCATTCCATCGATCGACGGACCTTGCTCGCCTCGTCGGTCGCGCTCGCAAGCGCCGCCGCCGCGCCCAGGTTCGCATTCGCGCAAGCCCCTGGCGGCCCGCCCGTCGCGCCGGTTCGGCCGGTGACCGAGACCTATTTCGGGACCACGGTCGTCGATCCCTATCGCTGGATGGAGGCCGAAGGCCCCGAGTGGAAGACCTATGCCCTGGCCGAGGCCGCCTATGCCAAGTCGGTGCTGGACGCGATCCCCGGCCGGGACGCCCTGATCGACGCCGTGGCCCACTACACCGCTCTGGTGGTGGCGGTCAGCGCCGTGCAGATCGGCGGCGACTACGTCTTCACCCAGGTCCGCCCCGCCGGCGCCAACACCTTCAAACTGTTCGTGCGCAAGGGCCTGCATGGCCAGGACCGGCTGTTGCTAGATCCGGACGCCTATGCGCCCAAGGGCTCGCACGCCTCCCTGGACTGGTGGGCCGCCTCGCCGGACGGCAGCCATGTGGTGTTCGGAACCTCGCCCGGCGGGTCGGAGAACTCCACCGCCCGGATCATGGTGACCGCCACCGGCGCCATCCTGCCAGAGACCATCGATCGCACGGAAGACGCCAGCATCAGCTGGAACGCCGATGGCTCGGGCTTCTTCTACAATCGCCTCCAGGCCGGCGCCGCGCCGGACAGTCTGGACAAGTACAAGCTCAGCGCCTGCTGGTTCCACCATCTGAACACCGACCCCGCCACCGACGCCAAGGTGCTGTGGAAGGACGCCTCCCCGGTGCTGAAGATCGCCGACATCGACTTTCCGGGGGTCTCGGTAACGCCAGGGTCGGACATCGCCCTGGGGGCGGTCATTTCCGGCGTCCAGAACGAAGTCAGGCTCTACGCCACATCCGTTTCAGCGGCCCAGGCCGGCGCGCCGAAATGGACGCCCGTCTGCGTCCCGGCCGACGACGTCACCAGCGGGGCGATCCATGGCGAAGACATCTATCTGCTGAGCCACAAGGACGCGCCGCATTACAAGATTCTCAAGACCACCGCCGCCTCGCCGGACGTGGCGAGCGGAAAACTGGTCGTGCCGGAGAGCGCCTCGGTGATCCGTGGCCTCGGCGCCGCCAAGGACGCCCTCTATATCCAGGACCTCAACGCCGGGCTCGGGGGCCTGCGTCGGCTGGGCTATGACGGGGTGCTCACCACGATCCAGACGCCTTTCGCCGGCTCCATCGACGGCCTCTACACCGACACCCTGCACGACGGCGCCTGGTTCTTCCTGCAGAGCTGGGTGCGGCCCACCGTGCTCTGCTACGTCGGCCCCGATGGGGTGGTGAAGCTGACCGACATCGCGCCGCAGCCGCCGGTCGACGTGACCCCCTACACCTCCGAGGAGGTGTTCGCGACCGCTGGCGACGGGACCAAGGTGCCCCTGTCCATCGTCTACAAGAAGGGCCTGCGCCGCGACGGCTCGGCGCCCCTGATGCTGAACGCTTACGGCTCCTACGGCATCACCGAGGACCCGGCCTTCATCGCCCGCTGGCTGCCGCTGCTGGACCACGGCGGCGTCTTCGCCGTGGGGCATGTGCGCGGCGGCGGGGAACTGGGCGAGGACTGGCATCTGGCCGGCAAGAAGCTCAACAAGCCCAACACCTGGCGCGACACCATCGCCTGCGCCGAATACCTGATCCGCGAGGGCTATACCTCCAAGCCCAGGCTGGCGGTGGTCGGCGGCTCGGCGGGCGGCATCACCGTCGGACGGTTCATGACCGAGCGGCCGGACCTGGCCGCGGTGGTGATCGACCAGGTGGGCGTCTCCAACGCCACCCGCAGCGAGTTCTCGCCCAACGGGCCGCCCAACATTCCCGAGTTCGGCACGGTCACCGATCCGGAAGGCTTCAAGGGCCTGCTCGAAATGGACGCCATGCTGCATGTGAAGGACGGGGTGAAATATCCCTCGGTGCTGCTGACCACCGGCCTGAACGACCCGCGCGTCTCGTCCTGGGAGCCCACCAAGATGACCGCGCGGCTGCAGGCGGCCAACGGCGGACCCAATCCGATCATCCTGCGTATCGACGTCGACGCCGGCCACGGCATCGGCTCGACCCGCGGCCAGCGCGACCGGGAGACCGGCGACATCCTCGCCTTCCTGTTCTGGCGCACGGGCGACCCGCGTTACCAGCCGAAGGGTTGATCACCGACCGACCGGCGTGCTCGGAAAGCGGAGGGGAGTTTTGATCTTGCTCACGTCCGTTTTCCAGCGCTGGCCCGCCGCGGCCGCTCTCACAATCGCGGCCGCCCTATCGGCCTGCGGACCGCATCAGGCCGAGAAAAAGGCGCTCGATCCCGGCGTCGCCTGGGCGTTTCCGGGCGTGGGCGCCACCACGCCTGAACCTGCAGCATCGACCATCCTGCACCTACCCGGCGCCGCCCCCAGCTTCACCCAGGGCCAGATCGACGACCTGTTCCACGCGGTGGATTGGCGGCCCGCGGAACATCCCGCCGCGCCCACTGCCGTCACCACCGGCAAACAGTCGGACGCCATGGCCTGCGGCTACTGCCACCTGATGACCGGCATGGGCCGGCCGGAGAACGCCGCTCTCGCGGGCATCCCCGCCGACTACATCATCCGCCAGGTCGCGGAGCTCCGCGCCGGCGACCGGATCAGTCCCTCGGCGGATTGGTCGCCCGCTGCGCTGATGCGCAAGACGGCCCACGGCGTTAGTGACGCGGACCTCGCCGCCGCCGCCGGCTACTTCGCCGGCCTGCCATTCAGCAGCCACGTCAAGGTCCTGGAGGCTGCACGGACCCCCAAGGCCACGGCCGCCGACTTCGTCTACCGCTTCGACGACAAGGCTCCGCCTGAGCCCATCGGCGCGCGCATCCTGGAAGGTCCCACCGTTTGGAGCGCGTTCGAGCTGCGCGATCCCGACACGGCCTATATCGCCTACGTCCCGCCCGGCAGCCTCGCCAAGGGCCGCGCCTTGGCCAAGCGTGGCGACAGCCAGGCCAGGCCCTGCGTCAGCTGTCACGGCCCGGCCCTGACCGGAACCTCGACGGCGCCCCCCATCGCCGGCCGCTCGCCGACCTACATCTTCCGCCAGCTCTATGCCTTCAAGACCGATGCCCGGAACGGGACCCTGGCCGAGCCGATGAAGTCGGTGGTCGGCCAGCTGTCGACGGCCGACATGATCGCGGTCGCCGCCTACGTCGGATCGCAGCCCGGCGGTTGACACCGGACGATCGTTCCCCTATCCACCGCCGCTCAATTCCGCCCGCCTCTTCGGTGCGCGGACGGTTTGCCTTTTGACCTGGAGCCACCTGCCGTGAAGCGGACCTATCAGCCGTCGAGACTCGTGCGCAAGCGCCGTCACGGCTATCGCACGCGCATGGCCACCAAGAATGGCCAGAAGATTGTCGCCCGTCGCCGCGCCAAGGGCCGCAAGCGCCTGACCGCCTAGGCGATAAGCGCAGGACGACGGCAAACGTCGGAGTTCCACTCTGACCGACGTAGCGCCCCTCAAGATCGAACGCCTCAGGAAGCGGCCGGATTTTCTCGCCGCCGCCAGGGCGCTGTCATGCGCCAAGGGCGGCGTGGTGGTTCAGGCGCGGGATCGCAGCGACGATAGCGCGCTGGTTCGGGTGGGTTTCACCGCCACCAAACGCGTCGGCGGATCGGTGGTCCGCAACCGGGCCAAACGACGTCTGCGCGAGGCGGCGCGTCGAATGGTCCCCCTTCATGCGCGGCCTGGACATGACTATGTCTTCATCGCCCGGGGGGGTACGGCGATGCGCCCCTGGGAGCGGCTGCTTGACGATGTCAAAAGCGCGCTGATAAGCCTCGCCGCCAATCAGGTCCCCGCGCCCGCCGCGCCAACGGCCATTTCCCCGGTAAAACGTTCCCATGGATAAAGAGTCCAACCGCAACACCATCATCTTCATGGTGTGCACGGCCGTTCTGCTGATCGGCTACGAGACCTTTGTCATGGGTCCGATCAATAAGCGGCAGCAGGCTGCCGCCCAGGCGCAGGCCGCCGCGGCGGCCAAGCTGCATCCGACCGGATCGGCCCCGACCGCCGCCGGCGATTTCCTGCCCCGCGCTCAGGTGGTGGCCCAGAGCCCGCGCCTGGCCGTGGATACCCCCAGCCTGGCCGGCTCGATCAATCTGCGCGGCGCGCGGATCGATGACCTCTACCTGAAGACCTACCATCAGACGGTCGATCCCAAGTCGCCGCCGGTGGAGTTGCTGCGGCCTGACGGGGTCGAGCACGCCTGGTTCGCCGACGTGGGCTGGACGGGCGCCAATGTGCCGGGCGTGCCGGACCTGAATACGGTCTGGACCGCGAA
>Ga0302314_10015707_pt1 | contig 12850 bp, 7 predicted proteins | sample III_Palsa_N2_3_FD_200533 | JGI IMG/M metagenome (GOLD analysis project Ga0302314, IMG submission 200533) | Peat permafrost microbial communities from Stordalen Mire near Abisko, Sweden - III_Palsa_N2_3 | ecosystem: Environmental > Terrestrial > Soil > Palsa > Peat permafrost | place: Sweden...
GAGGCGCGAAAGCAGCCAGCTTCCAGCCAGCCGCCCGCTGGCCTCGGCGAGCGCGAAGGCGGCGTAACCCGCGGCCGCGAGCCCGGCGCCGGCGCCAAAGTCCTGCCGCAGGTGCAACGCGCCCCAGTCGCCGATCGCCCCCTCGCCGTAAGCGGAACAGAGCGCGATCAAACCGAAGAGCAGCACCACCCGCCAGACCGGCCCTGGCCCGGCCGGCCCCACCGTGGTCTGGGCTGTGCGGTCCCGAGCGGTGTCAGCCGAGGCCGCGTCATCAAGAACCGTCTGCTCCGGATCCGCGTAATCCAAGACAATGGGATGCAGGAAAAGCGTTCGCCCGCAGACCGCGGTGATCGCCAGGCCCGCCGCCGCTACCAGGGCGAGGTGCGGCAGCGGCGCCAGGTGCGGCGCGAGCAGCCCGCCGAGGCCGGCACCGAATAGCCCGCCGAAGCTCCAGGCCGCGTGGAAGTACGGCATCACCGGGCGGCGGATCGCGGCGACCAGGTCGACGGCGAGGCTGTTCATCGCGACGTTGAGGCCCCCGTACCCGACGCCGAACACCACGAGCGCCAGCCCAAGCCACAGCGGTGACCGCGCGAGCGGCGGCAGCAGCAGCGCCAGCGACAGCAGCAGGCCGGTCGCTACGATCACCCGGTGGCTGCCGAACCGCCGGCACAGGGCGCCGGAGATGGTCATGGTGGCGACGGCGCCGCCCGACAGCCCGAGCAGCGCGAGCCCCAGCGTGCCCGAGGACGCATGCGCGGCCACCTTGACCGCGGGGATGCGCACCGCCCAGCTGGCGAAGATGAACCCGTCGATGGCGAAAAACGCAGTCGCAGCCCCCCGAACGCGGGCAATAACGTGGCGCGCGGCATCGGGGAGCTGTATTTTGTTTAGTGACTGCACAAACTCAAGGGTAGGTGATAACGGGGATGCGTGCAATGTCCACCCTCGGCGCCGCGCTCACGCTCATCCACACCGGCCAGGTGCCCACCCGCGCCGCGCTCACCACGGCCCTCGGCGTTACCCGCGCCACCGCCGGCTCCGTCGTCACCGAGCTGCGCGAACTCGGCCTGATTCAGGTGGACAGTTCGGCGCATGGCGGAACCCAGGGCCGGCCCTCGCACGGCCTGTCCATCGCACCGGACGGCCCGGTGGCCCTCGCCGCGCAGTTGCACCCCGACGGCTTCGCGGTCGCGCTCGTCGGCCTCGGCGGCCGGATCGTGGCGCAAGAAGCTACCCACGCCGCCGTGTCGGAAGACTCGGTCCGCGCGCTTGCCGCGGTCGCGCAGGCGGGCACGGAACTGCTGCGCAGCTCCGGCCGGACCTGCGCGGGCGCGGCTCTCGCCGTGCCGACCGCCGTCACCGAGCCGGACGGCGAGGCGGTTAGCGCGCTCTACCTCGGGTGGCCGACCGGCACACCGATCAGGGACATCTTCGCCGACCAGCTCGACAGCTACGGAGCCTACGGTCGGGCTGACGCGCCGGGCACCCCGCTGACCTGCACCGCGGTCAACGACGTCAACGCGCTCGCGCTCGCCGAGCACCGGCACGGCGCGGGCCGGGGCGCCAGGTACCTGCTCGTCGTCGCCGCCGAGCACCGAGGCGTCGGCGGCGCGCTCGTGCTCAGCGGCGACCTCTACACCGGAAGTGCCGGCCTATCCATGGAGGTCGGCCACGTCAGCGTCGACCCCAACGGCCGCCCATGCCCCTGCGGCAACCGCGGCTGCCTCAACGTGGAGACCGACGCGGAGCGCTTCCTCGCCGAGGCCGGCCGCGTCCCCGCTCCCGGCAGCGCGATACTCGACCAGGCCGTCCGCGTCCTGCGCACCGAGTACGCCGCAGACCCACGCGTCAGGGAGGCCGCGGACGCCCTTGTACAGCACCTCGGCCTCGGCCTCGCCGACCTGATCAACGTGGTCAACCCCGACCTGATCCTGCTCGGCGGCCTGCACAGCCACCTGCTCAAGGCCGCCCCCGACCAGCTCCGCCAGGCCGTAGCCCTCCGCAGCCCCTGGGGCCGCGGCGCCCGCGTCCCCATCCAAGCCTGCGCCCTCGACAACGGCACCCTCATCGGCGCCGCCGAACTAGCCTGGCAGCCCGTCCTAGACGACCCCGCCATCCTCCGCGCCGAGTAAGGTTCTCTCAGCGACGTTCAGGCGATCATCTTGTGCACGAAATAGCGTCAGGACGAGCGCGGCGGAGGCGATCTGGCCGTCCCGGCCGGATTCCCGCCACTGGGAAAACCCGCTGGCCGATATTCCCGGAATGCGAGGATTCCTCCCCGGATGATCACAAAGACTTTATACTTGACGGAGACTTTGCGTGCTATGCGGCAATGCCGTTAGATTAGCTCCCGGCAGGATTACTCCGCCGCCGCGTGCGCCGCATGCCGCGCACCACCCGCCACAGCAGGCCTCTGGTTTTCACTTCGCACACCCTGTGACCATTTCCCGGCAAGTTTGCCCTTTTTGCGGATGCGGGGAGTGAGGAAAGTCGCACTCCCGGGGCGCGTGGGACAGCGCGTGATGACGCTCCCGCCGGCGCGGCGCCTCAGGCAGACGGCATCGTCCTATGTGCCAGTGCCGCCAGCCGGGGCTTCCCCATGTCCCCGGGACGGCCGCCTGAAGATCATCCGCTCGAAGCATTTGCCTTTTCCGTCGTTATAGCGACTGAAACGCCAAACGCCTGTTCGATCTTGATGCTTATATAGTCATATTCCCGGCGCAGTCGATCGGGTGAACAAGGGCGGCGCGCACGGGCGCGCTTACTGACCTCGCGCGGGCTGAACGGTCAGCCGGTCTGAGTGATGCTGGCGGCAACGATCTTGCCGTCGACCAGTGGCCGGTGCCGGCGAAGTACTGCTCGGTACCGCTGCAGGCGTCGGTCGCCGCCAGGTTGAAGTTCACCTCATCGCCGGACTCCCAGTCCTCGGTCAGGTCCTGCGATCCGGTGCAGGAGAAGCCATCAGTGAACTGCTGGTAGGTCTGTCCGGTGGTCATCCCGGAGTCAAGCAGCTGCTACACCTCCCAGTAGTCGTCCGATTCGATGTCCCGTAGTACGCCGAGACGACCGCCCAGGGGTCGGTGACGTTTGGAACGGTCACCGGGGGAGCCGCGGCGAGCGCGACGGCAGGTGAGACTGCGGGAGCCGCCACTGACGGCGTCACGCGCACCACGGGTGGGGTGGGCGCGAGCGCCCAGCGGATGTGGGTCGTCCCGCGAATGCCTCACGCGTCCTTGTTATCGGCATGCCCCGTGCCCGTCATGCTACATTCGAACGACGGTGGCCGGATTGTGCAAATGAAAGGGGTCTGGCAGCGTCCGTGAATGATGTCCCCGGCGGCATGGATGCGGATCCCGCGCCGTTTATGTCGTTCTCAGAAACGGCCTTCCATGAGACCGCAAGCTGGCTCAGGCTCGCGCGTATTCTCACACGGAATGGCGGTGCCTACGGTCTTTACGGGCCGCGTGGCTCAGGCAAGTCCTGGCTCATGCAGAAGGCGATCGGGCGCGCGATCAGTGACGGGGGGATGGGACTATGGTTCCCGTGCCCGAGCGAGTACGGCACGATGGACTTTCTTTCCTCGCTTTCCGATAACCTCGCCAGCGCGGTGGAGCAGCGTTTCGTGGACAACGCCTGGTCGCGGACGGCCAGGCGGCTGCGGCCGGTGCTGATCTTCGCCGTGCTGCTGCCGATCGTTGCCGCCGTCGTGACGTACGCCATCCACGGGCTTAATGCCAAGGGCAGCACACCAAACACGATATTCTCCGCGATCCCGTCCTGGCTCTGGCTGGTCGTGGGCGTCGCGATGTTCCTGCTCTTGGTGCTTTTCACCGCGGCGATTATCTGGGACCTCAGCCGGGTCGGCCGCCTGGCACGGGTGGCGACAGCCCTGCGCGAGCGCATCCGCTACACGACCGCCCTCACGCTGGGCAGCGAGCTAGACATCAGTGGCGGTAGCGGCGTCGTAGGTGCACTTAAACGATCCGAGCAACGATCACTCAACGAACGGCCAGCCACGGTCGCGTCCCTCGTCTTCGACTTCAGGAACCTGGCGGAGCTCATCGTCGCCACCACGAGAAAGCCACTCGTGATCGGGATCGACGAGCTCGATAAGATCAACAACCCAGACGCCGTGCGTAACTTGCTCAGGGACGTGAAGGGCGTCTTCGAGATAACGAACGTCTATTTCCTCGTGTCGGTGAGCGAGGAGGCGGCCGCCGCGCTGCAGCTCGGCTCGCTCCAGGCTGGCGGGCGCAACGAATTCAACAGCTCGTTTTATACCGTTATCGAGCTCCCGCCGCTGTCCGCCGCGGAGACCACCGATCTGCTTGGAACGCGAGGAATCAAAGTGACGCCCGAGCGGGCGCAGACGCTCTGCCTGCTCGGCGCGGGAAACTGGCGCGAGACGGTACGTCTGGCAGAAGGCGCGCATCTGCCGCCCAGGCCCCAGGGTATCGATGCCGCGCACTGGCTGATGATGGGGACCCTCGAAGCGGAGTCCGCCACCCTGCTCGGTGAGATCATTAATTTTTACAGTGCCAAGGGAACGGCCAACGATGTAATCGTCGGCGTATGGAATGCGCTTCCGCGGGCGAAGTTCTTGTCGCTTAACGAGTTCGTCGAACTCAGCGGGAATGCAATTCGTGGCTTCTGGCGGCCAATCTGGTCCGATGCCATCTGGGAGGATCAGATCCGGGAGCCGTGGCAGCGGCTTCTCGTCCGACTTTTTGTCGCGGGCAGCGTGATCGCATCTTCGCGATCCGCCGGAGGCCAGCGCGCGTATTCTCCCGACGACATGGCCGACCTGCGGGATGTGCTGATTATGGCCACCCGCAGCAGCGCTGTCGCCTATGTCATGCTGCAAGACAGATTCGGTCCCGACCTGGACTCTCCGTACAACGCGTCGGCTGTAATTCGCCTGATGCCAGGCGCGGCCGGGTAACTGGCGATCGCGAGTGCGCGCTCGGGGCCGCTTCACACGTCGCCGTCGGTCGGCAGTCGATGATCTTGACGGTGGAGCGGTACGCGAAGCTAATCTTGAAATTCGGGGTTATCAAATCTCATCGCGTCGCTTATGGTGACATATTATCTCAACTAGACGGGGTCGAGGGGAGGTACCTGCATGGCCGAGGGGCCGGAATATAGCGGGGAGATGGGCCTGCTCGACCTGGCGGATGTATCACTGGATGACCTATCGTTGCTTGACGACTCTGTGGTCGCGAACGCGATCCGGGAGCTCGTGGCTCGTCGGAGCGGCAGGGCGGAATTCCGTATGCGGTTCAGTAACTTTGAATCCCACGTGTAACGGCCGGTGTCATGGTGCCGTGATACCGGCAATACATACACTCTCCAGTCAGGCTCTGCGGGCACTGGTAACGGGCGAGGATCAGGCGGCCACGCTCACCCGGCTAGGTTCCGCTCAGCTCAGCAAGCACAAGGTTCTCTTGGCCGCGATCATGCGCATGACAGCCCAGGTCGAGTCGGCCGACCACCTGCGGACGCTGACGGGCGCCTACCGGCTGCTTGCTCAGATCGAGGCGCACGACAGCGCGGTGGTACGTGACCTGCTCACGTCGCCGCAGTTCGGTGCGTGGGCCACCGATTGCGTTCGCCGTCTTTCCGGTCTGACAGCCGGCGGTCAGCAGGACGACCAGTGGGGCGGCAAGTCCGTGTCAGCCGATCTTGGCCAGCTCGCCGTGTTCGCAGCCACGGCAGGGTTTCGCACCGGGTTCCCCTTCAACATCGAGGTTCCGCTGCGGGACGGCGCGGTCAGCTTCCCGGCGCTCGGCACCGCGTATCCGCGGGCGGCGACGCCATGGGCATGGGGTCGCGCCTGTCTCGGTGCAGGAGGTGGGCGCGTCTGCTCTCCCGTCTCCGTGGTACGTGTGCCGTCGGTCGGCGACGACCGTGCGCCCGACGCTGGATGGTACGGCGTCCCGCGGTTCGTCGTGCACTCGGGGGGACTGCGGCTCGGTGTTACGCTCGACAGTCGCGACCCGCTGCTTGACCGGTACGGCACCCCGCGTGCCGAGCTGAGTGAGGATGACGTGCTCGCCTGGCGGCGAATGCTTGCGCAGGCGTGGTCGGTCCTCGCGGGTGAACACGCCACGCTCGCGTCGTTCGTCGCCGGCGTGGTCAGGACACTGGTCCCATTGGCGCCGCCTTCCGCGACGCGATCCGCCAGTTCGACGGAGATGTCATCGTTCGGCGCGCTTGGCCTGTCGCTGCCGGCGGACCCGCTGACACTGGCCGAACTGCTCGTGCACGAGTCCCACCACGCCATACTCGGTGCGGCCATGGACGTCGTGCCGATGATCAGGGACGGGATGGATTTCGTGGCGTACGCGCCGTGGCGTGAAGATCCCCGCCCCGGCAGCGCCCTGCTCCAAGGGATCTTCGCGCACTACGGGACCACCCGGTTCTGGCGCGGACTGCGCGGCACGGGACCGCACCCGCGGCGGCTTCGTGGGCACGTGGAGTTCGGACGCTGGCGCACGCTCACCACCCAGACCGCGGACGTTCTCGCGCAGTCGGCCATCCTTACCGACGCGGGCAGTGAGTTCTTGTCCGCGATCCGGGTGAAGCTCGCCGAGTGGCAGGACGAGCCGGTGCCTGGCCAGGCTGCCTCGCTCATCGACGACCTGGACACCGAGCACCGGGCCAGGTGGCGGCTATCGCACCTCATGCCCGACCCGGCGGCGATCGCATCCCTGGCCGCCGCGTGGCGCGGTGGCGCGCCGCCCCCGCCGTCGCAGCCCGCCGTCGGCGTAGCGCTGCGGCCGGGGCCGCTGCCAGCGGCGACGGCGAACGCGCGGTCCTACCTCCTGTCACTGCGGCATCTGGATTCGGAATACCTCCGCCATCTGGTAACCAGCGAACGCCTGCCCATCGAAGGGAACGCCACGCAGGGGTGGATCGACTACACCGACCTGCTGCTCGTCTCGGGACGCCATGCCGCGGCGGCGGCCGGGTACCTTGAGCGGATCACGTTCGGTGAAGATCAAGGTGCCTGGGCGGGCCTCGCCGTGGCCAGCAGGCATACCGGGCGGCCACGGGTCGCGCGGCTGCTCTACGAGCGTCCTGAGGTCGCCGCCGCGCTGTGCGGTCAGCTGCGCGCCGCAGGCGATCGGCTCGACCCCGCCGCAGTCCTGGCCTGGCTGGCGGGCGGGCCATGACCGCGCACCCGCCGTGGCCGCACGGCTTGCTTGACGTGCCCGCGCTGCGAGCCGCCGGTCACCGGCCGCATCCGTTCCGCCAGTACGTGCTCAAGGTCTACAGCCGCTGCAACCTGGCGTGTGACTACTGCTACGTGTACGAGATGGCTGACCAGGGCTGGCAGCGTCAGCCATCGCTGATGAGTTCACGCATCGTCGGCGCGAGCGTCGCGCGGATCGCCGAGCACGTCCGTGCGCACGAACTGCCCGCGATCAAGGTCACGCTGCACGGCGGGGAACCGCTGCTCGCTGGCGCGGCGTTCGTCGAGGACGTCGCGACGCGCCTGCGCGGCGCGCTGCCGCCCTGGGCAGCGGCCGACCTGGTGGTTCAGACGAACGGCACGCGCCTGAACGAGGCGATGCTTGGCGTGCTGCTGCGCAACGGCATCCGGGTGGGCGTGAGCCTCGACGGGGACCGGGCGGCGACCGGACGGCACCGGCTATACCCGAATGGCCGCAGCTCTCACGACGCGGTCGAAAGAGCACTTACCCTGTTGCGGGCCGAACCTTACCGAGCGGTGTACGCCGGCTTGCTCTGCACGGTTTCTCTCGATAATGACCCGGTGCGGACCTACGAGTCGCTGCTTGCCCACGCGCCGCCCGTGATCGACTTCCTGCTGCCGCACGGCACCTGGTCGGCGCCGCCGCCGCTGCGCTCGCAGGACGCGGCGACGCCCTACGCTGACTGGTTGCTTGAGGTCTTCAGGCGCTGGACCGCGCCGGCCAGGCCGGAAACGTCCATCCGGCTGTTTGCCGGGGTCATCGCGGGGATCCTCGGCGGGCCGAGCGGTACCGAGGCGCTTGGCCTGGCACCGGCGGACACGATCGTTATCGACACAGACGGGGCCATCAAGCAAGTCGACACGCTGGCCGCGGCGTATGAAGACGCCGCGGAGACTGGGTGCAACGTGGTTGAGCACGAGCTTGACGCCGTGCTTGACCACCCGACGACCGTGGCCAGGCAGCTGGGCGTGTCCGGCTTGAGCCCGGTATGCCAGGCGTGCCGGGTGGTCGGCATCTGCGGCGGTGGCTACTATCCGCACCGCTACCAAGCGCGGGAGGGCTTCCTTAACCCGTCCGTCTACTGCCCTGACCTGCTCCGCCTCATTACGGTCATCCGTGAGTACGTGGCTGCGGAGGTAGCTCGCCTGACTAGAGCGTCATAGGTTCGATGTCCACGTTGACCCGGCCCCGCTGGAGGGCGCGGCGCGCCTGCGGGTGCTCAAACGTGAGCCGGCCGTCGTACGCCGCGAGGGTCTCTTCCGCAAGCGCGCGCGCCGTGGCCTCGTCGGCGTCGTGCAGGTCGATGGCGAGGTTGGCGGCTACGGCGAGCGTGGCCGGGTGGTCGGGGCCACGAACCACCCGGCTCGCGGCGAATGCCTGTTCCCCAAGCTCGCGTGCCTGCTTGACCTGGCCAACCGCCGCCAGGTCGCTGGCGAGATTGGTCATGACGACCAGGATGCTTGGGTGGTCGTAGGAGTAAACGCGGCGGAAGCCCGCGAGCACCTGCGCGTCTATTTCGTGCGCGTCCGCGTTGTCGCCGCTCAGCCGGAGCACCACCGCCAGGTTCGCGCGCGCGGCCAGGGTATTGGGATGACCGGCCCCGGCCGCCTCTTCCCAGCCCAGGACCGTCCGCTCGCCCAGTTCCTTGGCGCCGGCCAAGTCGTCGGTGACGCGCCGGTCGCAGATGAGGTTGGTCGCCGTCAGGAGTGTCGCCCGGTGCTGATCTCCGGCCAGCGCCCGGTAGCGCTCGTATACGTCCTCGGCTATCTCCCTTGCCTGCTGGTAGAAGCCAATGCGCCGCAGAGCGACGCTCAGGCCGGCGTAGACGTCCAGCCGGAAGAACCGCCAGGGCTCGTGGCGATCCTCCATGATCTGCGTGAGCTCCTGGGCTATGGCGAGGGCCTCGTCATACCGGCCAAGCCGCCGCAGGTCGCGGGCCATGCCGAACTTCGACGACATCGTCTGACTGTCGGTGGGGCCAAAGTAGCGTTGGCGCTCCTCGACGTTCCGGCTGTCGTAGTCGAGGGCTTCCGCGTACCGTCCGACGCACCGCAGGTCGAGCGCGATGTTGTTGCGCAGGTTGAGCAGCCGGTACTGACTCGGCGTAAAGATTTCCTCGAAGGCCGGGAGCAGGCCGAGGTCGTGCGCGAGCGCGTCATCGTAGCGACCGAGCAGGCGCAGATCCTGTCCGTGACTGTTCGCGCAGATAAGGTACTCCTCGTACCTTTCGCCGTGACGCTCGCGTAGCCGTTCAAGAGTGTCTGTGTTGAGGTTGAACGCGTCGGACACGCGGCCGATCGCCCGCATCGCGATGGCCACCTGGGTGGCCAGGGAGAGGGTCTGGATGTCGTCAGGGCCGTGCCCGTCCTGCCAGGTCTTAAGCGCGCTCTCGCCGAGGCTCAGGCTTTCCTCATAGCCGCCGCGCAGGTGCAGCCGCGTCACCTGATGGATGATCAGGGTGCGCAGCGCCGCATTGTCCGACTCGAGCGCTCCCGACGGGACCAGGTGGTGGATCGAGCGCTCGTATAGCGGGTCGTTCTGCTCCTTCTCCGGGCCACCAGGATCGGACGCGGCGAGCAGTGCGTGCACGGTGGCCCGCAGGCTAACGGCCAGCGGCTCGTTCTCGATTTCAATCCGTCCCCTGGTGACGGCCTGTACGACCTTGTGCAACTGGACGACGTTGCGGACGCCGTCCATGCTGATCAGAGAGAATCTGGCGAGCTCACGCTCGGCGCGCTTAAGCGCGACTCGGTCACTAAGCACCCGCTGCAGCCCGGGGGAGAGGCTCCCCGCGATGACCGGCCTGATGAGGATCTCCTCGGAGACCGGTTCCGCCGAGAAGAACGACAGTAGCTCGAAGAGCTCTCTCGCCTCCTGCGACAGGGAGTTCCTCGCGACACTCCAGGTCGTCGCGATCGCCAGGTTGGTCGTTGCGAACGTGTCAGCCTCCCGGCTGAGCAGCTCGTGCGCGTTACGTTCGAAGGCCGCGATGTACTCGCTCACCAGGTCTCCCGTCTGCTCCAGGTACGAGGCGGCGTGCTCCGCGGCGAGCGGCAGGTTGCCAAGGGCCTCGGCCAGCCGCTCGGCCTCCCGCTCGCGCCGTTCCTCCTCCCGATCGGGAGCGCCCGATGTCACGGAGTCGGTGTCGTAGCGCAAGTTGGGAACCCGCTTGCGGAGGAACTCGACGGTATCGGCGAGTGGGAACTCCCTGACCTGAATGCCTTCCGTGCGCAGTTCCTGGTGCCACTCCGTGAGGCGGGAGGTGATGATCACGTGTCCGCTGCCCCGGGGAAGGTACTTGCGGATGATTCCCTGGCGCGTGACGTCGTCGAATATCAGCAGCCAACGCTCGTAGGGCTCGCCCCTCTCAAGCGCTTCGATGACCGTGCGATACGCGCGGTCGCGCTGATCCTCATCGACATCCGCAAGCTGGAGGCGGCGTCCAAGCGCGACGAGCGAGGCGCGGATCGAGTCCTCCTGGTCGGCCCGCACCCACCAGACCACGTCGTATTCGTGGCTGAATCGATGGGCGTATTCTGAGGCGATTTCCGTCTTGCCGACGCCGCCGAGGCCGAAGAGCATGCCAGGGGGTTGCATGGTGACGGGTTTGGAGGGCTGCGTGATAACGGCGGGGTCCCCACCCTGCAGCTGGGCGCGGAGTGCCTGGAATTCCTGCTCCCGCCCGACGAAGGTGCCGTTCCTGAACGGGATCTCCGATCCCCAGATCAAGCTGTATCTCTGGCGCCTGACGGGACCGGAGGTGCCGGAGGGGTCGCTCATTGACTTCTCCCTGAGGTGGGGACCACGCAATCTCATGCTACGACTTGCGGCCGGTAAACCAAGTCATCATGCGTCACCCAGCAGGAAGCCGTCGCGATCGGGCGGCATTGATGATCATCGAGATTCGATGTAACGAAGATGTTACGTAAGCAAAAAGCGGCAAATCGAAGTCGCCGAAGCTCGGTAGCATCAGAGGTTCTCACATCGGCAAAATGCCCGCATAATTGTCTTGGAATGACGAACGCATGGCGCAATAGCGAGCCGTGACTATGGTGAACGGAAGTTCGAAGTCTAGGCAAAACACGGCGTAATATGGGGATTTAGAGAGAAATGAGATTAATCGGAGGGCCAGGCTGGTCAGAATGGCGGGTGTGGACTATTGTCAACTGGGTGAGGATGCGCATGTTCATCCCTGCACATCAGGAGTCCGGTAAGTGAGCGGGGAACGCGCCCACGCAGGCACGCGCGGTCAGCGCGTCCGGCAGCCGTTCCCTGGTGCGCGTCCCTTCCGCCGTGCGGACACGCCCGTGTTTTTCGGTCGGGAGACCGAGGCCGAGCAGATCCGGTCGCTGTGGCTATCCGAGCGGACGGTCGTGCTTGCCGGTCCGCAAGCGGTCGGGAAGACGTCGCTCCTGTTGGCCGGCATGCTCCCGGCGCTGATCTCCGATGAAGCGGTGGACGTGCTCCCGGTCGGCCGTGTTGCCGCCGCATCGGCCGACGCCGGATTCGTCCCCACCCTGCTGCGGAGCTTGACCCGCGACAGGCGTCGGCCAACGGCGGCCAGGACGTTGCTCGAGTTCCTGACCGACCGCGCCGTCAAGGTGGCCGACCGAGGGGATCACCCCCCCACGCTTGCCGCGATTGACCAGTTCGAGGATGTCTTCGCGACTGGTGTCGGCATTCTTGGCCTTGAGCGGCTGCTGGCGGAGCTTATCGCCGCGGTGACCGAGGTGCCCGACTTCCACCTGCTCCTGGTGATGAGGCAGGACGCCCTGGCGCTTCTCGCGGAACACGGGCGCTTCTCCGAGCTGCGGCCGCACATCGTCTCGCTACGGCCACTTGCGCACGACGATGCGGTGGAAGCGATCGCCGGGCCGGCCGGCGTCTCCGGTGTGCCACTCGCGTCCGGAGTCGCCGAGCAACTCGTCGATGATCTCCGGACGGTCACGTTCGAGGACGCGGTCGGCCGGGATCGCGTCGAGTACACCGAGGGCGTCGAGCCGCTCCACCTTCAGATCACCTGTCGGCGCCTATGGGCATCGCTCCCCTCGAAGGCGGAGATCGTGACCGGTGATCTACTCCGGGCTTACGGTGGCGTGGACAGCGCGATCACTGGTTTCTACGATGTCGCGGTGCGCGAGTCGGCGGCCAGGGCCGGCGTCGATGAGGGTCGGCTGCATGACTGGGTCCGGCGTACCTTCGTGACGGAGATCGGCACCCGCGACAGCGTGCAGCAGGGCTTCCTTGCCATGGGCGGGCTGCCGGAGAAGGTCGTCGGTGAGCTCGCCGCGCGCCAGATCCTGACCGTCGAGCACAAGGCAGGCGAGGTCTGGTACCAGCTGAGCCATGACCGTCTCGCGTACGCGGTCATCATGTCGGGCGGAGCGCGGGCGAAGGGCCGCGATGTCGGCCAGGACCGGGTTGACGATTCCGGCTCGGCGCGGAGCCCGCTGGCAGCGGCCGCCCGCGACTGGCGGAGCACAGCAGATGCCCGTGTGCAACAGGCGGACATCGCCCGCTCCAAGGGAGACCCGGCCGAGGCGGAACGGTACCTCCGGGCCGCCCTGTCGATCTTTCTTACGCTTGAGGACCCCTACTCCGCCGCACGCCTGCTGACGGCGATCGCGGAG
>Ga0302314_10015708_pt1 | contig 12849 bp, 10 predicted proteins | sample III_Palsa_N2_3_FD_200533 | JGI IMG/M metagenome (GOLD analysis project Ga0302314, IMG submission 200533) | Peat permafrost microbial communities from Stordalen Mire near Abisko, Sweden - III_Palsa_N2_3 | ecosystem: Environmental > Terrestrial > Soil > Palsa > Peat permafrost | place: Sweden...
CGCATGTGGATGAAGTCATCCCGCTGATGAACGAGCGCAAGGTTCTGCCTTACCTGGACATCCCGTTCCAGCACGGCAGCCCCAGCGTGCTCAGGCGCATGAAGCGGCCCGCGCATGCCGTGAACACACTGGATCGCATCCACGCCTGGCGCCGCGAATGTCCGGACCTGACGCTGCGCAGTACGTTCATCGTCGGCTTCCCCGGTGAGACCGAGGCCGAGTTCGACGAGCTGCTGCAGTGGCTCACCGCAGCGCAGCTGGACCGGGTCGGCTGTTTCAGATACTCCCCCGTCGACGGGGCCACCGCCAACGCGCTGGGGGCGCATGTAGCGCCGCAAGTGCAGCAGGAGCGCTACGAGCGTTTCATGGAGCATGCGCAGGCGATCAGCGCCGAGCGCCTGCAGCGCCGGGTCGGCAAGACGCTTCAGGTGCTGGTGGACGGCATCGACGGCAGGACCGCCATCGCGCGCAGCGAAGCGGATGCTCCCGAAATCGATGGTGTCGTGCGGATCAGCAACGGCGGCCAGCTGAAAGTGGGCGAGTTCGCGCAAGTGCTGGTGACCAAAGCGAACGCCTATGATCTGACCGCAAAAATTACGCCCGAGCTCAGCCCCGCAAAGCGCGCAGCGCCTTCGGCGGCAGCAGCCACTCCAGTGTCGCCTCGCCCACCCGCGGCGCGCCGGCAAAAGAAAGACAGGCGGCCCCGCCCTTCCTGAAGCGCAGGGACAGTTTCGCATCCGGACCTGCGATGCATACCGCGAGCAGGCGTCCCAGGTCCGGTTCGTGACCGACCACCGCGATGGCTTGCGCATCATGTGCCCGCAGCACCGCCAGCACCCGCGTCGCGGTCCGACCGGGCGCCAGCACCGACTCCTCGACCGGCTGCGGCAGACCGGCCCGGTGCAGGAGGGCCGCGGTCTCCCGGGCGCGCAGCAGGGGGCTGGTGAGCAGTCGCTCCACAGTGCTGCCGGATTCCATCAGGGCCACCAGGCTCTTCGCAGTGCGCTTGAAACGCCGCCGGCCAACCGCCGTGAGCGGTCGCTGGCGATCATCGGGCCACTGCCGCAGATCCTGTTCGACGGCAATGGCGTGACGGACCAGGTACAGACGCATTTCAGCCCACCTGTGCCGCAGACAGCGGGGGATTGCCCAGGATCATGTCGGAGGCCTTCTCCGCAATCATGATCACCGCGGCATTGGTGTTGGCGCCGACGATGGTCGGCATGACCGAGGCATCGACGACGCGCAATCCGGCCAGTCCGTGCACCCGCAGCTCCGGAGTGACGACCGCATCGGGCCCGACGCCCATCGCGCAGGTCCCCACGGGATGCTGGGTCACACTCGCCGTGGCACGTATGTAGGCATCGAGCTCCGCATCCGTCTTAAGCTTAGAGCCGGGCGCAGTTTCCCGGGCCACCAGGTCCGCCTGCGGACGGGTACCGTAGATGTGTCGCGCCGCCTCGATACCCCGCTTCGCCGTCTCCAGATCGTCCGCATGCGCGAACAGGTTCAGCGCAATTCGCGGCGCATCGTTGGGATTGGCGGAATGCAGGGACAGCCGGCCGCGGCTCTTCTGATGCAGGACCACGACGCCGGCCGTGATCCGGTCTTCCTGCCGCGTGGACAGACCGGGGAACCAGATCTTCGCGTCCATGCGCACGGGATTGCACATCAGCTGCACGTCCGGTTGCGACAGTTCCGGGCGCGTGCGGATCACCACATTGCAGCTGTTGATCTGCGTCGCCAGCGGTCCGCTGCCGAACAGCAGCCACTGCGCGACCGACCCTGCGATCCGGTCGAAGCGCAGCTCGTTGAGGAAGGTCACGGGGCGCCGCGCCGCGAACTCCACCGGCACGTGCGGGTGCTCGGCGAGATTGCCGCCCACACCCGGCAGATCGAGCACCGGCGTGATCCCATGGCGCTCCAGCTCCGTCACCGGCCCGACCCCTGACAGCATGAGCAGTTGCGGCGTGTTGTACGTTCCGCCACAGAGAATCACTTCGCGGTCGGCGCAGACTCTCTGCAGGTGACCGTTCTGCACGTATTCGACGCCGCTCGCCCGACCATCGCTGAACAGGACGCGGGTTGTCATGGCGCGCAGCTCAACGTTCAGGTTCTCGCGCCCCATCACCGGATGCAGATAAGCCCACGAGGTGCTGGCGCGGCGGCCGTGACGGTCGATGTTGACTTCACCGCGCGCGAATCCTTCCTGCACCTGCGCGTGCAGATCCTCGGTGACATTGAAGCCGGCCGCAGCCGCGGTCTGCATCAATGGCTCATGCAATAGCTTCGTGGTGTCGATCGGCGTGACGGGCAACGGACCACTGTCGCCATGATAAGGACCGGCACCGCGCCAGCTGCTTTCCATGCGCCGGAAATACGGCAGTACATCCCGGTAACCCCAACCCGTGCAGCCCAGATCGCGCCAGGTGTCGAAGTCACCGGAATGCCCGCGCATGTAGAACATGCCGTTGATGGAACCCGAACCGCCCAGCACCTTGCCGCGCGGCAGCCACAGCCGCCGGCCGTTCAGCTGCGGTTCCGGTTCGCTGAAATATCCCCAGGAGAACTCCGGACGGAACAGCGCTCGCAGGAATCCCAGCGGCATGCGCAGCAGGAAATGGTCATCCGGGCCGCCGGCCTCCAGCAGCAGCACGCTGCGATCGGTCTGTGCGCTCAGGCGCGCCGCCAGTACACAGCCGGCCGATCCGCCGCCGACGACGACGTAATCGTAACTCTTTGAAAAATTCGTCATTCCGGACCTTGGGTTACAGGCGCGTGGAGCGAATGTGCTGGAAGCGGCCATTCACGATCTTGTAAAACACCCAACTCACGATATGAATGCTCTCGCCCTTGCGAATCGGTCCGGCGATGAAGTCCGGCCAGTCCTCGAGCGCGTAGAACTCGGTGGCGACCTCCGCGGCGAGCCCCGCTTCGTCCGCGATGACATTGCGGATGACCAGCGTTTCGCGGATCTTCGCTTTGACCTCGCGATAAAAATCGATGATGGCCTGGCGGCCATGCAGCGTCTTGCGTTTGCCGAGCTCCAGTACCACATCCTCGGCGTAGTACTTGCTGAAGCCCTCGAAGTCATCGCGATTGAAGCTGCCGATGTAATCGGCGAACAACTGCTTGTTCATGCGCCCCCTTCTAGTTATGGCAGGCAGTGTCGTGCCGGTGGTGGCACTTGCGCAAGCCCCGGGTAAGATCAGTCCATGGCCCTCTTTCAAAGCATTCTGACGCTGCTGCTGCTGTCGGTCCTGCTGCTGCAGGCCTCCCGGCGCCTGCACATCCCCTATCCGACCATGCTGGCCGTGGCGGGACTGCTGGTGGCCGCCCTTCCCTGGGCGTCCGCGCTCACTTTCGACCCGGGCCTGGCGCTGGCCCTGTTCATCGCACCGGCCATCCTCAACTCGGCCTTCGATTTTCCGCTGCGTGCGATCCGCACTTACTGGCTGTCGCTGCTGACCCTGGCAGTGGTCGCGGTGCTGGTGACCACCGCAGTGGTGGCCTGGGCCGGCGTCGCGTTGGCCGGCCTGCCGATTGCCGCGGCCGTGGTGCTCGGCGCGATCGTCTCTCCGCCCGACGCTGCCGCGGCGGCGGCCATGCTGAATCGCCCGGATCTTCCCCGCTCTACCGCCACCGTACTCAAGGGCGAGAGCCTGCTGAACGATGCGGTCGCACTGCTGGTCTTCGGGGTCGCCCTGGACGTTGTCACCGACGGCGGGCCGGTGTCGCAGGCGCTGCCGCGACTCGCGCTGGCGATTCCCGGGGGGCTGCTGCTGGGATTCGTGGCCGGGCAGCTCGCCGTCTTTGTGATGAAATTTCTCATCGGTACGCTCGGCGGCGTTCTGTTCCAGTTCCTGGTCGCATTCGGCACCTGGGTCGTTGCCGAGTGGCTGGGCCTGTCGCCGATTCTCGCCATGGTCGCGGCCGCGATGACGGTCGCCCAACGCGACAGCCACATGTCGGCCCTGGACCGGATCCATTCGAACGCCGTATGGGTCGTCGTGGTTTTCGTCCTCAACGTGATGGCGTTCTTGTTCGTCGGACTCGAGGCGCGCGGCATCGTCCGCAGCCTTGCCCCTGAGCAACTGTGGCACGATCTGCGCTTTGCCGGCATCGTGCTGGCCCTCGTCATTGTCGTGCGGATTGTGCTGGTGATGACCTACAACCGCGCCATTCAGCGCTTGCTCCGCCGCTATCGACCGGGTGGCGGCGGCCCCAGCCTCAAACAGGGGATTGTCGCCTCCTGGTGCGGAATGCGCGGCATGGTGACCCTGGCAGCGGCGCTCGCCCTGCCGGCCGGATTTCCGCAGCGGGACATGGTGGTCCTGAGTGCTCTGGCAGTGGTGCTCGGCACGCTGGTGCTGCAGGGCGCGACCCTCGAGCCCCTCATCCGGCTGTTGAAGTTTCCGGAGGACGCCGCGCAGGAAGAGGAGAAGGCGCGGGTCCGCGTGCTGCTCACTCAATCGGCCATGGCCTCGCTGCAGGACCGGGACGATGAGATCGCGAAACAGCTGCGGTACGAGTTCGAACTGGATCTCGCGGATCATCGGGAACCGGGGCGCCGTCCCGGCAGGCTCGACGGGCTGCGGGTCGATGCCATTGCCCTGCAGCGTGAGCTGCTACGCCGGATGCGCCACGAGTGCCAGGTCGAGGACGAAGTCTATCGGGCGCTCGAGCAGGAGCTGGACCTCCACGAACTCGCCTCCACCCGCAAGCTGCAATTGGAGCTCATCGACAGTTAGCTGCGCAGCCCGGTTTGATCAGGGGCCCTCGACTTCGTAGCCCTTTGCCTTGAAGGCGGCGAGGATACCGCGGGTTCCGATCAGCTCGTGAATGGGCTTCAGGGCGAGCGTCGAGCGATTGTTGGCCAGCGCAAGTTCCACCTGGTGGTCCCAGCCGTTGCTCGCGTCATCGATGAGCTGCTTGGTCTGAGTGGACAACGACACGGCGGCCGTGCAGACATCCATGGCCTTCGGCACCATGAGCTGGCGCAGTGACGCCACGTCGCCCGTCGCCCAGGCAGCGGCCTCCTGCTTCATCGGCTCCATCCCCGTCTCCAGGCGCTCGACGACGGCTGCGAGGCAGTTGACCTGGGCGTCGTGGGGCAGCTGGCCGATCTGTGCCAGCAGGTCGCGCGGCTCCTCGATCTTCAGTTTCGACTGGAGAATCGGCACGTGGCGCTTGTGCGCCATCCTGATGACCTCGTCCTGGGCCTGGTTGCCGGGCGCCAGATACGCAAAGTCGAGCGCCTGGCGATACAGGCGCAGCGCCGCGAATATGGGTTTGAGGCGTTCGATCTTGTGATCGCCGGCATCGTAGCGACTGACCAGCGTCATGACGCGCCCAAAAAGCCCCGCTGGGATCACGTCCTTCAGACGGGCATTGCCGTCCAGCACCTGCACCCCGCGCCACTGGAAGTACAGGCGCACCCAGGTGAACGGGTTGGCATGGACGCTGACCGAGGGGTTGGTGGGAATGACCGCCTGGACTTCGCCCAGCACCGATTCCACTTCCTTCGATCGCCAGATCATCTTGCGTGGCAACGGATCGAGGGTGCCCAGGAGCCAGATCACATGATCGCCCTTGGAGACGCGCCACAGCCGCGGCCCGGGGCGCTCACCCGTGACCTCGACTTCCTGCGGCTGGTCCGCGTTGTTAGGCGGCGTGGTGGACGGCGACGATGTCGGAAAGGGTGCGCCGTCGACGGCGCCGGACAGCAAAGCCATCGCTCCCGCCAACAGGGCGATAGCGACGGATACAGGCAGGCGAGCGGGCGATTGACACATCGCGCCAATTTACACTGCCCGTGGACGGCTCAGGTCAGATCCGGCCCGGTCCGAAGGCCGTGTTGAACGCGGGGTAGGTAGGCGTCAAGATAAGGCACGGACGACGTTGACTCGGCAACTTTTTGAGGGGGATGAGTTGGAGACTAGATGGATCATGACCCGGATCGTCGGGGGGGCGGCGTTGCTGGCCGGATTGGGCGCGCTGCCGGCCCAGGCACACCACTCCTTCGCCATGTACGACCAGACCCAGACCCTCACCCTGACCGGCGTCGTGTACCAGTTCGTGGCCCAGGCGAACCATGCCGAACTGCACGTCTACCTGATCGGCCCGAACGGCAAACTGGAGAAGGGCTCGGATGGCAAGCCGCACGCCTATGGTGTCGAAATGGCCGGCGCGGCGGCGGTCGCGGAACAGGGCATCACGTCCGATTCGCTGCCTCCCGGCACCATCGTCAGTTTCAAGGTGAACCCCTTGCGGGAAGGGACGGATTTCGGGTCCAAGGCGGGCACCAGTGCGATCGCCAAATGCCCGTGGAAAACACCCCCCGCGCCAGGCAAGACCTGCGACACCGTGGACGGCCATGAGCTGCTGGGCGCGCCTAAGTTCTAGCGGAGGATCACCTTGAACAGCTTCGCCGAATGGTTGTCGACGACGGCCCCCAGTGTCTTCATCCAGATGCACGAATCCTGGATGATTCCGGCCATCCAGTCCCTACACATCTCGGGCATCGCGATCGCCGTGGGGTCGGCGCTCATGATGACGCTGCGGCTGCTCGGCTGGCTGGGGACGGATCAGACCCTGCAGGACAACCAGCGACGCTTCGGACCGTGGCTGACGGGGGCGCTGTACCTCCTGCTGGCCAGCGGCGGGCTGCTCATCGTCGCGGAACCGGTCCGCGAACTCGTCACGTTGTCGTTCTGGCTGAAGATGGCCTGCGTTGCGACCATGGTCGTGGTCTTTGCGATATTTCAACGCTCTGTCCGGAACCACGGGGCGCGCTGGGAGCAGAGCCTCGCCGCGCGCCCCGCGGTGCGGCTGGCGGCAATGCTGACCTTCGTCCTCTGGGGTTGCATCATCGTCCTGGGTCGCCTGATCGCCTACGACCACATCTGGGGTCATCTGTCGCCCGCGACCAAAGCGTGACCTGAACGTGGACTTCTCCGCATTCCTGAAGAGCCTGGAGGATTCGGGCGCCGCGGCCAGCGTGCGTTCGTCCCTGTATTACTTCCCCTTCCTCGAAGCGATCCACGTCATGGCGCTGGCCGTGGTGTTCGGCACCATCCTGGTGGTCGACCTGCGCGCACTGGGCATCGCCTCACGGGAGCGGCCGTTCACCCGCATGTCCAACGAGCTGCTCCGGCTCACCTGGGGCGCATTTGCCGTGTCGGCAACGACCGGTGCATTGATGTTCATCACCAACGCCCGCGTCTACGCCCACAACACGTCCTTCCGGGTGAAGATGGTGCTGCTCGCGCTGGCCGGTCTCAACATGGCCGCGTTCCATCTGACGGCCGGCAGGAGTGTGGCGCGCTGGGATCGGTCAGCCTGCGCGCCACGCGCCGGCAGGATTACCGCCGGCGCGTCGCTCTGCCTGTGGATTGCCATCATTGTGGCGGGCCGCGTCATCGGGTTCACGACCACGGGAGCGCAGGCCAAGGAAGCGCCGGCGCCCACGATGAATTTTGATGATTTCCTTTCGGGCCCGGGCGGGCCGCCCCGTGCGCCCCAGGCCTCTACTCCGGCTCCGAAGTGAGTGACGGACGGAACTGATTCCCTCAGGGGATGGGAACGGTGGACGGGACATGCCGGATACGTTGCCGAGGGCGTCGTCTATCTGCTGATGGGAGGTTTCGCGCTGTTCGCGGACCTGCAGCACCACCGGCAGCCGAACGGCTCCCAGGGGGCATTGGCAGAACTCGGCCACACCTCAGTCGGCAAAGCGCTGCTCGCGCTCCTGGCATTCGGCCTGGCCGCGTACGTGCTCTGGCAGATGCTGCTGGCGATTGTCGATCCCGAACATCGGGGTGATCGCACCAGGCCACATCGCTGGCTGACGCGATTGCGCCATTTGTGCAGCGGCATCTTCTACAGCGTGCTGGTGACCGAGGCCGTCTGGATCGTGTTCGGCTTCGGTGCCATCGAGGGAGAACCGTCGCGCATCCGGTGGAGTTCGCGCGTCCTCCAGTATCCGCTGGGCCGGCTTGCGGTCGGGGTCGTGGGCGCCGGCATTGGCGTCTTTGCCGTGACGCAGTTGTACCGTGCTATCACGAACGACAAGAGCAAGCGGGTCGACCTGTCGCGCACGCGCCTGCATTGGCTCATCAACGCGCTGGGCACCTACGGCTATCTCAGCCGCGGAGCGCTGTTCGGCCTGGTCGGACTGTATGTCCTTGATGCGGCCTGGCGCTTCGACCCGCACTACTCCAGCGGTATCGCAGGCGCCCTCGGTTTATTGCAACGCCGCACCTACGGCGTGTGGCTGCTGGGTGTGATCGCGCCCGGCCTCATGTCGTACGGCCTGTTCCAGATTCTCAAGGAGCGCTATCGCCTGTTTCGCAACAGCTGAGAAATGATGGATCCCGGGAGATCCGTCGCGATAGACTCAAACGGGAAAAGCCTTGATAGGGACGAGTAGTCGGACATCCGATGAATATCACCCTGGAGCTGCTGACCGAACGACCTTAAGGGTCTGCGTAGGCTCAGCCGGTGGGCTGCCGTGATCGAGCCGGGCTGAGGCCAACTCAGCGTCAAAGGTCGTGTCCGCGAGGACGCGATGAAGCCGGGTGGTACCGCGAATACCATCGCCCCGGCGCTCCGCCGCGAGGCTCCGTGCCTCGGGCGGGCATGGGGCGTTTGCGTTTCAGGCGGTGGGCACGGCAGCATGTTTACAGAAGTTCCTTCGCGGTACGACGGGCCGGGCATCGAACGGGCGGTGCTGGATTTCTGGCAGCGCGAGCAGGTCTTCGAGAAGACCCTGGCTCAGGGACGGGACCGTCCGGCCTTCGTGTTCTATGAGGGCCCACCCACCGCAAATGGCCGACCCGGCATTCACCACGTTCTGGCGCGGACCTTCAAGGATCTGTTCCCGCGCTACAAGACCATGCGCGGCTTCCATTGCGAGCGCAAGGCCGGCTGGGATACCCATGGCCTGCCGGTGGAGCACGAGGTCGAGAAGACGCTCGGCATCTACGACAAACGCCGGATCGAGCGTGAAGTCGGCGTTGCCGAGTTCGTCGCCCTGTGCCGCAGCTCGGTCATGCGCTACGTGCACGACTGGGAGGCGATGACGCAGCGCATGGGCTTCTGGGTCGACCTGCAGCACGCCTACTTCACGCTGCACAACGACTACATCGAATCGGTGTGGCAGCTCCTGAAGCAGCTGTGGGAGCGCGGACTCATCTATCAGGGCTATCGGGTCGTTCCGTACGATCCGCGCATTGGCGCAACGCTCTCCTCGCACGAGGTGGCGCAGGGATACCGCGAGGTCGAGGACCCTTCCGTGTATGTGCGCTTCCGGGTCATGGACGAGCCGCACACGGCCTTCCTCGTTTGGACGACAACGCCATGGACCCTACCTGCCAACCTGCTGCTGGCGGTGCACCCCGACGTCGAGTACGTGTGGGCTCGCCGCGACGGGGAGACCCTGATCCTGGCCCGGGAGCTGCTCAAGGTTCTGGGAGCAGGCTACGACATCGTCCGCAGCGCTCGCGGCCGGGAGCTCGAGGGCCTGCGCTACGAGCGGCTGTTCGACGATCTGCCCGTCAGCGGGGAGATCTGCCGGGTGCGCACGGCCGACTTCGTGACCACTACGGATGGTACCGGGATCGTCCACGTGGCGCCCGCGTATGGGGCGGATGATCTTGCGCTCGGCCAACGCTGGGGACTACCGGTGCTGCATGCCGTCGGGGAGGACGGCCGCTTCCTGCCCGCCGTCACCGCCGTTGCCGGCCGGTTCTTCAAGGAGGCGGACCCCGTCATCGTCGGCCTACTGCGCGACCGTGGCCTGCTGTTCCGCGAGGAGCGGATTCGGCATAGCTATCCGTTCGGCTGGCGCACCGGCGATCCGCTCCTCTATTACGCCAAGCACGCCTGGTATATCCGCACGACCGCCGTGCGCGAGCGGATGGTGGAGCTGAACCAGACCATTCACTGGGTGCCCGGGCACATCCGCGAGGGTCGCTTCGGCGATTGGCTCGAGCACAACGTCGACTGGGCGTTGTCGCGCGAGCGTTTCTGGGGAACACCGCTGCCACTGTGGACCGACGGCCACGGAGACTACGTCTGCGTCGGCTCAATCGCCGAGTTGGAAGGCCTGGTCGGGCGCCGACTTGCCGATCTTGATCTTCACCGCCCCGCCATCGATGCGGTGACCTTCCACCGCGACGGCCGCGAGTACCGACGGGTGGCCGAGGTGATCGACTGCTGGTTCGACTCCGGCGCAATGCCCTACGCCCAGTGGCATTACCCCTTCGGGGCGACCTCGACGCTCACCGGACGCTTTCCGGCGGATTTCATCTGCGAGGCCATCGATCAGACCCGCGGCTGGTTCTACACCCTGCACGCCATCGCGACCATGGTCAGTGACAGTGCGGCCTATCGCAATGTGGTGTGCCTGAATCACATCGTCGATGAAGACGGCAAGAAGATGTCCAAGTCGCTAGGGAACATGCTCGACCCCTACGCCGTATTCGACACCGTGGGCGCCGATGCGCTGCGCTGGCACTTCGCTGCACGCGTGGCGCCGGAGATGCAGAAGCGAGTCTCGGTGCCGATCATCGCGGATGTCGCCAAGGGGTTCATCAACACGTTCTGGAACGTCTACGCCTTCTTCGTGCTGTACGCGCGGCTGGACCGCATCGATTTGGATCAGCCCGTCGCGGTGGCCGAGCGTCCGGAGGCAGACCGCTGGATCCTCTCGCTGCTCGGCGCTACCGTCGACGGGGTGACCGCGGCACTCGACGACTATGATGCGTTGCGCGCCGGGGCTGCGATCGAGCATTGCGTCGATCAGCTCAGCAACTGGTATGTGCGGCGCAATCGGCGCCGGTTCTGGAAGGCGGCAGCGGGCCTGGATAAGCAGTCGGCCTACCTCACCCTCTATGAATGCCTTGACGTCCTCAACCGGCTGATGGCGCCGTTCATGCCCTTCCTGACCGAGACCGTGTACCAGAACCTCCTTCGCGGGCGCCACCCGGATGTGCCCCTGAGCGTGCATATGGCGACCTGGCCGCAGTCTGCGCCGGGGGGCGTCGACCGCAATCTGCTGGCGGAGATGGCCGTGGTGCAGCGGGTCGTCGCGCTTGGCAGGGCCGCACGCAACGACGCCAGCCTCAAAGTGCGGCAGCCGCTGTCGCGCCTGCTGGTACGCGTCCCCGATGAAGTCGCCCGCCAGGCCGTGCAGCGGCATGCGGATGAGATCCGTGAGGAGCTCAACGTCAAGCAGCTCGAGACTCTGCCCCCGGATGCGACACTGGTCAGCTATCGCATCAAGCCCAATCTGCCCGTGGTGGGCAAGCGCCACGGCAAGCACGTGCCGGCCATCCGCCAGGCACTCTGCCAACTCGACGGTCGCGAGGTCGCAGCGCGGGTGGCGCGGGGCGAGCCGATCCGGCTGCGGATCGGCGCGGAGTTACTCGAGCTCGAGCCCGGCGCGGTATTGATCGAGACTGCCGCCGCCGAGGGATTTGCCTGCGCGGAAGAGGGTGGCTACCTCGTCGGACTTGCGACCGCCCTCACACCGGACCTCGTGCAGGAGGGTCTCGCGCGGGAGCTGGTGCGCAGCGTGCAGGAGGCCCGCAAGCAGGCGGGGCTCGAGGTGTCGGACCGTATCGTGCTCGACATCGAGGGCAGCGAGGCCGTGGCGGCCGCCCTGGTGGTGCATCGCGAGTACATCGGGAACGAGACGCTGGCCAGTCGCTGGGCGCGCCCGGTGGGCCCCGATGCATTCGAATCCGCGCCCCATCGGCTGGGTGCGGTCACCTGGGTGGTGCGGCTCGCGCGGGACTGTCCATAGGGCAAGCCTTCAGCCTCATCGCATCATTACAGACCGGGGTAACGACGAGTCTGGATCGGGGTGGTAACGCCACCCGTATTCCTTGGCCACGCTTCGAATCAGGTATTCCTCCACATAATGACCATTGTCGGAGTTGCACATGATGGCCACTCCCTTGCCCGAATCTGCAAACATGATCAGCACAGCGTTGAATCCGGCATCATCACCATCGTGTTCGAATTCCTCGGGATTGTCGAAATCGCCTACTGCGAACCCAAGGCCCCTGTGATCGATTTGCGGCGTTAGCATCTCTTGGGTCATTGCCTCCGATAGAACATGATTGGCTTTGCCTCGCTTAGATAATGCAACTTCGATAGCCAGCTTTGCCAAGTCCGTCGGCGTCGTCCACAACCCCGCCGCCGCCATTTCCGGATAGATATGCCACTTGCCTGGAATTGGCCGTCCTGCGCTATCGGCTCCGGTGGCGGCAATCGACGCGCGCGACGGTGGCAGCGGCTGCTCGTAAGTGCTGTTCAGCATGCCGACTTTCTTGAAGACAACTCCTTGCATGAATTGCGGAAAAGGCTTGCCAGTCACATCGGTGATCAGTAATTGTTCCACCGTGATCCCGCCGCCTGAGTAGGCGTACTTCGTGCCAGGCACGAAGGCCACCCGCACGGGCTGTGAATTTGCCGGGGGTGTCCCGTTCAGCACCTGCACTACCGTCGGAATCGGTGCGCCCGCCGGGTACCCTGCGAAGCCATGCACCGTTAAGCCAGCACTGTGGCTGAGTAATCGCCGGAGCGTCACTTTCTGCTCGCTCGTGAACTCGTTATCCGGTACCTGCCAGCTCTTCAGCTTAACGTTTACATTCTCGTCCAGAGAAAGCATTCCCTGTTCTGCGAGAGTGAGGGCCCCTATTGCACTCACGGCTTTGCTGATCGACCCGGCCTGAAAGAGGGTGCGCACCGTCACCGGAACCTGAGAGCCGCTCTCTCTTACTCCGTATCCGTTCGCCCAAACAATTCGGAAATTGTCGATGACTGCGATACTAAGGCCCG
>Ga0302314_10015709_pt1 | contig 12849 bp, 13 predicted proteins | sample III_Palsa_N2_3_FD_200533 | JGI IMG/M metagenome (GOLD analysis project Ga0302314, IMG submission 200533) | Peat permafrost microbial communities from Stordalen Mire near Abisko, Sweden - III_Palsa_N2_3 | ecosystem: Environmental > Terrestrial > Soil > Palsa > Peat permafrost | place: Sweden...
GCCTAGGCCAGGGCCGTGCGCTTGACGCCGGCGAGGTCGAGGAAGTTGCCCAGAAGGTCGTGGCCGCCCTCGGTGGCGATGGATTCCGGGTGAAACTGAACGCCGAACACAGGTCGCGTGCGGTGCTGCAGCCCCATGATCTCGCCATCGTCGGCCCAGGCGGTGATCTCCAACTCGGCAGGCAGGCTGTCCCTCGCCACCGACAGGCTGTGATAGCGGGTCGCGGTGAAACCCTCGGGCATGCCCTTGAACAGGCCCTTGCCCTCGTGGCGGATCTGGCTGGTCTTGCCGTGCATCAGGGCCTTGGCCCGCACCACCTCGCCGCCAAAGACCTGGCCGATGGCCTGGTGGCCGAGGCAGACGCCGAGGATAGGCAGGTCCGCCGGCGCGGCGGCCAACAGCGCAAGGCAGATGCCCGCCTCGTTCGGCGTGCAGGGCCCTGGCGACAGTAGAACCGCCTCGGGGCGCAGGGCCAGCGCGTCCTGGACGCTGATCTGGTCGTTGCGAACGACCTGCGTTTCCGCCCCCAGCTCGTTCAGATAATGGACGAGGTTGTAGGTGAAGCTGTCGTAGTTATCGATCACCAGGATCATGGCTTGGCCTTCTTCAAGGTTCGCGTACTTAAGCCCCGCGTCCAATGACGCCAAGGGGCCGGTTTGCTAGCATGAGCGCCATGGCCGATATCGAGTCGTTCAGTTCTGACGACGCCTTCACCGAGGCCCTGGCCGACGCGCGGGTGCGGCTGGAGCCGCCGGTGGCGCGTGAGCGGCTCTGGCCAGCCCTCGCGGCGGCGATGTTTTTCGCGATCTCGGCGCTGGTCTTCGCAACCGCGGCCATTCTCGCCCCGCCCGCGCATCTGACGCCGGTCGAGACCGTGCGCGGGCCCTACTAGGCGCGGCGGCTCACCCGAACCGCCAGGCCTCTTCCGCCGCCCGCTTGAGGGCCGCGGCCTTCTGCATCGTCTCGTTATATTCGGCGTCCGGATCGGAATCGGCGACCACCCCGCCGCCGGCCTGCACGTACATGACCCCGTCCTTGACCATGGCGGTGCGCAGCACGATGCAGGTGTCGACCCCGCCGTCGCAGCCGAAATAGCCGACCGCGCCGGCATAGCCCATGCCGCGCTTTTCGGTCTCCAGCTCGTCGATGATTTGCATGGCCCTGACCTTCGGCGCGCCGGACAGCGTGCCGGCGGGCAGGGCGGCCATCAGCACGTCGACCGGGTCGACCCCCTCCGGCGCCTGGCCTTCGACGTTCGAGACCAGGTGCATGACGTGGCTGTAGCGCTCGACAAAGAAGGAGGCGGTCACCTGCACATTCGGCCCGCGCGAGCCGTTCTGCGGCTGGTTGCGGCCAACCTGGCCCAGCATGGCGACGCGGCCGACATCGTTGCGGCCGAGGTCGAGCAGCATAAGATGCTCGGCGTGCTCTTTCGGGTCGCTGCGCAACTCGGCCTCCAGCCGCGCATCCTCTTCCGGGGTCACCCCCCGCGGACGCGTGCCAGCGAGGGGGCGGATGGTGATCTTGCCGTCGCGCAGGCGGACCAGGATCTCCGGGCTCGATCCCACCAGCTGGAAGCCGCCGAAGTTCAGATAGAAGAGGAAGGGCGAGGGATTGGTCCGCCGAAGCGAGCGGTAGAGGGCGAACGGGTCGAGGTCGAAATCGGCCCGGAACCGGTGGCTCGGCACCACCTGGAAGACGTCGCCGGCCTCGATATAGCGCTTGGCTCGCTCGACAATCGCCCAGTATTGCTCGCGCGCCACCGGCGAAACGAAGGGCGCGGGCGGCTTGTGCGTTCGTTCCGGCGAGGCGGGCAGGGGCTCGCGCAATGCCGCGGCGATCGCTTCCAGCCGCGCCTCGGCCGCCGCATAGGCCTCTTCTGCCGACGCATCCGACGGCCATGCGGTCGAGGACAGGATGATCTCCTGGCCGACGGAATCGAACACGGCCACCACCGAAGGTCGCATCATGATGGCGTCCGGCAAGTCGAGCGGATCGGGGTTGATGTCGGGCAAGGGCTCGACCAGCCGCACCATGTCGTAGCCGATGGTCCCGAATACCCCGGCGGACATGGGCGGCAGGCCCTTTGGCAGTTCGACCCGCGAGCAGGCGATCAGGTCGCGCAGGCTGTCCAGCGCCCCGCCGGGCTCTGGCGTAAAGCGTTCGGCGGCGATGTCGGCGCCGCGAGCGCTCTCGGCCTTGTCGCCCCGGCAGCGCCAGACCAGTTCGGGCCTGAGCGCGATCACCGAATAGCGGCCGCGCCAGGCGCCGCCCTCGACCGATTCGAACAGGAAGGCATAGGGCTCGCCGCCCTTGGCGATCTTCAAATAAGCCGAGACCGGCGTTTCCAGGTCGTCGACGATCCGCCGCCAGACTAACTGCGGCCGCCCCGCCGCATAGGCGCGGCGGAAAGCCTCCAGGGACGGCTCCAGGCTCAAAGCGTCGGGCCGCGCCTGGCCGGCGCGCTGCTCTTGGGCATGTCGTCCGGCGACAGGCCGATGGCCTGGCGCGCGGCGTTCAGGTCGCCGACCGGCTTGATGGCCGAGACCGCGATGGCGCGGGTCGCATCGCCCATGTCCTGGAAGATCTGCCGGGCGATGGCCGGACCCTGGCCGGCGGCGGCGCGAGCGGCGTCGACGCCGGCGGCCGGCGCCGAGGCGTCGACGCGCGCGACCATGACCTGCACCTGGCCGACCTGGCCGTCGAAGACCTGGCCTTTCTTGGCGGCGAACAGCTTTTCGACCATATCGGGGCCGAGTTGCTTGCCCTGTTGCAAGGCCGCGCGGGTGATGCCGTTCAGTACGCCGGCCTTGACGTTGGCCGAGGCCGCGGCGGCGTCGAAGCTCTCGCCCTTCTGGATCGCCTGGACCAGGGCGTCGGCCTTGGCGGCCAGCGCCTTGCCAAGCGCCTGCTGCATATAGACCTGGGTCAGCTGCGGTTTGATCTCAGCCAGGGTGGGGAGGGCCGGCGGGCTGATCTTTTCGACACGCAAGGCGAAATATTCGCCATTGCCTTCGTCTTCGATCTCGCTCTCGCCGCCCTGCGGCAGCGAGAAGGCCTCTTTGAGCGTCTTGGGGTCGAGCCCCTGGATCGGCTGGCCGTCCATGCCGGCGCCCTGGGCGGTGACCGGGCCGATCGTCACCGGCGTCACCCCGACCGCGCGGGCGGAATCGGCGATGTTGGCGCCGCTGTCATGGGTGTCGCTGAACTTCTTGACCCCATCGAACACCTTCTGGATGGCCGCGTCGGTCTTCACGTCGGCCTCAAGCTGCGGGCGCAGCGAGTCCAGGGTCGGCACGCTGGCCGGGGTGATCTTGGTCAGCTTGATGACCGCGTAGCCGGCCAGGCCGCTGGTAACCGGCCCGACCACCTGGCCGCTCTGGGCCGCAAAGGCCGCGTCGGCGACGGCGGGGTCGACGATCCCGGCCTTGGGCTTGTCGGCCAGGGTGATCGGGGAGACGCCCGACGACTTGCCGACGGCGTCCGGGTCCTGGCCCGCCTTCAGCGCCGCGGCGATCGAGGCGGCCGTGGCCGCGTCGCGGGTGGAAAACTCGACGATCGAGCGCTTTTCCGGCTGGGACAGGCTGTCCTTGCGGAAACTATAGAGCTTCTGCACGGCGGCCTCGTCGACCGGCATGGAGGGCGCCAGCGCCTTGGCGCTGAACTTCACCAGGCTGAAGGTGCGGGTCTCCGGCCGGGTCAGGGCGGCGGCGTTCTGGTTGATCAGGGTCTGAAGCTGGGCGTCGGTCGGCATGGCCGGCTGCGGGACGCTCTTCGGATCGAGGATCAGATAGCTGACGGTGCGGTTCTCCAGCTCATAGTTGGCGATCACCGCGCCATAGATGTCGGGGGCCTTCAGGCCCGCCGCGAGGCCGGCGGCGAGATGGCTCTGGGCGATGTCGTCGGACATCAGGCCTTCGTATTGCGCCGGCGTCAGGCCAACCGAGCCGAGCTTCTGCTGATAGGTGTCCTTGTCGAACTGGCCCAGCGCGTTGAAGAAGCCTGGCTGCTGGCGAAGCTGGTTCAGGATCAGTTGTGGCGCGGGGACCAGGCCCAGCTTCTTCAGATATTCGGCGAAGGCGTCGGCCGCCTCGACCTCGGTCAGGGCGCGCTGATCGAGCCCCGCGGCGACGGCGTCGGAGAGACTCAAGTCCCCTCCGGCCTGCTGCCCGGCCTGCTGGCGCATGCCGTCGAACATCCGCTTGAACTCGTTGGGCGAGGTGTCGTGCGAGCCGGCCGTGACCACCGCGTCGCTGAACTTGGGGTGCAGGACGTCGCGGATGCCCCACACGCTGAAGCTCACCACCAGAAGCCCGATCAGCAGGGAGGCGACCCAGGATTTCGCGAAAGCGCGAATGGCGGCGAGCATTGAGGGCTGTTCCGATCTCTGTTCCGCGCCCGGACGGCCGCGGACAAGCGGTATAGTGGAGCGCCTCGGGCGGGAGCAAGCGCTGACCAAGTCCTGGGCGCCGATGGACTTGGCCCGCGGCTTGACCTAGGCCGGACCGAAAGAGGCTTTTCGAGGAAACGCATGATCAGGCCGCTGATCGCCGGCAACTGGAAGATGAACGGTTTGGGCTGCGACCTGCGCGAGGCGCGGGCGGTGGCCGCGAGCCTTAAGCAGGCCGAGGCCGCCGCGCGTGTGGCGATTTGTCCGCCGGCGACCCTGCTGGCCCGGATGAGCGACGCGTTGGCCGGATCCTCGATCCTGTTGGGCGGCCAGGACTGCCATGCCGAGGCGTCCGGGGCCTTCACCGGCGACATCAGCGCCGAAATGCTGGCCGATGCCGGCGCGCGGCTGGTTATCGTCGGCCATTCCGAGCGCCGCGCCGGCCACGGCGAGACCGACGCCATGGTCGCCGCCAAGGCCGCCGCCGCCCGCCGCGCCGGGCTGGAGTCGATGATCTGTGTCGGAGAGAGCCGCGCCCAGCATGACGCCGGCCAGACCATCGAGGTGATCTGCCGCCAGGTGGCCGGCTCGGTCCCGCCGGATATGGCCGAGCACAGTTTCGGGCTGGCCTATGAGCCGATCTGGGCGATTGGCGCGGGGACCACCCCGACGCTCGACGAGATCGTCACCGCCCACGCCGCCCTTCGCGAGGCCCTGATCGCGTGCGCCGGCCCCGCCGGCCGCACCGCGCCCATCCTCTATGGCGGTTCGGTCAAGCCGGACAACGCCGCCCAGATCCTGGGGCTGCCCGAAGTCTCCGGCGCCCTGGTCGGCGGCGCCTCGCTGAAGGCCGCCGACTTCCTGGCGATCATTCGGGCGGTCTAGGCACGTCCAGAATCTCGCGCTATCCGCCTTTTTCAGCTAATTTTCAGCTGATCTACTGGGTTGAGATTTCTGATACCGAATTCGCGGCGCAGCGCGCGCACCGGCAAGGATAGGGGGACCAAGTCCCCGCCTCCGGCCTTTCGTCGGGGCGTTGTTGGACCCCAACGCTCGGGTGCTCGACCGCATGGCGATCGTGGCAGACGCCAGGTTAAGCCCGATGGCCGCTGACCTCGGCGCCGGCGTCCGGCCTTAGCCGCAGGAAGAGGGCGCTGCCGGCGAGGGCCATCAGGCCGATGGCGGTGAAGGCGACCCTGAAGTCGGCCAACGCCAGGTGATTGGCATGGCGGGCGCTCTGGGACAGGTTGAGCAGGATCGCGCCTAGCGCCACGCCCAGCCCGGCCGAGACCTGCTGCATCATGCTGGAGAGGGTCGATGACGAGCCGCGCTGATGCGCCTCGATTTCGGCGAAAGCGAGGGTGGCGAGCGCGGTGAACTGCATCGACCGCGTCAGGCCGGCCACCAACAGCACCGCGACGATGATGGCCGCCGGGGTCGCGGGCGTCAGCACGCCGCAGGCCAGGATCGCGAGGCCAGCCAGGACGCCGTTGGCGATCAGCACATTGCGGAAGCCGAACCGGCGCAGGGCCGGGGTGGTCACCGTCTTCATCAGAAGATTGCCGGCGAAATAGGCCAGGACGTAGAGCCCGGCCGTCAGCGCGGACAGCCCGAAGGCAAGCTGGAACATCAGCGGCAATAAAAAGGGCGTCGCCGCTATGGTCAGGCGGAAGAGGTTGCCGGCGTCCAGCGTGGTGATGGCGAAGGTCGGGATTTTGAAAGACGAGAGCTCCAGCAGTGGCTGGTCGGCTCGGCGCAGGTGCCGGATGGCCGCCGCGCCGATGCCAAGGCCCGCGACGATGCCCGCCGCCGCCCAGCCCAGCTCCCGGCCTTGCACCAGGCCCTGCAGGCCGGCCAGCAAGGCGATCAGCGCCGCCGAGGTGAGCACGAAGCCCCAGGCGTCGAAGCGGCTGCGGCCGGGATCGCGGGCGTCTGGAATGAAGGCCAGGACGAGGGCGACGCCAATGACGCCCAGCGGCGCATTCAGGAAGAAGTTCCAGCGCCAGGAGATGTAGGTGGTGATGAAGCCGCCCAGCACCGGCCCGACCACGGGCGCGATCAGGGCCGGCCAGGTGATCAGCGCCGTCGCCGCCAGAAGCTCGCTCTTTTCGGCGCTGCGCAGCACCACCATCCGCCCGACCGGCGTCATCAGCGCCCCGCCCAGGCCCTGGACGGCGCGCGCGGCGGTGAATTCCCAAAGCCCGTGGGCGAAGCCGCAGGCCAGCGAGGCCAGGGTGAAGACCACGATAGCGCCGGCGAACACCCGCTTTGGTCCCAGCCGGTCGGCGACCCAGCCGCTCAGCGGCACGAAGGCCGCGGTCGAGAGGATATAGGCGGTGATGCCGATGTTCAGGTCGGCGGGCCGCACGCCGAACGTGCGCGCCATCTGGGGCAGGGAGGTGTTGATGATCGCCCCGTCCAGGTTCTGCATGAAGAAGGCCGCGGCGACGATCAGCGCCACGCGACGGGCGTCGGCGGCCGCGCGCGTCAGGCTCGGCTCGGCGGCGATCCCCGTCATCCGGCGCGGCGCACCGCGTGCGGCGCCGGGCCGGTGGTGACGCGCGGCTCCCAGGCGGCGGCCTGGACCGAGATGCGGCCGGCCGGAGCCGAGCCGGCCAGCCAGGCCAGCATGGCCCCGGCCGCGGCGCGGCCCATTCGATTGGGGTCGATGACCAGGGACGACACGCCGCGCTTGCGGGCGCCCGGATCGGTCCCGATCTCGCCGATGCTGACCAGGCTGAGCGCCTGCGGCACGGCCACGCGCGCCGCCTCGCAGGCGGCCAGAAGGCCCCGGGCGTGCGGGTCGGGAGCGACGACCGCCGTCGGCCGCGGGGCCAGGCCCAGCAGGCGGGTCAGCGTCTCGCTCATGCCGCCGGTCTCGGACGGCGCGATCCAGTCCGCGTGGATGGACGCGGCCTTCAGCGCCTCGCCGATCGCCGCGATGGCCGGCGCGCGCGCGTCCTCGGCGACCAGGGCGACATGGGCGTGGCCGAGGTCACTCAAATGAGCGGCCAGGGCGCGGCTGGAGTCGGCGAAGGACGGGGTGATCAGTGGCAGCTCGGAAAAGGCCGATCCGGCGGCGAAGAGGGCGATCACCGGCGTGGCCGCCGCCGCATAACGCGGCAGGGTCTCGGCCTGGCCGCGCGGATTGATGCAGAAGAGGGCGTCGATCCGGCGCTCGAGGAAGCGGTGCATCAGAAGGTCGTAGCGGCGCCGGTCGGCGCGGGCGCTGGCGATCAGCAGCGAATAGCCGCTGGCCTCGATCGACTCGCCGATGGCGTCGACCAGCTCGATGCCGAGGGTGTTGCGCAGGTCGAAGAAGATCAGTCCCATGGTCTGGGTGCGGCCCTCGCGCAGGGCCCGCGCCGCCTCGTTGGCCACATAGCCCAGGGCCGCGACGGCCTCGCGCACGCGCTCCTGGCTGGCGGCCGAGACCGGCAGGCCGTTCAACGCCCGCGACACGGTGGCGATGGACACGCCGGCCCTGGCGGCGACTTCATAGAGGGTGACCTTCATGGCGACCTGTCGTAGCGGCGCAAAACCGCCTCGTCCCGCGTCTGCTGCATTTACGGCGCAACGGGCGACGTGTAAACGCTTAAGGGCAATTTTGCAGGGAAGGGGCGGCCGATGGCCAGTGAAAGGGATGTGGCTTTCGCGACTGCGGATGGGGTCGATCTGAAGCTCGACATCTATCGCCCGAACGGCGCCTCGGCGCGGGCGGCGATCCTTTTTCTGCACGGTGGCGGCTGGCGCGGCGGCTCACGCGAGATCATGCGGCCGCTGGCCCGCGCCATGGCCGAATTCGGCTTCGTCGGTCTGCCGGCGCAGTATCGCCTGACCGGGCAATCGGCCTGGCCGGCGCAGATCCACGACCTGAAGGCGGCGATCCGCTGGACCCGGGCCAATGCCGCGCGGCTCGATATCGATCCGGACCGGATCGTGCTCTGGGGCTCGTCCGCCGGCGCGCACCTGGCCTTGCTGGCCGCCGGCACGCCGGACGACCCGGCCTTCGAGGGCGAGGTCGGGCTGAAAGGCGTCTCCAGCGTGGTCCAGGCGGTGATCGCCGTGCATCCGCCGACCAGCTTCTATGTCGGGCCGCGCGACCTCTCGCATTCCAGCGCCATCGACGCGCTGATGGGACCGGGCGCCAGCGAGGCCGACGCGCGCGCCGCCAGCCCGCTCAGCCACGTCAGCGAGCGCTTTCCGCCGACACTGCTGCTGCATGGCACGGCCGACCGTGTCGTGCATCACAGCTCCAGCCAGAGGATGCTGGACGCGCTCCGCGCCGCCAAGGCGCCGGCCGACCTGCATCTCTTCCATGGTCAGAACCATGGGTTCGAGGCCGTGCCGTCCGTGCGGGCGGTTCTCACCGCCGAGGCGGCCTATTTCCTCGACCGCAGCCTGATCGATCCTGAAAAGCACGAGCGGGAAATCCAGAAATTCTCCATGTTCGCGCAACGCGCGGCCGCCGAGGCCGTGGCGACGAAAACCTAGGCTTGCGTCGAAATCATGTAAGCGTTTACATAGATTTTAACGACGGAGCCTTCGAGGCGCCGCGCTCTGGGAGGATGACGGCATGAAGACCTGTTTCCTTGGCACTGGCGGCTACACCGGTCGGGTGGCCTATCGCGGCTGGCCGACGCCGCCGGAGCTGTGCGATCGCCAGGAGGCGGCCAACAGCATGGCCACCGCTATCCGCAACTACAAGCTGGCCGAGGAGGCCGGGTTCGACTGGGTGTCGATCTCCGAGCACCACTATGCGCCCGGCCTGATGACGCCCAATCCGGCTATCCTCGCCGCCGCCGTCAGCCAGCAGACCAGCCGGGTAAAGATCGCGCTGCTCGGCCCCCTGGTGCCGCTGATCAACCCGGTGCGCGCCGCCGAGGAGATCGCCATGCTGGACGCCCTGAGCGGCGGGCGGGTCGTGGTGCTGTTCCTCAAAGGCACGCCGAACGAGCACGCCACCTACGGCACCAATCCGGCCGAGACCCGCGAGATCACCCAGGAAGGCGTGGAGCTGATCCTGCGCGCCTGGACCGAGCCGCAGCCGTTCAGCTGGGAGGGCAAGTACTTCCAGTTCCGCACCGTCTCGGTCTGGCCGCGCACGGTGCAGGACCCGCATCCGCCGGTCTTCTATTCAGGCAACAGCGATGAATCGGCCGAGTTCGCCGGGCGGATGGGCCTTTCCTGCGCCATCGGCTTCGCGCCGCCGCCGAAGGTGAAGCAGCAGGTCGACATCTATATGAAGGCCGCCCGCGCCGCCGGCTGGGAGCCGACCCGCGACAATGTCCTCTACCGCGGCCGCATGATCATCGCCGAGACCGACGCGGCGGCGCAGGAGCTCGCCGAGCGGATCGCCGGGGTGGGGCCGGGGACGACGCCGACCGGCGCGCCGGCGGGAGCCGGCGGCGGCGATCCCACCGCCGGCCCGGCCGGGGTGCAGTTCCTGGGCAGCGTGGAGTCGGTGGTGAAGAAGGCTCAGGCCCTGCACGAGGCCGGGGTCGGCATCCTCGACGTCGCCTTCGCCGGCGGCGGCATGAGCCGCTCGATGGAGCTGTTTGGCGGCGCCTTCGGCCCGGCTCTGCAGGAGGTCGCCTGATGGGCTTTGGTTCAGTCGAGATCGGGGCCGGCCGCCCGGTTGTCGTTTTCGACCCCGGATTCGCCGGCTCGCCGGCGCACCTGGCCCTGGCGAAGCGATTTCGTGTGATCGTTCCCAACAAAACCGAACTCACGCCGCGCGCGCTTGGGGAGACGATCGCCGATTGGGCCGCGTCGGAGGGGCTGGAGACTGTCGGCTTCGCGGGAGCCGGGGCATTGGCGCCCGCCGCCCTCTGGGCTGCTTCCGCCGCCGGCGAGCGCGCCAGCGCCGCCGTGCTGGTCTCGCCCGACTTGCCCCTGGACGACGATGCGCTCCAGCCGCTGCTGACCGAGCTGAAGACCCCGAAGGCGGTGTTGATCGGGACGCTGGACGAGACGCAAGCCCGCGATGCCCCGGCGCTTTATCGAACGCGGCTTTCGCGCAGCAATGTGGTGCTTGTCTACGGCGCCGGCGGCGACATCGCGGCCGATCGGCCCGACGCCTTCGCCCGCGTCGTCGGCGATTTCCTCGACCGCCAGGCCCGCTTCGCCTTTATGACCGGGAGCCTGGCCCTCGAATAGTTCCGAACGCGGACCAAGGTTTTCGCCTATGACGCAGAGGTGAAGGCTGGAATGCATATCGAATCTTTATGCCTTTCCAGTCCATGCTAGGGTTCTATCGGCTGCGGTCGGGGGCTCTTTGGGGCGTCCGCTCGCCACGGGGCGCTGTGGAGTAGAATGGTTACGTCAGATTTGCGGGCCTACGAGCCCGGCGGTGAAGCTCCGAGCGAGAGCCCGAAGCCGGTCGGGGCTGCGCTCGCCTATCGTCAGATGGGTGAGCCTACGCAGAGGCAGGAGGGCGAGGGCGCGCTGCTCCGCATCGGCCTCTGTTCCTCGCTTGGCCGGGGCTTCTTGCGGGAATTGATTCGCCACGTGCGCGCCGACCTGGATGCGCCGCACATGTCGTTCCTTGAGGGCAGCCCTCAGGCGGTGGTCGATGCGGTCAACGCCGATCATATCGACATCGGCTTCGTCTATGGCGCCCACGACCTGCCGGCGCTGGAGTCGGAGGAGCTGTGGCGCGAGCAGCTCATGGTGCTGATGCCCGACGGCCATCGGCTGGCGCGCTACAGCGACGTAAAGCCGACGGTCCTGCGCGAGGAGACCTTCCTGGTCGCCGGCGGCTCGACCGAAAGCGAAATGCACACCGAGCTTCTGGAGCGCGCCATTGGCGGCACGCCCGTGGTGCTGGCGGTGCCGGTCGAACGGGCGACGGTGATCGACCTGGTCAGCCTCGGCTTCGGCCTGGCGGTGGCGATCGATTCGGCGCTCGGCGTCTTCCATCCTGGCGTCACCTACCGGCCCATCGGCGCCCCGGTCGAGCCGGTGGCCTTCCACGCCGTCTGGGGCGCGACGAACCGCAACCGCGAACTGCCGCGTTTCCTCGAGACGGCGCGCGACATCGGCGCCATCCGCCGCGGCTAGAGTTCGGTCAGCGAGCCTTCAAAGCTCGATGATGTGCCCGTCGGGATCGGCGACATAGGCGTAAGCGCGCCCCGGCTCGTGCTCGCCGCGCTCGACCAGTTTGCCACCGGCTTCGACGACCTCCTCGATCGCCCGATCGAGCTGGCTCTTGTCAGTCAGGCGCAGGCCGAAATGATCGATATTGCCGGTCATCCCCGTCGCGCCGGCGACCTCCTGCAAAGTGATGGTGTCGTTGGCGCCAGGCGGCCTCAGGAAGGCGAGGCCAGGCCCCTCCCAGAACATCTCCTGAAAGCCGAACACCGTCTCGTAGAAGGTCTTGGCGCGGCCGATCTCGACGACCAGCAGATTGATATGGGTAAGCCCTTGCGTCTTGATCATCGGTGCAGCCCCGGCCTGGCCGCATTTTACCTCAGAGCAGCAGCCCATACAAAACGCAGTCGCGCCGCTCGCCGTCGCGCTCGACATAGCCGCGCAGCAGGCCCTCCCGTTTGAAGCCCAGCCGGTCGAGCAGGCGCATGGAGCGGACATTGCCCAGATGGGTCCGCGCCTGCAGCCGCTTCAGGCGCAGGCCTTGGGCGGCGTGACCGATCACCGCATGCATGGCCTCGAAGGTATAGCCGCCGCCCCAATAGGGCCGACCGATCATGAAGCCGACATCGGCGCGGCTGTGGCGCTTGTCGATTTCGGAAAGGTCGCAAAGTCCGAGGAAGTCGTCACCCTCGGCCAGCTCCACGACCCAATAGCGGGCGATGCCCCGCTCCATCTCCACAAGCTGTCGCTCGACGATCTCGGTGGTCGTCGCCGGGTCTTCAATTTCGCCGGAGTCCCAGAAGGCCATCACCTCGGGGTCGCTCATCATCAGGTGGATGGCGTCGGTGTCGGCGGCTTCCAGTGGCCTCAGGCTCAGCCGTTCGGTCTTGAGTATCATGATCGCCACCTCACATAGGCAGCCAGCGGCCCGTCCCTAGCGCCCTCGGCAACGAGGTGATAGAGGGGCCGGCTGTCCGGCCAGGCGGCCAAAACGCGTTTACCCAAGAGTTTGCTCCCCCATGCTGCTCGATATCCTGTTGGCGATCCTGATCGTGGTCTGCCTGTCGCTCATCGCCGTGATTCTGCTGCAGCGGTCCGAGGGCGGCGCTCTCGGCATGAGCGGCGGCGGACCGGGCGCTTTTATGACCGCGCGCGGCACGGGCGATCTTTTGACCCGCACCACCCAGATCCTGGCGGCGGTCTTCTTTTCGCTCTGCCTGGCCATGACCCTGATCAGCGGCCACAGCCACAACGCCGGCTCCGGATCGCTGGTCGACAAGCTGAAACTGAACGCGCTGGGGGCCACCTCGTCCGAAAAGCCGCTTTCGAGCGCGCCCGGCCTTCCCGGTGTTCCCTTGAACAACAAT
>Ga0302314_10015713_pt1 | contig 12848 bp, 9 predicted proteins | sample III_Palsa_N2_3_FD_200533 | JGI IMG/M metagenome (GOLD analysis project Ga0302314, IMG submission 200533) | Peat permafrost microbial communities from Stordalen Mire near Abisko, Sweden - III_Palsa_N2_3 | ecosystem: Environmental > Terrestrial > Soil > Palsa > Peat permafrost | place: Sweden...
CGTCTCTGGGGGCGTGTGTGGGTTGGCGGGGGCCGGCCCCCCCCCCCCCCCCCCCACGGCCCTGGACCCAAACAACTCTTACTTCAGCACCCCTCCTAGAGAAGCGGCTCGACGGCCGGCACGGGGGTTTGGCCGGCCGGTCCCGCGCCGGCCGGCCCCGCCGCAGGCTGCGCTTCCACGCGCGGCCCCGGGGCGCCGGTGGCGCTGCGCAACTTGACCTCTCGAAGCAGGAACGACAGCAGGAATGACAGCACCGCTACCGGCAGCGCGTACAGGAAGGCTCGGTCCATGCCGTGGGTGAAGGCTTGCAGGGGCCCCACGGACGGCCCGTACCGGGTCACGTAGTGGATGGTGGTGGTCTTCTCCTGCTCGAGCAGGATGGCCCCGAGCACGGCGGCACCGACCGCCCCCCCAAGAGTCCGGAAGAAGGTGACGGCCGCGGTGCCGGTACCCATGAACTCGTAAGAGATCGAGTTCTGCACGGCCAGGACCAGGGTCTGCATGAAGAGGCCGAGGCCGGCGCCCACCACGAACAGCATGGCGGACAGCAGCCAGCCGCTGGTCTGGAAACCGATGGTGGTCATCCAGCCGAGCCCCACGGCCAGGATCCCGGTCCCGGCGACCACGAACGCCTTGTAGCGACCCAGCTTCGAGATCAGCCGACCCGAACTGATCGAGGTGATGAGCATCCCTGCCAGCATCGGTAGCAGCCGCAGGCCCGACAGGGTCGGGCTGATGCCGCGGACGCGCTGGAAGTACTGGGGCAGGAAGATCAACGCCCCGAACATCACCGCGCCCGTGATGAACGCCAGGACGTTGGCCACGCTGAACACCCGGTTCCTGAACAAGCGCAAGGGGATGATGGGCTCTTCGGCCTTGGTCTCCCACCACACGAACGCCACGATCAGGATCACGCCCGGGATGCCGTAGGCCCACGCCGCGGTGGTGATCCGGGCGGCGGAGCCGGCGTCCTGCACGGCGACGAGCAGCAACGACACCCCCGACACGATGAGGGCCGAACCGAGGATGTCGATCTTGCTGCGACGGGGGGTGTGGTCGAGCTGGAGGACCCGGTTGATCACCACCAGGGCCACTGCCCCGATCGGGAGGTTGACGTAGAACACCCACCGCCACGAGGCCTCGTCGACCAGGAACCCACCGACCAGCGGCCCGATGACGCTCGCCACGCCGAAGACCGCCCCGAAATACCCCTGGTAGCGGCCCCGTTCCCGGGGCGGGATGACGTCGCCGACAATGGCCATGGCCAGGGTCATGAGCCCGCCCGCCCCCAGCCCCTGCACGCCCCGGAAGATGATCAGCTGGTACATGTTCTGGCTGAGACCGGATAGGGCGCTGCCGATCAGGAAGATCACGATGGCGAATTGGAAGATCCGTTTGCGCCCGAAGACGTCGCTGATCTTCCCGTACAACGGGGTGCTGGCCGTCGAGGTAAGCAGGTAGGAGGTCACGACCCAGCTGTAGAGGTCAAGGCGGTGGAAGTCCCGGCTGATGGTGGTGAGCGCGGTGGAGACGATGGTCTGGTCGAGGGCGGCCAGCAACATGCCCATCATCAGCCCGGACATGACCAGCATGATCTGGCGGTGGGTGTATTCGGTAGAGGGGGCGGCCGGAGCCTCGGGAGCGATGGTCATCGGCGATGTCTTTCGTGGGTCGGGGGGCGGTCGTGCGGGTGTCGGTCGATTGCGGGTGGGGCCAGGCCATTGGCGAGGGTGTCGAAGGCGGACGCCAGCAGGGCCTCGAAGGAGACGCGCCCGCCGAGGTCGCTCCAACGCAGGTGGGCGACCTTGAATGCCCCCCACGCCGCGCTCACGACCAGGGCCGGGTAGAGGTCGGCGTCGACGTCCTGGCCGGTCCGTTCGGCGACGCCGGCCACCAGGGCGCGCTCCATGTCCTCGGAGCAGGCGGCCATGGCCGCCCGCAGGTGGGGTTCCGATCGTATGAGGCGCATCCGGCGCAGGGCCCGCTCGGCGTCAAGGACCCGCTGAGCCACCTCGTCCTCCATGACCCGGCGCAGGGCGGTGAGGGCGTCCTCCGCCAGCGGGCGGGCTAGGAGGGCCCGACGCATGCTCTCGGGCCGCTCTCCGTCCCAGTCGAGGATGGCCTCCTCCTTGGAGGGGAAATAGTTGAAGAACGTCCGGGGCGCCACGTCGGCCCGCGCCGCGATGGCCTCGACGGTCACCCCTACCAGCCCATCCTCCTCGGCCAGGGTGAAGGCGGCCTCGTGGATGGCCTGGCGGGTCGCCTGCTTCTTGCGTTCTCGCCGCGACGGGGCCAGCTCGACGGTCATCGATCGAGCACTCTAGTAAAAAGTTTGCACGTTGTGCAAACACGCACACTGTGCACATCGGGCCTGATCGGGCCGGCGGGCACTCTGGTTGGTACCGTCCAGCCCATGGGATGGGACCAGGAATGCGACGTGCTCGTCGTCGGCAGCGGCGGCGGAGCCTTGGCGGCCGCGCTCACGGCGGCCACTTCGGGGTTGCGTACGGTGGTCATCGAGAAGACCGACCTATTCGGCGGCACCACGGCTTACTCGGGCGGCGGCATGTGGATCCCTCTCAACCCCGCCAACGCACGAGCCGGCCTGGTCGACTCCGCCGACCTGGTCGAACGGTACCTGGATGCCACTGTCGGAACCGCTCGGCGCCAGCTTCGCGACGCGTACCTGGCAGCCGGGCCTGGGATCATCGCCGACCTGGAAGCCAGCCCGTGGCTGGAATTCGAGTGGCGTCCCTTCCCCGACTACTTCTGTGAAGTCCCCGGTGCCCTGCCCGCCGGTCGGTCCATCTACGCCCTCGACTTCGACGCCACCGGACACGAGAAGGTCCTCGAGAACCTGCGCCAGCCCCTCTCCGCCGAGCGAGGCGGGTGGCGTGAGCCCGCTCCTACCGTCATTGGCGGCCGGGCCTTCTTGTCTCGCCTGCTGGTCGCCCTGTCCGAAACGGACACCGTGCTGCAGCGCCACACCGCGCTCGAGTCGCTCGTCACCGAGGACGGTCGCGTCGTAGGTGCGGAGGCACGCGCCGGCGACGAGCTCGTCCGGATCCGGGCCGAGCGCGGCGTGCTGCTGGCCGCCGGGGGCTTCGAGCAGGACCCTGACCTGCGCAGGCGCTACCAGTCACCTTTAGGGGCCGACTGGACCCTCGGCGCGCCGGGCAACACCGGCGGGCCCCTCCGGGCCGCCGTGGCCGCGGGAGCCGACACCGAGCTGCTGGAGGAGTGCTGGTGGGCCCCCGGATTCTTGCTGCCCGACCAGACAGTGGCGTTCCGGCTCTTCGAGCGGGGTAAGCCCGGCGGGCTCATAGTCAACGGAGCCGGGCTTCGCTTCGCCAACGAGTCCTGGCCGTACGACCGCCTCGGGCGGGCGATGGTCGAGGGCCACGCCGGCGGTATATCCCACATCCCGTGCTGGTTCGTGGTCGACCAGGCTCACGTCGACCGGTACGGGTTCGCGGCGACCCGACCCGGCCGCGAGATCGGGCCGGAGTGGTTCGACAGCGGTGCGATCACCAAGGCCGCTTCGCTGGGGGACCTGGCGGGCGCGATCGGAATCCCCGGGGCAGCCCTGGCGGCCACTGTCGAAGAGTTCAACCGGTTTGCCGAGGCCGGCACCGACGAGCAGTTCCATCGGGGCGAGTCGGACTTCGACCGTTTCTTCGGCGACGCCACCCAGGGTTCCAATCCGAACCTGGGGCCGGTCTCCACCCCGCCCTTCTATGCCTGGAAGGTCATGCCGGCCGACCTGGGCACCAAGGGCGGGGTCCGCTGTGACGGCTCCGCCCGGGCGCTTCGAGAGGACGGCTCCGTCCTGCCAGGCCTGTACGCGGCGGGCAACACCATGGCGTCGTGGACCAACCACTGCTACCCCGGGCCCGGCTCGCCGATCGGGTCCAGCGTGGTGTTCGGCGTACTCGCCGTGCGCAACATGGCCGGCGGGTAAACCAGCCGGGCTGCTCGCGTCCGGATCGGCAGGCCCTCGGACCGGTAGCCTGGCTCCATGTGCGGGATCGTTGCCGTCCTCCGCCAGCCGTCGTCCCGGCCGGCTCCCGACCCCAGCCAGATCCTGGCCGCTCTCGAAGGTGTGGTCGAGCTGCTGGCCTCACCCGCAGCCGATGAGGCGGGCCTGATCCGTCTCGGGTCGGCCCTCTCCAACCTGCAAGAGGTCGACCGGGTCCTGCGGGGCACTCCTGGTCTGCGCAGCCTGCTCGCGGCCCCCGACACGGTCAACCGCATCGCGGCGCTGACCGAGCGGATCGGCGCGGCCTTGTCCCGGTTGGAAACGCAGATGGATAGCGGCGCCCTCGATCTCGATCCGCCCGCGCAGGAACGCGTCAACGCGGAGCTGATCGCCCTCAAGGACGCCTGGTGGGCAATCGACCGCGACCGGCTCGGCATGGCCCGCGCCGTGGTCGCCCTACTGCCGGAAGGATCGCCTCCGCTACCCGACGGGCCCGGAGCCCTGGATGGCTGGTGGTCCATCCAGGTCGCCCTGGCAGCCATCGACCGGCTGGAAGTACGGGGCCGGGACTCGGCCGGGATCCATGTGTCCATCACTGGCCACGGGCTGGATTTCACCGATGACGCCGTGCGGGCGCTGGTCGACGGGCGCGCCGCTGACCCTCTCTTCGGGTCCGGCGCTGTGCGTACGGTGGACGGTTGCCTGAGCCTGGTGTACAAGGCCGCCGCCGAAATCGGCGAGCTCGGCGACAACGTCAAGGTTCTTCGCGCTGCCATTCACGCCGACCGCCTCCTGGCTCGGGCGCTGGCCGGACCGGGCGCCCGTGCCACCGTCATCGGCCATACCCGGTGGGCCAGCGTTGGCATCATCTCCGAGGCCAATGCCCATCCCCTCAACTCCGACGAGGTGGACCGGGTGGAGGGCCCGTACGTGATCGCGGCCCTCAATGGCGACGTCGACAACCATGGCGACCTCCGGCTCTCGGAGGGCCTGCTTTTCGCTCCGGAGATCACCACCGATGCCAAGGTCATCCCGGCCATGGTGTCCCGTCGACTCGGAGCAGGCGCCCCGATGGAGGAGGCGTTCCGCGCCAGCGTTGCCCGCTTCGAGGGGTCGGTGGCCATCGCCGCCTCCGCCGCGGCCGAACCCGACGAGCTGTATCTGGCGCTCTGCGGGTCCGGCCAGTCGCTGTATGTCGGCCTGGCCGAGGACGCCTTCGTGGTCGCCAGCGAGCCGTACGGGCTCGTCGACGAGACCGCCCAGTACGTGCGGATGGACGGGGAGACCACTCGGGGCCAGGTGATGGTCCTGCGCCGGGAAGGCGCCGGCAGCCTGGGGGCATTGACCCGGTCCCGCTACGACAGCGGCGCCCTCCCGCTCGACCCGCACGACGTGGTCACCGCCGAGATCACCACGAGGGACATCGACCGGGCGAACTTTCACCACTTCCTCCTGAAGGAGCTGACCGAGGCCCCCACGTCGTTCCGCAAAACCCTTCGGGGAAGGATCGGGACCGGCGATGACGGCCGGCTGGTGGTCCGGGTCGGCGAGGACACCATCCCGCCCAGCCTGGTCGCTGCCCTCGCCGGCGGAACGCTCGAGCGGGTGCTCGTCATCGGGCAAGGCACCGCGGCGGTGGCCGGGCAGGCGGTGGCCGCAGCCATCACCCGCTGCCTGCCGGGATTGTCGGTCTCGGCGCTTCCCGCCACCGAACTCTCCGGCTTCGGGCTCTCCGACGACATGAGCGACACCCTGGTCGTCGCCATCAGCCAGTCCGGGACCACAACCGACACCAACCGCACCGTCGACCTGGTCCGCACCCGTGGCGCCCACGTGGTGGCCGTGGTCAACCGCCGCAACAGCGATCTGGCCGCCAAGGCGCACGGGGTCCTGCACACGTCCGACGGCCGCGACGTTGAGATGAGCGTGGCGTCTACCAAGGCGTTCTACGCCCAGGTCGCCGCCGGGTGGCTGCTGGCCGGGGCGCTGGCGCAGGTGGCCGCAGTCGACATTGGGGGCGGACCAACCGCGGCGGCCGAGATCGACCGGGTGCTGCGGGCCTTGCGGGAACTGCCCGCCGCCATGGAGCAGGTGCTGGGCTGCCGGGAGGAGATCGGCCGGATCGCCGCGTCCGTGGCGCCGCCGCGGCGGTACTGGGCCGTGGTTGGCAACGGTCCGGACCGGATCGCCGCGGCGGAGGTTCGCATCAAGTTGTCGGAGCTGTGCTACCGCTCCATATCCAGCGACGCCACCGAGGACAAGAAGCACATCGACCTGTCTTGCGAACCACTGATCCTGGTCTGCGCGGCTGGGCTGCGCGGCCCGAACGCCGACGACGTGGCGAAGGAGATCGCCATCTACCGGGCCCACAAAGCCGCGCCTGTGGTGGTGGCGACCGAGGGCGAGGCTGACCGCTTCCGGGCCTGGGCTCAGGACGTGATCACGGTGCCGGAGACCGATGCCAGCCTGGCGTTCGTGTTGTCGGCCATGGTCGGCCACCTTTTCGGTTACGAGGCGGCGGTCTCGATCGATGCGCAGGCCCGGCCGCTGCGGGAGGCCCGGGCCACCATCGAAGCGGCGGTCGGCACCGGGCCCGACGATCTGATCGACCGCCTGCGGCCGGACCTGCAGCGGCTGACGCAGCCATTCCTGGACGGCCTGCGCGACGGCAGCTACAACGGAAACCTCGAAGCCGCCACTGCCGTGCAACTGGTGTCCTTGCTGCGTTACGCGACCGGCGTGCTGCCTCTGGAGGGCTACGAGCTGGAGTCGGGCAAGATAGGGGTGCCGAGCGCGCTGGTCGCCGATCTGCTGGATGCCCTCAACGCCGGCATTGACGAGTTGACCCGCCCGGTGGATGCCATCAAGCACCAGGCCAAGACCGTCACCGTCGGGATCTCCCGCAGCGAGGATGCCCTCTTCGGGGTGCCCCTCGTCAAAGCCACGCTGGCCGTCGGCGCCCCTCCCGACACCCTCGGGTACCGGGCGTTGCGCACTCTTGGCGCGCTGGACCCGTCAGTGGCCGAGGTCGCCGGCTTCACCCGCTACCGCATCGATTGGGCGCCCTCGGCTGCTCCTACGATCGCGGTCGTCGATCAGGGTGGGGTGGTCCTGTCCATGCCGGCGTCTCGAACGGGGTCCGATCCCCGGCTGCTCGGAAGCAAGCACCGGGCCGCGGACGAACGGGAAGTCACGGTGGTTCGCGGCGCCAGCGACGGCCGTACCGTGGTTCTCGTGCCAGAGGCGAAGGGGACGCAGGTGACGGGGATGACGCTGCTGCATGTCCGTTTTCGTGATCGCCTGTCGTCGGACGCGGCCAAGGCGGTCCTCAGCGGTTACCGCAACCGCTACTCCGCGCTCCGCGACGCCGTCACAGAGACCGAGCCGACCTTCGACGACCACCGTCTCGGGGAGCAGCCGATCGTCGATCTGCTGACCGAGCCGGTGTACGAACTGGCGAAGCGCTGGCGCCGCCCCGCCCCGTGACCCGCCCCGCCCCGTGACCCGCCCCTCCTCGTGACCCGCCCCTCCTCGTGACCCGCCCCTCCTCGTGACCCGCCCCTCCTCGTGACCCGCCTCCCCTCGTGAATGGTGCGCTCCTCGGTCTCGGGATCGACTCCGTGGACATCCCCCGCTTCGCCGAGGTCCTCGAACGCCGTCCGGCGCTGGCGGAGCGGCTCTTCACCGTTGGAGAGCGACGGTACGCGGCCAGCCTGGCCAACCCGGTGCCCAGCCTCGCCGCCCGGTTCGCCGCCAAGGAGGCCGTCATGAAAGCCCTGGGCGTGGGACTAGGCGCCTTCAGCTGGGGCGACGCCGAGGTCGTCCGGGCCGGCTCCGGCGCCCCCAGTCTGCGGGTGACCGGACGTGCCGAGTCACTGGCCTCGCAGCGGGGCGTCCGCGCCTGGCACCTGTCCATCACCCACACCGCCACCGTGGCCTCGGCCGTGGTGGCCGCCATCTCGTGATCCCGGTCCTGACGCCGGACGAGATGGCCGGGGTGGATCGGCAGGCGTTCGAGCCGGTGGAGGTGCTCATCGAGCGGGCCGGTTTCGCCGTCGCCCGGGCGGCCCGCCAGATGCTCGGGGGCGGCTACGGCCGGCGGGTGGCCGTGGTAACAGGCCGCGGCAACAACGGGGCGGACGGTCGCGCCGCCGCTCGGCTCCTGGAGCGGTGGGGGGTGGCGGTGTCGGTGCTCGACGCGGCTGGTGTGGGGGGCCAGGCCGGCGGGGGCCAGGCGGGCGGAGGCCAGATCGGCGGGGGCCAGGTGGATCTGGTCGTGGATGCCGCGTACGGCACCGGCCTGAGCCGGCCGTACGCCCCCCCCGATCCGGGGACGGCGCCCGTCCTGGCGGTGGACATCCCCTCGGGCCTGTGCGGGCTGACCGGGCGGCCCGTAGTGGATCCGGCGACCGGTGCCGGCGGGGCGGTGCGGGCGGCCCGGACGGTCACGTTCGCTGCCTACAAACCCGGTCTTTTGCTGGGCGACGGTCCGGACCACACCGGCGTGGTCGAGGTGGCCGACATCGGCCTCGGTCCGCTCGTCGAAGAGGCTGCGTCCACCTGGCTGGTCACCGACGCCGACGTGGCCCGGCTGTGGCGGCCGCGCCGACGGGGTGCCCACAAGTGGCAGAGTGCCGTCCAGGTGGTGGCCGGGTCCCCCGGAATGTACGGCGCCCCGATGCTCGTGTCCCGCGGCGCGCTGCGGGCCGGCGCCGGCTACGTGATGGTTGGTGTGCCAGGCGCGCCTCCCGGCGGCGGGTTGCCACCCGGGGAGTACGTGGCGCATCAACTCCCTGCCGACGAGTGGGTCGATGAGGTGACCGCCCACCTGCGCCGGGTCCAAGCCCTGGTGATCGGCCCCGGTTTGGGCGACCCCGACGGCATCGGCCCGCATGGCACTGGCACGGACTCGTCGGTCGCCAAGCTTCTGGCCGGCGCGTCCGTCCCAACCGTCGTCGACGCCGACGGTTTGCGCGCCCTCGGTGACCTTGACACGGCAGCCGCGGTGACCAAGGGCCGGCAGGCGGCCACGGTGCTGACGCCCCACGAGGGAGAGTACGCCCGACTGGTGGGTCGTCCCCCGGGCGATGACCGGATCGGCGACGTCAGGGCCGTGGCTGCTCAAACCGGCGCGGTGGTGCTGCTCAAAGGGTCGCCGACGATCGTGGCGAGCCCCGACGGCCCGACGCTGATCGTCAACGCCGGGTCGGCTCGGTTGGCGACCGCCGGCACCGGGGACGTGCTCTCCGGCGTGATCGGTGCATTCCTGGCCCGCGGCCTGCCCGCCCTGGAAGCCGCCGCCCTGGCCGCCCACTGCCACGGCCGGGCTGCGTCGCAGGGCCGGGCCGAGGGTCTGGTCGCCTCGGACCTGCCCGACCTGATCTCGGGCTGGCTCTCGAAGGTGACCCTTTGATCGAACCCCATGACCTGGAGGCGCTCGCCGCCGGGGGCCTCCGGCCGGCCTGGGCGGAGGTCGACCTGGCTGCCATCCGGCACAACGCCGGCGTGCTGGCGGAGGTGTCGGCCCCGGCCCAGCTGTGCGCGGTGGTCAAGGCCGGCGGCTACGGTCACGGCGCGGTACCGGTGGCCCGGGCCGCATTGGAAGGCGGGGCGGCTTGGCTGGCCGTGGCCCTCGTCGAGGAAGGACTCGAGTTGCGGGCCGCGGGCATCGACGCACCCATACTGCTGCTCAGCCAGCCCACACCCACCGCCATGCCGGAGGTGGTGGGAGCCTCGCTCACGCCGACGGTGTACACCCCTTCCGGCCTCCAGGCGTTGGCGGAAGCGGTGCGGGGAGTCGCCTGGACCGGCGCTTTTTCCGTGCATGTCAAGGTCGACACGGGGATGCACCGGGTCGGCGCCGGACCTGGCGACGCGGTTGCGTTGGCCGTCGCCGTGGACCGCGACCCCGACCTGAGGCTGGAAGGCTTCTGGACCCACCTGGCCGTATCTGACGAGATCGACAACCCGTACACCGCCGAGCAGGTGGCCCGCTTCGGGGACGTCCTGGCCGCCCTGGCCCGGGCCGGGGTCCGCCCCTCGATCCGGCACGCCGCTAACTCCGCCGCTGCCATGTGGTTGCCGGGCAGCCGTTACGACCTGGTGCGGTGCGGCATCGCCCTGTACGGACTGGCCCCCGGCGCCGACGGGATCGACCGGCCGCCGGTGCCCCGGCTGCGCCCGGCGCTCGCCCTCAAAGCCCGGGTGTCCTACGTCAAGCGGTTACCGGCGGGGGAGCGGCTGTCCTACGGGTTGCGCTACCGGCTCGACCAGGACTCGGTGGTCGCCACGGTTCCGCTCGGCTACGCCGACGGGGTCACTCGGGCCTTGTCGGCAACGGGCGGCGAGGTGCTCATCGGCGGTCGCCGGTGGCCCATCGCCGGCACCGTCACCATGGACCAGATTCTGATCGACTGCGGCCCGGGTTCCCATGTCGATGTCGGCGACGAGGTCGTCCTGCTCGGCCGCCAGGGCGGCGACGAAATCACGGCGTGGGAGTGGGCCAACCGGACGGGAACCATCGCCTACGAGGTGGTATGTGGAGTGAGCGGCCGGGTGCCGCGCACCCATGTGGGCGGCTGAGCCCGATGGCGTCGCGACGGGTGAAACGGGCCGGACTGGCCGGCGCCGGAGTGGCGGGGGGCGTCGCCGGAGGATTGGCCGTGCAGCACGCGGTCGCCCGGCGGCTGCAGAAGAAGCCAGAGGTGGCGCCGCTCGCCGAGCTAGCGACGCCGGCCGGCGTCCGGGAGCATGACATCCCGGTGTCGGACGGAGGCTCGATTCATATTGTCGAGGAGGGCCCGGTGGCGGGGACGCAGATCCTGCTCCTCCACGGGATCACCCTGTCCGCCGCGGTCTGGCACTACCAACTGCGAGACTTGGCCGGGGCTGGATTCCGCGTGGTCGCAATGGACTTCCGAGGTCACGGGCGGTCGGTGCCGGGCCGGGACGGACTCACCATCGATCGCCTGGCCGTCGACGTAGAGGAAGTCATAGGCGCCCTCGACCTCACTGGGGTGGTGCTGGCCGGACATTCGCTGGGCGGGATGGTGGCGTTGCGGATGCTGGCCCGGGACCCAGACTCGGCGGCCGGCAGGGGGCGCATCAGGTCCCTGGTCCTGGTGGCCACCTCCGCGAGCCCGGTCCGGCACAGAGGTTTTCCTCTCGCTCGAGGTCTGGTGGCGGCAGCCCGGCCATTGCTTATCCGTAGCGCGGCCCTCTCGGCGAGGCTGCCGGGGCCAACCCTGCCGGCCCACGACCTGGCCTTCCTCTTGGCCCGGATCACCTTCGGGGAGGGGGCGTCGCCGGGGCAGGTGTCGTTTACGGGCGAGCTGACCGCAGGGGTACCGGCCCGGGTGTCCGCCCAGCTGCTGCTGGAAATACTCCGCTTCGACGAGGAGGACACCCTCGGGTCGATCCGGCTTCCCACCACCGTCATCGTCGGCGACCACGACCTGATGACGCCGGTCGCCCAGGCCCGGGCCATGGTGGCGGCGATCCCCGGGGCGCGGCTGCTCCTCCTCCCCGGGTGCGGCCACATGGTGATGTTGGAGCGCCGGCGGGAGATGGACGAGGTGCTGGTCGGGGGCCGGCCGGCGTGGCGGGTGGCGTAGTGGGCTCGGACCCCGCCCGAAGGCCGGCGGTGACCCCAGGGATCACCGGGGTCGCCGGGGTCCGGGTCGGCCACTGGACGGACGAAGAGGCCCGCACCGGCTGCACCGTGGTTGTGCTGCCGGCCGGGACCGTGGCGTCGGGTGAGGTGCGAGGCGCGGCACCGGGGACCCGGGAGTGGGCTCTACTCGACCCGGGCCGAACCGTGCAGCATGTCAACGCCGTCGTGCTCACCGGGCGTTCGGCGTTCGGGTTGGCCGCCTGCGAGGGAGTGATGCAGTGGTGTGAGGAGCGCGGCATCGGCTTTCCGACTCCGGCCGGCCCCGTGCCGATCGTCGTGGGGATGGTTCTCTACGACCTCGGGCTGGGCGATCCGACGGTCCGGCCCGGCCTGCGGGAGGGCTACGCGGCGTGCCAAGCGGCGGCGGCCGGCGCCGATGCGATCGGGTCCGGGCTGGTTGGCGCCGGCACTGGAGCGACCATCGGAAAATGGAAGGGCCCTGACGGCGTCCGCCCCGGTGGCCTCGGTTCGGCCTTGGCGCGCCACGGCGATCTGGTGGTGGCCGCGCTGCTGGCCGTCAATGCCGTCGGCGAGCCCAGACCGGCGGGAGCCCCGCTGTCCGAACCCCGTGTGCCTGTCCTGCCGATCAGTCCGGTCGGACCGAGCCCGGCCGAATCTTCGGGGGGCCTGCAGGCCACCACCATCGGGATCGTGGTGACCAACGCCGCCCTGGACAAGGTGGGCTGCCTTCGGGTGGCGGAGTCGGGCCACGACGGCTTGGCGCGAGCCCTTGATCCGGTGCACACCGGTGCCGACGGCGACGCCCTCGTCGCCGCCGCGACCGGAGAGATGGTCCCTGCGTCGCTGGAGACCGTGCGAGCCCTGGCTGCCTGGGTGGTCGAGCGGGCCGTCGCTGACGCGGTGGACTAAGTCCGGCCCTCAGACGGAATGTCCGTTGGTGCGGACCCGATCCGACGCCGCGCCGAGTGTCCCGGCGAGCAGTTCGGCCCGAGCGCGGGCGATCCTGGACCGGATCGTGCCGACCGGGCAGCCGCACACTCGAGCGGCGTCCTCGTAGGAGAGGCCGAGCAGTTGAGTCAGCACGAACGCGGCCCGTCGGTCGGGGGCCAGCCGCGCCATCAGGTCTTCCAGGGCAACCCGCTCCTCGTGGTCGCCGCCCCCTGCGTCTGGAATCCTGGCCGTTGCTCTCGGCGCCCGTTGGCTGCGTCGGTCGGCGTCGAAGCAGACCCGCTTGGC
>Ga0302314_10015715_pt1 | contig 12847 bp, 13 predicted proteins | sample III_Palsa_N2_3_FD_200533 | JGI IMG/M metagenome (GOLD analysis project Ga0302314, IMG submission 200533) | Peat permafrost microbial communities from Stordalen Mire near Abisko, Sweden - III_Palsa_N2_3 | ecosystem: Environmental > Terrestrial > Soil > Palsa > Peat permafrost | place: Sweden...
GCGGGATCACCGAGCCCGACCTGCCCGCGATCGCCCACACCGGCCGCCTCCAGCACCTCACCCAGCTCAGCCACGCCGCCAAGGACCTCGCGGAACTCCTGCTGAGCGCCCACCAGGACCCGGCCACTGCCCTGCCGTGGGTGCTGGTCCTCGCCGACCAGGCCGACGAACAGGACGCCTGGCAGCTCGCCGACCTGGTCTCCCGCGTCCCCCACGCCCCGATCGCGCTCGTCCTGCCCGCAGCCGGAATCGACGCTCTGTTCCCCGAGGCCGTACACCTGGACTGCGCCACCACCGGACCGCAGCCCAGCCCCGTCGACGGCCAGCCCGTGGTCCTCCAACGCGTCACCGAGACCGACCACCAGCTCCTGCTGGCGGGCCTGCGCACCACCGAGCAGCCCGCCACCCCCGCACAGGGCGCCTGGATGCACGTCCCCCAGAGCGTCGAGCAGGTAGAGGACCGGGCCCGCACCGAACTGTCCGGCAACCAGACGGCAGGGGAAACGAACGGCGTGCCGGCGTCACCGTTCCTCGCCTTCTCCCAGCCCCGTGCCACCGGCCCGGCGGAGGTACCCCTGCCGCCCGGCTTCACTCCCACCTGCGAGGAGCCCGCCGAGCAGGACCCGGCATCCGACCTCCCGGCCCCGGCCACACAGGTGACGGCGCCGCGCCCCGCTGCGGAGGAGACACCGCAAGCCGAACAACCAGCGCCCACACCCGCCCTGGATCCGCAGAGCAGTGAGCCGTCCACGCTCCACACCCCCCAGGTCCTGGTACTGGGGCCGCTGGACATCACCGGCCTGGGCACCAGCGGACGCGGCCGACGCCTGGCCGAGCTCGCCGCCTACCTCTACCTTCACCCGAACCGCACCGCCGAGGCCATCGCCGAGGCCATCGGCTCCCTGGAGCCCTGGGGCGACCGCACCCTGCGCACACGCATGTCCCAGCTGCGCCAACTCCTGGGCAAGAGCCCCGACGGAACGCCGTACATGCCGTACGTCTCCGGCAATGCCACCTACGCCCGGCCGGACGTGCGCTGCGACTGGACACGGTTCCTGAAACTGGCGGAACGCGGCCTGACCGCCGGCCCCGCCGGCATCGCGGACCTCGACGCGGCCCTCGGCCTGGTCCGCGGACGCCCCTTCGAAGGCAGCAGCGCCTCCTGGGCCGTGGCCGAGCAGCAGGAGATGATCTCCCGGATCGTCGACGTCGCCCACGCCGCGGCCGTGCGGCACATCGCCGCCGGCCACTGGGACCCCGCACGCGCCGCCATCGGCAAGGGCCTTCGTGTCGAGCCCACCGCGGAGCTGCTCTACCGCGACTGGATCACTCTGGAGGCCCGACGCGGCGACCGGGCCGCACTCGGCCGTGTCATCAGCGACTTGGGCCGTGCTCTGCGCACCCTGGACGTCGATATGGACAACGAGACCCAGACGCTGATCACCGACATCTACGCCCGCGACCAGCGCGTCCAGGGCACCGCCTGACCCAACCGGCGATCAGCCCCCACCCCACCGTCGGGCCGTCCGGCTGCGCCGCAACTGAGCAGATGGGTACGAGGGCGGGGCGGCGGTGTTCTCGACTTACCTCGAAAGAAGAGGGCCCGCAGGCCCGAGAACATCAAACCCGCCTGACCTTCCCCACGGCGCAGTGCCCCGTGCGGGTAGTGCGGGGCACTGCGCCGTTCTGGCGCGGGGCAGTGGTCGGGGGCCCTGCTCGACCTCGGCCAGGACCCCCAGAGCCAGCGTACGGGGCGTGGATCAGCCGTCGAGCCGCTTCAGCAGGGACAGGAACGTCGGCGAGTTCTCGAACGGCTTGATCTCGCCGATCTGCTCCCACCCCCACGACAGGTACGCCGTCTTAGCCGGGGTGTTCGCCGGGTCCACCAGGATCGTCCCGAACACCTCCGGGCGGCCGGTGAGCAGCTGGTCGTGCAGGAAGCGGGCGATGTGGCGTCGCCGGAACGCCGGACGCACCATCAGCTCCGAGATCGCGAACACCCGACCGGCCGCCGTGGCCTCGGCGACGTCCTGCGGCACTGCGCCGAGGAAGCCCGACCACCAACCGCCCTGCACCGCCAGCGGGAACCCGAAGATGTAGCCGGCGAGGCCTTCGCCGTCAGCGCTCGCGGCGACCAGGTCGAAGCCGGGGCGCTGCAGGTAGCCGTGGAGGCGGTCCAGGAAGCCATGGCGTGAGCGGAACGCCCCGTCGAGTTTCTCCGCGTACGCCTCCTCGTACACCGTGGCCAGGTCCTCGCGGAGCGCGTCCGCCTGGTCGCTGTCGAGGTGACGGGTGTCGATCTTCACGTCTGCCATGCCTCACTCCTCACGGGCTCGCGATGACCAGTTGGGACTGCTCGACGAAGTCACGGACCGCAGGAACATCCTGGTGCTGCTGCACCTCGCGGCGGAAGCCCCGCAGCCGGTCGTGCGTGCGGGTCGAGGACACCTCGGACACCAGCGGCAGGACGCCTGTGGCGACCGTGCACGCGTCCGTCAGCTCGCCGCGCCGCAGTTCCGCCTCGGCGAGCCCGACGGTGTACCACGCGGCGTTCCTGCCGTACTCGGGATCGATCAGCCGCAGGGCCTGCTCGGTGAGCGCCGCGGACTTGTCGTACTCGCCGAGGTAGCCGCAGCAGGTGGCTGTCAGGCCGGTGAACTCCGCCTCCGAGAAGAACCGGATCCAGCGCGGATCATCGTCCGAGGTGCCGTGGTCGAAGGCCCGCCGTGCACGGGCGAGAACCTGGTGACAGGTTGTGGCGTCCCGCAGTCGGCCCCAGCCGAATGCCTCCCGGAGCAGCAGCAGCGACATGAGGCGCGGCGGTACATGGTTGGCGCTGATGTGCTGTCCCATGCGGGCCAGCTCGATGGCGTCGCGCGGCATGCCGTTGCGGCTCGCCGTCAGGCTCATCTGCGCATAGGCGTGGACCTCGACCTGCGCGTCCCCGGCGATGCGGGATTGGTAGAGCGACTGGTTGTAGAAGCTCCATGCGCCGCCGAGGTCGAGGGCGTCGTAGGAGAGCCAGCCCGTGAGGACGGCCAGATCCCCGTACGCGGACCGTAAGCGGTGGCCGATGCCCTCGGAGTAGCGGGCGGTGTTGATGAGCCTGTTCAGGGCGCCCAGGGCGCGGGAGGCGTCGTGGCGCAGGTTGTCGCCGCCCATGCGGTCGTCGAGGCTCTTCAGCTGGGTGACGGCCCGCTGCACGGTGCGGACCTCGGCGGCGCCGATCCGCCGCGGCGTGCCGAGTTCCGAGTCGATGCCCAGGGCGGCCAGCCCGGAGATGAAGTCACGTCGTTGCACCGCTTCTCCAAGGTCCAAGTCGGCTGCGAGCCTATCCGGAGTCAGTGGTTTCGTCAGGACCGTGAATCCGAGGTCTTCCATGCTGCGGCCGGTCATGCGGGTGAGGATGCGCCGGTACACGGGGCGGGGACAGCTGACGTCTCCGTCTTCCCAGGCGGCGATCAGCCGGCCGGTGCAGTCGACGCCCTCGCCCATGCGGATGCCCTCGCGGTTGATGTGGGCGGCGAACTCGGTGCGGCTCATCTGGAACTGCTCGACGCGGAGGGCCCGGATGGCTGGGTTGGGCCGTTTCTCGATGGCCATACTGCCCCTCGGGCGCTGTGAGTAGGCGTGTGCGCGGTGTCACCGCGTGCTTCAGCTATACCGTCCGCACGCTGCCGTTGTGGTCAACTTCCTCGATTTCTCCCCCCACTTGCATCGAAATTTCATCGGCGCGGCATCGCACCCTCGGCATCTTCAGCGGTTGGCTTGAAGCAGACAGCCTCTCCAGCCCTCGGGGGTAAGCGCCATGCCGGATGCAATCGAGTACTCACCTCCGAGAGCACCCCTATCTCCGTCCCAGCAGTTCCGTGTCCGAGTCGCCCGCAACGATCTGGACCGCATGCATGGGCGTGACCTTTCCGTCGTCCCCGGCTCTGAGCTGCGGCTTGAGATCGGGGCGCTTGTGTCCTCGCTCTACAACGTCCTGCAGGTCGTCGAGGACCTGGCCGTCGAAGGGGAGACGTGATCCCCTACGCCGAACAGCGGCCGGAGACGGTCGCCGTGGCCGTCTGGGTGGAGTACGTGAAGCTGATGACCGCCGCCAGCTACGGCAAACTGACCCCGCCCGGCGTGGCACGCCTCGACGCGATCTACGCCGCCTCGCCGGAGGTCCTCGCGGCTGGCCGGGATCTGGAGTTCGGGCCGAGGTGCCTCGCATGACCGAGCACCCGGTGGTGGCCGACAGCACCGTGCCCGCGATGAGCAGCGCGGAGATAGCGCCGGGCCTGTGCTGCGAGTGCGGCGAGCACACCGACCACGGCCGCGTACTCGGCAGCGTCGACCAGGCGTCCGGGCCCGGCTGGACGGTCCTGATCTGCCCGGCGTGCGACTTGAAGCCGAAGCCGCGTCCCGGCCGGAGTCAGAGCCGGCCGCTATGAAGACTGCTGTCCGGGCAGAGCAAGTCCCCTTACCGAGGCTGCCCGGGGGCCACTGTGCCGGCCGTGGAGGCAGCAACGGGACGACCACCCATGGCTCCTCCGGCGTCCAGCATCCTGCGACCGGTGCCAGCAGGTCTGTTCAGGCTCACGGCGCTACCTTCGCGCTCCTGCTGCCAGCGCTCGCGGAAGCTCGGGAGATAGCGGCGCAGGCCTGCGGCGCTGAGCGCGCTCCCGGTGCGGCCGCTGATGCCGGCCTCCTCGTGGAGCCACTTGGCCAGCTGGTCCCCGTCGGGGTACGCCTCGTATTTCGTGCAGTAGTCACAGAACGCCTGGTAGTAGCGGTCGGCTGCCGTGACGAGCGTCGCCGGCTCGGGCGCCTTGGGCGGTTCGCGATCCGCTCGCGGGGACTCCGACTGCTGTCGGGGCCGGGGACCGGATAGCCATTCCGAGCGAGGTGTCGGTGCCCGGGTCGCGCAGAGAGTCAGCCGCGAACGTACTGAGCTGCGATGATCTGGTTGTGACTGCGTCCGATACCCGCTTGCTCTCGCTCGAACAGCTCGAAGGAGTCTGGCCCGAACCGCGCGGCGAAGTGACCCGCCTCGTCAGTGCACGAAGTACGCCGCAGACCGATCGGCATGCTAGGGCCGGAGGAACTGCGACTGCTCATCAGCCAGGGCCTGGGCTTGCGATACTTGCTGCCCCTGGCCGTCGAGGTCCTCCGCGTCGATCCGATGGCGGAAGGCGATCTCTACCCCGGCGATCTGCTCTCCGCCGCGCTGTTCAGGGAGCCCCGGGCATGGGCGGATGTTCCGGACGCAGCCCGTGAGATGTGCCGGATCGTCGCGGGGATCGCCGATCCGCCGCCGGGCATGCGGCGCGCAGCACAGTACCTGGAGGAAATGGGCGGGGGCTGACAGCTGAAGTCCGCCGCAAATAGGTCCCGCGGCCAGGTCGCGGCTACCCTCGGACGATGTCGAATCGTGCGGTAGCCGCTGGGGTTGGTCTCGCGCGGGTGATGGCGCACTGCGGGGGCAGCGCAGAGGCAGCTGTGGACTACCTGTCAGGTGCTATCGCCTCCGCACCTCAACACCCCGATCCCTACACCGTGATCGGCGAATTGTGGAGGGACAACCGGTCGGAGCTGGCCGGGGCCATTCAGAACGCCAGTTCCTTGAGGACCGTGCTGGCGCAGTCGTACATCAGCTTCCTTGAGAACAATATGGACGGCGCGGCGCTGGCAATCGGATCGGTCACAGGTGTGCGACCCGACATCGCATGGGCCGAAGCCCCCTGGTTTGGCGATGAACGCTTTCTCAGTGCGGTGAGTGCGGAGGCGCTTGCCGAGGCCGCCATGCGGACCATGGATCGTGGTCACGACCTGGACACCGAAAGCATGCGGACTCGGTTCCAACCGTGGGTCCGCGCCATCGAGACGGTCTCTAACCGAGACCCGCAGCCGGAGGCGCTGGCCAAGATGGCGATCCTACTGCGGGCGTGCGGTCTCGCTGACGCATCCTTCGCCCTCTGCGACCGGGCCGACTCCGTCGAGCCCATCATGCTGACCGAAGTCGTGCGAGCGGGCACATGGCGCAAACTGGGTGATCCCGATCAGACGGTGGCAGCGTTCGAGCGCGCCCTTGCCTTGGAACCGGACAACTGGTCGCTGTATCTCGACCTGGCCGACGTGCGGGTCGAGCAGGGTGACTTCAGCAGTGCGATCCAGCTGATCGATCGGGGACTGGAGCACGAGCCGACCGACCTCGCACTTCGCGCTGCCGGGGCTGCCTACCGCACACGTCTCACCGGCTCACCGGCCGCGCTGCGCGAACTCATCGAGGTGGCGCCGCAGCTACCGAACGACGCCTACCGAAACCTGCTGATCAACCACGCATGCGCCGCCCCCGATCTGCCTGATCAGCTGGTGGCCGACGCCCGCCGCGCGCAGACGATCACCTGAAAGAGCGATAGCACCACACCTGTTGCACCGGATAGCGTTGTCGAAACTGCTGCCGAGCTGCACTGAATTGCCCAGCACAGGTCTCCACCCCCAGAGAACCAGCGGCCTCTCAACTGCGGCCGATGAGCTTGTCGGCGGCGGCTGAAGTCTGGTTCTGGATCACTTTTGGTGCAGGGCTGACAGAGGGTCACCGTCGCGGAGCATCCGGCACGCGAGTCAGCGAGCGAGGAGGATCCGCTTGCGCAGGAGGTCCAGGCCGGCCCGGCCGAACATCTGTCGCTTCAGCATCTTGATCCGGTTCACCTGCCCCTCCACCGCGCCCGAGCTGAACGACAACGTCAACCCCGCCGTCACCGCCGCCAGATCAGCCCTGAACCCCAACACGAACGACTGCAACCTGTTGTGATCACTTTCGGTCCTCGTCGGACGGGGAGCCCCTGTCGGTGCCAGGATCGGCGGCCATGGACGACGTGATCGTGGGGGCCGTGCTGTTCCCTGGGCTGGACGGCCTGCTGGTGCAGGACATCGCACTCGTCGAGGACGAGGTGCGGGTGGTCGCACGCGCCTGTGATCCCGAGGCGACCTGCCCGGCCTGCGGCGCGAGGTCGAACCGGGTCCACAGCGGATACGAGCGCCGGCTCGCCGACGCGGCGGTGGGCGGCCGACGCGTGGCCCTGCGGCTTCAGGTCCGTCGCTTCCGCTGCGCGACGACCGGGTGCCCGCGCACAACCTTCGTCGAACAAGTCGCCGGACTGACCTTCCGCCACGGCCGCCGCAGCGCCCGCCTGCACGCGAACCTGCAGGCCATCGCCCTGATGCTCGCGGGCAGAGCCGGATCCCGGCTGGCCGGGGCACTCGACGCGTCAGTCAGCCGCTCCACCTTGATGGGTCTTCGAACTTGGCGGGGGTGGTGTCCATGAGGAACTGGAGGCCGTCACGCCGGGTGAGCGCTGATTCCTGTGTACGACGCGGGCGTTGGCGCTACCGTCGGTCCAGGGACTGCTGACAGGTGAGGATGTCGAAGCTGCTGCCGTCGGTCGTAGCGTTGAACGTGGCTACATGGACGAACCCGAGTGATTCCACGACCTTGCGTGCTCGCGTGTTGAAGCTGGCCACAGTCACCCGGAAGGCCGCGGGCTGGAAGCGCTCGTATCCGTACGCCAGGCCGGCGGCGATCGCCTGCCGGCCAAGGCCGTGCCCCAGTCCTGTCAACACGGGCCGCAGGCCACCGCCCGTGTCCAGCGCGGAGTCGTCGTAGGAGCCGCCGGGTACCCGTCCTTCCACACCGAACGACCGGTATCCGATGAGCACCCCACCGTCGACGAGGGCGACGTAGCCGTTGGCAGGGTCGGTGAGGAACCCGGGATCGGCAGCAATGAGGTCGTAGCGTTCGTACGGCTCCGCATACCGCCAGGTGACGATGTCTGCCGCGTGCTCCTGGGTCATGGCGACGATCTGCACGAACGCCATCGAACCATGACACCCGTTGAGGGTCAACGCAGTATCCGATCACCGGTCTGCTCCGAACCCTGGGGCTTCAGGGTGGGGTTGAGGTGTCCGCGGGCTCGGCGGGTGGTGGCGCAGCGTGTGCGTAAACGTTGGTTGGCGGGGTTGCGGAAGCCGTGGGCGGCCCGGGCGACGAGTTTGATCACGCGGTTGACTCCCTCGCTCTTGGCGTTGCTGTGACCGGTGGCGATGAACGCGGCGATCTCGGGCCACCAGCGGTCGACGGTGGTGGCGAGTTGGCGGACCTCGGGGATCCCGGAGTCCGCGCACCAGGTCAGGAACTTCCACCGCAGGTGGCCGATGCGGTGGAAGTCGGCGCCGGTGCGGGCGGTGGCGAGCAGGTTCCGCAGGCGTTCCTTGGCGATCCAGGCGGTCAGCAGGGTCATGCCGATGGTGCCGGCGTCGATGAGTGCGTTCCACATGGCGGCGAACTGCTGGTCGGTGAGGTCTTCGCGATTGCGCAGGAGGCGGCGTCGGGCCTTCCACTCGGGGTCGGTGGCCGTCCCGCGCCTGCCGCGCAGGCTGGCGGTGGTGCGACGCCGGACGGTGTTGAGCATCTTGTTCGCGAGCTGGACCACGTGGAAGTGGTCGACGACCACTGTGGCGTGGGGCAGGCCGGTGCGGACGGCGGCGCGGTAGCTGGTGGACATGTCGATGGCGACGTAGCGGATCTGCTTGCGCCACTGGAGCGGGGTGGTGTTGAGCCAGGCTAGGACGTCGCTGGGGGCGCGTCCCTCGACCTGGCCGAGCAGGCCCTGGACACCGAAGGCGTCGACGAAGCCGGTGTGCCACTGGTTCGCGACCGGCTCCCAGCGGCCGGTGTCCGGGTTCTGCCGCCACTGCGTGCGCCCGCGCCGGGTCTCGTCGATGCCCAGCACCGCGACCGGCTCCAGCGCGGCCGTCATCACCTCGGTCCCGACGGTGCGGAAGGCCTCCATCATGGTGGGCCAGGAAAGGTGCAGGTCACGGGCGGCCTGAATGACCGTGGACCCGGCGTCGCACACCCGCTGACCGGCCGCATCGCGTAAACGCCGGGTGATGCGCGCCCGGGCCGGGACCTGGCGGACCTGCTCGGTGAACGACTTCGCCGCGCACAGCGGCTCGCGGCAGTACCAGCGCCGCTTGCGCCACACCAGCTCCAGGCCCCGCTCGCCGATCGGCAGGTCTCGCGGTCGCGTGATCGCGGAGCCCTTGACCCGGGATGAAGTTCCCCCCTGATCTTGGACAGCGTGTGCTTGCGCTGCGGGGGTGAAGTCTTGGCGCAACCTGGCTCGGGTTTCGAGTGGGGTGATGTACCCGAACTCGGGGTGTTTGCGGAGCCTGGTGCGGTTGTACTCGACATGACCCTGTTGCCCAATTGATCTCACGCGGCGAGGTCGAGGGCTGCGAGGTGGGAAGTGCGCGTCGGTGCGAGTGGAGTTCCGTTCCACCAAGCGTCGAGTCGAATCAGGTTGATGGCGGCGGCCATGAAGATGTGGGCCAGGCGTGTCTTCGGCAGGCTGGCGTAGCGGGTGCGGCGGGCTCCGGTGGTAGCAACGGCCTGATGGATGGTGCCCTCGACTCCGGCGCGGGCGGCGTAGCGGGCTCTCCACTCGTCGGTGTCCTGCTCGGCCCGGACGCGTTCGAGGAGGATGTCTTGGTCCTGGGGGCGGACAGTGAGTTGCCGACCGTATCGGGTTGAGCGGGTGCACTGATCGCGCACCGGGCAGGGCGCGCACGTCTGGGTGGCGAAGCGGATCCGGACTGCGAGGCGGCCGCTGTGGTCGTAACCCTCAGTCCAGTACCTGCTGTTGGCCCCGCTCGGACATGTCGCCTGCCGGGCATCCCAGTCGATACTGAAGGACGTCTTGCCGTAGCCGGCGGCCTGGACGGCCTGGCGGGTGCTGTTGGGCCTGACCGGACCGACAACTTCGACACCGCGTTCCACCGGCGACGTCAACAGCAGTTCGGCGGAGATGTAACCGGAGTCCAGGAGGTGCTCGGACGGTAGCAAGCCCTTGTCGCCAAGGCGATCGTGGATCTGCCCGACGACCGCCGCGTCGTGGACTGTGGCATCGGTGGTGACGACGTGGGTGATCACGTGCGGACGCCCGACCTCAGCAGGGTCGTCGCAGGTCTCGCTGAAGTGGACCTTGTAACCGTCCCAGCCGGATCCGCGCTTGACGGCATAGCGGGAATCCACATCGTAGGGCGAGGTGACCCTGACTCTGCTGGGCGGGCAGTCCTCCTTGCCCCGCCATGCCACCTCCTCGATCCCGTCAGTCACGGTGCGGCTGAACTGCTGCATCCACACCGTCCGCAGGACGGCGACAGCGGGGACCTCCCGCAGCCAGCCCGGCGCTGCAGGTGTGAAGACTGCCTTGAGCAGCCGGTATCCGTCAATGGCGATCTGCCGCGCCAACTCGTCCCTCTCGTCCTGCGCGCCGGGCAACCGATAGGCGTCCACCCGCGCGCGATAGCGCTGCTGCCAGGACGGGTCCATCCACGTCCGCAGCCATGCCGGGGCGGCGACCGCGATCGCCTCCAGGGTCGCTCGGAGCGTCTCTCCGACAAACTCAAGACGGTTCAAGTCCCGTACTGCGGACAGGACATGTGTGGAGTCGGTGCGCTGCCGCCCCCCGGGGGCGACCAATCCCAGCTCCACCAATCGCCGCAACAGAAGGTCCAGGACCGTCTCCTCCATCCCGCGCGCCAAGAGGCGGTCGCGGAACCCAGTCAGCACGGTGAAGTCGAACCCTGGGTCCGACAGCTCGCTGCCCAACAGGTACTTCCAGTCGATCCTTGCCCGCGCCGCATGCGCGGCTTGGCGGTCGGTCAGGTTCTCGGCGAACTGCAGGACGCAGACCAGGGCCAGCTGCCCCGGCGAGATACCGGGACGGCCCCGGACTCCAAAGGCGGACCTGAACACCTCGTCGGCGAACAGTGGGCCAAGCTCGTCCCGGACCCGCATGGCCAGGCAGCCCTTGGGGAAAGCGGCGATAGCCACCTGCCGTGTCACCTGCGGAACCTCTGCCCCTGACCCCAGCCCCATCGACACCACGCCACCCCGTCCTGCGGCCGAACGATGCGCCACAACTGGATCAGACCGCCAACCGCAGTCTCACGGCCCAGGTCGCCCCCAGCGGGCAGATCGCCTCAGGTTCACCCAATTGGGCAACAGGGTCATCGAAGTCGAGTACAACCGCACCAGGCTCCGCAAGCACCCCGAGTTCGGGTACCTCACCCCACTCGAAACCCGAGCCAGACTGCAGCACCACTTCACCCCCGCAGCGTAAACACCCGCTGTCCAAGATCAGGGGGGAACTTCAGACTGCCACGGCCGACGGTGTGGGCGCGTTCCCGGCCGCGAAGGTCATGGCGCTGGTCGCGGGGATGGCGGCGGGCGCGGACAGCATCGCGGACATGGACCGGTTGCGGCATGGCGCGATGGACAGCCTCTTCGGCGCGGTGCGCGCACCCTCGCCCCTGGGGACGTTCCTGCGTGCGTTCACGCACGGACACGTGAAGCAACTGCACGCCGTCGCCCGTCGGCTACTGCCCCAACTCGCAGCCCACACCCCGCTGCTGCCCGGGGCCGCGACGGTGGCCTACCTGGACATCGACGACACGGTCCGCCGCACCCACGGCTACGCCAAGCAGGGCGCGGGCTACGGATACTCCAAGGTCAAGGGCCTGAACGTACTCCTGGCCGTGCTCTCCACCCCGCTCGCGGCTCCGGTCATCCCCGCGACCCGCCTGCGCAAAGGAGCCAGTGGTTCGGTGCGCGGGGCGGCCTCGTTCGTCGCCGAGGCGTTGCGCACCGCACACGCCTGCGGGGCGAGCGGGCTGCTGCTGCTTCGGGAGGACTCTGCTTTCTACGCCGGCGAAGTGATCGCGGCCTGCCGGGCGCTGGGTGCCCGGTTCTCGGTCAGCGCCCGGATGAACGCCTCGATCAGGAAGGCGATCGCCGGCATCGCCGAGGACGCCTGGACGGCGATCCGCTACCCGAAGGCGCTCTGGGACGAGGAGGGCCGGTGCTGGGTCTCGGACGCGGAGATCGCCGAGGTCCGCGAGTACACGGCGTTCACGTCCAAGCCGAAGAAGCAGCAGGTCACCGTCCGTCTGCTCGTGCGCCGGGTCAAGCGTGTCAACCCCGAGGGCCAGGTGCAGGGCCAGGGCGAGCTGTTCAGCGGCTACCGCTACCACTGCGCATTCACCGACTCACCGCTCTCGCTGGTCGACGCCGAGAAGGACCACCGCCGACACGCTGTGGTGGAACAGGTGATCGCGGACCTCAAATCCGGGCCGCTGGCCCACCTGCCCTCGGGCGACTTCCAGGCCAACGCCGCCTGGCTCGCCCTGGCCGCGATCACCCACAACCTCATGCGCGCCCTGGGCACCCTGGCCTCGACGTTCCACGCCAAGGCGACCACCGGGACCCTGCGCGACCAACTCATACGCGTGCCGACCCGAATAACGCGCGGAGCCCGGCGGCTGACGCTGCGTCTGCCCGTGAACTGGCCCTGGCGCGAGGCATGGTCGCAGGTGTTCGCCGTGCTCCACGCACCACCACACCCCTGACAGCCCCATCCGACCTGCCCGCGAGGCCCCGAACCTGTGGACATGTGGAAGAGCTGGACAGACCAGCGGCTACCCCACGCCCACCGACCACCTCCGCGCCGGCAACCGACCGCAAGACCCCCGAAACGATCACTCGGAAATCAGACCGGTGCATCCGGGCTGAGGCTATCGCAGAATGTTCTCCGGGCGGACCGGGTGACACACCGCGTGTACACGCTGACTGTCGAGTGCCATCATCGCGCAGTCCGCGTAGCCCGAGTGCACACCGAGGAAGGCCGATGCCGCGCCACGGTCGTGATATCCCAGTTACCCAGGGATGGGACCCGAGTCCAAGGCACAGGTGGCTAGTAACCCGGCAGGCACTGCTGGGCAGCCTGACGTGAAC
>Ga0302314_10015717_pt1 | contig 12846 bp, 16 predicted proteins | sample III_Palsa_N2_3_FD_200533 | JGI IMG/M metagenome (GOLD analysis project Ga0302314, IMG submission 200533) | Peat permafrost microbial communities from Stordalen Mire near Abisko, Sweden - III_Palsa_N2_3 | ecosystem: Environmental > Terrestrial > Soil > Palsa > Peat permafrost | place: Sweden...
ATCCACGAGAGCCGAGGGAGCACGCATGACAGGCATCGATCATGAGCGCGCGAGCACGGACGCGACCGTCGTCTTGGCGCAGGATCATCGCAGGATCGAGGAGATGCTACGGGCGCTGAGCGCGGGCAGTCTGGACATGGCGACCTACCGGCATCTGATGGACCAGACGATCATCGAGCTGGTCCAGCATTCGGTGGCCGAGGAGCTGTTCCTGTTCCCCGCGGTGCGCGAGTACGTGCCGGGCGGCGCGGAGCTGGCCGACCACGAGCTGGAGAACAACGCCCAGACGGAGCGCGTGATGAAGATCCTCGACGCGCTCAATCCGGCCGACATGACCTTCGAGCCGCAGGTGTCGGTCCTGAGGTCGCTGGTAGGCGCGCACATCGCGCACGAGGAGGCGGTGATGTTCCCGGCCCTGCTCCAGGCGGCCGCGCCGGACTTCCGCGATCAGATCGGGGAGAGGATCCTGGCCTCCAAGTCCTACGGGCCGACCCGCCCGCACCCGGACGCGCCGAGCACCCCGCCCGGCAACATCCTGCTGGCCGCGGGGACCGGCCTGGTGGACCGGGTCCGGGACGCGCTCTCGCACCGCGGCCAGGACACCGACCCCGCAGACTGATAAGAGGGCTGATCGAAGAGGGCTCATCGAAAAGAACGGTCAGACCGGAAAGGGCGGCCGGCAGTCATCTCGACTGCCGGCCGCCCTTCCACCTGTCAGGGGCAGGACTCGCGCCCTACCTCTCGACCGTCTCGTCGATCTTCTCCTCGGCGGCCTCGTCGGCAGACCTGTTGTCGACCACTGTGTCGGCAGACCTGTCAACCGTCTCGGTCCTGCGGTCCACCGTCTCGACCGCCCTCGGCAGCTCGGCCACCGGGCGCGGTCCGAGCAGCCCGGCGAAAAGCAGCACGATTCCTCCAGCCAGCACGACCCAGGAACCGGTCTGCAGGCTGTGGAATGTGGACCGGTAGTCCTCGATGGCGAACAGAACGAACAGGATCACGCCCAGCGCCCCGGCCAGGCGGGTGAGCCACCCGGTCCGGTCGACCAGGCCGAGCACCGCGAGCAGGCCCAGCACGATCGCGATGCCGCCCACCGTCTGCACGATGTCAGAGTTCGAACCGAACTCGATCCGGTACAGGCTGTGGTTGGTGAGGTTCGTGCCGATCACGCCGCGGGTCCAGTCGAGGAAGGCGCCGACCACGAGCGCGCCGCCGCCGATCAGGCTCAGCAGCACGCGGCTGATCTCGACGCCCGGTCCGGCGTGCGCGATCGTCACAGGTTGAGCTGTGTGCATTCCCATTTCTCCTACCTCCTTGGGACAGCAGTCCTGGGGACGCTGACCGGCTCGGGTGCCCCGTCCCCGGTGCGCCAAACGGAGAAAAACCGGGGCTTGAGCAGGATTCCCCTTCTTGCCGTAACCTTGGCGGGTCGTATCAGAGGCCGCGATTCCGCCGACGGGTGGGACGAGTATGAGGAGAGCGCCATGACTGACCAGGAAACCGCGCAAGGGTTGGTCGATCTGCTGTCGGCCCGGCAGAAGGAGCTCGCGTCGGCTTGGGCGGCGAAGGTCTCGGCCTCGTTGCGAGGCCGGGTGAGCAGCGCGGAGATCGACCGCGAGCTGCAGGAACTGTTCGACGCCATACTCTCGGCGCTGCGGCAGGGCAGCGTGGACGCGCACGGCGAGCAGTTCGCCGAGGTGCGGGCACTGCTGACCGAGCTGTCCCGGACCCGGGCGCGGCAGGGCTTCAGCCCGACCGAGACCGCGATCGGCGTGTTCGCGCTCAAGACCGCGCTGGAGCCGATCCTGACCGGGGACCAGGCCGGCGACGACGGCCTGCGCGACTACCTGCACCTGTCCCGGCTGCTCGACGACCTGGGCCTGTTCACCTTCGAGACCTACGCGCGCGCCCGCGAGGAGCTGATCAGCGCGCAGTCCGAGCAGGCAGGCGCTCGAAGCGGCCACCCGCCTGCTCACCCGGGCCGGCCTCATCAGCGGGGCACAGGCGGAAGCGGACAGCATCGTGATCGACCATCCGCTCCCGCCCGACCCCGGACCGGCCGGCCAGCGCTGCGAGCGGATCCGGCGCACCCTGCGCGAGCGGTCCGCCCCGAGCGCGGTCGACGAGCTGCGCGCGCAGACGCAGGACCTCATCGCGGCCCTGGAGGAGTCCCGCTCGCAACGTGAGGAACTGCACCGGCTCAACGAGGAACTGGAGGAGACCAACCGGGGCGTGGTCGCTCTCTACACCGAACTGTCCCAGGAGCTGGAGGAGACCAACCGGGGCGTCGTGGCCCTGTACGCGGAGCTGGACGAGAAGAGCGAACTGCTGCGCGAGGCCAGCGAGGCGAAGACCAGGTTCTGGTCGAACGTCAGCCATGAGCTGCGCACCCCGGCCAACTCGGTGATCGGCCTGGCCCGGCTGCTGCTGGATCCCGGATCGCAGCCGCTGACCGCCGAGCAGCACCGGCAGATCGCCCTGATGGGCGCCGCGGGCGCGGCCCTGCTCGGGCTCGTGGACGAACTGCTGGACGTGGCCAAGGCCGAGGCGGGGCGGATGGAGCCCGCCTACGCGAGCGTGGACCTGCACGCCCTGCTGGCCCAGCTGCGCGGCATCATGCTGGGCGTGGCCACGCACGAGGACGTCAGCCTGGTCTTCCCGAGCCTGCCGCCCGACCGGACCGCGCTGGTCACCGACGAGGTGATGCTGACCCGGATCCTGCGCAACCTGCTGTCCAACAGCCTGAAGTTCACCCAGCGCGGCGAGGTGCGCCTGGATGTCGAGACAGTGGTTGAGAACGGGCCTGAAACCGAAACGGGCGAGTAGCTGGTGTTCACGGTCACCGACACCGGCGTGGGCATCCCGGAGGATCAGCAGGCGAAGGTCTTCGAGGAGTTCTACCAGGTGGCCGGCCCGCACCAGCGCAACCGTCCCGGCACCGGCCTCGGCCTGCCGTACGCCCGCCGGCTGGCCGAGCTGCTGGGCGGCACGCTGACCCTGCGCAGCCGGCCGGGCCACGGGACGAGCGTGTCGCTGCGGCTTCCGACGCCGGTCGAACCCGCCGGGGCGCCGCCGGCCCGCCTCGCCTGCGTGGTGGCCGCGGACGACGACCCCGGGTTCCGCGAGGCGATCCGGCCGGTGCTGGAGCAACTGGCCAAGAGGGTGGTGGTGGTCGACCGGGGCAGGCTGGTGGTCGACACGGTCAGGCGGGAAAGTCCCGACGCGGTCCTGGTCGACCTGAACATGCCCGGGACCGACGGCTACGGGGTGGTGGCCACCCTCGCCGCCGATCCCGACCTCCAGGCGATCCCCGTGATCGTGGTCACCTCGGCGGATCTGTCCACCGTCGCGGCAGACCGGCTCAGCCACGCCCGCGCGGTACTGCGCAAGACCGGCCTGACCGCCCGGCGACTGGCCGAGTTGCTTGCCGCGGATAACGCTGCGGGGACGAACACCGAGAGGGACCCCGATGGACGGGCCTGAGCTCGCCGACGACGGCCCCGCCCTGATCCTGGTCGTCGACGACAACGCCACCAGCCGCTACGTCATGGGCAGCTGGCTGGGCCGGGCCGGGCACACGGTGATCGAGGCCGCCGACGGCGCGCAGGGCCTGGCCGCCCTCGAAACGGCGGCGGGACGGTCCGCGGAGCTGGCCATCGTGGACGTGCGCCTGCCCGACATGAGCGGGTTCGAGGTCTGCGAGCGGATCAAGGCCGCGCCGCGCACCGCGGGCCTGCCGGTGGTGCACGTCTCGGCCACGGCGATCGCCACCGCCGACCGCGCCCAGGGCCTGGCCCGGGGCGCCGACGCCTACCTGACCGAGCCGATCGCCCCGAACGAGTTGCTGGCCACCGTCACCGCCGCGCTGCGCTACGGCCGCGCCCGCCGGTACGCCGAGCTCCTGGCCCGGCGCCTGTCCACGCTGAACGAGGCCACCCTTGAGGTCTACGGCTCTGCCGACGGGGAGTCCCTGGCCGGCGCCGCGGCCCGCGGCGCGAGTGCCCTGATGCAGTCCACAGTGCTCGTACTCACCGAACCGCACGGGACCGGGGCGCCCGGCCCGGTCCGGATGACGACGGCCGAGCCCGACCGTGTCCCGGTCGGCGGCCCGGCCCCGGCCGACCTGCTCCGGCGCCTGTCCGAGCTGACCCTCGGCGACCGGGTCGGGGTCGAGATCACCCGGGTGCCGCCCGAGGTGTGGACGGCGCATCTGCCCGGCGGGGCGCTGACCGGCGAGGTCGCGCTCGTCCTGGCCCGGGCCAAGGCCGGCCGCCCGGCCGTGGGCATCGCCGTGGCCGCCGAGGCCGCCGGGAGTCCCCAGGACCTCCGGCTGGCCGCGCAGTTCGCCCAGGCCTGCGCCCTCGTTCTTGAGGCGCTGCGCGAGGAACCCTGACGGCCGGCCCGGGTCGGCGGTCCGGTCGCGGAGCCGGCTCAGTCCTTGACCACCTGGTAGATTCCGTAGATCACGCCCGGGAAGTGCCCGCACAGCTGCAGCAGGAACGCCCACAGCACCTTCAGGCAGGGCCCTTCCTTGATCAGGACCGCCAGGAACGGCAGGACCAGGCACAGCAGCACGAGAAGCACTTTGATCATCGGAGTCGACCTCTTTCGCATCGGTGGCGAGCCGTCGGCTCGGTTCCCGGCCGGGGCACCGGCAAGGACAAGTGCCGTATTGCCGCGCTTCCCGGCTGCAAACACACTGATCACCTGAACGAGGCATGAACCACCCGCTTCGGGGCATCAGAGCGCGGAGTTCGGCCCGGGTCTGCCGGGTGTGCGCCCGTGTACGCCGATTGCGTAGAGGTGGTTGACGATGGCGACGATCGCAGCGAACGACAATGGCCGGGACGCTGGACGGTTCCCGGAGTTCTCAGCCCGGATGCACTGGGCCGCCGGGCCCGGGGAGCAGCGCCACGTGGCGGTGCTGGAGCTGGCCGGAAGCCTGTGCGCCGACACGGCGGAACAGTTGCGGGAAGCCCTGTACCCGGCCGGACAGTGGCGGTTCGTGGTGCTTGAGGCGGCCGGGGTCACCCGCCTGGACGTGGTCGGGCTGGCCGTGATCGTGCACGCGGCCAGGAGCGCGCGGGCCGGGGGCGGCGCGCTCCTGCTGGCCTGCGCCGGCGAGCCCGTGTCCGACACACTGAACAGGACCGGGCTCAACCGGTTCATCCCCGCGCACCCCTCGGTCGTCGAAGCCGTGCGCTCCTTCGGCTGACGCGCCGCCGGAAGGGGTCACACGCCGCGCGGCGGTCCGGCGGCGATCCGTTCGCGCGTCTGGTCCAGCCGGTCTGCCAGGGTCTCCGGCGCTCCCCAACGGGTCTCCAGCCACCAGGTGGAGCCCGCCTCGGTCCATGGCGTCACCTGCGCCGCAGCGGCCTTCGCGTCATCGACCGGGGTCTCGCCCTCGGCCACCACGTCCAGGTCCGGCCGGGCGCCGTGCTCGGCCAGCCAGGCCCGTAGGGCCCGGATGTCCTCGGGAGTGCCCACCTTGCCCGCGGGATGGTATTCGGGCACCACGCCGTCGCACCGCAGCACCCGGCGCATCGACTTGGGCCGCGGCCACGCGCCGACCACCCAGATCGGGATGTTCTCCTGCACCGGTCGCACGACTACGAGGTCGTTGCGTTCGCACCGGTAGGTGAAGTGCTGGCCCTCGTATTGCGTGCCGCCCTGCCACAAGGTGCGGATCAGGTCGATACCCTCGTCGAGCAGTTCGGCCCGCACCCGCGTCTCGGTGACCTCACCGGTTTCCGGCAGCTCAGGGCCCAGCGCGCCCAGGCCCACAGTGAGGATCGCCCGACCATGGGAAAGTTGGTCGAGCGTGGCCACCTGGCTGGCCACCTTCCACGGCCGCCGCCAGGGCAGCGGCGTGAGCAGCGTGCCCAGCCGTACCCGCTCCGTCCGCACCGCGATCGCGGAGAGCAGGCTCCACGCGTCCACCCCGTAAGCGGCCTCCCAGACGAACACCCCGTCCCATCCGGACTGCTCGGCCAGGATTGCAGCCTCCAGCTGCTCATCGGCCGAGCCGCCCGGCAGGATCACGCCGTACTGAATTTCGATTGCCCCGTCAGTCGCCATCCCTCCGGTATACCGGAAGCCTCCGACAACGATCAAGCCCCGGCGAACTCGGCCACGAACGCCTTGTTGAAGAGCGGGATGTCCTGCGGCTTGCGGCTGGTGATCAGGGTGTTCGGGCCGTCGGAGCAGACCCGGACCGGCTCGTCCACCCAGTGGGCCCCGGCGTTGGACAGGTCGGTGCGCAGGCTCGGCCAGGAGGTCATCGTCCGGCCGTCCACCACCCCGGCCTCGATCAGCAGCCAGGGCGCGTGGCAGATCGCGGCCACCGGCTTCCCGCTGTCGAAGAACGACTTGGCGAAGGTCACCGCCGCCGGCTGGGTGCGCAGATAGTCCGGGTTGGCCACGCCGCCGGGCAGGACGAGGCCGTCGTAGCCGTCCACCGCGCCGAGTTCGACGGTGGTGTCGGCCAGGTAGATCCCGGCACGGTCGAGGTGCTCGAAGGCCTGGATCCCGCCCTCCTGCGTGGAGACCAGCCGCGGCGTCCCGCCGGCCTCGATCACCGCCTCCCAGGGCTCGACCAGCTCGGCCTGCTCGACTCCCTCGGGAGCCACCAGGAATGCGATGGTTTTACCACTCAGACTCGGCATGATCGCCACTGTCCTTTCGTTCCGGCCTGAATTCCGCTTTGCCCGCTCCGCTTAACCCGGCCGGAGCGATCCAAACCGTAGGCGTGGCCCCACCTGTCCCACGCTTCCCACGCCTACCCCGCGCCGTGGCCGTTCACCGGGTACGGGACCTTGGTGGCGGTGTCGAGGAAGAAGGCGTCGATGCTGTGCACCGCGTGGACGAAGCCGTCGAGGTTGACCGGCTTGGTGATGTACGCGTTGGCGTGCCGCTTGTAGGCGCCCACGACGTCTTCCGGGGCCCCCGACGTGGTCAACACTACGACCGGGATGGTCCTCAGGTCCAGGTCGTCCTTGAGAATGGCGAGCAGTTCGTGGCCGTTCATCCTCGGCATGTTCAGGTCCATCACGATCAGGTCCGGGCGGGTGCAGTCCGGATCGCGCAGGCGTTCGAGCGCGGCGACGCCGTCGTCGACCTGCGTAACCGCGCGGGGCACGCCGCGGTCCAGCAGCGCGCCTTCGATCAGCATCGCGTCGGCCGGATCGTCCTCGACCAGCAGGATGTCGTAGGGGTGGGCGAGCGTGGTCATCATCGGCTCCGGTCCTGGGCTGGCTGATCGATCGACGGACGGGCGGTCACCAGTCCGGGCCAGCGGCGGCGCGCGCCCTGACGGCTGATGTTGCAGGCGTGGCCCAGCTGCGGGTACCCGGCGCCGGCCCGGGCCGCGTTCTGCGCCGCCCGGTTCGCCTGGCGCTCCACCGCGCGCTGCAGGTGTACCAGGGCGTGCAGGCTGGCCAGCGCGTCGGCCTCGGCGGCCGCGTCGGAGGGGCCGGTGAAGTCGGCCAGCGGCCGGAACGCGCGGTGCGCGAGCCGGCCGGCGAGGTCCTCGACGGCGGCGTCCGCGATCGCGGCGATCTCGCTCTCGGACAGGACTACTGCGAAGTGGGTGCCGGGCATGAGCACAGACTAGTTCCTGCGGGCGCCCGCGACAACTATTGTTGTCGGATAGGCGGTATGGTGTGCCTGCCGCGTCCGCCCGGACGCGCGATCGGATTTCTTCGCACACGGGTGCGGAGCGGACGCGGAGTGGAGTCGGGATGTCACAGGGCGCCGGTACCGCGCTGCCGAGCCGGGGGGAGCGGTCGTTCGGCCGCGGACCGGCCCCGGCCGGCCGGACCACCCGGCAGTGGCTGCGCCAGGGCACTGCCGCGGCGGCGGTCGTCCTGATCCTGCTCGGCGCGCTGGCCATGTGGACGCTGTCCCGGACGGCCTCGGTCACCAGCTTGATCGTCGACACCCGCTCCCCCGCGTACACACAGTCGGTGCTGCTCGAAACCGCCCTGATCAACCAGGAGACGGGAATCCGCGGGTACGGACTGTCCGGCCAGACCCAGTTCCTCGGGCCTTACACCGACGGCCTCGCGCAGGAGCAGGCCGCCGCGGCCGAACTGCGCACTCTGCTCGCCGGGGACAGGACGGGCATCGCGGACCTGGACGCGGTGCTGGCCCGCGCCGTCGTCTGGCAGCAGCGGATCGCCACGCCGATCGCGGCCGAGCCTCCCGGGGCGCCGATCGCCCTGGCCAGCCAGCGCGCGGACGAGGGCATCGCCGAGTTCAACGCCGTCCGCGCCGCCTCCGCCACCGAGCAGCAGAACCTGCTGACCGCGCGCCAGGCGGCCCGGGCCAGCCTGCGCCGGATCGTCGCCCTGGGCGACTGGGTCTTCACCGCCATCGCGATCGTGGTCAGCCTGCTCACGGTCGCGGTCTTCGAAGGCATGCGCCGCGGGATCACCACACCGCTGGGACGACTGTCCGCCGACGCCCGGCGGGTGGCCGACGGCGATCTCGACCACGCCATCGAGGCGACCGGCCCGGCCGACCTGCGCGCGCTCGCCCAGGACGTCGAGGGCATGCGCCGGCGCCTGGCCACGGAGCTGGAGTCCATCGACCAGGCCCGCAGGCTGCTGGACGAGCAGGCGGTCGAGCTTCGCCGTTCGAACGCGGAGCTGGAGCAGTTCGCCTACGTCGCCTCCCACGACCTGCAGGAGCCACTGCGGAAAGTGGCCAGCTTCTGCCAGCTTCTGCAGCGCCGCTATGCCGACGAGCTCGACGAGAAGGCCGACCAGTACATCGCCTTCGCCGTGGACGGCGCCAACCGGATGCAGGTCATGATCAACGACCTGCTGACCTTCTCCCGGGTCGGGCGGGTGCACAGGAACCTGGGCCCGGTGGACCTGGAGCAGGTCTTCGCCGCCGCGGCCGACGAGCTCAGCCTCGCCGTGGCCGAGGCCGGGGCGCAGCTCACCCACGATCCGCTGCCCGAGGTGTACGGGGACGTGACCCAGTTCGGCATGCTGCTGCGCAACCTGATCGGGAACGCGGTGAAGTTCCGCGATCCGGCCCGGACGCCGCAGATCCACCTGTCGGCCACGCGCGGCGACGGCGAGTGGTGTTTCGCGGTCACCGACAACGGCATCGGGATCGGCCCCGAGTACGCCGAGCGGGTCTTCATCATCTTCCAGCGGCTGCATACCAAGGAGGCCTATCCCGGCACCGGGATCGGACTGGCCCTGTGCAAGAAGATCGTCGAGTTCCACGGCGGGGCCATCGCCATCGACCCGGACCGCGTCCCCGGCACCCGGATCACCTTCACTTTGCCCGACACCGAGCCGTCGCAGGACGAGGCCCTGGTGGACGCAGAGGCCGGAGAGGCCGCAGAATCCGGGGAGGCCGGAGCGGCTGAAGCGGCCGAGGCGGGCGTGCTCGCCGGCCGGATCGCGGGGGCCGGCCGATGACCCCCAACACCACGCTGATCCTGGGCGAACAGCACCCGCCCTCCGGAGGCGAGAGCGGTGCCTACCGGATCCTGCTGGTCGAGGACGACACCGGGGACGCGCTGATCGTCCGGGAGCTGCTAGCCGAGACCGACCTGCGCTACGAACTACGCTGGAAGCAGACCCTCGCCGACGCGCTGACCGACCTCGCGCACGAGGTCGCGGACTGCGTGCTGCTCGACCTGAACCTGCCCGACGCCTCCGGCGCCCCGTTCGTCAGCGCCGTGCAGGACGCCGCCCCCGCGGCCGCCGTGATTGTCCTGACCGGCCTGGCCGAGTCGCACGTCGGCGCCCGCGCGGTGGCCAACGGCGCCCAGGACTACCTGCTCAAGGGGCAGGTCGACGCCCAGCTGCTGCACCGCGCCATCCGCTACGCCGTGCACCGCAAGCAGGCCGAGCGGGCCAACACCGAGCTGCGCGAGAACCGGCTCCGGGCCCAGGAGAACGCCCGCCTGGAGCGCGGGCTGCTGCCGAACCCGCTGCTCGGCTCCGCCGACCTGGCCGCGACCACCCGCTATCTGCCCGCCCGGGAGCGCGCCCTGCTCGGTGGGGACTTCCTGGACGTCGTGCAGACCGCCGACGGCAAGGTGCACGCCATCATCGGCGACGTCAGCGGCCACGGCGCCGACGAGGCGGCCCTGGGAGTGTGCCTGCGGATCGCCTGGCGCTCGCTGACCCTGGCCGGGATAGTCGACCTGGAACTGCTCGACCTGATGGAGAAGGTCCTGGTCGCCGAGCGTCCGCGGGCCGAGATCTTCGCCACCTGCTGCACCGTCACCCTGGACCTGGCCCGGGGCCAGGCCACCATCTTCCTGGCCGGCCACCACGAACCGCTGCTGCGGCGCGCGGACGGCGCCGCGGGCGACCAGGTGGAACCGATCTGGGCGAAGCACGGCATCGCCCTGGGCATACTGCCCGGCAAGTGCGCCTGGCACGCGACCACGATCGAGCTGCCGCGGTCCGGCGCCCTGCTGCTCTACACCGACGGCCTGATCGAGGGCTACAGCGGGGCGGGCTCCGAGCGGCTCGGCGTGCCGGGCCTGATCGAGCTGATCCTCGGCGCGCCGGACCCCGGGACCGGTCCCCTGCTGGACCACCTGATGTCCACGACCCGGCGGCTGAACGCGGACCGGCACGCGGACGACCTCGCCATCCTGCATCTGGCCTGGCCCGCCGCCGAGGTTCCGGACAGCGCCCCGAAGAGAACCCTGAACAGCGCCTCGGGCACGACGGCTGCTCCTGCGCGGCGGAGGCGGAGCCGTTGACCGAAGTCCCGATCCCGAGTGCGGGCCCGGCGCCGGGATCAGGTCGGCGGGATCAGGTCGGCGTCGAGCCGGGTGACGTCGATCTCTGCCCACACCGTCTTGCCCTCGTCTCCGGCGATCACGCCCCACCGGTCGCAGATGCTCTCGACGATGTAGAGGCCGTGTCCGCCGCCCAGCCCCGGACGGTGCGGCGAGGGCATGACCGGCAGCGTGGGGCCGGCGTCGAGGATCTCCAGGCGCAGCGCCTTGGCCACGGTGTCGACCGCGACGACCAGTTCCCTGGGGCCCCCGGCGTGCACGGTGGCGTTCGCGATCAGTTCCGAGACGACCAGCAGGACGTCACCGGCGACGGTCTGCCGGGTCGGGTCGGGTGGGTCGGGGATCCAGTTCCAGTCGGCCAGGGCCTGCCGGGTGAAGTGGCGGCCGACGGCGACCGGTCCGGACACGCCGGCCAGGCTGAGCCGACGGCTCCTCGGGCTTTCCGGGCCCTCCGAACGGCCCGTGCCGTCCGAGGGGTCGGCGGCGGGCCCGCCGGAGCCGCCGTCGGGCTGGGAGCGTTGGGCGTCGATGCCCGTCCGGCTCGTCATCGGGGTCCGCGCGTTCTACACATGCTCCGCTTCTTCGACCGAGTCGTGGAGGGAGAAGACGGCGCTCGCGCCGGTGAGCTCGACCACCCGCGACACCGCGGCGGTCAGCGAGGCCAGCCGCATCGTCACGCCGGCGGCCTCGGCGTCGAGCCGGGCCTGCAGCAGCAGGTTGAGACCGGAGGAGTCGCAGAACTCGACCCCGGCCAGGTCCACCACCAGCAGCGGGGCCCGCAGCGCCAGGGCCCGACCGAGCGCGACCCGCACCGGGGCCAGGCTGCCGAGGTCGAGATCGCCGGACAGCCGGCACACGACCGTCCCGCTGCCGGTCCGGTCGACCTCCACACCCAGGTAGCCGGGCGCGGACTTGTCCACCGCCGCGCCACCCCCCGGTTCGTCGGCTTTCATCTGCTGGGCCTCTCCGCTAGTGCGGCGTATGTAAGCAGTGGTAGAGAAGAACTTACTCGCAGATTACCCTACCCGCAGCCGACGCGCCGTCGAGGCCTTTCCGCACTGCCGGTCGCACCATCCCGGACCGCCCAGGACCGCCTTGTGTCGGTCCGGGAAATCCGGGTATTGCGCAGTTCATGCCTGACCATGACGAAGCAATCGGCCGACCCGGCCGCCGGAACGACCGGTATAACGGATCTAGACGCGGCCTGGCCATCGGTGCCACGGTCTTCCTGGGCGCCGCCGTCGTCGGACTGGCCCTCGGCAGCGGCTCAACCCTGCCGATGCCCGTGGCGAGCTCGGGGACGCTATCAGGTCCCTTGCTCACCACTCTCTCCGCCGCCGGGGTGCAGACGGTGTCCATCGACGCCATCGCGGGAAAGGTCGCCGTCACGGCCTCCGGTGGCACGGTCGTCAGCGACGCGGGAAGCAGCGGTCCGCTGTTCTACCAGTTCGACGCCGGAACGCACACCCTGCAGTTGTTCTGCCCCGGCCCCAGGAACTGCGCGGCCGCAGACTACACGGTGGCGATCCCCGAACACGTCGGCCTGGTCCTCCATCAGGTCTCCGGGCAGACGACCCTCACCGGACTGTCCGGCCCGGTCGACATCACCGCGACCTCGGTCAGCGTGAACGCGGTCGGGCTCGACACCGCGTCCTTCACCGCCTCGATCACCAGCGGGCAGCTCTCGGCCGCGTTCACCACGGCGCCCCGCCGGACCGTGCTCGACGTGGTCTCCGCGAGCGCGTCGCTGAGCCTGCCCGGCTCCGCCTCCTACACCGTGGTCCAGCACGTCACCTCGGGCGACGTCAACATCTCGGTACCGCAGGGCCCGAACGCCGCGGGAACCGTCGACGCGACGGTCGTCTCGGGAGAGATCAGCCTGGCCGACGGATAAGCCTGCGGCGCGGCGCCTCATCGGGGCGCCTGACTGCCGGCCCGACTATCCGCTCAATCAGGTGGGTGATCAGGTGGGCGATTACGATTCCGGACGCCTGCATTGCCGCCCCGGCTCATTTCATGCGCCACGTGACCTGTCTCACGCCATACCCCGGACGGCCGTATGCGGG
>Ga0302314_10015718_pt1 | contig 12846 bp, 9 predicted proteins | sample III_Palsa_N2_3_FD_200533 | JGI IMG/M metagenome (GOLD analysis project Ga0302314, IMG submission 200533) | Peat permafrost microbial communities from Stordalen Mire near Abisko, Sweden - III_Palsa_N2_3 | ecosystem: Environmental > Terrestrial > Soil > Palsa > Peat permafrost | place: Sweden...
GCGGTCTCCGGTGGAGGGAACGGGGAACGGCCCCTCGACGCGCAGGCGAAACCCATTGCCAACCCGCGTCCCCACCGACACCAGCACCGGCGCTCCGGAGCGCATCGCCGCCATGCTCACCAGGGGGGTCGTCGCTGCCGGCCTTCCGAAGAAGGGAACGAAGAGCGCGTGCTTGCCACCGACGGCCTGGTCGAGCAGCACCGTCACCACCTCGTTCCGGCGCAGCGCGGTCAGCGCGGCGCGCAGTGCATTCCGCTGGGGAAGGAGCTTCATCCCCGAACGCAGCCGGCCGGCCACCACCTCGGCGTTGAAGGCGCCCTTCAACGGCCGGACGACGGCGTTGAGCGGGAGCCCCTGCCGCGTGACGGCCTCCCCAAGCAACTCCCAGCTCCCGAAGTGAGCGGTCACGATGAGCAGACCCCGTCCCTCGGCCAGTGCTCGGTCGAAGGCCAGGCCCTCCCCGCCCTGAACCAGCGCGGCCAACTCCTCCGGGGAGAACTTCTGCGAGAGAAGGGCGTCCAGTGCCGCCCGGGCCATGTTTTCGAAAGTGCGTCGCGCGACGGCTCGGCGTTCCCGCTGGCTCCAGCTCGGGAAGGCCCAGGCCAGTTGCTCCAGCGTCAGGCGGCGACGAATGCCCAGGGCGAAGACGAGACGGCCGATGCTTCGAGCCAACGCCACCCGGAGGCGCTCGGGCAGCCACCCGAGCGCGGCGAGCAGCAAGCGCACCGCGGCGCGGGCCAGGGGCGAAGCAGGGACTTCGACGGCTGGCGGCGGCACCTCGAGGCCAAGCAGTAGCACGGCTCCCAGCATGGGTGGGGCGCTGGCCCAGGCTCCCAGGGAGGGACTCCCCGCGCCGTTGCGCCCAGGTGTGGGTCTTTTCAGTCCAAGCGCGCGCGGGAGGCGCTCCTGCGGTGAAGCGTTTACAATGGGGCTCTAAGAGATGCCTGCCGACCCTTCCACCCCTGGAACAAGCACCGAGCCGAACACCGGCCAGGAGGATTTGGTCCAGCTCGACCAGAACCATCCGGGGTTTCGAGACCCGGTGTACCGGCGTCGCCGGAACGCCATCGCACAGCGGGCCTTTCGCTGGCGGGTGGGCGACCCGGTTCCCGACATCGAGTACGACGAGGCGGAGCACGGGGTGTGGCAAGCCGTGTGGGAGCACCTCGCCCCGTTGCACGACCGCTTTGGCTCCCGCGAGTACCGCTACTGCTCAGCGCACTTCGCCTTCCCGCGCTCCCACATCCCGCAGCTGCGAGAGGTGAACGTCAAGCTCGTCCCGAAGACGGGCTTCACCATGGTGCCGGTGGCGGGGCTGGTCGCTTCCCGTGCCTTTCTTGGCAACCTCAAGTCCGACCAGTTCCTCGCCACCCAGTACATCCGTCACCACACCGTCCCGCTCTACACGCCCGAGCCAGACATCGTGCACGAGCTCGTCGGTCATGCCGCAACATTGGCCGACCCAGGCTTCGCCGAAATCAACCGGGCCTTCGGCCGGGCGGCGGAGCGCGTCTCGGACGACATGCTCAAGCAAATCGAGCGCGTCTATTGGTACACGCTCGAATTCGGCGCCGCGTACGAGGACGGCAAGCCCAAGGCCTACGGAGCCGGGTTGCTCTCCTCCTTTGGCGAGCTGGAGCGGTTCAGCCAGGAGGCCCAGCTCGTCCCGCTCAACTTCGAGCAGATGGCGGCCCGTCCCTATGACCCCACCGTCTACCAGGACATGATTTTCGTCGCCCCGTCCTTCGGCGAGGCGGTGCGTCGAACCACAGCCTGGCTGGACGGCTTGCGCTGATGCCGCTCGTGGGCGCGCTGGCGCTTACTTGCGCCTTTGCCGCGCTGCATTAGGGTAATTGATGAACTTCGGGCACTTACCGGTGCCCCGCTGGCAATCCAAACAGTTGTCGAGTACAGGGCCGCGGCCCCACCACCTCTAGATTTCTTCGCAAGGAAGCACACGAATCATGGCGTCCTCTTTTCCCATCGAACAGGTCCGCAACATCGGCATCTCTGCCCACATTGACTCGGGCAAGACCACGCTCACCGAGCGCATCCTCTACTACACGGGGCGCATCCACGAGATTCACGAAGTCCGGGGCAAGGATGGCGTCGGGGCGAAGATGGACTCGATGGACCTGGAGCGCGAGAAGGGCATCACCATCCAGTCCGCGGCGACCTACTGCGCCTGGAAAGACACCAGCATCAACATCATCGACACCCCAGGGCACGTCGACTTCACCATCGAGGTCGAGCGTGCGCTCCGCGTGCTCGACGGAGCCATCCTGGTCCTGTGCTCGGTGTCCGGCGTGCAAAGCCAGTCGATTACCGTCGACCGGCAGATGCGACGCTACAAGGTCCCGCGGCTGGCCTTCGTCAACAAGATGGACCGCGCCGGGGCGAACTACGCCCGCGTCGGGGCGCAGCTCCATGAAAAGCTCGGTCACCATCAAGTGATGATGCAGGTGCCCATCGGGGCCGAGGACCGCTTCGAGGGAATCATCGACCCCATCATCGGCAAGGCCTACTACTTCGACGGCGAAATGGGCGAGACCGTCCGCGAGGAGGAGGTGCCGGCGGAGTACGCGGAGGCGACCAAGCAGGCCCGCCACGACATCATCGAGGGCGTGGCCAATGTGGACGATAAACTGGCCGAGAAGTTCGTCCACGACGAGCCCATTCCCAGCGACGAGCTGAAGGCCGCCGTCCGCCGTGCCACCATCGCGCTGAAGATGACGCCGGTCTTCTGCGGCTCGGCCTACAAGAACAAGGGCGTGCAGCTCTTGCTCGATGCGGTCGGCGACTACCTCCCCAACCCCACGCAGGTGCTCAACGAGGCGTTGGACCAGAAGAACAACGAGGCCAAGGTCGTCCTGACCTCGGACCCGGAAAAGCCCTTCGTGGGACTGGCTTTCAAGCTGGAGGACGGTCGCTACGGGCAGCTGACCTACATCCGCATCTACCAGGGCCACGTGTCCAAGGGTGACTTCATCTTCAACCAGAGCAACCAGCGCAAGGTGAAGGTGCCCCGCATCGTGCGCATGCACGCCAATGAGATGAACGACGTGGAGGAGGCCTACGGCGGCGACATCGTTGCGCTCTTCGGCGTGGAGTGCGCCTCTGGCGACACCTTCACCGACGGCAAGGTGAACTACACCATGACGTCGATGTTCGTCCCGGACGCGGTCATCTCCCTCGCCGTCGCGCCGAAGGAGCGCGCCGGCCAGGCCAACTTCTCCAAGGCCCTCAACCGCTTCACCAAGGAAGACCCCACCTTCCGCGTCCATCGTGACGAGGAGTCGGCGCAGACCATCATCAGCGGGATGGGTGAGCTGCACCTGGAAATCTACATCGAGCGCATGAAGCGCGAGTACGCCTGCGAGGTCATCGCCGGAAAGCCCCAGGTCGCCTACCGGGAAACCATCACCCAGCGGGGCGAGTTCGCGTACACACACAAGAAGCAGACCGGCGGCTCGGGACAGTTCGGTCGGGTGTGCGGTTACCTCGAACCACTCCCCCCCGATGCCGTGGAGCGCGACGAGTTCGTCGATGACATCACTGGCGGGTCGATTCCGCGCGAATTCATTCCAGCCGTCGAGAAGGGTTTTCGCGAGGCGCTGAAGAAGGGGAGCTTGATTGGCTTCCCGGTTACCGGTGTCCGGTATGTCATCAACGACGGGGCGTCCCACGCGGTCGACTCCTCGGAGCAGGCCTTCAAGACGGCAGCCCTGATGGGCTTCCGCGAAGGCTATGACGCCGCGAAGCCGGTCATCCTCGAGCCCATCATGAAGGTGGAAGTTCAGGCTCCGGAGGACTTCCAGGGCTCGGTGGTGGGCCAGCTCAACCAGCGGCGCGGCACCATCCTCAGCACCGAGAACCGCGAGGGCTACGTCATCGCGGTGGCCGAGGTGCCTCTGAATTCGATGTTTGGCTACAGCACCGACCTCCGGTCGGCCACCCAGGGAAAGGGCGAGTTCACCATGGAATTCGCCAGGTATTCCCCGGTGCCGCGCGCCGAGCAAGAGGCGATGATGAAGGCCTACCGAGAGAAGCTGCTCGCCGAGCGGAAGTAGACTCCCTGGGGGAAAGAGGAGCGGCCCCGTTCCCTTACCGCGGGGCCTCACCGGCCGGCGTCGCGCCACCGTCCCTTGGTGCAGCGAGTGCGCTGCGCAACCTGGCGGTCGCCTGCTCCAGGCCCTCCGGCGTGTCGGCGGCGGGCGACACCGGCGGCTTGACTGCAGGCGGCGCCGGGACGATGGCCACAGGGCGCGTCGTCCGGGCCGCCACCGGCTTCTTCCTCTTCTTCTTCAGAGCCGGTGCCGGTGTGAGTTCGGCCGCCACCCCAGCGCGGGGGGGAGCCGAGGACGCGGCGACGGGCGTCAGCTCGGTCGGCAGAGAGAGTTGCGGAAGCGGCGGCGGCGGCAAGGGCGCGTCGTCCACCGCGACCAGCATCTTTGGCTCCGCCTGGGCGCGAAGCGCGAGTCGCTGGGCAGCCAGGGGCGCGCGCTCATTCGTCTCCACGATGAGGCGGATGGTGAGGCGCAACCCGTGGCTGGCCTGCAAGAGGACCCGCGCCGGAAGCTCCCACCTGGGCCCGGCCTCCCAAGGGTAGGGACCAAAAGCCTGCCCTCGGTAGACGAGCCGTGCGCTCACCACGTGGTCGCCGTCAGACACCGGCGCGCCCTTGGGCGGCGCCCCGGACGCCGTGGCGGCAAAAACCGCCAGCGGAGTGCCATCCAGGTGCACCGTCGCCTCCTCGAGGCGATACACCTTCGGGTCCGGCCCCTCCACCACCACCACCACCTCTGCCGGTGGCGACTTCCGGGCGGTGGAGGCGAGCAGCTCATCGACCTCCGCTTCGGGACTCGGGCGCACCGCCGGCGGCGCGTCCGGCCCGGCGCGAAGCACCACAACCAGAGCCACGGCGGCGACGAGCTGCACGGGAAAGAGAATGCCATGCCCGCGAGCCGTGCGCCCAGACAGACGCGACGCCGCAACGCCCTAATGCCGCAGAGCAGCACAAGAAATGCGCCTCTGGCGCCGTGGACAACAGTCGCGCGAAGGCCCTTCGGTCAGGCCTGCGCCGTGCCGCCGCCCGACTTGCTGGCGTGGGAGGCAATCTCTGCTCGCACCTTTTCCATGTCGACGGCCCGGGCTTGGCGGACGATGTCCTCGAGGGCTGCCGTCGCCAAGGCACCGGGCTGCGAGTAGAGCAGGACACGGTCGCGGAAGACCATCAGCGTGGGAATGCTGCGAATCTCGAAGGCGCCCGCGAGCTCGGTTTCCTCGTCGGTGTTGACCTTGCCGAAGGTGATGTCCGGGTTGTCCGCCGCCACCTTCTCGAAGACGGGGGCGAACGAGCGACAGGGCCCGCACCACGGCGCCCAGAAGTCGAGAAGCACGATGCCGCCCTGCTCGACGGTCTCCCGAAAGTTGTTGCCGGTGACTTGGAGGGCGCTTCCCATGGTGACCTCGCCCGGGGGAGACCCCGACGTCCGACAATTCTAGTCAGGCCGCTGGCCGAGCGGCGCACCTTCCTCGCCGCAGTGCGTTCTGGGCAGTCACCATGACTCACTGCGTAAGCAACTGCGATGGCTGCTATTCGCTTGGCCCGTGCCATGAAAGGGCCTAGAAGACGCGGACCGATTTTCGAATCAGTGGCCTGGCGCTTGCCCCAGGCGAGCTGAGGGGGTCTCAATGCAGCGGTCATCGTGGGTTGTCTCTGCCGTCGGTCTTGCCGCGTTCCTGGTTGCGTGCACCCCCGACATTGCCCAAGTCACCAACCCAGCCCTCGTCACCATCGAGTTCGACCCAGCAGCGTCGCCCGCCGTGGTGCCGCAGCCCAACAATCTGGCCCTCGATCCGACCACGGGCCTCGTCAAAGTGCCGGTCAATCCCGGCGACACGGCGACGCAGACGGCCTTCAACCAAACCTACCTCGACACGCTGGATGGCTTCCCGATGGAGTCAGGGGCGAGCGTCACGACCTCGGGCGACTTGAACCCCAGCACCCTTGGCACTGGCGTGCTGGTGCTGGACATCACGAATCCCGCCGCCCCCTCCGAGGTGGCCGTCACGCCGAACTACGTTTCCAACGGGGCGGATGCGGGCGGAACGCTGAACATCCCCGGACCCCTGGCAGGCGGGCAGTGGCAGCGCGGACACACCTTTGCGGTGGTCGTCATCGGCGGCAACCAGCCTGGAGCGGTGAGCGGCTCGAACGGACAAGAGGTGACCGGCTCGAGTACGTGGGCGCTCGTCTCCAGCGCGGCGAATTGCACCGCCGTCGCCACTTGCAATGCGCCCGTGCCCCTGTGCGCCTTGCCGGACGGCGGTCCGGGTGGCCCGGGCTCCGCGTGTCTGCCCACCACCGATTTGATTCCGACCCAGCCCGATGCAGTTCAGCTCCAGGAGCTGCAGTCCGGTTACGCGCCCCTGCTCGGGGCGCTGGCAGCCGCCCCCTTCAACATTCCGCGGTCCAACGTCGCCATCCTCTGGACGTTCAGCATCACCACCCAGGCCGAGGTGACGTTCGACCCGGCCAACACCGTCATCCCCTTTCCCAATGACGTGGTGCGCACCGGCGCCGGGGGCCTGGTCACCCTGCCCACTCCGCCCGGCACGCCAGCGGTGCTGGCGGAGCTGATTGGGGGGTTGAATACCCTCAACGGCTTCTCCACCACCGCCACCATCGTCAGCGCGGTGGACTTCAGCCTCCCGAACGACGGCGTCAGCGCGCTGATGCAGGGTAGCCTCGACCCGGCCAGCATCACGCCCCCGCTGGCCATCGGCTTTACGGCCGAAGGCGCAAGTCTCGGAGCAGCTGCCAGCCAAGGCGCCACCAACGTCACCTTCTGCTTGAGCGACGTCGCTCCGGGATGTCCCAGTGTCACCGCCACCCTGCCCGACGGCGGCGTCAAGCCGCAGATTCTCGGCATCGTGCCGCAGACGCCGCTCGACGAGCTGACGACTTACGCCGCCTACATGACGAATGCCCTGCGGGACACCACCGGCAAGCCGGTCATCCCCAGCGCCGTCTTCGCCCTGGTGCGACTGCCCGCGGCGACCGCCCCGCTGGCCGACCAGAACGGCAAGAGCCAGGTTTCCCTGCTGACCGATGCCCAGGCCCAGCAGCTCGTCCAGCTGCAGAAGGGACTGGCCCCCCTCTTCGACGGTCTTACGCAACAGGGCATCCCCTTCACCAAGGTGGTCCAGGCCTGGGCCTTCCGGACGCAGAGCGAAGTTTCGGACCTGCAATCGCTCGCCTCTGCGCCGTATGGGGCGCCGGGCCTGCCTTCAACTCCCATTTCCTTCAGAGACGTCACCGCGACGTTCGGGCCCGCCATCCCGGGCTTTCCTGCCGGTGCCAAGGTCTACATCGGCGAGACCATTGACCTCTTCGCCTTGACCGCAGCCACCGGAACGTTTGCACCAGGGCTCACGGGCGCACAGGGGGAGCCCATCCCCTTCATCATGGTGACGCCAAATCCAGCCACTGTCCCGACGGACGGCTTCCCCTCCACCATCTTCGGACACGGCCTCGGTGGAAACCGGACGAACATGCTGGCGATTGCGACCGCGTTCGCCTCGGCCGGCCGGGTGGGCATCGCGATTGACGAGCCCTGGCACGGTGCACGCAATACCTGCCTGGGCTTCGGAGCTGCCTCCGGGCTCACCGATGCGGCCCTCTGCGTGTTGCCGGGAGCCGGAACCGCCAGCTGTGGCACGTCGGTGATTGGGACGGTGACCGAAACGGGACGGTGCCATGCCGACACCGGCCACCGCGCGGCCTGTACGCCGTCCGCCGCGGACCCGCTGGGCGACATTGCCTGCACGTTGATTGGGCAGGGCGATTGCGACCAGTCCACCGTGACCTGCGAGGGGGCAAGCTTCGCCGGCGACGGTACGACGCCCAGCCCCATCCCGGGAGCCTCGGGCTGGAATCTGCTCAACCTGGTCAACCTCTTTGCGACGCGTGACAACTTTCGTCAGCAAGTCATCAGCCACGCTCAGCTGGCGCGTGTCATCGCCGACCAGACTGCCGCCGTCAGCCTGAGCGCCCTGACTGTCAAGCTCAACCCCACCCGCATCGACTACGCAGGTCAGAGCCTGGGCGGCATCCTCGGAACGCTCTACACGTCGGTGGCCTTCAACGTGAACAACGCCGGCCTCAACGTGCCCGGTGCCGACCCGGTGAACATCCTGCTCACCTCGCCGGCCTTCAGCTCGCTGTTGACCGCCTTCCAGGGGGGCCTGGCCGAGGCCGGCATCATCACCAACACGCCGACCTACGACCTCTTCATCGACATCGCCCGATGGATATTGGACCCAGCGGACCCGGCCAACGCCGCCTACTACACCATCCACAAGACTGGGCTCCCGTCGGTCATCGGGGGAGACAGCATTCCGGCCGCACGGCGCACCTTCGCGCAGTGGATTGTCGGCGACCAGGTCGTTCCGAATCCGACCGCCCTGCAGCTGATTCAGGCTGCGCTCCATGACCCGACGACGAATGGCCTGAAGGTGCCAGGCACCGGACCCTTCTTTGCCTACCAATTCAATGACACCTCAACGCCCTACAGCTTTGTCTTGGCTGACATTCCGGCCTGCAATCGTCACCCCTTCCTTCTGGAACCTCCCGGTGCGACGTGCGGGACGGTTGGCGCCAACCCGAGCCCGGGATTCACGCTGACCGAAGACGCCCAGACGCAGCTCATCACCTTCCTCGCCGGCGTCGCGCCCTACTAGCGCTCCCCCATGAAAAGGCACACGCACATGAAGACGCTGAAGACGCTCATGTCAGCAGTCGCGGTCCTCACCGTGGCAGCAGCTGGCGAGGCGAGGGCGGCCGGCACCCAGCTCGACCTCCAGTCTGCCCGGGCGGTGGCCATGGCTGGCTCGGTGACCGGCTTCATCGACGACGCCTCGGGCATCTATTTCAATCCGGCGGGTATCGCCCAGGGCCAGGGCATCGACGTGATGGTCGGCATGACCGGCATCGTGCCGTTTTTCAATGTGACCTCGGCCGACGGCGTCACGACCAACGGCCAGCACACCCTCATCCCGCCGCCGCACCTCTACGCCACCTACGGCATCTCCGACGCGGTGACCGTCGGGGTGGGCGTCTTCACGCCTTACGGGTTGTCGATTGGCTGGCCAGATGGCTACCCGGGCCGCTTCATCGCCACCAACGTGAGCGAGAAGCTCTACGACATCAACCCCACGGTGGCCCTGCACTTCGGGCCCGTCCGCTTTGGCGCCGGCGCGCAAATCGTCCGCGCCACCGTCGAGCTCCAGCGCAACATCAACCTCGGCACCACTCCCAGCGTCTACACCCCACCGGAGCCCTCGGTGGACCTTGGCGCCTCGGCCTGGGGCTTTGGCGGCAACGCCGGCATTCAAGTCGACGTCATCGAGAAGGTGTTTCAAATCGGCGTCAACTACCGGAGCCGGGTGACCTACAACTTCAACAACGGCACGGCCCACTTCAGCAACATCCCGCCCCAGTTTCAGGGCCAGATTTTCGACCAGGCGGGGAGTACCACCACCACCACCCCGGACTCGGTGGCGGTGGGCTTCGCCTACCGTCCATTCGCCTGCCTCACCCTCGACGCCGACATCACCTATTTCGACTGGCAGGTCTTCCAGTCCATCGTCATCACCTTCCCAGCCTCCCCGTTGCTCAGCTCGAACGAGCAGAAGAACTGGCATCACACCTGGAACTACCGCATCGGCGCGGAGTGGCTCATCGACGAACACTGGGCCCTTCGCGGCGGGTTGATGTACGACAAAACCCCCGGCCCGACCGCCACCCTGCAGCCCGACGTCCCGGACTCCACCCGGTGGAACTTCGCCGGCGGCTTTGGCTGGCGCGCGGGTGCCTTCCACGTCGACGTCGGCGCGCAGTGGATTTATTTCCGACCCATCACCAGCGGAGAGCAGAGCACGACCTATCCGCTCTACAACCCGGCCACCTACAACTCCAACGCGCTGGTGGGCACGGTCTCCTTCGAAGTTAAGATTTAGAGCCGCCTCCAGGTCCGGCGTTTAGAAAGGGTGCCGTGGGCACTCTGCCTCCGGCTCCCTTGCCGTTTCCGGAAAGCCTCTGCCACCGGTGCGCCGCACCGCCGCGCTACGTGCGTACCAAGAGCAGCGTCTTCGTCCTCTGCCCATTGGTGCCGGAGCGGTACCCAAGACAACCCGTCCTCAGCTGTCCCTTCTTCCTCCCGCGCGACGCGGATAGCGGCACCCCTGCCTGAGGGCTCACGGCGTCCCGGCGTCGAGCACCCTCACCGGGAGCCCGTGGGACTCGCGCAACATCTCGCCCACCGTCACCAGCTGGTAGCCCCTGGCGCGCAGGCCCTGGACGATGCCCGGGAGGGCCTCCGAGGTGTGGAAGCGCCGGTGGTTGATGTGCATCACCACGATGCTTCCCGGCTGCACCTTCTTCAGCACCCACTCCACCAGCTTCTCCTTGGTCGCGTGCTGGTCGGGGTCCCCGGAGGCGAGGTCATATTCGATGGTGATGAGCCCCAGCTCGGCGGCAATCCTCACCACCCGGGCGTCGTACTCGCCGTAGGGTGGCCGCCAGAGCAGCGGGATGCGTCCGGTGAGCGCCTGGACCTCGGCTTGCGTCCGCAGCAGCTCCTGCCGGACCCGGGCATCGTCCTTCACCGCCGGCATGTGCGGATGGGTATAGGTGTGGTTTTCCAGCTCGAACAGCTCCGGATGTCTGGCCAGCTCGCGCACATGGACTGCCTCCTCCCGGGCCCAGCTGCCGCCGAGAAAGATGGTGGCCGGCGTCTTCTCGGCGATGAGCTCCTGGGTGATGCGCTCGTCGTACTTGCTGACGTCGCGGGTGCTGCAGGCGTCGAAGGTGAGGGCCACCGTACGGACGCTACGCGCCCCATGGGCCACCACCTCCGGGGCCACCGGCGTCAGCACCGGTGGCTCGACCGGAGGCGGACGTGCCAGGTCCGTCTCGGCCTTGGCGGCGGCCTCCGGCGTCTCGTGGCCGGTCGGACCCGGCGCAGGCGCCCTGCGGGCACACCCTTGCAGGACCGCGAGCAAGCCAACCAGGAGGAGAGAACGGTGCATGGCGCCTCTTCTTGTGCGTCGGCTGGCTAGCCCTTGGCAAACATGAAGCGCAGCGCGGCGGGCAGCCGGCGCCGCCAGGCCTTCTCGTTGTGTTGCGCCCGTGCATCGGGACGGAACCTGAGCTGTTTGGCCGAGTAGTGTTTGGCCTTGAGCAGCGCTGCCATCTCCCGCACCAGCGGCAGCATGCGTCCGGAAGCTTCGCGACCGCCGCAGTCGAGGTAGATGCGCGACACCACCGGACGCTGAAAGGCGCGCGCCTCCTTGAAGATGGACCGGCCCGCCACCCACAGCGACGGCGAGAGGCAGAGGGCGCCGCCGAAGGCTTCTGAATGGTGCAGATGGCCCGAGAGCGCGGCCAGCCCCCCGAGTGACGAGCCGCCCAGCACCGCCCCCAGCGGCCCGGGGACGGTGCCGTAACGCCGCTGGACTTCGGGGATGACGGTGGAGATGACCCACTGGAGAAACAACGGCAGCTGACCGCCGCCCTGGGCCGTCTTCCACAGCACCAGCTCGTCGATGCGCCGTTCGCCCCCGTGGGGGATGCCCACCACCACCGGGACGTTGCACGTCCCGCGCGGCAGGGCATCGACGGCGTGGTGAGCGTACCAGCCGCCAGCGAAGCTGTAGGTGTCGTCGAAGACGTTCTGCCCGTCGAAGAGGAAGAGGGCCGGACGCGTCCCGTTCGCGACGTGGTCTCCTGGGAGGTAGGCCGTCACCACGCGCCTGGCGAAACCGGGCGGCTCCCAGTCGCCAACGGTTTCGAAACGGCCCGTCGGAGGTGTTCGCTTCATCCGCTGGCGGTGCGTTCCGTGGTGCGGCTGGTCCTGGCACTCACCGGCGACATTGCAGCGCCCCTCCGCCGGGCGAACTCACTGCTGGAGGGTACCCCAGGACTTGGTTTAGAGAGCACGGAATGCGAACGGCCCTCCTCTTGTGCCTCATCTTCCCCGCCGTCGCCTGCGCGCAGGAGACACCGGCTCCCGTCCAGCGAGCGGCGGAGACCTACCTCAAGGCGCTCAGCGTCACCGGGGATGATGCCGGCCGGGAGCTCCTCCTCGGCGGGGTGACGCTGGATGCGCGCCTCAGCGGCGTGGACAGCTGGCGCATCGTCAGCCGGGACTACGTGCAGAAGGAAAATGGCAGCCTGAAGACGGCCACCACCTTGATGGCCGACCTGGACAAGGCCGGGCGGCGCTCGCTGACCGAGCTCTTGAAGAAGGGCGGCGGCGGTGACGACATGGGCGTCGTCGAGCTGACGCGCGAGGAGGCGGGCCGCCTGCTCGCCCCCACCAAGGAGCGAAACCAAGCCTTCCTCAACACGCTTCCCGTGCTCGCTCACGTCGCCCGGGTGGGCCGGGAAGTCTACTGGCACCCGAAGAACCCGGTGCGTCCGCTGTTGCAGCAGGCTGGCACCAACGGTACCTATGACTTGGAGCTCTACCACTTCACCGTCGAGAGTACCGAGGGCCCGCGCAGGGAAACACGCCGCTGGCCGTTGCGCATCGTCCGCTTCACCACCAGCGGCGGCCTAGACACCGGCTGGAAGGTGCTCCCAGCCTCGGACTGGAGCCCGGACTGAGCGTGTCCCGGGTGGGAGGGTTCCCGCCGCTGGCCAGGAATCGGTGCTCGTCTTCGCCCTGTCCAGGCCCCCCGGGGCGGGCCGTCGAGAGGGCCTTCTGCATGAGAACGATCAGGCTGTGGCCCTGGGTGGTGGCCTTGCGCCCGCTGGGGTGTGGAGGAAGGCCCCGGCGA
>Ga0302314_10015723_pt1 | contig 12845 bp, 9 predicted proteins | sample III_Palsa_N2_3_FD_200533 | JGI IMG/M metagenome (GOLD analysis project Ga0302314, IMG submission 200533) | Peat permafrost microbial communities from Stordalen Mire near Abisko, Sweden - III_Palsa_N2_3 | ecosystem: Environmental > Terrestrial > Soil > Palsa > Peat permafrost | place: Sweden...
GAAATCCACGCCCTTTCTGAGAGGCGCAGGGCGTTCCCTGCTCGCTTGAGTGATGAATGGGGCCGACTTGCCCGGGAACTGACGCAGAACGCGTCAGGATTGGTGCGCTCGGCGGGATTCGAACCCACGACCACTGCCTTCGGAGGGCAGTACTCTATCCAGCTGAGCTACGAGCGCATGGTGGCCGACGCGGTGCCGAGCCGAAGGCTCATACCGCGGGAGCGCAGTATAGCCGAGTTGCCACAGGGCGTACCGGGGGGCGACGGGTGTCGACCCGCCTGTTGGCGAGGCCGGCTTCAGAAGCTGGCTTGCCGGGAATAACGCGGCAGCGCCGAGGATGCGCGTCCCCAGGAAAAAAACCCGCTACCCCGAGCTGGCCGGGGTAGCGGGAGTCAGAACGCCTTAGCGCGGCTTGAGCAGCGCGCTCAACGTGTCGGGTTTTCCGGTGTCGCGTACCAGATGCGGGTACTTCAGACCATCGTGGTAGTCGATGCGCACGGTCTTGTACTCGTCGAAGTTCTTCACCAGCAGTTCGACCGGCTGGGTCTTGTCCGCTGCCGAAGCGGTGACGGCATCTTTCAGCGCATCGCTGTTGTAGTCGTGACCGTTGACGGCAATGACCGTCATGCCTGGCGACATACCGGCCTTGAACGCCGGGCCATCCCACAGCACATCGCCAATCTCACCGTCCTTGCCGACCGAAACACCCAGTGAATAGCTGAAGTCGGCAGCATGGCGACGCATTTCCACCGCCTTCACCATGGCCGAGGGCTGGTTGTTGTAGACCAGCTTCCAGCCGTGTGATTCGATGCCGCCGATCAGCGGGCCATGGCCGTCCAGACGGCTGCGCAGGTAACCGGCCCAGTCAAACGGCTGGACGTCGTTGAGCGTCTTGACCACGTCGTCGAAGGTGTAGGTGTTGGTGACGAAGCTGCCGTTGTCCATGCCGAAGAACGCCTTGGCGAAGTCGTCGATGGAATGTTTGTCGTGGCTCAGCTCACGCAGCTTCGCATCCACGTCGAGCCAGATCATCTGGCCGCCGGAGTAGTAGTCCTCACTGGCCTGGTAGTTGCGATACGGCAGCGGTGCGCGTTGCGCAATGATCGGATCGTTGGTGGTGTCCTGTAGGTTGCGCCAGCTCGCCAGACCCGGACGTCCGCGATCATAGGTCGCCGCCACATAGGCCAGCATGTCGTGTGCCTGATCCTCGTTCCACAAGCCCGAACGCGCCGCCATCACGTAACCCCAGAACTGCGTCTGGCCTTCGTACACCCACAGCAGGGAGTCCTGCATCGGCACATTGAAGTTCGGTGTCCACAGATCGGCCGGCCGGCGGTATTTGCCGTCCCACGAATGGTTGAACTCGTGCGGAAGCAGGTCGCGGACCACCGCATTCTTGTCCCACTCGGTGAAGTAGTCCGTGCCCACACCGTCTTCGCTGGAGCGGTGATGCTCCAGTCCGTTGCCGCTCATCTTGTCGCTCAGCGAGAACAGGAAATCGTAGTGATCGTAGTGATGCGCGCCATAGACTTTGTACATCTGCTGCACCAGATTCTGGTGCACTTTCAATTGAGCCGGGGTGATCTCCAGGTACTTCGCAGCGTCCGCCACGATGTCCATGTGCACCGGCGTCTTCGCGCCCGGATCCAGATCGACACGCTTGAAATACTTGCCGGCGTAGATCGGCGAATCGACCAGATTGTTGTAGCTGATCGGCTTGAAGTTCACCGTGTCGCCGTCGTGCGAGGCCACTTCCAGCGCGCTGCCGAACTGCCAGCCAGCGGGAAACTTCACGCTGGGCTCGGCCATGATCTGTCGGCTGAAGTAGCCGGCCGGATACAGCGTATTCGCGTTCCACTGCAGGTTCAGCATTTCCGGTGTCATCACCACGCGGCCTTCGCGATTGTTCTGCGCCGACAGATACTCGAACGCCACTTCCACGCTACTGGCGCCCTGCGGCACCTCGATGTGGAATGCATACACGTTCAGTGGATCGCGTTTCCACGTCAGCGTCTTGCCGTTCGCCGTCACCACCAGCCCGGCAAGCTTGTCGATCGGGCCGCTCGGCGAGTGGTTGCCCGGCAGCCACTGCGGGTACAGCAAGATCAGCGGACCCGGCTGCGCCGGCACCACTTCATGCACACGAAAGACCCGATGAGCGAGGTCGGTGGCATCCACGCTGATCTTCAATGTGCCCTGAAACGGCACATCCTGCGGTGCCGGGACATCGGCAAGCGCTGCGAAACTGCCCAGCCCCAAAGCGGTGGCAACGAGGGCGGAGGCAAGACGGGTGACTTTCAAAGATGTTCTCCGATGAACGATGAGCAAGGTATCCAGGGTGCAGGTACCTGCCACGACATGGACGTAAGGGGTCGATGCTAGACCGGCACTGCCGCGCTTAACCCATGCCGAAGGTCATGGGCTACCCCCTGATCGGCTGTGACTGTGTCAGACGATGCAGTCATGGCACTCATCTTGCTGGAGACCATGGTGATATTCGCGGGCCCCCTCCCAGCCAAGAAGCCATGAACACCTTGTCCATAACCCGGCGCAATGCCAGCAATCCCGATCAACGCCGCGAATACACGCTTTATCTGGCACAGCGTATGAGGCCGATGATGCAGGCGCTGATGCTGGTTGCCTGCTTTGCTTACGTGGCGGCCACGGCAGCCAGCACCCTTGTCGCCGCTTCGACCGTACCGCTTGTGCTGCGGCTGGCGCCAGCGCTGCCCCTGCTGCTGGTGGCCGCGGCTGCCACCCGCGTGCGCCGGTCGCTACCGCTCAGCCTGCTGGTGTTGGCATGCGTGCTGCTGCTGGAAGTCGGCATCAACCTCAACGGCATGGGCCACGTGCGGGGACAACCCTGGGTGCTGCCGGGATTGCTGCTGCCGGTGGCGTCGTCGGTGGTCTTGCTTGGACTGTGGGACTTCATCGCAGCGATGGCGTTGTGCGCATTCGGGCCATTGTCGATGCTGGTACTTGGCGCGGCCGACGGTGTGCAGATTTTCCAGTACATCGTCTACATGGCCATTACCATCACGCTGTCGACGGTGCTGCGCGCGTTCATGGCACGCACGCTGTTCGAACAGTTCCGGCTGGAACGGCAACTGCGCGAGCAGGCCAATACCGACGGGCTGACCGGTCTGCTGCTGCGCAACCGCTTTCTTGAGTTGGCGCGGCTCGCACTCGGCGATGTACATCGTCAGCAGAAGTCGGCGTGCATGTTGTTCCTGGATGCAGATCACTTCAAGCAACTCAATGATGACCATGGACACGCTGCCGGCGATGCCGCCCTGATCGCGTTGGCAGCCACCTTGCGCGCACAGATGCGCGAAGGTGATCTGATAGGCCGCATCGGCGGCGAGGAGTTCGCCATGTTGCTGCCCGGCCTCGAACTGCACCAGGCCAGCCGCAGAGCCGAGCAGCTGCGGCTGGCGGTACACGCCGTTCGACGCCCGGACGGCCCATTGACCGTCAGCATCGGCGTCGCCGAATGCCTCGCCGTGGATGAAGACATCGAAGCCTTGCTGGCGCGCGCCGATCAGGCCATGCGTCACGCGAAGTTCGACGGTCGCGATCGGGCGGTCAACGCCTATTGATACGTCGGATGATGTCAGCAGGTTTGGACATATTCCCGAAGAGCTCGAGCGACCCTCACGACCCGCTCGCCTGCTCCAGCTTGCTGTGCCGAATGCCGTAGCCGAAATAGATCACACAACCCAGCGCCATCCAGATGATGAAACGCTCATAGGTTATCCACGGTAAGCCGTATATCAGCACGATGGAGAAAATGATGCCGAGCGGCGCGGTAAACCACACCGCAGGTGTCTTGAAATTACGCGGCAGGTCCGGCCGACGTGCACGCAGCAACATGATCGAACCGCAGATGATGATGAACGCGCTGAGCGTGCCGATGTTCACCAGCTCAGCGACCTGGCCGATCGGCAGCAGGCCGGCAACCAGCGCGGTAAACAGACCCAGGATGATCGTCGGGCGCGCCGGCGTGCCGAAGCGTGGACTGACCTTGGCGAACCATCCGGGCAGCAGCCCGTCGCGTGCCAGCGCAAACCAGATCCGCGCTGCGCCCAGCATGAACGCGAACAGCACGCTGGTGACGCCGATGACGGCGGCGGCCGCGATCGTGATGCTCAGCCAGTGCAGGCCGATTGATTCGAACGCATCGGATACCGACGCTTCGCCGCTAAGATGGCTGTAGGGCGTGATGCCGGTGAGCACCAGCGACACGGCGATATACAGCACCATCGCGATCGCCAGCGACAGCAGTACCGCACGCGGCAGATCGCGCTGCGGATGTTTCGCTTCTTCAGCGGCCGTGGTCAGCGTGTCGTAACCGAACACGGCGAAAAACACCACGCTGGCACCGGTCAGCACGCCCTGCCAGCCGAAGTGGCCGATGCCGGTGGTAGCGTCGACGATGCGCGCCGGAATGAACGGATGCCAGTTCGCCGTGTTGATATAGAACACGCCCACGCCGACCACCAGCATGACGCCGATCACCTTGATCGCCACCACGACAGTGTTGAAGCGCGCCCCCCATTCGGTGCGCACAGTCAGCAGGATCGCCACCGCCACCGACACGCCGGCGGCAATCACATTGAAACGGTGGCCGTCGCTGGGTCCAGCAATTGCGCTGGCACCGTGCACGCCAAAGATCTGCTGCAGGTAGTACTGCATGGTCTGCGTGCTCATGCTTTGCTGCGCCCACTCCGGCAGATGCACACCGGCGGAATTCAACAGTACCTGCACGTAGCCGGACCAGCCAATCGCCACCACCGCCACCACCAAGGCGTATTCCAGCAGCAGATCCCAGCCGATGATCCAGGCAACGAATTCGCCGAGCACCGCATAGCCGTAGGTATAGGCGCTACCGGTCACCGGAATGAGCCCCGCGAATTCGGCGTAACACAGTGCCGCGCAGGCGCTACCCAGACCAGCGATGATGAAGCTGAGCGCTACCGCAGGCCCCGCATTGGCGGCGGCCTGCTGTCCGGCCAGCACGAAAATACCCACGCCGATGATGCCGCCGATGCCGATCGCAGTGAGCTGCCACAACCCCAGCACCCGGCGAAAATCGCCACGTTTACCGGCATCCGACTGCAACTGCTCAACCGACTTGTGGCGCACCAGCTTGCTGAAAAAACCCATTACGTGTCCCCCGGAGGCAAGCGGCGATCATAGCGAATAGTTCCGCCCATGCCTGCATGCATTGAGCCATAGGTGCCCGCATTGCTCAGCCCGGAGCTGGATTGCCCGGCAGGGGATCAGCGCGTTGGCTGCCAAGTACCCATGGCAGAGCCAGCGCACTGAGCCCGAACACCACGGCGATAGCCAGCGCGATATGGCCGTCCAGATGGCTGTTGCCAAACCACGCGCCGATCAGCATGGGTATCAGTGCCGTCGTCAGCAAACGCAATCCTTCCAGCCATGGTGCCCAGTGCCGCGCCTCCAGCAAGGCGCCAAGCACCCATAGGCTGGCCACCATATACACCGCGTAGCCAAGCATCGCCGGGAAGCTGGCCGTAGCTGCCATGCCGAGAAACTGCGTCGTCATTGCCAGCAGCAATGCGAACTGCAGCAACGCGTAAATCGTCAGTGCTCGCGACACCGTTGGGTTGAAGCGCTCGCCACTCATCACGAATGCCGGTTTGGGGTAATTCGCCGCGACATCGGCGGGCCGCCAGCCCGGCGACTTCAGCCAAATCAACAATTTGTCGCGCCAGCGTCGTGCGTGCCACGCGTCGATGGCGGTGCTCCAGTACACCTCCGCATTGGCCCACAGTGGATTCCAGCTGCGCAGCGGCGAACGCGTACCGTAGACCGGCGGATCGCTGTCGTCTTCCTCGACGAAACTGCCAAATAGACGATCCCACACAATCAGGATGCCGCCGTAATTGCGGTCCAAGTAGCGGTCGTTGACCGCATGATGCGCGCGGTGGTTGGAGGGCGAGCAAAACACCCGATCGAACCAACCAAGCCTGCCGATCAGTTCGGTGTGAACCCAGAACTGATACAGCAGATCGATCAGCGCGACGATCACGAATACTTTCAGCGGCACGCCTAATAGCGCCAATGGCAGATAGAACAACCAGCTCAGCAGCACCCCGCTGCCGGTCTGGCGCAGCGCGGTGGAAAAGTTGTAGTGCTCGCTCTGGTGATGCACCACGTGCGCCGCCCACAGGATGTTGACCCGGTGCCCACAGCGATGCAGCCAGTAGTAACAGAAGTCATATAGCAACAACGCACCGACCCACACAGCCAGGTTGTCGGCTGGCAGGCTGATCAGTGCCAGGTGCTGCACACACCACGCGTAGATGCCGAATGTCAGCAACTTGCTGAATACACCGACGATCTGCGAGATCACGCCGAGACCGATGCTGTTGATCGCATCGTTGCTGGCGTAGGCGCGCCGCCCCCGCAGCTTCGCCACCAACAGTTCCAGCGCGATCAACGCGAAGAACACCGGTGTGGCCCAGGTGATGATGAGTTCCTGTGTATTCACTGACGTGCTCGCTAATCTGATTACTTCACGGAATCGGTCTGGACCATCATGCCGCTACCGTGCACCGAACGTGCAATCCACCACAAGGCCAGATAATACGTCCACAGCACCCAAAGGGTGGCCCAGGGAATCGCCGCGTGAAAACGATTCCACGCGAGCAGGCTGTCACTGAGCAAGAACGTCAAGGCGCCCACGGCAGCCAGCATGGCACTGCGCGCCCGCGGATCGCGGCAAGCCAAGAGGACTCGCGCCCGACCCATCGCCTGTCCAGCCATGCTGGCCAGCACGATCACGTAGACGGTCACGGGAAGCCGTAACGGGGTTCCGATGGAATCCCACAGCAGCCACAGATTGATCGCGCCATAGCCCAGGCAGGCGAACAGCAAAAGCGGACGCGCAGCGAAACGGCTGTCGCCAGAAAACGCCGCCAGTAAGCACCCATGACCCAGCAGAAAGGCAACCAATCCCGACACGAACAAATCGACCGGCAACATCAGCAGCACGTCACCGACTAGCGAGAAACCGATGCCCGCGGCGATCCAGCGTCGATAACGCATCGACACCGGCAACCGCGTGCGCCAGGCCAACAGCAGGATCAGTCCGCTGGCGAGCGGCTTGCAAACCCAGTGCAACCAGCGCCACGCGCTGACCGGATCCTGCACCATCGCCAATCCACCGATGATCGCGCCCACGACTGCACAGACGATGGCTGCGCCAAACCAGCGCTGTCGATTGTTCGGAACCACATGGGAAGGTAGCGCAACCATAAGAGCAACCGTGCGGGGTTACTTTCGATCATAGCCAAGAGCCGGCGCTCCTGGTGCGGCGATAGGCACGTCGAGGTATACCGTCGCTTCTCAGAGAGCCTCAACGCGAATCGACAGCCTTGCGGCCGATCGTCGGATCGTCGGTGAAGAACGCATCAATGCCGACGTCGAGATAAGCGCGGATCTCGGCGACCGAGCCGGCTTCGTTGTAAGTCGACGGATCGTCGCCCAGCCAGAAGTCTTTCGCCTGGAACTGGTTTTCCGGGCGAAACGTATAGGTGTGCACTTCGAGCCCTGCCGCATGCGCATCGCGGACCAGCGTGGTGGGCTCGTCGAGCATGCCCTCGGCAGTGAGCGGAATGATCTCGCGCATGCGCGGACCGATCGCGTCGGCATAGCCGGCTATTTCGTGCAGGCCGGCAGGCGTCATCATTTGCCCGTAGAGAAGTTTTTCGCCCGTAGCCGCCACGTCCCAGGGTTGTTCGTACGCAACACCCATCAACTGCAGCAGGCGGATATTCGGATGTCGACGACGCCTTTCGTCGCCATCCAGCGCGTCGTGCAGGTATCTGAGGTTGGCGATTTCGAACGACTGGACCTCCACGGGCGCCGTACGCGTATAGGGGTGTGCGGCAAGTTTCGCCAAAAGCCTGTCTTCCATCGGCAAGCCGAGTTTGCGGAAATAGCTGCTGCACTTGATCTCCGGAATGATGCCGATGGGCCGTCCTGCCCTAGCCGACTCAGAGGCGACGAATGCAATGATCTCGTCCAGCGTGGGAATCGCAAACTGACCGTCGTAGCGCGTGCTGCGCAAATGCGGCAGTCGCTCGCGGGCACGCAAGGTGCTCAGCTCGGCCAGCGTGAAATCCTCGATGAACCAGCCACTGAACGTGTGCTCATTGATAGCTTTCGTCGTCTGCCGCTCAGCGAATTCCGGATGCTGTGCGACATCGCTGGTGGCGCCGAATTCGCTCTCGTGCCGCGCTACCAGAACACCGTCTTTCGTCATCACCAGGTCCGGCTCGATGAAGTCGGCACCGTCGGCAATCGCCTTGCCATAGGAAGCAAGCGTGTGTTCCGGCCGCCACGCGCTGGCGCCCCGGTGCCCGATCACCTGCACCTTGGCGGCAAGCGAATTCTCGATGAGGAAAGCGCTTGCGGGCATGGCCAGTCCGTTGGGCAACAAGGGTGTACAGCATAGGCGAATCTCCCCCGATGTCCCGAAGAATCAAGAGCCTGCGGCCGTTTGCCGCCAAGTTCTGGATTGACATCGGGATCTGTCTTAAATAAGAATGAGTCTCATTTCTAGTCAGTCAATGGCCCGCCTGCGTCAGGAAACTGGCTCTGCCACGCCGCCGTACCTTCAGGAACAACCTTGTGATGACTCTCTGCGCGCTACCGCTCAGCGCGGCCGGCGCCACCCTCATTTATCTGGCGAGTAGCCAGCAAAGACTGCTGCCCGCTCCTCTGCGCGCGCGTTTCCGTGTGGCGGCACTGGTGATGATCGTCGCCGGCGTCGCTGCGTGGCTGGCGGCAGCAGGAGTCGGCGCGGGTATCGCAGCGTCGTTGACCACCTGGATGCTGACGTGGGTCGCGTTGCCCTATCTGGCTTGGTGGCGCGGCGTACCCCAACGCGTCCACGCGGGTAGCCGATGATCTCGCGTTGTCTTGCCGGCGTGCTGCTTGGATTTCCGCTGGCCGCCGTCGTGCTGAGGTTGCTGCTGCATGCGCTGCGCGCAAGCGGCGATGCTTATCTCATTCCCGCACTGATCCTGTTCTTCCCGCTGTGGATCGCGTTCATGGCAGGCGCTTTTGCGGTGCGTAGTGGCGCTCGCGCGTGGCTCACACTGGGTAGCGCGAATGTGCTGGGCTTTTTTGCGCTGTGGCTCACTCGCCACGCGGCTGGCCTGTGAAAGTGCGCACGCGATGAAAGCAGCCACGATCCGAACCTTCCAGACCGTACACACCTGGACTGGCCTCATCGCTGGATTCGCCTTGTTCGTGGCGTTCTATGCCGGCGCGTTGACCGTATTCCACGACGACATCGCCGCGTGGCAGAACCCACCCTGGCGCAGCGCACGCGATGCTCGTGTACCGGTCGATCATTTGATCGGGCAGCTGCTCGCGCAGCATCCTGAAACCCGCGATGATTTCGGTATCGTGCTGCCTGTTGACGATGCCCACGCTGCGTATGCCTACTGGCAGGGCAAGGACGGCGCGCGCTTCGCCAGCGCCAGCGAAATGGCAAAGCCCAACGATGAAGCTGGCGCCGGTGAGCTGGCTGATTTCATTTACGCGTTGCACGACTCGCTCGGACTTCCGGTGGTCGGGCTGTATCTGATGGGCATCGTGAGCGTGTTGTATGGTTTGGCGCTGGTGTCCGGACTGCTGATTCACCTGCCGCAGCTGGTCAGCGATCTGTTTGCCATGCGTGTGGGACACAACATGAAGCGGCTGTGGCAGGACGCGCACAACGCGATCGGTGTGCTCAGCCTGCCGTTCCACATCATCTTCGCGGTAACCGGTTCGATCCTTTGCCTTTTCACGATCATGCTTGCCGCGCTCAATGTAATTGCGTTCGACGGCAAGTTGTTCGGCAGCTTCGCTCAGGCAGTGGCGACCGCACCGATCGTTGCGGCGAGCGGCACACCGGCAGCGATGCTGGCGTCGGAACAGCTGATCGAACGTGCACGCACGGCAGCGTTGGCTACGGGCGTCACCAGTTTCCATCCGGACTATCTGCATTACACGCATTACGGTGACCGCAACGCTGTGGTCGAAGTACGCGGCCTGTCGCAGCACACGCTTGGCACCTACGGCACCGTAGCGCTCGCCGGTCACGACGGTCGATTGCTGGCGACTCACGTGGGCTCGCAACACAGCATCAACGGCATCAGCAATTCGGCAATGTACGCGCTGCACTTCGGTAGCTATGGCGGACGCACGGTGCGCTGGCTGTATTTTCTGTTGGGGCTGGCGGGCGCACTCCTGTTTTATTCGGGCAACTTGTTGTGGATCGAGTCGCGACGCAAGCGGCGCCATGTGGAGCAACCCGCACGCACGCGCATCATGGCGCGCGCCACCATCGGCGTTTGTGTCGGAACGTGCCTGGCCATCTCCGCTGCGTTCGCTGCGACGTTGCTGGCCGCGCGTCTGGGGATCGACCCAGCGAAGGCGCAGCCGGTCGCCTGCTACGGGTTGTTTCTCGCCTCCTGCATCTATGCCTTGGCGCGGCCGATTCCGCGCGCTGCGATCGAACTGTTGGCGGCCACCGCGGTGTTGACGCTCGGCGTGGCCGGCGCCGACCTGTGTGCCAATGCGAAAGCGTGGAATGGCACATGGATACCCGGCATGGCATCCGTCATCGGCGTTGATCTAACCGGCATGGTCCTCGGCATCGTCTTCGCGTGTCTCGCGTGTGCCGCCGCGCGACGCGCCCGCCATGGCGACGCCCACAGCGTCTGGGCGTTGCGGGCTACCCACTAACCGAACAACAAATCACTCAACCCCTCCGGCAAGCCAGCGCCAGCCGGGCACGGACCCATCAAGGAGTTTCATCATGTCCTTTGCCCTTTCGGGTGGCGCAGCGCGTCGCTTCGGTACACGTCGGCGCGCCGTCATGCTCATTCTTGCGGCGCTGGCTACCGCCGCCGTACATGCTACCGATGCCGATCCGCTGGATGCCAAGCTACTCGGTCAGGTGAATGTCACTGCAAGCAACGGCACGCTCGATCTCTATCGCGCGAACGATGCCAGCACCGGCGCGCTTGGTCAGAAGAGTCTTCTCGACACACCCTTCAGCATCGATGCCGTCACCGCCGATCTGATGCAGAACCGGCAGGCGCTGGATATCAATGATGCGTTCAAGGCCGATCCCGCGGCCACTCCATTGGCGACCGGCTATGCCGGCGAGTCCGCCGGCATAGCGGTGCGTGGGCTGCCGGTGGATCTACTCAACGGCTTCAAGATGGACGGCCTGTCGATCCCGAACTGGGGCAGCGACATGCCGCTCGAACCATTCAGCCAGATCGAACTGCTGAAAGGCCCAGGCGGTTTCATGTACGGGTTCGGCCAACCTGGCGGCATTCTCAACTTCGTTTCCAAGCAACCGACAACACAGCCCTACAACAGCCTGACGCTAGGCTTTCTTTCCGATGGCGTATTCAAGGAAGCAGGGGATTTCGGCGGCACCATCGGTGGCGCGGGTGGCTGGGGCTATCGCATCAATGTGGCGCACGAAGACGGCGATACCTTTGTCGACGGCGGCCACATCAAACGCAACACTGCATCGCTGGTATTGACCAAGGACATCGCACCGAACCTGCATTGGCACTTCAACAGCATCTATCAGGACCGCGATGTGCAAGGTGCTTACTACGGGATCATCCTCGGCCAGGATTTCGGCATGCCGGTCAGCGCGCCCGTGCGTGTGCCGGCCCCACTGCCAGGCGACCAACGCGTGAGCCAACCGTTTACCGGTTACCAGACTTCCTTCCGCGTGGCCAACACCGGATTGAAGTGGGACATCTCGCCTGACTGGACCTTCAGTGTCGACTACAGCTATGCCAAGCAAACCCGCGAAAACCAGGACAGTGCGCTGATCCTGACCGACAACCAGGGCACCTACACCGACCTCAACTATCTGGGTTATTCCGTCTACAACTATCAACAGTGGCAGGGCATGTTCAACGGCAAGTTCGACACGGGTTCGCTGAAACACGACGTGGTGTTCGGCGCGTCATGGCAGGCCCTGGTCGAAGATTTTCCGACTGATTTTCAGTCGCTGGTACTGGGGCAGGGCAACATCTTCGACGTACCGCTATTCACCAATCCGCAGGTCCCGGTCAATCGCAGCAATTATCTATCGGAGACGACAACCCAACGCTCGCTTTTTGCCAGCGATACGGTCGCGCTGTCGTCGCAGTGGTCAGCCCTGCTTGGTTTGCGCTACGTGAATTACATCGACACGTCATTCGGCCCCGGCAGCGCCACGCCCACTGCCCGTTATCAGAAATCCCCGGTGACACCGACCGCGGCGTTGATCTACAAGCCCGCCGCGCCGATCACCCTCTACGCGAGCTATGTGCAGTCGCTGGAGCAAGGCGGCAGCGCGCCGCAAAGCGCAGTGAACGCGTATCAGACTTTCGCCCCCACCATCAGCAAGCAGTTCGAGGTGGGCGCAAAAACCGAGTTTGAAACATGGAGCACGAACCTCGCCCTATTCCGTGTCGACCGAGGCCTGCAATACCTGAACTCCAACAACGTGTTCGTGCAGGACGGACAGACGCGTTACCAGGGTATCGACTGGTCCGCGCAAATGTCGCTGTCGCAAAACTGGACCTTGCTCGGTGGCGTGATGTACCTCGACGCCAGCAACGTGCGCGCCGCCGCAGGTGTGGATGGCAAGCGCGCTTATGGCGCGCCGCGCGAACAAGGCAACCTCTACGTCGAATATGCCGTGCCGCAAATCACCGGGCTGGTACTGAATGCCGGCGGCCGCTACGTGGGCAACGAAGCCATCGAGGCGGACAACAGCAACATCATCGGCCCGTATCACA
>Ga0302314_10015725_pt1 | contig 12844 bp, 11 predicted proteins | sample III_Palsa_N2_3_FD_200533 | JGI IMG/M metagenome (GOLD analysis project Ga0302314, IMG submission 200533) | Peat permafrost microbial communities from Stordalen Mire near Abisko, Sweden - III_Palsa_N2_3 | ecosystem: Environmental > Terrestrial > Soil > Palsa > Peat permafrost | place: Sweden...
TTCATATCCGCTGGAGAGCTCCTATGAGATGGAAACCGTCAGGCTATCGGCTTGGTCAAGCGGTTGCGGCGCTGGCGGCCACGATCATGACGCTGGGTGCGGCCGCCGCCGAGCAGGGCGGAGATGTGATCAAGATCGGCGTGGTGAGCCCGCTGAGCGGGGCCAGCTCCCGCTATGGCGCGTACGCCGTGAGGGGCGCCGCGCTCGCCGTCGACGAGATCAATGGTGCCGGCGGCGTACTTGGCAAGAAGCTGGAACTGGTTCAGGGGGACAGCCAGTGCGTGCCAGCCGAAGGGGTGTCCGCGACCCAGCGGATGATACGCTTCGACAACGTGTCGATGATCATCGGCGACGTGTGCAGTTCCGTGACGCTCGCGATGCAGCCGGTCGTGGAGCAGGCCGGCGTGCTGCTGATCAACGCCGCGTCGTCGAATCCGGAAATCACGTACCGGGCTGGCGTCGGCGGTTATAAATGGACGTTCCGCACCTATCCCACAGACGAGGTGCGAGCCTCAGCAGCGTTGCAGTTTGCAGTAGGCAAGGGCTATACGAAGTTCTCCGTATTGTCTGTGGATACCGATTTCGGTCGGGGCGCGATCGACTTCACAAAGAAGTATTTGTCGCGCTACCACGCGCAGATCGTGAGCGAGGACTACTACAAGGAGACGGAAACCGATTTCAGGCCGGTGCTGAGCAAGATCAGGTACGTCGGCGCGCAGGCCATCCTGATGTACGGTCTCGCGGACACCACGCCGATTGTCGCGCGGCAGATGCACGAGATGGGTCTCGGCGGCAAGGTTGAACTGGTCGGAAATGCCGAATTCACGACGCCCAGCACGATCGCAGCGGCGCCTGACGTGCTCAACGGCGCGATCGAGACTGTGGCATGGCTGCCGTCGTGGCCCGATCCCCGCAGCCTCAAGTTTGTCGCCGACTACAGGAATGCCTATAGCGGCGACATGCCAAACGTGCACGCGTACACCCATTGGGAGGCTGTGCACCTGCTCGCCCAGGCGATCAGGAATGCGCGCAGCACGAGAGATAGCGACGTGCGTGCGGCGCTTATCAGGATCAAATACGACAGCGTCATGGGTCCCATCACCTTCGACGATCATCAACAGGCAGTCGTGCCAATCGTGCTGCTCGAAGTGACCGGCGGCAAGGCGGTCAACGAGGGTGTGCTGTCTTCCCGTGTCGACTATTCGGCGCACTGAAACCGCAGTCTGGAGTCTTCGCGAATGGGCTACTTCATTTTGGAACAGATCGTCAACGGAGTCGTAACCGGCTCCGTGTATGCCTTGATTGCCGCGGGCATGACGATGATTTTCGGTGTCCTGCGGGCGATCAATTTCGCTCATGGCGAGTACTACATGCTAGGCACCTTCGCCGCATGGTACGTGGTTTCAAAGCTAGGCATCGACTACGGCGCGTCCATCGTCATCGCGGTTGCGATCAGTGCGTTGATTGCCGCGGTGATCGGGCGACTGGTGATGCAACGCCTCGTCAACGCGCCGTTCCAGTCGGGCGTACTCGCGACGCTCGGCATCTCGCTAATTCTGCAAAACGCAGTGATCCTGGCGTTTGGCGGCGGCTACAAGGTGTTTCCCGGCGGCTGGCTCGATCCGGTGCAGTTCTTCGGCATCGGCATGGCGCAGCAGCGCATCGTGCTGGTCGTGGCGGCGCTGGTGATGTTCGGCGGACTGGAGTGGATGGTGCGCAGCACAACCATGGGCAAGTCGATCCGCGCCGTGTCGCAAAACCCCGAGTGCTGCCAGATCATTGGCATTGACGTTGAAAAGGTCGTACGGCGCACCTTTGTGCTGGGTACCGCGCTTGCCGCGTTCTCCGGCGCGTTGACGGGACCGGTCAACGTCAGTCTGTATGGCGGCATGGGTGAGTCGATTACGTTGAAAACCTTCGCGGTCATCGTGATGGGTGGGATGGGCAATGTGCGCGGCACGCTGTTCGCCGGCTGGATGCTGGGCATCGCCGAGAGTCTGGTGGCCGGATCGATCGGCTTGCAGTACCGCGATAGCGTCGGCTTCATCGCGCTTCTGCTGATGCTGATGTGCCGGCCAAACGGCCTCTTCACTGCCAAGGCGCGCTTCTGATCATGGCCCACCTCACTCACTGGTACGCGTTTCTGCGCGATGCTGAAACCGGATGCCGACGGGCTCCTTCCTACCGACTGGAATACTGATCATGTCTACCACTCTCGATACGCCGGCGCCCGTACCGCGCCATCTGCCCGCTCTGCGCTGGACAGGAGCGCTCGCGGTTGTCGCGGCATTGGGCGTCGCACCCCTCGTACTGGGTGGCTACTACCTGCACGCGCTCATCATTGCGATGATTTTCCTGCTACCGGCGCACGGTCTGAACCTGATCCTTGGCTATACCGGCATGCTGTCGCTGGCACAGGGCGTGTTTTTCGGTATCGGCGCCTACGTGTCCGCACTGCTGTCACTGCACTTCGGCACATCCTTCGCTTTCAACCTGGTGGCGAGCGGCGTGATTGCCGGGGCGATTGCACTGCCACTCGGTATTCCGGCGCTGCGGCTGCGGACCTATTCGTTTGTGATGTGCACGCTTGGCTTTGTCGTCATCGCGCAGACCGTCGCGAAGAACTGGATCAGCATGACACGCGGTGATATGGGGCTAGCCGGTATACCTCAGCCTAAGTTCCAGTTCGGCAGCACCGTGCTCAACATCAACACCATTCCGGCGTACTACTACCTGGCTCCGGTAGTAGCGATCCTCGCAACGCTCGGTTTCTACGCGCTGATCAAGTCTCCGGCTGGGCGTGCCATGGTGGCCATCCGCGACAACGAGGTGCTGGCGGAATCGCTCGGCGTTCCCACCTGGGCCTACAAGCTGGTGGTCTTCATGCTGAGTGCAATGTTCGCCGGCCTGGGGGGAAGCCTGTACGCGCACTACATGACCGTCGTGAGTCCATTGGTCTTCCAGATGTACTACTCGACCACGATCCTCGTCATCGTGCTCGGCGGCGGGGTCGGCCGGGTGCCGGGTGCGGTGATCGGCAGCGTGCTGTTTGTCGCGCTGTCCGAGGCACTACGGATCACGCCGGAGTTGCGCATGATGATCTACGGTTTCGTTTTGTTGCTGCTTGTTTTCAGCGTGCCAAACGGTCTTGCGCCGCTGCTTGACCGCGGCCTCGAACGCCTTGCGCGGATTAGCCCTGTCACGCGTGGAGGACGTACCCATGGTCGCTAATCAGGACGCGATTCTCAGTGTCGAGGGCCTGCGCAAAAGGTATGGCGGCGTCTCCGCCCTGCGCGGGGTCGACTTCAGGATCCGGCGTGGCGAAGTATGCGGCCTGATCGGACCGAACGGCTCCGGCAAGTCGACGCTGTTCGATTGCTGTACAGGGCTGCAACGCAGCGATAGCGGAAAGGTCGTCTTGAACGGCCGCGACATTACAAAGTGGTCGATGAACCGCATCGCGCGGGAAGGGCATCTGGTGCGCAGCTTCCAGAAGACGGTTGTGTTCCACAGCCTGAACTCCGAAGAGAACCTGGTGCTCGCCGGACAGATGTCGAGTTTTCCGGGACTCCTGTCGACCTTCTCGCTCGGACCGGCAGCGGGACGGCGCCTTCGCCGTCTGCGCGAACGGGCTGCCGAATTGATCGAGATATCGGGGTTGCAGCGCGTTGCCCATTTGCCGGCCGGCAACATGTCCGGAGGCCAGCAGAAGCTGTTGCAGTTCGCCTCGATGCTAATGCCGGAGCCGGAACTGATTCTGCTCGACGAGCCGCTTGCCGGCATCAACCCGGTTCTGATCGAAAAGGTGATCGAGAGTATTCGCGAAGCGAACCGCCGTCTAGGTGTGACCTTCGTCGTGATTGAACACAACACTGACGTGCTGATGGAATTGTCGCATCGGGTGATCGTATTGCACCAGGGCGCCAAGCTTGCCGAAGGCGATCCGCAATCGATCGTGAGCGATCCGCAGGTTATTGAAGCCTATCTGGGAGTGTGACGGCAATGATGCTCGAAATTGATGGTCTGCGCGCAGGCTATGGCCACCTGGAGATCCTGCAAGGGGTCGACCTGCGCATCAGGCATGGTGAATTCGTCACGTTGCTCGGGCCGAACGGCGCCGGCAAGTCGACCTTGCTGAAGACCCTGTTCGGGATGACGACGCACAAGGGAGGTTCGATCCGCTGGAAGGGCGAGGATCTTGCCGGCAAGCGTCCGCGCGCGTTTCTGTCGCATGGGATCGCCTACGTTCCGCAGGGCCGTTGCAACTTTCCTCTGATGACGGTCGAGGAGAACCTTGAGATGGCCGCGTGCACCGTGCGCGACGCTGAGACACGCGCCGAACGCGAATATGTTTATGAGCTGTTCCCCGTACTGCGCGAGCGTCGCGATGAGTATGCCGGCAATCTGTCCGGCGGCGAACAGCAACTCCTCGAGATGGCCATGGCCGTGCTGCGCAGGCCGCAGATCCTGCTGGTCGACGAACCGTCGGTTGGACTGTCGCCACAGGCTGTTGCGCTGGTGTTCAACGAACTCAAGCGTTTGCACCAAGGAGGCCGAACCATCCTGCTGGTCGAGCAGAACACGCGCAAGGCGATGGAAACCGCGGAACGTGCCGTCGTGCTGCGTCTGGGCAAGGTGATCTGGGACAGCCCGGTCGGCGAACTGAGTCATGCGCAGCTCGGCGAGCTGTTCATGACCGGACACGGACATGCCGTTGCCGCTGCGGTATCCACGCCGCCGGGCGGCTCGTTGCTGAACGGCAAGCCGACGCTTTAACGCCGCAATCAACCGATATTTTTGCAGTGAAGGCCCGTCAGGGCAACACGATAGAGGGAAAAAGGAATGAAGCTCGCATTTGATACTGGAGGTACGTTCACCGACTTCGCGATGGCCGACGAGGACGGAACGATCTTGCTGCACAAAGTCCTGAGCACACCGGACGATCCGGCGCGTGCGGTACTGCAGGGCATCGATGAGCTGCTGGCACGCGCGCGTGCCGGCAACGGCAATACGGGTGCGCCGCAGATTCTCGGTGCGACGACGGTGGTGACCAACGCGGTGCTGGAACGGCGCGGTGTCGAAACCGCCTTCATCACGACCGACGGCTTCCAGGACATGCTGCGGATTCGTACCGAGGGCCGCTATGACCTTTACGACCTGAATATCCAGTATCCGGAGCCACTCGTCCCGCGCGACCTGTGTTTCGGTGCAGACGAGCGGGTGACCGCGGACGGGGTGATCATCCAGTCACTCGACGAGGACAAGGTGCGCGAGATTGCCGAACGTCTGCGTGAAGCCGGGATCCGCTCGGTCGCCGTGTGCCTGCTGCATGCCTATAAGTATCCGCAGCACGAGCAGCGTATCGGCGAACTGTTCGCTAGCGTTGCCGGCGACATTTCCGTGTCGCTGTCGTCGTCGGTCTGTCCGGAGGTGCGCGAGTTCGACCGCGCCTCGACCACGGTGGCTAATGCTTATACGCAGCCGCTGATGGTGCGCCACGTCGATCATCTCGAACGGGAGCTCTCCAAACGCGGCATCAAGAGCCAGTTGCTGTGGATGACCTCGAGCGGCGGCGTGGTGCCGAGCTCGACCGCAGCGCGGGTGCCGGTGCGGCTGATCGAATCGGGTCCCGCGGCAGGCGCCGTAGCGGCGGCCGATTATGCGCGTACGGCCGGCGAGCACAGCGTGCTGTCGTTCGACATGGGCGGCACGACCGCCAAGCTGTGTCTGATTCCAAACGGCCAGCCGATGATCGCCAACGAGCTCGAAGTGGCACGCTACGAGCGCTTCCGCAAAGGCAGCGGCTTCCCGCTGAAGATCCAGTCGATCCACATGATCGAAATCGGTGCGGGTGGCGGCAGTATCGCCTCGCGCAGTCCGCTCGGTCTGCTCGCTGTGGGGCCGCGCAGCGCCGGGGCCGCACCTGGACCGGCATGCTACGGCCGAGGCGGCACGGAGCCGACGGTCACGGACGCCGACTTGCTGCTCGGCTATGTCGACGAGCGCTCGTTCCTTGGCGGAGACTTTGCCCTCGACCGTCCTGCTGCAAAGGCGGCCATGGCGCGCCTCGCCGATCACCTGGAGATCACCGCCGATCGTTGTGCATGGGGCATCCACGATATGGTCAACGAGAGCATGAGCAAAGCGGCGGCCATGCAGGCGACGGAAAGCGGCGTCGATCCGCGCTCGCTGCCGCTGATCGCTTTCGGTGGTGCAGGGCCGGTGCATGCATACGGCGTTGCCCGCAAGCTCGGCATCCGCAAGGTGATTTGCCCGCTCGGTGCCGGCGTGACTTCGGCGATCGGATTGCTGGGCGCACCGGTGGCTTCCGACCTGTCGGTGAGCCGTCCGCTCGCGCTGGCGGCGTGGAATCCTGCCGCGATCCACGGCGTGCTCGATCCGCTCGTCGCCCAGGGCCGCGAGGTCGTGTCGGCAAGCGGTGTGCGAGAGGAGAACATTACCGCAACTTTTACCGTGGACATGCGTCACGTCGGCCAGGGCCATGAAATCTCGGTCGCACTGCCCGAACAGGATCTGGCTTCGGGAGGTTTCGTCGAGGAACTGCTTGCGCGCTTCTACACCGCTTACGAGTCGCTGTACGGGCGCACGGTGTCGGGCTCCGAGGTGGAGGTCATTACCTGGCGCGTGCGTGTGAGCGGACCCCGCAGTCACGTGACGACGGGCAAGATCGGCGGCGAGCGTGGTGCAACGAAAGAGCCGCTCAAGGGTAGCCGGCCAGTCTATTTCGACGAACTGGGCCAATACGTCGACACCCGCGTGTACGACCACTACGCGCTGACCCCGGACATGCAGATCCAGGGGCCGGCCATCATCGAGCAGCGTGAATCGACCGTGGTTGTTGGCCCGAGCGCCACGGCGTCGGTCGATGCGCAGCAAAATCTGATCATGCTTCTCGCTTGAGGAAGGAAACCGTCATGACTATCCGCAATCCCGATTTCAACGATCCGATCACCTTGCAGGTCATGTGGGATCGTCTCGTCTTCATCGCCGACCAGGCCGACAGCGCGCTGGGCCGCACCGCCTTCTCGCCGATCGTGCGCGAGAACCACGACTACGTCACCGTGCTGCTCGACGCAAAAGGGCGTGCGCTTTCGCAATGCACCTGGTCGATCCCGGTGTTCATCACCTCGCTGCCGATGGCCGCGCAGAACTACTTCCTCAAGGCCTTCCCGCCGGAAACGCTGGAGCCGGGCGACGTGCTTGCGACCAACGATCCGATGATAGGCACCGGCCACCTGCCGGACCTGGTGATGCTGACGCCGATCTTCCGCAACGGCCAGATCGTGGCGTACGCGGGTAGCATTGCGCACTTGCCGGATATCGGCGGGCGGCCGCAGTCGCCCGATTCAACCGACATGTTCGAAGAAGGCATTCGTCTGCCGATCCTGAAGCTGTTCAAGGCGGGCAAGCCGAACGAGGACGTGTTCTCGGTGCTCGAGGCAAGCGTGCGTCTGCCGCATGAAGTGCGTGGCGATATTCAAAGCATGGTGGCGGCAAACGAGGTGATCAATCGCGAGCTGACGCGCTTTATGGACGAATATGGTCTGGACGACCTCGAAGGCCTCGGCGAAGCGATCCACGGCCGCTCGGAGCGCTTCATGCGCCGTGCGATTGCCGCGTTGCCGAACGGCAAGTATGGCGCCGAGGTCACACTCGACGGCTTCGAGACGGACGTATATTTACGCGTGAGCGTCGAGGTGCGCGACGATTCGATTCACGTCGACTATGCGGGCACGTCGCCCGAAGTGGCGCGCGGCATCAACGTGATGCCCCACTACCGCGTTGCCCACAGTGTCTATGCGTTGAAGTGTCTGCTTGATCCCGAGACGCCGAACAACGAAGGCTGCATGATTCCGATCACCGACGAGGCGCCCGCTGGCTCGATTCTCAACCCGGGCCGCACGGCGGCCGGCAGTGCACGCAACCTGATCGGTCACGTGATTCCGAGCCTGATTTTCCGCGCCTTGCAGGACGTCCTGCCGGAGCGCATCCAGGCCGACAGCGGCGGCGCGCCGATCTGGGGTGTCAACTGCCAGGGGCAGCGCGAGGACGGCAGCGCCTACGGCAGCATCCAGAATTTCCACGGCGGGCAGGGCGGTCGTGCGACTTTGGATGGCAACGACACTCTCAGCTTTCCTTCGAACTGCAAGGTTACGCCGATCGAAATGTACGAGATCGCGGTGCCGATTCTCACCGAGCGGAAGGAGCTGATCGCCGATTCGGGCGGCGCCGGCAAGCACCGCGGTGGCCTTGGTCAGCGCGGCGTACTGCGCAACCTGTCGTCGCGGCCGATGAACATCTATCTGAGCACCGAGCGCGTCAAACACCCGTGTTTCGGTGTGCTTGGCGGTCAGTCGGGACGCGCGGGCGCGGTGCTGCGCGACGGTGAGGCGGTGTTCGCGAAGGGCAAGCTGGTGCTCGAACCGGGCCAGCAACTGGTGCTTGAACTGCCGGGCGGCGGCGGGTGGGGTAAAGCGAGTGAGCGGCCGCGCGAGCTGATCGAGCGCGACTTGCGTGAAGGCCTGGTGAGCGCAGCGCGGGCTAAGGCCGACTACGGGTATAGCGGCCCGGCCGTGGACGGGGCAGCCGCCGGCAATGGAGGGCAATGATCATGGGTGCGCTTGATGGACAGATCGCCATTGTCACCGGCGGCGGCACGGGTATCGGCCGTTCGACGGCGCTGCAACTTGCGGCGGAAGGCGCCAAAGTCGTGGTCGTCGGCCGCCGACAGGCTCCGCTCGCAGAGGTCGTGAGCGAGATCAAGGCCGCGGGTCACGAAGCGTGGGCTCGCCCGGTGGACCTTGAGCAGCGCGAAGAGATGGTCGATCTGGTGCGTTGGATTGAGGCTGAAATTGGCACGGTCGGCATTCTCGTCAACAATGCTGGCGCGTCGAGCCGGGTGCGCAATATCCGCTGGATTGACGAGGACGACTGGAACTCAACCATCTCGGTAAACCTGAACGCCGTCTATGTGCTGATCCAGGCAGTATTGCCTGGCATGCTCGCGGCCGGTGGCGGCACGGTCGTGACTGTGTCGTCGCTGGCCGCCGTGCGCCCTGGCCTGCTGGGCGGCGCCCCGTACGGCGCTGCGAAAGCCGGCGTGCGCAATCTGATGACCTATCTGCACGCCACGTTTCGCAACAACAAAATCCGCGCGACGACGATCCTCCCCGGTGAAGTTAACACGCCAATCATGGACACGCGTGTTCGTCCGCCGAGTCTCGAGGAGCGTGAAGCGATGGTGAGCCCCGAGGACGTGGCGCGAGCGGTCCTGCTGTGCTGCACCTTGCCGGCGCGCACCACCATTGAGGAACTGGTCATCAGCCCGACGTTGCAACGCGACCAGGGGCCGGACACCGAAATCAGCCGCTGGCTCGGCGCCCCTGATGGCGTCGGCCGAGCAACAACCGCAGGAAGTAAATCATGAGCGCAACGCTTAAACAACGGCTTGCGAACGGCCAGTCCGTTCTGATGGTCAATCCGAATCACGTGTCGTCCAGTCTGGCCGAGAAGCTCACGCGCGCAGGCGCCGATTCGATTTTCGTCGACTGTGAACACGGTGCGGCGGGCTTCGAACAGCTACAGCAGATGGCAAAGGCTGCCCGCTTTGGTGGCGGCTGTACGATCGTGCGGCCGCAAAGCCAGGACCGTTCGACTATCACGCGATGCCTGAACTGTGGTGCCGACGGTGTGATGGTGCCGCTCGTGCACACCGCGGAAAACGCCCGCGAGGTCGTCAGGACGATACGTTATGCGTGCCCGGACGACTACGACGAGAAGCTTGTCATCGTGATGATCGAATCCACGCAGGCCGTGGAGAATCTCGACGAGATCCTTGCGGTCGAGGGTATCGATGTGTTTTTTGTCGGCCCTGGCGACCTGTCGCAGTCCATGGGATATTCGCCGCGAGTGGCGCCCGCGGCGCGTCGTCCGCAGCCGGTTATCGATCTTGTAGATCAAACGCTTGGGCGCATCCGCCGTGCCGGCAAATTTGCCGGCACGCTAGTCGTCAAGGAAGATATCGCGCATCTGGTGGAAGCCGGCGCGCAACTTTTGTATTACCACGCGGACCCGTTCGTCAACGACGGTGTGAATGCGATGCGCGGATTGTCGGCGCCGCCGGTGACGCGTGAAAGCAGTGTAGCTGTCTAGGCATCTGGGAGAAGGGGCTCAGGCGTTTGCGCGCCCAACGTTTTGGGTGCGCTGACGCCGACAAAGCGCTGCGACGCCACCAGTTCGCTCACCAGATAGCTTAGCGTGTCGCGTACCGCCTGTGCTTCGTCAGACATGGGCTGATGGTCCGAGACGCAGAGCGACACCGTTGCGCGAATGGTCGGGTCGATCAGCCGGCGCGTCAACGGACGTTCGGCGCCGGTGAACGTGCTGGTCAGCGCCCACGGCAGAATCGTGGCGCCGAGGCCGGCTTCGATCGCGTCGTGCAGTGTCGCCGCGGACTCGATTTCAGCCGCAACACGCGGCTTGATGCCAGCGTCGGCAAAGGCGGCCTCGATCAGATTGCGCAGGAAATGCGTGCGGCCGGGCAACAGCAATTCGACGCCGTCTAACGCCGCCAATGGTATGGCGCCGTCGACGTCCGGAGGCAATTCGGCATGAGGCGGTGCGATCAGGAACAGCTCTTCTACGAGGAGTGGCTGTAGCGTGACACCTTTGATCGGTCCGGATGCATAGATGATCGCCAGATCCATGCGCCCGGTCATGACCATCTCGCTCAATACCAGTCCGAAATTGTCGTTGAGGAACAGATTGACGTCGGGATAGTTGCGTCTTATGGTTTTCAGCAGCGGTGTCGACAGGATCGAAGTGGTGCTGTAGGTCGCGAGGCCGACGCTCACGTTGCCCGAAATCACATTCGCCGAGCGGGCCACGTCGAGTTCGGCCTTGTCGAGTTGATCAAGAATCAGGAGTGCATGCCGGTACAACTCGCGGCCGGCGTCAGTCGGGCTGACCCCGACATTGGTGCGGATCAGCAGTCTTTGACCAAAGTGCCGCTCAAGCAGGTTGACGTGCTGGCTTAACGCAGGTTGTGCGATGTGCAGATGACTCGCCGCGCTCGAAAGGCTTTCCAGCTCGACGGCTTTGACGAAGCTCTTGAGCAGCTTGAAATTGATGGTCATTTAAACGGCTCCGTACAGCTACGGCTGCGTGCCTGAAGTGCAGGCGATTTCTTGCAGATGTGAGCCGGGCGCCAGGTCCGCGACCAGTTCGAGCAGGATCTGATACACCGCGACCGCTGGCTCGGACAGCGGCAAGTGGTCCGACACGCAAAGGGATAACGGTGCTTCGATCCTGGGCGCCACGATGCGCCGCTGCACGCCGTCGCCGGAAGCTGCGATGATGCGGGCCGCAGAGTCAGGCAGGATGGTGGCGCCAATGCCTTCGCGAATGGCGGCCGCGAGCGTTGCGGCCGATTCTATTTCGGCTACCACGCGCGGCTGCACCCGCGCGATCGACAGCGCGTCGTCAATATATTTGCGCAGGTAGTTGTAGGGACGCGGCAGCATCAGATCGACGTTTTGCAATGCTGCGAGCGCAATTGACCCGTCCGGCATTGGCATGCCGCGCGGTGTGACGAGAAACAAGTCCTCTTTTAGCAGCAACTGGAATGACAAACCGTGCGATGCGTGATCGCCGTAGAGAACAGCCATGTCCATGCGGCCGTTTATGATCAGCTCGCTCAGCGTGGTGCCGAAACTTTCGTTGATATAGAGGAGGATGCCAGGGTGGCGGCCACGCACGGTTTTCAGCAATGGCAGGGACAGCGCCGATGCCGCTGTACCCGGTGCAAGACCTACCGATACTTTGCCGGCCAGCGTGTCGCCGCTCTTGTCCATGTCACTTCGTGCCTGCTCGAGTTGCCGCAGGATGATCTGCGCGTGACGGTACAGCGTATTGCCGGCTTCGGTGGGGGTGACGCCACGTTTGGTGCGGACCAGCAACTGATGTCGGAACTCGCTCTCGAGGATCATCAATTGCTGGCTTAAGGCTGGTTGCGCGATGTGAAGAATCTCGGAAGCCTGCGTGAGGCTGCCTAGATCGACGATTTTCACAAAGTACTTCAGGCGCCTCAGGTTCACAGCCTCTTACCCTACAAAAGTCTTATGGTCCGGTCGCAAATGGAAATCGAATCGTAAAGCATACGGCGTGATCGCGACATCGGAAAAAAATAATGTAAAACCCTTGGCCAGCTGGCTCTGGCAGGCGGCGTCACCAACCCATGTGGAAACGAGACGAGGTCGGACACGCGAGCGTCGATGCACTTGCGGTGTGGGTATAAGCGATTGCGATTCCGCTAGAACGAATCCATCTTTGCGCGAACATTTTCGCCCAATTACCTTGCCCTCATGCCCGTATTGACAAGGAGTGCGCAGTGAGTTTGTCTCGAATCGCGTCGCGTGTGCAGCGCATCAAAACCTCTCCGAGCAGTGCGGCAGCGGATCGCGCCGCCGAACTGCGGCGGCAGGGGCGCCCGATTATCAACCTCGCCATCGGCGAGCCGGATTTTCCAACGCCAGTGCACATAAGACGCGCCGCCGCCGAAGCGATGGAGCGCGGCGAAACGCGTTACACCCAGACAGCGGGCACGCTGGCGCTGCGTACGGCGATCGCTGCCAAGCTGCGCGAAGAGAACGGCCTTGCCTACGACCCGAAGCACATCATCGTCACTTGCGGCGCGAAGCATGCAATTTTCAACGCGCTTGCCGTCACCGTCGAGCCCGGCGATGAGGTCCTGATCCCGGCGCCTTATTGGGTCTCGTATCCGGACATGGTGCTGGCATGCGAAGGTACGCCTGTCGTGCTGCCC
>Ga0302314_10015726_pt1 | contig 12843 bp, 9 predicted proteins | sample III_Palsa_N2_3_FD_200533 | JGI IMG/M metagenome (GOLD analysis project Ga0302314, IMG submission 200533) | Peat permafrost microbial communities from Stordalen Mire near Abisko, Sweden - III_Palsa_N2_3 | ecosystem: Environmental > Terrestrial > Soil > Palsa > Peat permafrost | place: Sweden...
GTGTGGGTGCGCAGCAGCAGCCGGGAGACGGCGACCAGCGGCGGCGGGGTGTTGAGCTCGCCGACCAGCAGCGGCGGCCGGGCCAGCGTCGGGGTGAGCAGCAGGTCGTGCTCGGCATGAAAGTCAGCCAGCGCGCGAATGTACAGATGGCGGCGATCAATGGCGTCGGACAGCTCGACCCCGCTGGTCGTACGGCCCAGGGCGGCGAGCACCAGGGTGTCGTCCTCAAAGCCCGAGTCCCCGACGCCGAACACCCGCTGGGCCGCGGCCACCGCCGCCGCCACGTAGACAAACCACGAGGTGACAAAGTCCCGGGCCAGCGCCTCGTCGTCACAAGGCGGCTCCACCGCCACCACCTCATGCCCCAGCTCCGTGAGCAGCGAGACCGCCTCGTCCACCGCCGCCACCGCGCTGGGGTGCGGGGACGGGTTGATGGCCGACGCGGTGTGAAAGCCGATGCGCAGGCGCCCGGGATCGCGACCCACCTCGGCGGCGAACGGGCCATCGGGTACCGCCGGCGCGAACGGCGAGGTGGCGCTCGGGCCGGCGATCACGTCGAGCAGGCCCGCGGTGTCGCGCACCGTGCGCGAGATGACGCCGTTGGACGAGGTGCCCTGCAGTCGCTCGCCCGAGGTGGGACCGAAGGGGACCAGGCCGCGACCGGGCTTGAGTCCGAACAACCCGCAGCACGCCGCCGGAATGCGGATCGAGCCGCCCCCGTCACTCGCGCCGGCCACCGGCACGATCCCCGCCGCCACCGCCGCCGCCGCGCCGCCCGAGGATCCGCCGGGCGTGTGATCCAGCCCGAACGGGTTCCGCGCTGCCCCGAACAGCTCCGGTTCGGTTACGGCCTTGGCTCCGAACTCGGGCGTGTTTGTCTTTCCAAAAATGACCAACCCAGCGTCCAGCCACCGCTGCGCGATAGTTGAGTGCTCAGGGGCGATTGCCGTGGTCAGGGCCCGGCTGCCCGCGGTGGAGGGGAGGCCTGCGTATTCCTGGCCGAGGTCCTTAATGAGAAAGGGGACCCCCGCAAACGGCCCCTGCAGGGGAGCGTCCAGTCAGGGCGCCGGGACGGTCTTGATGATGGCGCCGTCGGCTGCACGCCAGACGGTCTTTGGCAGGGTGGTCGGCGCTTCGGTGGTGCTGATCACCGCCAGGTTGTTGACGGCAGGCGCGGTGATCGCCGTGGCCCGCGCCGCTGGTGTGGCTGCGTAGTCGAACGTGACGCTCGCCACCCCGTTGGGCACCAGGATCGCCACTACCGTCTGCGGCGTCCACGTCCCTTCGCTGAAGAGCGACCCGGCCCGCTCGATCTGCGCCACGCCAACGGTGCCGCCGACACCGCCCGTGCCGACACCGCCCGTGTTGGTGGTCAAGTTGCTCGCGATCAAACCCACGCCGGGGAGCCCGGCCTGGGCGTAGGCGCGCCGTTCCCGGCTCAGCTGCGACTTGAGCATCCGCAGCGTTGGGGCCCGCAGGGCTTTCTGTATCCCGCGGAGCGCGCGGACCACCGCTGCGTTCTGGGCGGCCAGGCAGCGGTTGACGCTGGCCGGCGGCAGACCGTAGGCCGGCCCGTCCGACACGAAGACATAGAAGGCAACGCCGAAAGCCGACTGGGCCAGGCGCACCGAATTCGTGTACAAGCCGGCTTGAAGCTGCAACAAGGGATTCAGGAACGCCACCGGTGAGGTGGTTGTGGGCGGCGGGGTGCCGAGCACGCCAACAACCGAGGTGAGCGACGCGGGGGCGGGGCCTGGATTGGGCGGGGGGGCTGGCACGCGTGTGCAGGCGGGCGAGGCGGCGATGACCGGCCCCGTGGCGTTGGCGATGTAGAGCTGCTCCGCCTGCTGCTGCTCCTGCTTCAGGAGAGCGGATGGGCTGTTGGCCAGGGCTCGGCCTGGTCCTCCGAAGGCTGCCAGGATCGCGGCCAGTGCGACGAGGCGGCGCGCCGGGGTGAGAAGCGAGTAGGTCACGGCATCTCCTGGTCCATTTTCGCCGGAACAGGCTAAATCACTCGGGGGATGTCGCGCAACCGGTGGACCCCGTCTACCGCATCGTCCCAGCCTGCCATTGGAGCGCAAGAGTGCTTGATCGAACATGCGGTCCTTAGTCGCCGGCCGTATGATCTATTGGGATCGATATGGCAACAGTGGACCGCCACGAGGCGAGGCCATTGGACGTGCCGACGGTCGGCTCGTTGCGTCGGGACCGTCACTTCGACGAGGCATTTGCGCGTCTCAATGGCGCATGGCGTTCTGGGCCGCCGCTCGAGCCGGTGGTTGAGCGGGCGGTCGCAGAACTGATGAGTGAGTGCGGCCGCGACGAAGCCGCATCCACGATCTGCGACACGCTCGCGAAGGAAGGTGACGTGTGGGGTCAGGCTCGGTTTCACGAGCTCCGAGTGATCCTCGGGCGCGGGGACTGCGCAGCGGCGCTTCATGACCTCGGGCAGATGACTTCGAACGCGAGCCTGCCCGACCGCGAGCGGGCCATAGTCAACCTGGTGCAGGCGAGGATCCTGCGTCGCGCCTTCGACTCCACTGGCGAACCGGCGCTGCTGGACCAAGCCAGTGAGCAGCTCGAGTCCGCTCGCGGCTGTGCCCCAAAGGCAGCATGGGTATTGCCGGAGTGCGCGACCCTGGCGAGAATCAAGGTGGGACTGGCGTCGGACTACGCCGAGGCGGTAGATCAAGCGCTCGTCGACGTGGCCGCGCTCCAGTCCGACTGCCACAAGATGCCAGTCGAGGACTACCAGGAAGTCGATCCGCTTCATGATCCAAGCCGCGAGCTCCTGTTCGAGATCGGCCGGCTGTTCTTGCTGGCTCGCAAGCTCGACGTAGCGACGGAAGCGTTCGACGCTGTCCTCACCGGCGACGATCGTCACCAGCGCGCCTACGTCTGGCGTATCTACGCGAGGCGTCTAGCCGCGACTTCGATCGCAGATCTCGCCGCGCAACACAAGGACATCGATGACCTGCTGGATCACTCGCTATCCAGGGAGATGGTGCAACAGGATCACCACACCGGGACCCCTGACCAGGCTGATCCCTATTCGACGGTCTGCCACCCGAAGCTTGCGGCCCGGCTCCTGGCCGAGCGCGGGGGGATCCTGGAAGCCAGCGACCCGTCGGAGGCGTTGCGCAACTACGACATGGCCTTGCGGCTTCACGGGAACATGGCTTTTGCCCAGCGCGGCAGGCTGCGCTGTCTCATGGCGTCCGACCAGTCGCCGAACCGCGCCGCCGAACTGGCTGGCGAGTTGCTCCAGTTAGCGGAGGACTCCAAGAACCAGACGACCAAAGCCGAGCTGTTCGTCGAGGTGGGTCGGTTTGACCTGGCCCAACGCAGGTTTCGGCGCGCGTGGACGTGCTTTGAGCGCGCGATCGAGCAGCTCCCTGGTTACGGATACGCGCACGAACGCAAACTGGTGGCGCTTCGCCTGGAGGGGAGGCATAAGGCGGCCAGGCGGGAAGCCGAGCGGCTGCTGGCAACCAAGGAAGCGCTGCGTGACGACCGGGGTGTTCGCATCGAATTGGGGATTGTCATGCTGGAGCTCGGCGATACCGACAAGGCGATCGAGCTGTTTGGGGACTGCAAGGACAGTCAGGTGGGGGCGATCCGTGACCGCGCTCGGGCCGGCCTGATCCACGCGCATCGCTTCGCACGCAATTACCAGGCGGCCGAGGACGTCCTCGCCGAGGCGCAAAGCGAGCCGGAGGGCAGCACACCGGGGTTCCGCGTGTGGGAGGCGGCAGGTTGGCTGGCCGGGGACCTCGGCGATTTTTCCGGCGCGCTCAGCCGCTTCGAGCTGGGCCTCGAGCAGCGGCCGCATGAGGAGGCGCTGGTCGCCGACCGGGCGATGGCGCTTCGACGGCTAGGACGTACAAGTGAAGCTGCCTCCATGCTCCGTCGCAAGCAAGCGGTGATGGGCATGCACGGGGCGGGTCTGGATACAGCGATTGGCTGGGCGGAGCTCGACTGCGAGCACCCAGACGAGGCACTCGTCTACTTCAAGCGGGCGTGCAAGCGCAACCGCCGCGAGGACGCCGCGCTGCGCGGCTATGTCGCGGCGTCCGCCCGCATGTGGTCCTTCGCCGAGTCACATCGACAGCAAGCTCGGGAGCTGCGCACCCAGCTCGAACCCGCCGAAGTGGCCCGGGGTGCCTTCTTGACCGAGCTCGGGCGCTGGTGCGCCCTCCACGGAGCGTTAGGCGACGCGGCCGACCTGTTCCGCGAGGCGAACGAGACGCCAACGTCGAAGAGCGGTGCCACGAGGGTGAACCAGCTTCTCGTCCAAGGCGACTCCTACCTGGTCGCCTCGGACTTCGCTTCCGCTGAGACGGCGATCAGGCAGTTGGAGTCGCTGGAGGAAGGTCGCTATGCGATGGACCCCAACGTCAGGCTGCTGCGCGCGAGTTGGCATCTGGCGCGGTCCCAAACCGCCGAGGCTCAGACGATCTTCGCTGAGGTGCGCGGCGCTTACCGTCGCTCGCACGCAGCGCGGGTGGGTTGCGCTGCGGTCGCATCGCATCGGGCTGACTTGGCTGGTGTGATTCGGGAGCTGGAAGACCTTGTGGAAATCCATCCGACAAGTGCGGTCGCGCAGGAGTTGCTCCTCCGCGCCCAGATCGACGCGGCGCCGCGTCCGACTAAAGATGAAGGCGACGCTGAAGGCGACAGACTTGCGTCCGAATGCGTCACGTTGCTCGACGCCGAGCCATGTCGCCCGCAGGCATCGATTGCGCTGGCCGTTCTCGGGGTAACGCGCGGAGATCTGGCGCAGGCGCAGTTGCACATGCGGCGAGCCGCGACGATCGCGCCGGGGCAGCTGGAGCCGGTGCGGGAGGTTGCGTGGGTCGCGCTGCTCACGAGCGATTGGAAGACGGCGTCTGCAGCCTTGAAAGCTGCCGAGAACATCGATCCGCACGACAGACGTCTGCAGCTGCTGCGTGGCGTGTATCACCTTGAGCTCAACGAGTCGACCAACGCGGTACACGCCCTCCGGCGCGCCTGCGCACTTGACCCCGGGTCGCCGCAGGCTCACAGCGCGCTGGCCTCTGCACTGCACGACGCCGGCGAGTCGTCACAAGCGATGCTGGCGCTGGCCGACGCACTGGTGAAAGTGCCCGACCCCCAGCAGGGGTCGGTGTACCTCTGCCGTGCACGAATCAGATATGAGTGGGCGGCGGGCGAGACGCGGCAAACCAAACGGGACCTTCTCGCCGGCGCCGTGGAGGACGCGAACGGCGCTCTGGCGCGGATGGGTCGTCCAGGCGCACGTTCGCCTGGCGAGGAGGCCGATGCTCACTACTACCTCGGGATGATTCGCCACGCGCAAGGCGCTCACCGGCAGTCCAAGAAGCACGTCGACGACTGTCTGAAGATCAGTCCCGATCACGCTCGGGCGCTTAGCGCGAAGGCGACGATGGACTTGACGGCTGACACCGAACCAGACGAACGACACACGCGGCGGTGGGCGAACGTGCTCGGCGTCGCGGCGCTGATCTTGCTCGCCGCGGTGCTCGTCGGGGCCATCGCCCGCGACGCCGGTCCTACCACCTATGTCACCGCCGGGGGCATCCTCCTGCTCGCTCTGGCGGCTACGGCACAGATGCCGCGCCTCACCGGCTTCAAGCTCGGCGGAATCGGATCAATCAGCGTCGTCCCCATCGAGGCACACGAGCTATCGCCGCCGGAACCATCCTTTCGTCGCCTGCCGCGCGAGATGCTCTCCGGCCCGGGAGCCAGCCTGCCATCTCAGCTCACGCCGGATATGGCGGGACCGTCGCTGTAGCCAGCACGATCGCTCGATTCGCGCCAAGCCGACCAGACGCGTGCTCGCCGACGCGCGTTCGTCGAGCGCATTCTCGGTGGGATCCAGGCCGTCCCGATCAGCGTGTCGGTCGCCCGAGTCCACGCCGAGGTCTGGTCGCAAGCAACTCGCTGAGCGCGGCGAGACCATCGGGGCACACGATCTCTGGATCGCCGCCGCTGCCGTCGCTCACGGGCTCGGCGTGGCCACGCGCAACGGCTCGCACTTCGAGCGCGTGCCGGGGCTGCGAGTTCTCGCTCCTGGCGACTGAACCCGCGGGGTAGGAGCGGGCTTCGTGGGCTTCGTGGGCGCGAACCGCGCACGGCGCCGGGGGTTGTCGCGCTCCACAGGGTGCGGGGGTGTGGCGAGGAATCCTCCGTGGTGATCAGTTTCTCGCCACACCCTTGCGTCGGCCGGTCCGGCGGCGGACCGTGTGGCGAGTAATCGTTCGTGGTGACCAGTTTCTCGCCAAGCCCCCCGCCGGACCCGGGGGAATGTGGCAGCCGTGTGTCGGTGAGCCGCGAGACGGCACCGGAATGTCACGAGCGAATCACAGAACGGGCCACCAGAGCCGCAGGCCGCTCCGAGAGCCGCGGCCCGAACCGCCCGAGGCGTGCCGACCGGCGGGTTCACTCGAGCCGCGCGGGGCCGGGCCGGTCTACGGCCCGGTCCTGGCGGCGTGACCCGACAGCGCGGGCGGGTCCGCGGTTCGCGGATACGAGGCTGCCCGCAGCGGAGGGCGGGGCGGCTTGGCGGCCAGGGCGGAATGGGATGTGGTCAGCCAGAGCGTCATGGCCGCCGGTGGCAGGGGGCGGGCGATCAGGTAACCCTGGGCGAGGTCGCAGCCCAGGGTGGCGAGCAGGTCGAGCGTATCGACGTCTTCGACCCCTTCGGCGACGATGCGCAGGCCGACGGTGGCGATGAAGCCGATCATCGCGCGTAGGTAGGCACGCGAGCGCGGCTCGGTGTTCGAGACGAACGATCGGTCGATCTTCACCTCGGAGAACACGGGCAGTTCGTGTAACCGCGAGGTCGAAGCGTGACCGGTACCGAAGTCATCCAGGGCGATGGCGATGTCCTGCGCCGTGATCGCCCTGAGCACGAGCTCGGCCCGCTCGGGATCCTCCAGGATCGCCGTCTCGGTTACCTCGAGCACGAGATCCTGGCCGGCGACGCCGTGCAGGTCGAGCTTGGCGGCGATGCGCTCGGGCAGGGCCTTGTCGGCCAGGTCGGTGGCGGAGAGATTGACCGACACGCGGACGAGGATGTCCGCGCCGCGCCACTCGGCCAGCTGGGCCAGGGCCAGATCGAGAACCCGGTCGGTCAGGCGAGGCATCAGCGCGCTCGACTCGACCGCGGGCAGGAACCGATCGGGGCCGATCAGCTCGCCGTCACGCCGGCAGCGCACGAGCGCCTCGACGCCGTCCACGCGTCCACTGCCGGGCTCGATCTGAGGTTGGTAGACCAGCACGATGTCGTCGTCGTCGAGCGCCGACCGGACGAGGCGAAGGACCCGGCGACGTCCGGGGATCCAGTCGTTGGCCAGCGAACCGGCAAGCCGGATCTCCAACGGCAGCAACAGGACCGCAAGCAGGACACCGCCGCCGATGACCACGAGCATGCTGCGGTCCCGCGACTGTCCAGCCGCCGCGCCGATCGGTTTGAGCGACAGGCTGGCCTCGACGGCACCGTAGACGCGGCCGTGCGCATCGACCAGCGGCTGCAGAGCATCCAACAGGCCCGTGCGCCGGCCGGTAGACGGGTCGGGCTCGTTGGGATCGGCCTGGGTGAGTGAGCGGCCGGACAGCACCGTCGCCAGCTCGCGCGTCATCGGTGGCCGGGTGCCTTCGGTGCTCGCCACGCCGCTGTAGACGATCAGCCCGGTGCGGTCCCAAACCACGAAGTTGGCCAGCAGGCCTGCGTGTTGCGCGCGCGCGAGAGCGTGGTCGAGCTGCGTCGCACCCGCCGATGGCAGGCCATGGGTGATCGCGGCCTGGGTGAGGTCCGGGATATAGGGTCCGACCATCACCAGCAGGCCCAACCCGCGGGCGGCCCGCACGTCGGAATCGGTCCGAGTGACGTTGGCGGTGCTCCAGCCGACGAGGAGCGCCGCCCCCCCGATCAACACGAGCACGGCGAGGAGGCCCGCGGCCAAGAATGTCTTCGTGCGGGCGCTCGCCGTCCGCATGAACGCGCTCACCGCGAGGATGCTTGCGGGCAGGCCACGGTGGGCGCGGTCCGATGCGCAGATCTCTGGACCACCTGTCCGCATCGTCAGCCCGGGTCGGCTGCGCGATCCGGGCCGAGCAGATCTGGCCGTTCGGGGGCGGTGACCGATCTAGTCGGGCACGAAGCGCCCGGGGCGCGACGGCGCTGGCGCGCAGGCGGGGGCGTCGAGCGCGGACTCGGCGCTCAGCAGCGCCGCGGAGGTTTCGAGCTCGGCGGTCGGGCGCCAGCGCACGCGGGGCTCGATGGCTCGGGTGATCACCCGGTCGCGGTGGCGCTCGATGGTGCTGAGCATCGACCGCACGAGCTCGTCGCCGAGCAGGTGGGGTTGCAGGCCGAGGTCGAGCAGGTTGCTGTTGGTGGCGTTGTAGTAGTGGTGCTCGGCCTCGACGCGGGGATTGACGTAGTTCTCGATGCTCACCTCGATGCCCTGCGAGGCGGCCGCGGACTGGACGAGCTCGGCCAGTTCGCGCACGCTCAACAGCTCGGTGAACTGGTTGAACACCCGGAACTCGCCGGCTTCGGCCGGCACCACCGTGGCCAGCTCGACGCACTGCAACGTGTCGCGGATGTTCAGGAACCCGCGGGTCTGAGTGCCAGTCCCGTAGACGGTCAGGGGGTGTCCGATGATCGCTTGCACGCAGAAGCGGTTCAGCGCGGTGCCGAACAGCTCGTCGTAGTCAAAGCGGGTGACCAGGCGCTCGTCCAGCGCCGTCTCGTCGGTCTCGATGCCGTAGACCACGCCCTGGTTGAGGTCGGTGGCGCGCAGTCCCCACGCCCGGCAGGCGAAGTGGATGTTGTGCGAGTCGTGAACCTTGGACAGGTGGTAGAGCGAGCCGGGAAGCTTGGGGAAGGGCAGGCGGTCGTGACGCCCGTTGTGCTCGATGTCGATGTAGCCCTCTTCGATGTCGATGTTCGGGGTTCCGTACTCACCCATCGTGCCGAGCTTGACCAGATGGCAGCCCGGCACGTATTCGCGCAGCGCGAACAGCAGGTTGAGCGTGCCGACCACGTTGTTGGTCTGGGTCTCGACCGCGTGGCGGCGGGAGATCATCGAATACGGGGCCGAGGAGTGCTCGCCATAGTGGATCACCGTCTCGGGCAGCACCCGAGCGACCACGGCTTCAAGGAACTCGCCGTCCTGGATGTCGCCGACCTCCGCATCGATGTGGCGTCCGCCGACCTGCTCCCACGCCTCCAGGCGGTCGGCCAGCGAGCTGATCGGGGTCAGCGAGTCGGTTCCGCGCTCCAGGTGCCAGCGCCGGCGGGCGAAGTTGTCCACTACCGTGACGTCGTGACCGCGCGCGGCGAAGTTCATGGCGGTCGGCCAGCCCAGATAGCCGTCCCCGCCGAGGATCAGGATCCGCACTTAGTCATTATGGCCAGAACATGTGACGCCGGCTCTGAAGGATTTCCTAATCTGTTGTGTCGGTGTCGCCGCTATGGTGCGCGGGCGCGAGTCGCCCCCAGATGATGGTTCTTCCCCCACACGACTGCCTCGGCGAGCGCGAACGGCGACTGGGCGCCGCCGAGCTCGCGCGCCGGTTCGCCGGCCGCGTTTTGGTTGTCATCCCGGCCTACGAGGAGGGCGAGACGCTCCCGGAGCTGCTGCCGCGCGTGCCCGAACGGGTCGGCGACACGGCGGTCGCGGTGCTGGTCGTCGATGACGGCTCGCGCGATGACACCACCACCGCGGCCCTGGCGCACGGTGCCACCGTGGCGCGGCTGCATGAGAACCGCGGCGGCGGGACGGCGCTGAAGGTCGGTTACGCGATCGCGGTGGCGGCCGGCGCGCCGATCGTGGCCACCATGGACGCCGACGGTCAGCATCGCCCCGAGGAGCTGCCAGACGTGGTCGAGCCGGTGCTCAGCGGGCGCGTGCAGTTCGCCGCCGGCTCGCGCGTGCTCGGACACGCCGAGCCGGGGGCGGTTGCCCGGGAGCTCGGAATCGCCTGGTTCAACCGAGTGGTGCGCGTCCTCACTCGCGCGCGAGTGACCGACTGCTCCAACGGCTTCCGGGCGATCCGCACCGAGCTGCTGCCGACGCTCGACCTGCGCGAGCGGCAGTTCCACGCGGCCGAGTTCCTGATCGAGGCCCTGACCCGCGGCGTCAGTTACGAGGAGGTGCCGATCACCGTCCTGCGCCGCGCCCACGGCGAGTCCAAGAAGCCGTCCACGCTGCGTTACGGCCGGGGCTTCAGCGCAGCGATCGTGCACTCCTGGCGCCGCTCGCTGGCGCGTCGGTCACGGGCTCGGGCGGCTGGTGGCGCGCCGGACGCCCCGCGCGAGCCGGCTAGCGCTTCGTGAATCGTCCCGTTGAGGCCACGAGCGTCGCGAGTGCCGCGCACTACTTGTGGGGGGCGGATTGCGAGGGCTGGAGGCTGGTTGACCGCGAGGACCTGTCGGTCATCGAAGAGCTGCTGCCGGTCGGGGCGCACGAGATCTGGCACGTGCATGATCGCGCCCGACAGTTCTTCTACGTCACCGCCGGGGAGGCGGAGTTGCGGACCGTCCGTGGCACGGCCACGCTCGGTCCCGGGAGCGGCGTCGAGGTGGCGCCGGGCGTCGCCCACCAGTTCGCCAACGTCGGCGACACCGCGCTGCGCTTGCTTGTGGTGAGCGCGCCGAGGACTCGCGATGATCGGCGGGAGCTGGATGAACCGGCGCGGCCGGGGTAGCGGGGGAGGTTTGGCCGCTTACGGTCGCCGTCGGTGGCACTCCCGACACACCTCCCTGCCCGCGCGCGTGGCGGCGGGCGTGAGACCGCACTGGTCCGCCCTGGCCGTAAGGGCCTCGAGACAAAAACCCGCCAACAGCTTCGACGGGCCCATCTTCGACCGGTCGCCGACAACCCTTTCCCTGGGTCGGATAGACTCCTTCGTCCGGGCTCAAGCGAGAGAACGTGTGCCGAGTGACAGCCGCCCGGCGCGCCTATGCGGGTATATTGGCCCGACGACCTGTAAGCGGAGCCGAGGTGGTCCTTCATGGCAGCGAAACGGATAGATAGCGTGGGTGACACGGCGCGGCAGATTCGCCGGCACCCGATCGTGGTACGGCTGCTCGACGACGCCGAGCTGCGCGAGAGCATCCAGGACGCGTACGCGTCCAGTCGCAAGGCGTACTCCCGTCTGGGCAGCAGCAAGGCCCCGGCCAAGGCGCTGCTGGACGACAAGAAGCTACACAAGGAGTTGCGCAACGCCGCGGACTCGCTGAAGGAGGCGAGCGAGGCGATACGCAAGCCGGTCAAGCGCCGTCGTCGCCGCCTGGGCAAGCTCATCGTGGTCACCTTCGTGGGCACGGTTGCCGCGGTGGCGCTCAGCGAGGGCCTGCGCTCGAAGGTGCTCGACCTGCTGTTCGGCGCCGAGGAGGAGTTCGACTACAGCTCGACGACGAGCCCGGCCACGCCGCCGCCGGCGCCTGCCCCCGAGCCGGCCGCGTCGAGCACGGTGGAGGCTGCGGTGCCCGACGAGGCAGCGGCGGCCGAGGCCAGCGAGGACGTCGAAGCCGACTCTGAGGCGACGACGACCAAGAGCTGATCGTCGGCGGCCGCGCCGCCCACCAGACTCTGCGGACTTCGGGCTCCTTGTGGGCCCGAAGTTGGTTAAGGCCGCCCGACCGGTTCCCGGTACGATGATGTCTCTATGGAAGCGGCAACTTCGCGCTCGCTGTCCGGGGACCGGGCCCAACGGATCGTCGACGCCATGCGTCACAGCATCGCGTTGCGCGGCACGGCGGGGTCGACCTTCGATCACGTGGCGCGCGAGGCCGGTGTCTCGCGCGGGCTGCTGCACTACTACTTCGGCACCAAGGAGAAGCTCCTGGTCGAGGTGGTGCGCCGCGACGCCGAGGTGCGCCTGGATCTGCTCGAGCGCCAGCTCGCCGAGGCCAAGACCGCGGACGACTTCATCCACGTGCTCGTGGTCGGTCTGCAACAGGTGGTGGCCGATGAGCCCGACATCGTCGCGCTGTCCTTCGAGCTGTTCACGCTGTCGCGTCGCAACGCCGACATCGCCGCCGAGTACACCGAGCTGCTGCGGGGCATGCGGGTGCACGTCGCCGCGGTGCTGGCCCAGAAGGAGCAGGAGGGCGTGCTGCGGCTGGGCGCGCCGCCCGAAGCCGTGGCCGACGTGCTGTTCTCGCTGGCCGACGGACTCGCGATCCGCATGCTGTCGGAGTCCGACCGCGACATCACGCCGACCTTCGACGCCGCGGTGAGTGCGGTCCGCGCGCTGGTCGGCGCCGAGTAGCACGGCGCCCGGCGAGGGCGCGACTCAGTCAGGCTGCGTCAGGCGGGCGTTCGGAGCCCACCTCGGCCCGAGACCGAAGCTCACTCTGGCGTGGGATGTCCACCAGGACGGCCAGGCTGATTCCCGCCGCGCTCAGGCGCTGCCACATCTGGCGCGTGCCGGCCAACAGGCATAGGTTGAGATCGTTCTGCCGGCTCAGCTCCTCCGCCAGCTGAAGCGCGTTGATCCCGGTCGCGTCGAGAAACTCCACGCCCCGGAGGTCGATCACGATCCGTTCCGGGAAGCCGAAGATGGTCTCGATGACCAGATCCTCGAGCGCCGCGGCAGTAGCCCGGCTCAGTTCACCGCTCGCCGTCAGCACGGTGACCGGGAGGTCGTGCTGAACCCGCAGAACGAGCCGCTCGGCCTCAGCTGCTGGCTCGAGGATGAGGGGCGATTGGCGTCGCGGGCGCGGAAATCTCATCGTCATCCCGTCGTTCGGAATTCACGATGAGCAACCGTCCAGCCCTCGGTGTCCGGACGACGTTCCAACGCGGAACTCTGCGCGCGCCCCGCGAC
>Ga0302314_10015727_pt1 | contig 12843 bp, 13 predicted proteins | sample III_Palsa_N2_3_FD_200533 | JGI IMG/M metagenome (GOLD analysis project Ga0302314, IMG submission 200533) | Peat permafrost microbial communities from Stordalen Mire near Abisko, Sweden - III_Palsa_N2_3 | ecosystem: Environmental > Terrestrial > Soil > Palsa > Peat permafrost | place: Sweden...
CGGCATTGCCAGCAGGTTCTCCATCGTGCCGCGCTCACGCTCGCGCGTTATCGACAACGTCGTCACGAACAGGGTCGACATCGTGAGGACCACCAGGATCAGTCCTGGCGCGATATTCAGCACAGTGAGCTGCTCGGGGTTGTACCGGGCGTGCAGCGCGAACTGGAATGGCGGATCGGCGGGTCTGGACCGGATCTCGGGCGGCAGGTCGCGGTCTAGCGCGGATGTCAGCGCCGCGAGAGCGGCCGCGGCATTGCCGATCGCCGATGGATCGGTCGCATCAGCATCCATCAGAATCGTCGGCTTCTCACCGCGGTCGACCGAACGATCGAAATTGGGCGGAATGTTTATGACGAAGAGCACCGAACCGGTCGCAAATGCCCGTTCCGACTCCGCCTCCGAGGCAAGCGGCTTGATGTCGTAATAGAGGGTGTTCTGCAGCGCGGCGACGATCGTGCGCTCGTATTTGGAATGGTCGACCGAGAGCAGCCCGGTCGGCAGGTGCCTGGGATCGGTGTTGATCGCAAACCCGAACAGCAGGAGCTGCATGACCGGCAACGCAATGATCATGCGCAGCGTGAGAGGGTCGCGCCGCACCTGGATCCATTCCTTGCGAAGGACCGCCATGAACCGTCTGAAAGAAAAGCCGGTCACGCTGTTTCCTTGCCCGACGGGATGTCCTTGGCCGGCTGGCTCAGCAGATGGATGAAGACGTCCTCGAGCTGCGGTGTGACTTCGTGCCACGCGAGCCCGGCCGCTCCGTCGGGAGCTGCTATTGCCCGTTCGAGTGCGGCGCGATCCATGCCGGCGATGCGTACTTCCGCTCCGAACACCGCTGCCGCTTCCACGCCCGGTACGCCGCGCAGCCGTCGGGCGGCGAGGTCGAGCGCCCCGCCTTTGGCCGTGTAGATGATCAGGCCGCTGCCGCGCGCCACTTCATCGGGACTGCCCTGGACGACGATCTTGCCGCCCGAGAGATAGACGATCCGTCCGCATCGCTCGGCTTCGTCCATATAGTGTGTCGAGACGAGGACGGTGAGGCCGTCGACCGCCATGTCGTGGATCAGGTCCCAGAATTCGCGGCGCGCCTTGGCATCGACGCCGGCGGTGGGTTCGTCGAGCAGCAGCAGCTTCGGCTGATGCAAGACGCAGGCAGCGAGGGCAAGCCGCTGTTTCCAGCCGCCCGACAATTCGCCGGCGAGCTGATCCGCGCGATCGCCAAGACCGAGCCGGTCGATGATCGCCCGAACGGCCTCGTGACGGTTGGCGAGTTCGTAAACGCTGGCGACGAAATCCAGATTCTCGGCAACCGTGAGATCGTCGTACAGGCTGAAGCGCTGCGTCATGTAGCCGATCTGCCGGCGTAGCAGCGGCGCGTCGCGGATGATGTCCAGTCCAAGGCACGTGCCGCCGCCGCCGTCCGGCTTGATCAGTCCGCACAGCATGCGGATCGTCGTGGTCTTTCCGCTGCCATTGGCGCCGAGAAAGCCGCAAATTTCACCGGCGGCTACGGCAAGTGTAAGACCTTCGACGACCTTGCGTGCGCCGTAGCGTTTGCTGAGATCGCGGACGTCGATCACGAGCTCGGCGGTCATCGCACACGTACTTGCAGTGGTCGCACTTCGATAGGTTCACCCGGATTGAGGCCAGCCGCCTGACCTGGCCGTGGCCGGGCCTCGACGAGGAACACCAGCTTGGTCTTGCTCGACTCACTGTAGATCAGCGGCGGCGTATATTCGGCCTGCGGCGAGATGAAGGAGAGCGTGAACGACAGGTCTGCCGGGCAGGAAGTGCAGGCCAGGGCGAGTGGGTCGCCAAGATGGAGCGTCGCAAGCGCTGCCTCTGGGACGAAGAAGCGCACGAAAATATTGCCCGGCGGCAGCAGCGATATTACCGGTGCGCCGGTGGCGATCGCTTCTCCCGGAAAGGCGATGACGTCGGCCACGACGGCGCCGGTCGGCGCAACGACACGGCGTTGCGCCAGCCGCCATTCGGCTTGGGCGAGCACGGCGCGTGCGGCTGCGACCGCCGCTCGCTGCGCATCGACCTCTCGATCCCGGCCCAGCGGCGCACGCGACTGGTCGAGCGCCGCCCGCAAGGCATCGACCTTGGCCTGCGCGGATCGATTGTCGGCTCGAAGCAGGTCGACGTTTTGCTTCGTGGCGAAGCCCGTCACGAGCAGAGCTTCGCCTCTGGCCAGGTCAGCAGTGGTGCGCACCAGCGTGGATTGGGCATCGGTCAAGTTTGCGCCAGCCTGTTCGATTTCGGTCGGCTTGCCGCCTTCCAGCAGGTTGGCCAATTGCTTCGCGGCTTGCGCGAGCATTTGCGTGGCCTGCTCGCTTGCAGCCCGATCGTCGATCTCGTCCTGGGTGAACAGCAGCGCGCCGCTGGCAACCTGGTCGCCGCGACTGACCAGGACGGCGGTCAGCAATCCCGCCTGGGTCGGGCCGACCTTGACGAAGTCGGCTTCGGCATAGCCTTGCCAGAAAACAGTCGCCGGAGGGCGCATGTACCACCAGACGCCGCCGGCCGCTCCCAGGAGGAGCAACAGGGGAATGGCCAACAACAAAGGACTGTGCCGGCTGGCCCGGTACCACCGAGGTGCCAACGCGGCCGGGGCCTCAGGCGACGGCGCGTGGAGCGACACGGAGGCTCTCCGATATGCAAGTCGGGGAAATGGGAAAGCGCCGCTACGGCGAATTCAACAGTCGTAACGTCACCCGCCGATGAATGTTCCTCGCCGCAATCGGAGAACTTGGGCAGACAGACGCTTTTCGCATCGCTCGCCAGTCCAAAATCCAGCAAAACCCCAATCGACCCCGAGTTCGGGACCTAATCACTTGGAAGGCTTTTCATCCGCTTTCGGTTGCTCACGCTTCATTGCAGGAGGGGTGAGTTCATCCAGGCCCAGTGCCTCCCGCATGGCCCTGTTCTGCCGCCGTATTGCATCGCTGTACGCGTTGCGATTCCCATCGTCCTTGATCTTTTCCATCATCCAGATCCCTTCGGAACAAATAGGGTTGCCCTGAACCTTCCGGCGGCAGCGCGGTCGTGGAGAGTGAGCCGTCCGCGCGCATGAATGGCATTGGCGTATCCCAGGAGAGCGGCGGCGAGAGAAGCGATCCCGCCGCCGATAGAATGGACCTTCGTCCGGCTTCGATCGGGCCTGCCACCATGTGCGGCTGACATCGAGACGGACCCTAAGGACCGGCTTTGGCGAGACGACCTGCCGCCGGCGTCGCAGCTTTCATGTTCGTGTGCATATCGAGGCTTGATGGACTGCCGGCGCCCAGGATCGCCTTGGCGCGTTCCATTTCCTCGGCCGTTCCGTGTGCCATCACCACGAAGCCGTCCGCCTTTACCGCCGTGTCGTACTTGACGACGCTGTCCTTGGGAATTCCGATGCTGAACAGCGCCGCGCCGATCGCGCTCAGCCCACCGACAACGACTGCATTCTCGACGGCGGCAATCGCCAGGGTGGCGAGGAATCCGACAACGACGACTGGACCGACGCCGGGGACGGTCAAGAACAGTCCTCCGAAGAGCATGCCCCAAAGTCCGCCCCAGAATGCGCCCCGCGAGCCCCAGAACTTGACCCGATCGCCGAGATTGTAGAAGCCGACGACTTTTTCTTCGGTGTGATACCCCTTGCCGACAACGCTCAGCTTCTTCATGTCGAAACCGGCATCGCTCAGCTTTTTGACGGCGGATTCGGCCGCGGCGTGGTCGTCGAATACGGCGACAACCGAGTTGATGATATCCATTTGAGTCTATCCTCTGCAGGTTGGCGCGGGCTTGGCCGAGCCCTGACGAGAGATATGTGTGCCGGCGCGCGACACCAGACTCGGAATCTACCTATCGTCCGGTTCGTCGCGCCGACCTCCAGACGCCTCGGCGGCGAGAGTGTTCTTGAGCATAACTCCAGCTATCCCGCTTTCGGCCATTTGAGCCGAGCACTCAACGCTCAAGTCTCTTGCGGATCGACTCCAGCTCTTGCCGGCGTTCCGAACTGGCTTCGGGGTAGGTCATTTTGAGCCCCTCGAGCGTGTCGACGAGAATTTGGGAGACGATCAAGCGGGCGTTCTTCTTGTCGTCGGCGGGAACCACATACCAGGGAGCATCGTCCGTGCTCGTCGCCTCGATGCAATCCTCGTACGCCTTCATGTAGTCCTTCCAGAACTCCCGCTCCTTTATGTCCGCCAGGCTGAACTTCCAGTTCTTCTCCGGTTGATCGATACGCTCCAGGAAGCGCTTGCGCTGTTCCTTCTTCGAAAGATGAAGGTAGAATTTGACGATGCGGGTGCCGTTTGCCCTGAGATGGCGCTCCAGGTCGACAATCGAGCGATATCGATCCCGCCAGACGGCTTTCTCATCGTGCAGCTGATCGGGCAAGCCCTCGCCGCGAAGTATCTCGGGATGCACTCGAACGACCAGCACCTCTTCGTAGTAGGACCTGTTGAAGATGCCGATCTTCCCGCGCTCGGGCAGATCGCGAGTGGTTCGCCACAGGAAATCGTGCTGCAACTCGGTCGGACTCGGATGCTTGTAGCTGAACACCTGGCAACCTTGCGGATTGACCCCCGACATGACGTGCTTGATCGCGCCATCCTTTCCAGCGGCGTCCATCGCCTGAAAAATGAGCAGCACAGCATGGCGATCGGATGCGTAGAGAAGCTGTTGCAGGGCGCTCAACCGTTCTGTGTGCTCCTGCAACAACGTCTTGTAATGCTCCTTGGACTTGTACACGGGCGCTATGAGCGTGGGCCTTTTGCGAAGGCTGAAGTCGCCTTTGCCCGAGATTCGAAAGTCCTTCGATTCTATCCTCATGTCGGTCCTCCCGAAGGTCTGTCTATTGCACGCCGATCAGTGCCTCGAACCCGGCGATTACGTCGAAGAGTTCTTCGTCGATGCCGCTCTGGCGCAGCCGGTGGAATGTCTCGTTGAGGTGTGCAAGCAGATCGGTGATATTCTTGTCGGCGCGCTCCATCGCCGCAAGGCGACTCGTGTTTTCGCTTGCCAGCGACTCTGCGCAGGCCCGGAACAGCGAAATGAAGAGGTACTCCCGGATGAGCGCTCGCAACGTCGAAAAGTCGCGACCTATCACTTCGGGCAATGCGCCTGTCGGCCAGTGGACCTTGGCCACACCCTCCTGCCATTTCGAGTCGAGGGGCAATAGCCGCAGATGAACGGGCGCGTAGAGCGCGCGCCCTTGCGTGCGATTGTAGAAGACATAAACTTCCGAATATTCGCCACGCGCGCGATAAGCTTCGCTCGCAATTTGGATCTGCCCTACCAGTGAGGCGATTGCCTCGACCGAAGTCGGTACGGCAAAAAGCCCGGCCATGGGCAACCCGGCCCGCGCCAGACGTTCATGCGCGCGCTCCCCGACGGCCCAGACCTGGTGCTTGCCGCCCAGGGCGGCAAGAGTCTCGATCGTATGGTCGGTTACGACGTCGTTGAACTGGCCCACCAGGCCCTGGTCCGATCCGAAAACGATGGCGCCAATGTCGACCGCCCCGGCGCGGGCATTCTGCCGTTCGCGAGGCATGGGCAGTTTCCTTTCCCGAAAGCAGACTGCCAACCCGAGCTCCACGATTCGGTAGTACTCGGCCAATGCGCTGACCGATCTTTCGTATTGACCGACGCTGGCGGCTGCCAAAGCCTTCATCGTGCGCACAACGGACTGAAGATCGCCGGCGCTGGCCATCTGCCGCCGCAGGCTGGCGATCGAGGTGCTCATGGCGTGGAACCCGACGGAGTTTTCGGGGGGGGCCGGGCTTGCGGCGCGGGCAGGAATGCGGCAATCGCCTGTCGGGCGATTTCGACTATTGTCCGACGGTCGGCGTCGCTCAGGGCATTCGCGGTTTCGAAACGCGCTTTGACCTCCTGCGGAATGCCCTCGGCCGCGTGTTGAACCGTGTGACGAGCATCGGTCATGCGCTCCATCGCCACGTCGTCGAAGAGCCTTGCCGTCAATGCCAGCAGCATCGCGATCTGTGCCGCGACGGATAGCGGCTCAAGCGTCGGCTGCTTCAGACAGGCGCGAATTCGCCTGCCGTGCTCGATCGTCTTCCGGGTGTCGTCGTCGAGACGCGCGCCGAACCGGGAGAATTTCTCCAGTTCCTCGAACTGGGCATAGGCGAGCTTCAGGTCGCCGGCAACGGCCCGATAGGCTGCCCATTGGGCCTTGCCGCCCACGCGCGACACCGACTTGCCGACGTCGACGGCAGGCAGGACTCCCAACTCGAATAGCGACGGCGAAAGGTAGATTTGACCGTCGGTGATGGAAATCAGGTTCGTCGGTATGTAGGCCGAGATGTCCTCGGCCTCGGTCTCGATGATGGGCAGGGCGGTCAGCGAGCCGCCGCCAAGCTCATGGCGGAGATGCGTGGACCGTTCGAGCATTCGCGAGTGGATGTAGAAGATGTCGCCGGGGAAAGCCTCGCGTCCGGGTGGCCGGCGCAGGAGAAGCGACAATTCGCGGTAGGCCCGGGCATGGTTGGTCAGATCGTCATAAACGATCAGGACATCCCGGCCCGCCGCCATGAAGTACTCGGCGATGCTTGTCGCCGCGTAGGGCGCAATATAGGCCAGACCAGGTGCGTCATTCCCCTCGGTTACGACGACAACCGTGTAGTCCATCGCTCCCGACTCGCGAAAATTGGCGATGGCCTTTGCCACGGCCGAGGCGCGCTGGCCGATGGCGCAATATACGCATATGACGTCGCGGCCACGCTGGTTGACGATGGTGTCGATTGCGATCGCGGTCTTGCCGGTTTGCCGGTCGCCCAGGATCAACTCGCGCTGGCCTCGCCCGATCGGCACCATCGCATCGACCACAATCAGGCCCGTCTGAAGCGGAACCGAGATGGCCACCCGATCCATGATCTGTGCGGCCGGGCGTTCGATCGGCAAGCGCTCGCTGGTCGCCACCGGTCCGTTGTCGTCGAGGGGGCGGCCAAGCGGGTCGATGACGCGGCCGAGGAGGCTGTTGCCCACGCCGACATCCATTACACGGCCCGTCCGCCGCACTTCATCGCCGGCCTGCAGATGCCAGTAGTCGCCCAGAAGCACCACACCGATCTCCTCGTCATCGACGTTGAAGGCGATGCCGAAAACTTCACCGGGGAACTCGAGCAGTTCCTCGAAGCCCGCGCCGGGTAGACCGGAGACTTGAGCTATTCCGGTCGAGACGCGCGTGATCGTTCCGATTTCATGTGGCGCCAAACATGGCGTGAAGGACGTCCGCGCCTGGCTGATACCGGCGAACGCTTCGTCCATGACGTCCTCGAGGCGTCCGGTCGGCTCTTTCATGATCTTGCGGGGGCGGGCGCGCCGGCCCCGCCTCCATCCGCCAGGCCATCGACGCTTTTCTCCAGGGAACCGAGATACTCGGCAATGCTCCAGGCCACCTTCTGCCCGCTCGCCGAGAGTTCGATACCGCCGACCAGGTCAGATGCGACTTCAAAAGTTAGTCGGATCCTTCCAGAAAATGTCTCGTCGATCGCCTTTCCGATCGCTTCCTGCTGCACGATCGGCAGATCGAAGGCACTGCGTACGAATGCCGGATTGGCCGCCTTGAGGGCGTCGGAGAGAACCTGCTTTGCCTTCCCGTCAATGGCCCGCAGCCGCCCGATGAAAACGCTCGCCATTTGCCCCTCCAGGCTGGCGCTGGCGAGCTCACTCAGCGCCTTTCGGGCGATCCCGAATACCTCGTGCTGCGTCCGTCGACGCAGCTCCTGATTGAAGGCGCGGGCTTCGCTCCGAAGTGTCTGCTGTCGCTTGGCTGTCAATGCATCGGCGGCCTTGCGAGCTTCGTCGAGCAGTCGCAGCCGTTCGCCGGCTGCCTCGTCGACGGCGTTGCTCAGGAGAGCGGTGTGCTGCTTTTCGAACTCGGCGTTCTTGGTCTCGAAACTGGCACGCAATTTCTCTGCGTCGGACTTCTTTGCTTCCGCGTCGGCAATTGCCTTGGCGATGTATTTTTCTCGCGCATCAACGGCATTCAGGATCGGCTTATAGAGGAATCGCTTCAGCAACCATACAAGGATTGCGAAATTGAGAATCTGTGCGCCGACAGTGAACCAATCGATGAGCATCGGCTATTTGCCGACCGCTTGGGCGATGGCGTGGTTCCAGAATGGATTGGCAAACAATAGAATCATCGAGACCACGAAGCAGTAGATCGCGATCGACTCGATCATCGCCAGCCCGACGAAAAGCGTGCGGGTGATCGTCGACGAAGCGTCGGGCTGCTGCGCAAGGGAGCTCAGCGCCGTGGCAACCGCCCGCCCCTCGCCGAGCGCCGGCCCGATGCTTCCCAGTGCGATGGTCAGGCCGGCGGTCATGATTGACGCGATGGCGATCAGAGTGGTGCTGTCCATGATCTTGCCCTTTGTTGCCGCGATGCGAGGTTCACGATGGGATGCCGCCGCTTTTGGACGGCACTTTGCGCACGCGCGTGGCGGCGGCAATGTAGACCGCGGCCAGGATGCTGAAGATATAGGCTTGCACCATGCCGGTGAGCAGACCGAGCGCACTCATGGCGATCGGGAAGACGAAGGGCGTTATGGTGAGCAGGATGGCCAGGATCATGGTTCCGCTCATCATGTTGCCGAACAGACGGACGGCGAGCGCCAGGGTGCGCGACAGTTCGCTGATGATGTTGAATGGCAGCATCAGGATCGTCGGCTCCAGATAGGAACTGAGGTAGCCGCCGAGTCCGCGCTCACCGATGCCGAAGAAGGGTACGGCTGCAAGAACGCAGAGCGCGAGTGCCGCGGTCGTCGAGAGTGAGCCGGTCGGCGGCTCATATCCCGGGATGACGGTGCAAAGGCTGGCCAAGGCAATGAACAGGAAGAGCGTGCCCAGGAAGCCGATGTACTTGCGGGGACTGCGCAGTCCCACGTCCTCGATTTGCTTTTCGATGCCGGTGACGAGGATTTCAAGCAGGCTTTGCCACGGCGCGCGGGCGAGGTCCTTGGACAGCTTTCGTGTGACGAGCATCGAGCCAACGGTCATCACGGCCATGAGGATCCACGTGAACGCGATCGTGCCGTTCAGCTTGATGAACCCCAGCTGCCAGAACACCATGTCGTCGGGGCTAAGGCGCATGACGAACCTTCGCGGGAGTGGCCGGGGAAGAGGCTGCGCGCGGCTGAGATGCGTTACGAGGAGGCGAGCGCCGGCAAAGCCGAGGAGGCAGGCGAGCAGTCTTTGCCAGTGCGAGCCGGAGACGATGTAGAAGACAGCAAGAGTGAGGCCCACGCGGACCAGAAGGCTGGTGAAGATCCACAGGGCCGGCCTCGGTGACGACAGAGCCATGCGCACGGTCCACAGGAGGCCGCCAAAGAATACCGCGCCGATGGCAAGTCCTGCCGCACCGGCGAGGATAAGTGGCAGCGTTTCATTCATCGCCATCCTCCTGGTCCTCCCGGATCGCCTTGTCTTCGCTGGCCACCCAGTGCCACGCGTTGATGCAGCCGAGTGCAAGGCCTGCCATCAGGAGCGCGAGCGTCCAGGCATGAGCGCCGGGATGGTATTCGTCGAGCCATGTCCCGAGAGCGGCGCCGAGCAGCGTCGGCACCACGACCGACCAACCGATCAATCCCATCATGCCGAATCCTGACCAGATGACCGGTTTGGCCTTGCGACGTGCCCTGAGCTTGCGCGCGGCTTTTGCGCCGACCTCGGACGCCAGGTTCGTTTCTTCACTCATGTTGTAGCGCCACGAAGCGGAGCAGTGCGTTCGCTTCCAGTTTCGCCACGGCCAGGCGGACGTTCTTCTCCTGCTTGTCGAGGGTAAGAAAGTGCCGCAACACATCGTCGTGCAGCCGGGCGAGGTCGCTTCCGCTCAACGCGCGACGGACGGACACCAGCACATCCGGACCCGTCTTGACGAGAACGCCCTCATCGACGGCGATGAATATCTCGCCGTCCATATCCGTCTCGTAAACGAGAATCCCGGGCGTCAAGGCAGCCATACAATCGAGACGGAGGGGCAGGATGCCAAACGAGCCTTCACGGGTTTCCGCCACGATGCGGGACACGCCGCTCTTCTCGACGAAGACCTTGAAAGGCAACAGGACCTTAAGATTCATGGGCATTGCCGCGTTGTTCGCCCGCGCTCCGCGGCTTCGAGATAGCCATGGGCGGCGAGGCGGCAGACAGGGGCGGTTTGGCGACCGGCTTCCCTTTGTCGGGACGTTTGGCTTGCCCGATTGCGCCGATCATGTAGAGCGAACTCTCCGGATAGTCCTTGAACTCGTCGTGCAGGATGCGTTCGCAACCGCCCAGGGCGTCTTCGAGGCTGACGAGCTGGCCCTTTATTCCCGTGAACTGCTCGGTGGCAAAGAAGGGCTGTGTGAGAAAGCGCTCCAGCCGGCGGGCCCGCATGACGACGCTGCGATCGACCGGCGAGAGTTGCTCGAGGCCGAGCATGGCGATGATGTCCTTCAGCTCGGCATATTGCGCGAGCGTTTCACGAATCTCCCGCGCCAGGTCATAGTGTCTTTGGCCGATGATCCCGGGCGTGGCCATCTTGGAACTGGATTGCAGCGGATCGATCGCCGGGAAAAGCCCCTCGCTCGCTCTCTTGCGAGATAGAACGATCGAGGCGGAGAGGTGCGAGAATGTGTGCACGGCAGCGGGGTCGGTGAAATCGTCGGCCGGCACGTAGACCGCCTGAATGGAAGTGATGGCGCCCTTATCGGTATTGGCGATGCGTTCCTCGAGAGCCGACAACTCGGTTCCCATCGTAGGCTGATAGCCCAGGCGCGACGGCATCTGACCCATCAGTCCGGACACTTCCATGCCGGCCTGGATGAAGCGGAAGATGTTGTCGACGAGCAGCAATACATCCCTGTGCTCGTCGTTGCAGAAATACTCGCACATCGTCAGCGCTGCGTGACCGACGCGGAATCGGGCGCCGGGCGGCTCGTTCATCTGGGCAAAGACCATGACCATGCTCTCCAGCACACCCGCCTTCTTCATTTCGGTGTAGAGATCCTGGCCTTCACGACTGCGTTCACCGATGCCGCAAAAGATGCTCACGCCGTCGTGGTGCCCGATCATGTTGTGAATCATCTCGGTGAGCAGGACGGTCTTGCCCACGCCCGCACCGCCAAATAGTCCGGCCTTGCCCCCGCGCTCGAGCGGTACGAGTACGTCGATTGCCTTGATTCCTGTCTCGAATATCTCCGACCGAGTGGAGCGGCCGGCCAGAGGCGGCGGCGCGCGATGTACCGATCGCCATTGGATATCCGAAAGGGCGGGCCCGCGGTCGATCGTATTGCCGAACACGTCGAACATCCGGGAAAGCACGGCCTTGCCCACCGGTGCTTTGAGTGGTCCGCCGGTGTCCTCGACCGGCATTCCGCGAGCCAGGCCCTGTGTAGGGGTCAGCGCAATTCCGCGTACGTGACGCGCGTCCCGTTGCGCCAGCACTTCGATGATGATCTTTTTTCCCGGACCGGTCCGAAGCACGGACTGTATCGAGGGCAGGCGGCCGTCGAATCGAACATCCACGACACTGCCTCGGATAGAGACGATCACGCCGCTATTGGAGTCTTTCGAGCCGGATATGTCGCTCATGCAGCAGCCTCCACGCTCTTGAGGGGCACGCGCAGTGGTGCTCGAACCGCGATGGTATGTGGAGCCCCGGATATGGTCAGGATCATGCTGTCTCCTGCCTCCAGCGTCGCATCCAGCATGTTTTGAACGCCATCTATCTTGAGCGCGAGCTGGCGACCGTGCCATTGCACGCTAAACGCAAGGCTCTTCCAACGAGACGGAAGGCGAGGGTCGATGGCGAGTCCGTCGCTTCGCAGGGAAAGGCCGGCGAAGCCCATGACGGCCATCAACCAGACCCCGCCCAGCGCGGCGATATGTACGCCGCCGTCGATTGCTACGTGAGCTTCTGCGAGGTCGATTGCAGCGGTCTGGTGGAAGTATTTCAACGCGAGTTCCACCTGGCCGAGCCGCGCCGCCGCGAGCCCATGCATGGCGCGACTTAAGGAGCTTCCCTGGCTGCATCGCGGCTCGTAGTGCTGAAAGTTCGTCGCGTCGGCGTCCCGGGCGAACTCACCCGGGAGGAGTGCCAACAACGCCACGACGTCGGCCTGCTTGATCACCTGCGACTTGGCGATCCGCTCGCGTCCCAGAACGACGTCCATCGGCACCGAGCGACCGGCATAGGTCGCCAGATCGATCTTCTCCAGAGCCGAGAAGCCCTCAAATTGCTCGAAGAGGCCCGTCTCCGGATCGAGCCCGCTGGTCATTGTGTCCGCGACTCCTGTCCAGATCGCGAGCTCGGCGTCTTCGAGTTTCAGAGTTCGAGAAAGGCGCGACCAGCATTCGGGCCAGCGCGTCTTCAGGAGCGTCACGACGTCCAGTGCGCGCCGGATGTTCCAACGAGCCATCACGTTCGTGAAGGCGTTGTCGTCGATATGCTCGTGATACTCGTCCGGTCCTATCACGCCGCGGATATGCACCTGATTGTCCGCCTCCACTGTTCCGCGGCTGGACCAGAAGCGAGCCGTCTCGAGTAGAATCTCGGCGCCTGCGTCGCAAAGGAACGCATCGTCAGCGGTCGCCTGCCAGTAGTGCCAGACAGCATATGCGACGTCCGCGCTGATGTGCTGCTCTTGCGTTCCACACAGAATATCGACGACGCGACGATCAGGCCCGATTGCATTCTCGGGCGTGGTTTCGGTCCCGTCAGAGGCGGACTCCCATGCATAAAGGGCGCCGCGCCAGCCCAGACGGGTTGCCTTTGCCCGCGCCGCTGGAAGTGTGTGAAAGCGGTACATGAGAAGTGCACGGGCTGCGGCCGGCCAGGTGAACGAA
>Ga0302314_10015728_pt1 | contig 12842 bp, 11 predicted proteins | sample III_Palsa_N2_3_FD_200533 | JGI IMG/M metagenome (GOLD analysis project Ga0302314, IMG submission 200533) | Peat permafrost microbial communities from Stordalen Mire near Abisko, Sweden - III_Palsa_N2_3 | ecosystem: Environmental > Terrestrial > Soil > Palsa > Peat permafrost | place: Sweden...
TGGTGCTCCATTGTTCCTGGTGTCCCCGCCTTTGTCCCTTTTGTTTTCGGGGGGGGGGGGGGGGGGCGGGCGGGGCGGGCCCCCCCCCCGCCCCCCTGGGCCGCGCGGGGGCGGGGACGCCGCCGATCTGGGAAGCCGGATCGGCGGAAAATCGCAAAGCCTGAAAGGCGCAAAGCCGCGCAACCGGGTTTCCGGCTACGCGGCTCCACAGAACTCAGGTGGCGCGTTCCATCAGCTTTTTCGCCTTGCCCTCAAGCTCAAGGCGCCCATCCTGATGGGGCTTGCTGCGGGCCAGCGCCGTGATCCCCTGCACGAAGTCAAACACGCTCTCAGGCGGGCGGCCCTCCTCGTTCAGCACCGTCTCGATGATCTTGGTTGTTTCCGGCTTGGAGAAACCGCGTTTGCGCAGGAAGCTCTCGCGGTCGTCGTCATCACGGGCGACGATGCGTTCCCGCGCGGCCTTGATCCCGGCGACGAACGGCGCGGGGCTCGAATTGGCGAAACTGGTCAGTGCCGGTGCCGCCTCATAGGCGAAGCGCTGCGCGGCAAACTTGCTGTGGCGGATGCTGATTTCCTCGAAATTTTCTGTGCCCCAGAGGTTCCGATTCTGGCATACGGCGCGCAGGTAGAATGACGCGATGCCAAGGGTTTTCGAACCGACTTCCGAATTCCAGGCATAGAAGCCCCGGAAATAAAGGTCCGGCGATCCGTCCGGTAGCCGCCCCGCCTCGATCGGGTGCGTATCGTCCACCAGGAATAGGAATACGTCCCGGTCGCTGGCGTAAAGCGTCGTTGTTTCCGCCGTCACGTCCACAAACGGGTTGTGTGTCATGGTCGACCAGTCGAGCACACCCGGCACCTTCCACCGCGTATCACCCGTCCCATCGCCCGCGATGCGCTGCACGGCAGCGACAAGCTCATGGTCCCAGATGCGGCCGTAGTCGGGACCGGTGACGGCGCGAAGCTCCACCCGTCCATCATCCGCTTCCAGGGTCTTGACCAGTTCGGCGCGGTGGTTGAGCAAACCGTGTTGCAGGTTGATCCCGGCCAAGGGGGCGGGAAGCTGGCGCATGTAGGAGGCGGGCGCGCCGACAAGACTGCACAATTGGCCAAAGCTCCAATGCGTGGGCGCAACCGGGGCATCCCGTCCCGGCACGATCAGTGCCAGCCGTTCGGCATTGTCACGACTTGCCTCCACTTTGACGGCGCGGCTCTCCACCGTCCGCGCGGTGGCGTTCTCGGCCCGGCTGCGCACGGCTTCATGTAGCGCGGTCAGGCTCAAATAACGCTCGTCGTCGGGGCGCGAGAACCATTCCGACGAAACCCGGCCGATCCGCTCGCCACGCGAAATATCCACGCGAAAGCCGCTCGAAACAGCCTGATCCTTCGGGGTGCTGGTGATGATGTTCATGGTCTTACTCCTATGGGTCTGAGGTGTTCAGCGCAGCGCTGCGCTGCACCTCTGCCCGTCGGCGAGACCGGGGTAGCAAGGGCAAGGGCGGCCGGGAGGGAGGGGGATCACCCGGTCTGCACAAGGCGAAGCCGCGGAAGGCTGGGGAGACCCTTCCGGCCGAGCGTCAGCGATCCCTTGCCGGCGCGGGGGCGGCTGCCCCTAGCAAACCGGCCCGGCATGAGCGCCAGCGGGCGCCGGGCGCTAAGACCGGATCAGGATGTGCAAAGCTCTCGAAGCGTAAACCCTGACATCCTGATCGCCGTATTTCCTGGGTGCGGCCATGAACACAAGCGAAGACGCCCCGCTCGGGTGAGCGGGGCGTCGGTCGGCTGGCCGGTCAGTCGCCGTTGCGGCGGGACCAGATCAGCGCGTGGCCCTTGCCGTCCTCGGCCTCGACCAGGCTGGCGTAGATCGGGGCGGGGAACGACGGGTCGTCCAGCTTGACCGAGAGATAGTCGCGGCCCTCGCGCGAGGTTTTCTTCCAGGCGGCGCCGAATTCGGTAGCGCCGGCGAAGATGCGGAAGTCGGGGGCCTTGTCGTTCTCTTTGTCGTCAGCGCGGAAGGTCGCCTTGACGTTGAGTGTGAGGGTCTTGACCGCGCCCGAGAAGCCGGTGTCGGTCTTGGTGAAGCTGCCGATGGTCGCCATGATGCAATCTCCTTGAGTGGTTTCGGGCCGCGACCACCGCGGCCTCGATGGCGATCGTTGGACCTGGGGGTGATCGGCCTGCACCGCACGGCGGCCGCAGCAACGCGGAGGATGGCGGCGAACGGCTTTTTTGTTTCGCGATGCAAAGCCGCAGGCGGCGGAAAAAAGTTGGGCGACGCCATTGCAGGAAGGCGATCGAGGCGCAGCCGACCCCTGGTCAGATCAGGCCATGAGAGGCGGCGTGGCCGCGCCCGAAGACCGGACCCAAGGAGAAACTTGGCGATATCGGCCCTGCCGCATCAAGACCCGGCAATGACGGATCGCGCAAAGACTTGCTCTCGCGCAGGAAAGGCGATGATTGCGTGCCGACAAGAACGACAAGGCCTGACTACCGCATCGTGGCGCACGAACGGGTGCCACCGCGCCGGAAGAAAACCCCGCGTAGCGGGCTGCATTCTCGCCGCACGCGAACGGCGCCGGGTTCACCGCCCCGATCTACGCCAGCCTGGTCGAGGATGGCTGACGGCTCCAGATCGCCTATCGGCCCGACGGAGAGGGGGATGATCGGCGGCATGGTGCGCCCCGCTCACCCGAGCGGGGCGTCATCGCGGGGGAATGGCCGTCTCTTTGCTCTTCAGGACGTGCGGGGCGTGCCGACATCAATTGGTGCCGCGAGCCGCAGCCACGCCGATACCCCCACGGCAATCCCGCCGATGATGCAGAAGATTTGACGCCAGACTTCGGACGGCACGGCTTCGCGTGCGATGCCATGGACAAGCTGATAGCCCGCGATTGTCGAAGGCACGACGAAAACGAGCATGACGATGAAACGCAGGACCGGAGAGCGCAGGCTCCCGAACAGAAACGCCAGCACGCCAAACGCGACGACGCCGGCTGTGAAGCCGACGATCCCCGCGCCGATCAGGCCCGCGCCGGTTGTATAGGCGAAGCGAGCGGCGGCGAGGCCGAGCATGAACGGCAAGGCATAGGTGGCAAGCGTGTAGGCGAGCACACACGCCATGCCCACCAACGCGATACCCATCAGGAATAAAAGCACCATGGCGCGCGCCCTCGCATCTTCTTTGGGACGATGATCACTGCGAGGCGGCGTCGAGACAGTCCGGCGCGAGGCCGAATGCGGCCAAAGCCTCGGCGAGCGCGTCCTGAACATCGGTCCAATCAACATGCTGCGGATCGGCAGCATAGGCGCGGATCAGGATACGGCAGGCGTCGTAAGCGTGCTCTGGTTGAATGATGGTGTCCAGTGACAAGGTCATAATGTGATCTCCTCTGAAACATCGCCGCTGTGGCTGGCGGTTCCGATGGTCTGTGAATCGAGGTCAGCCGGTCGCGCGCTTACGGCGCGTGACCGGAATTTCCAAGGGTGCGACCGGCAAAGCCGGGACCGCTGGCGCGGCCCCGGCTCCGACAATCACTCGGCAGCGATGTGGACGGCTTCGCCGTTCTCATTCTCTTGGCGCTCCTCGCTGGCGTCCGTCTCGGACGGCGCGGCCAGCGCCAAGAACGGAACCGTTTCAGGCGTCCGCAGCAACTCGGGCAGCCAGCCCGTCCCGGCAAGAAGCTGTTCAGCGGCTTCCGCCATCGCCTGCTTTTTCATGCCGACCATCCGGTGCGCCGCTTCCTCCGACACGCCCTCGCGCACGGCGGCGAGGATATGCGCCTTGGTGACGCGACCGAGATAGGTCCGCACCGTGGGCCGCCAATGCGCCGTCATGTCGAGCATCGCCGCTTCCGCGAGTTTGCCCGCCGTCGCCAGCGAGTGGGGCTTGCGGTCCCAGGGCTGCTTGACCGCGAACACCGTCAGCGATGTGCAATGCGCGAACAGGGTCAGGCGGGTGGTGGGATCGAGCGCCACCACGAACGTCCATAGCTCGCCCGCCTCTTTCGGCATCTGCGCCGCCCAAAAGCTGTGACGATCTGCCAGCGCCTTTCCGGCCTCGGTGTCCTCGATGCCGTCCGCATGTCCGCCCAGAGGCGTGCTGACCGGGGAGAGGTCGAGGCACGCCCCGGTGTCGTGGCCGCGAAAGAAGGTCTGCGCGGCCAAGGCATGGGTAGCGGCGATCAGCGCCATATCCGGCTGCTCGCCCAGGGCGAGGCGAAGGCCAAGCGTCCGATGCGCGGTGAGGTCGCGGATGAGAAGGTCCGACAGCGGCTTGCCGTCGTCGGCGTCCTCGTCATCCGTCTCCACGGCAGAAACCCGGCCCTCGTCCTCGACGATCTCGTCCTCATCGGCGGCGGCATCGTTCCGGTGCTCCCCGCCGTCTTCCGTGTCCGCTTCCGGCTCGGGGGCCTCGTCCTCCGGCCGGACGAACCCGCGTTCGATCCGCGCCGCGCCGTCATGGTTCAGCACCACGAACACACCACCACGCGCGATGACATCGGGTTCGTAGGTGTGCTGCTGTTCGGATAGCCGCTCGATCTCGGTCTCAAGCTCCCCGAGCTTGGCGTCCACGTCCTCGGGCAATTCCTCCGCGCCGTCATACTCTTCGCTTAGGGCGTTGTAATCCGCCTGCACGGCGTAGAGCCGCTGCTGATCTTCCGGCGACAATTCCACCGGCTGGGGATCGGCGCCACCGCCGTCGTTACTTGATGAGCGTTATAGCCGCCATCGGCCCAGATCAGTTCGAGCCACGGGAAGCGGTCATGGATCTTGTCGAAGACCAGTGCCGCGCCGTCACGATCCTGGATGGCGGCCGAATGAATGACGACCCGCAGGGGCAATCCTTCCGTATCGACGAGGGCGTGGATCTTGCGGCCCTTCAGTTTCTTGGCGGCGTCATACCCCACGATGTCGTCTTTACCGCCCCCTTTTCCGCCGATTTCAGCGACTGGCTATCGATGACGGCGGCGGTCGGGCTGGCTTCTCGGCCCAGACGTTCGCGCAACGCCATGTGTAGCTCGGCCCAGATCGCCTCCCAGGCGCCATCGCGCTGGAACTTGCGAAAGATATTGTAGACCGTCGAACGGGGCGGGAACCCGTCCCCCGGCAGATAGCGCCAGGGGCAGCCCGTCCTCAGCAGATACAAAATGGCGTTCATCGCCGACCTCATGTCGGTCTTGCGCGGCCGCCCGCCCGGCCTCGCCGCCGGGATCAGAGGCCCCAGCCGCGCCCACTCCGCATCCGTCAGATCGCTCGGAAACCGGCCAACAGCCCGCCGGTAGGTCTCTCTATGCTCCTCAGTCCACATGCCAACCCGCACCGCCGTTCAATACAACGATCACGGTGAATCACGTTACGTTCTCAATGGCAATACCTTTTGGGTCAGGCTCCTAGTCGATCAGGCTCGGCGTTCAGCCGATTGCGGAGCGCGCTTGCTGCGGCGGCTGGCGAGGAGCCGACGCAGCGCATCAAAGCAAGGGTGCCCCAGAAGGCAAGTCGACGTCGGCGCTGATCGGGGCCTACGCCTTCGACGACGCCGAGACAGTAATCCAGGTGCGCCTCGACGAGATCCCGGTTGGCGAGTTCGATTGTCGGCGGACGAACTGAGCCGCTCACCATTCGCTTCGGATCTTCGAAATAATACTGATCGTGCGGACTCTGGGCGGCGCAATAGGTGACGACGAGGGCAGCTTGCCCCGATCGGCCCGCACGGCCGGATCGCTGAGCATAATTCGCCGGGGTTGGCGGCACATTACGCAAATAGACCGCGTTGAGAGCCGAGATGTCGACACCGAGTTCCATCGTCGGTGAACAAAATAGCGCGGGCAGGAAGCTGTCCGGCTCGCCGGCCTGACGCATCTCATCTTTCGCCTCGGCGATCTTGGCGCAATCGTCATCACCCCAGCGAAAGCGCCATTCGCGCCATTTGCGTTGGGTCTGTTCGACTTGTGCCGTGTGCGCTCGCCCCTCCAACCCGAAGAGCCCATCTCCGCCTTCCGAAAGGGTCTTCGCGAGTGACCGGTACAGCTCAACGAAGTAAGGATTGGCCTCTCGCCCGTCCGTCCGTCCGTCGGCCGGCACTAGCCGGACGGCATTTGCAATGAGACGCCATCCGGGAAGGTCGAAGCTTGTCCCGACCTGTCGGACCAGTTGGTACTCTCCGGCGGCCGAAAGGAGGGCGGTCAAGACGCCGATATACGTTTCGCCTGACAGTCGCACCCCCCAAATCTCCGCGCGCCCCAGTCTGCGGGCCAGCGCGCTCCGCGGTCCCGCCCGGACTATCAAGGGCACGTCGCGAACGCCAATCTCCTCACCCGTCGGTGCGTCAACTATGAGGGCGGACGCGGACCGTAATTTCTCGTGTTGTGATACAGACCATGGTTCTCGGAGGCTTTGCCTAGCAGCGCTGCCGATAGCTTCGACCTCGGCCGGGTCCAACGCATCGGTGGTTATCGCGAGCCCGCGCCGAAGCGTCTCCAGCAGGATAAACAGGGCTTCGCGCCGTTTTGTCGGCGTGGCGTTCCTGAGTTCCGGTGGCGCGCCGTTGAATGCTGCGTCGTCCTCGGCTAACTCATCAAGCGAGATATAGTCAGCTCGTACCAGCCCAAGCTCTTCGAGATTGGGGTTGGTGAAACGCCAGCCGCGCCGCTGATCGGCCCAGATCCGATGGGTTAGCACCCGCGAGAGGGTACGCTCCGCGTCGACCTGTCCGGCGCCCTTGCTTACGGGATCGAGCATCCACTCGATGCGACGTTCGCGGTTGGCCGCCGAGAAGCCGAGTGCCGCCCGGACGCGACGACCATATTCTTCTTCGGCCAGCCCGTCCGATCCAGCCGCCATCACGGCCATCAACAGGGCTGCACGCAACAGTGCCACGAAGAGAAAATCGTTGAAATGCCCGGCTTGCAGGGCCGCGTCCTGCCGATTATCGGTAAAGCCGAGCAACTTCCTCTTGTTCTTCCGCAGACCACGCCCCGGCTCGTTCATCCAGCGAAGCGCGCTCGAGACAAGAAGTGTCGTGGCGGAGCTGCGGCCTTCTGCCGACAGTCCAGCCAGCTTGTTGATCTCGCGCGCCTGCCCTGGTGGCTGATCCTTGCAGACCGGACAGAAGCGGAACTTGCCCGGGAGGAACCAAGCTCGGCGCCCTCGGATACCGATCGAGCCACCCTCATCGACGATCATCGACTGAGCCATAAAAGGGCGGAGATGCGGCTTGATTCGACCCGCTGCGTTTAACCAATCTTCGGGGTATTGCTCTGGATTCCCATCGAACGTGAATTCCGGGTCGCCGAGCGGCTCCGGCATCAGGTAGCCACCTTGCTCGCCCCGATCCTGATCGTCGAGTGGTGCTTCGTCGATCGGGCGTGGCAGGACTGTCAACGCGCCCTCTATCCCGGTCAAAACGACCGGGTGATGTTCCTGGCCGCAGACGCGGCAGAAGAAGGTCGGATAGAGTCGTGCCGTCGGGTCATCGGGGTCAAAGAGTTGGCCATCGATAGTAATGCGACGGAACTCAGGCACGCGCAGGGTCGAATAGAGACGACCAGCACCCGAGAAAAAGCGGTGCAGCTTGAAAGCCAGAAACGCACGATCTCCGGTGCCGTTGCGTGCGCTTGCCGGTTGGCTCATGAGGATCAGCATTGCTCGAAGTTGTGAGCGGCAGCGATCAAGATCCCGGCCGGTCTGGCTCGCCAGCCGTTCCGCAGCGTCATCCAAGGTGGCGGGCAAGCGGCGAGTGAAGCGCTGCCCGTCATGAAGCCCGATTTCGAGTTCGATCCAGATCGCCAGTGGGTGCTGACGAAGTTCAGCATCGGTGAGCGATGCAGGGATGACGCCATCGACGACGGCGTCAAGGCTGTTTCCGAGCGAAAGTGCGTTGTGGCTTGGGTTGGTGGCACGTTCGAGGCTTTCGCCGATCACGGCGTCGTTCGCGATGGTAGTTCCGAAGAGGCGGGAGGCGACCGCAGCAACGGCGACCGCCGGATCGTCGCTCGTGTCGTCGCTTGCCATGGTGGCAGACGTGCCGATGCAGACCGGGTGCTTGTCCCGGCAGAGCCGGTCCCGCAGCCGCCGGACCAGCATCGCGACGTCTGCGCCTTGGCGACCGCGATAGGTGTGGAGTTCGTCCAGAACGATGAAATCGAGATCCTGCGCATTGCTGATGACCAACTGGTCCCGGTTGCTCTGCCGGGTCATGAGCAATTCCAGCATCATGAAGTTGGTCAACAGGATGTCGGGCTTGGCATTCTTGGCTTCCTCGCGCTCGTCGTCGCTCTCCTGGCCGGTATAACGGCGGAAAGTGGGACGGAGCGCGTCAGGCAGTTCAGACTGTCCGATGAACTTTTGCAGCTCTTCATACTGACTGTTGGCCAGGGCGTTCATCGGGTAGATGATGATCGCCCGAGTCCGCTGGGCTTCGCCCGCCGCTCGGGCGCGGACGGCGGCATCGATGATCGGCACGAAGAAGCAGAGTGACTTGCCTGAGCCGGTGCCGGTCGTAACAACGAAACTCTGTCGCGCCGCCGACTTGGCGACGGCTTGCGCCTGGTGACGATAGAGCGTTATTGGCTGGCCATCGATCCGGAAAACCTGTCCGGTATTGGGGTGGATCGAGCCCTCTTTGATTAAGGCATCGATTCCAGCATCTCTCTCGAAATGAGGGTTGATGCTGATCAGCGGTTCCGGCCAGAAGCGCTTGGTTTCATAAATCGCGCTGACCTTTTCCTGGATGTCGGGCGCGCGGATTTTCGTGAACGAGCGCGCGAAACGCTGGTAATCGCCAACAAGCGTGCGGTCCAAATCGAAAACGTCCACGACAGTCCGTACCCCCCCTTGGCCAAAAACGTCTCTCCAGGGGAGCCGCGGCTGTCGAAGTTTAGCGCGTGCGAGGTAAGATACTCAACACAGCATACTCGGGGCACTCACGTTGAGGTGGCTACGATTGGATAATAGTTGCCGAGGTTGTGCCCCCCGTTTTGGTGTGAAACCAGAATGATAGGATTTCGATATTCGTTCAACCAATAGGTATGTCTCCGGCACCTATCGTTTGCCCCCAGTGGTCGCGTTTGCGTTTTCGGTGATGGCTTCGCATTGGCTCATTACATCCTCGAACGGTTCGGTGTTTTCGAGGAGGAGACTTAAGTGGGCTGCCGACGACGAATTGCTGTTGTTCAACGCTGGCTAAGTTCAGAACATTTATTCCAGTGTTGCCAAATTCGCGATCCGTTCGATTTCGCCGACCGATGCCAGGATTTCCGCGAAATCCGGAGCCGCGCCAAAAATCATCGCCGTCATATTGGCGTAGTCCCGGTTGAGCGCGTCGATCATGCCGTCGATCGGGGCGATGGCGAATGAGCCGGGAGCGGCGGAGGCCAGATCATAATCCGGCCGATCGAAGAACATGCGGGCATGGCGCACGCAGTCGAGCCCGAGAGTGGGTTGCGCCAGCGCCGCCCTTCCGATGTCCGACGCCAGCAGGCAGTGCAGGTCGTAATAATGCCTGGACACCCGCTGGCCTTCCTGCCGAAGGATGCCGCGCCGCTCATACCAGCGCCGCAAACCGTGGGCGATGACCACCTTGTCCCAAAAGGTGCGCCCGGCCTCGATCGTGGTGACGTCGGCCACCGCGAGCCTCAGATCCGGCGCTTCGTCAGCGATGTAAGGCGTAATCGGAACCGGCTGATGCGGGTCAAGGGCAGATTTGGCGCCGGATTCGAGACGCACGGCGGGCCGGACATAGGCGCCGTCACGGGGTTCGACTTCGGGATACCAGAGCAGCAACGTCTGGCCGTCCGGGTCGGCCGGATCGATCTCCACTCGGCCCGCCCCCTTCGTGGCATCCGCGATCTGAGCGCCCAGGAACGTGTACAGCGGGCCGGTGATATAAGCCCGGCAAGCGTCGCGGATGGCATCGAGCCGGGCACGGCGCTTTTTATTCGACAGGGCTTCGAGGGCTTCGATCGAGACGGCCTCGTCAAGGTCGTCCCGAAAGACGGTGACATCGATGTCCTCGGAGAAACGCTCGATCAGGCCGTAGGCCTTCGACAGCGACGTGCCGCCCTTGAACAGCAGGCGTGGCCCCGCCGCGGGACGTTCGTGATAGAGCGCGTTCAGCGTCCAGCAGACCCAGAAGTCCTTCTCGACATTGCCGATCGGCGTGCCGAGTCGGTTGGCGGTGGCGAGAAACAGATCGAGCCGGTCGCGCGGCGGCGCGGCGATGATTTGCTGGTAGGCAGCGGTCGTCATTGGCGCGCGCCTTCTGTGTCGGCGGGATTGAGCAGGTCGCGCAGAAATTCCTGCATCCAGATCGGCAAGGCCGGCAGGCCGGCGCGCAGATCGTCGCGGATCGCCTGGCCATGGCTGGGATCGGCGAATAGACGGCGTAGCGCGGCGCTCACCCGCGCGCGCTCATCGTGATTGACCAGCATGTCCTGCATCCAGTGCAGCGCCTGAACAACCCGCATGGCGGGGCGGCCGGCCCAGTAGAGGCGGCTGGGTGCCGCGTGTTTGAAGTGGATTTCCTGATTGCCGAGCTTGATCGGCTTCAGGCGCGCATCGACGAGGACTTCGATGCGGGCCGGTACGGCGGTGGTGAGGCCAAGGTCGTTGGCCGCGGTCATGCCGTCCACCACGGCGCGGGCCTGGTCGCGACGGGTGACGGCGCGGATGACGGCGCGATAATCGGGCACGGTTGGGCGGCCGGTCAGGCTGTTTTTGCGGGGCCGATCATAGAGGCCCCGGTCGATACGACGCAGTTCTCCGCTGGGAACGAGGCGCTGCAACGCCTTGTCCACGGCGGCGCGGCTGCCAAGATCGACGAAATCGCTCGGCGTCCAGACCGCCTCGGGGTCTGACGCGATTCGATCGAGCAGCCGGGCGCGAAGGTCCGTATTGAGCGCGATATCCATCATGTCCGAAAGATACAACATTTTTCGGACAGAGTGAAGGGTTGACCGAAATATGCTACTTTCTTCGGACACTCCTTGCTCAAAGGGGTGATCAGATCCGCCCGCTCTGTCAGAAACTCGCTGCATATTTCGGACAGAAACGATCGCTCGACGCCCCGAGGCGAGAAGGCGGATGGTTGGCCCCGGAGCAATTGTGCAACAGGCTGCTGCACATCTCCGGGCCAGCGGCAGCAACGCTCCTCCTGCCGGTGCAGCGGAAGCAACACCAAGCCGCTTCCCTCCGCGGGCCGCTATGATTTCGCCTCAATGGTTTCGAGAACCCGCTCAGCCGGATCGGCGCTGCGCGCACGAGCGCGTGGCGACGGTGCCCGCCCATCCAGCAGATCAGTGATCTCCCTGGCCACCCGGTCGGCGGTCATCTTGAGCGCTTCATCGATATGGATGTAGCGCTGGGTGACGCCGCGGGCGGCGTGGCCGAGCAGCGCGGCGATCGTCAGCTCCGAGAAGCCGAGGTCGCCCGCGACGCTCGCGAAGGTATGGCGCAGGGTGTGCGGGGTGACGCCCTCAAGCCGGGCCATCGCGCAGACGCGATCGAGCACGCGGACCACACCGATGAAATGACCGTCACCCCAATCGGCGGGAAAGAAGAAGGGCGATTTCGACGCCATCGGCTGGGTGAGCAGCAGATCCACGGCGGCGCGCCCGACCACGCGGGTCTGCGGTCCGCTCTTGGTATCGGCGAAACGGATCGAGCCCTCCTCGTCGTTGAGCCAGGCCCGCCGGAGACCGAGTCCCTCCATCCGCCGGAAGCCGGTCAGCAGCAGGAAGCGGATCGCGGCGAGGCCGGTCGGGTGTTCGCCGTCCTGAGCCGCCGCCCGCATGGCCTTGCCGAGTTTCTCGATCTCCGCACGGCTGAGCCGACGGTCGCGCGGCAGACTGGCGAGGCGGCGGACACCCTTGGCCGGATTGCTCTCGATCTTACCCAGACGCACCCCATGCTCGAAGATCGCGTGCAGCGACGACATGGTGCGGGCGGCGACGCCGTCGCCGCCGGTGGTGGCGCCGCCCCGGCTGCCGGCACGCGCCTTGGAGGTCTTGCCGGCGGCGATGTCCGCCTGCGCGCCTTCGATGTCGCCGAGTTTGAGGGAGCCGACTTGCCGCTTGCCGAGCAGGGGTTTGATGTGCGCCTCGATCCGGCTGCGGTCCATGGCGAGCGTCGAGGCCTTGATCGGCCGACGCCGTCGCCCGAGGATGCGTCCGGCGTCGGCCTCGGTCAGATACCAGTCGCACAGATCAGCGACCGTGATCGCATTCAGATCGGGTTCCGGCTCGGCGGCGGGATCGATTCCCTTGGCGACGGCGCGCAGCATCTCCCGTGCCTCGTCGCGGGCTTCCTCCGGGGTCATCACGCCATGGCGTCCGATTACCGTCCGGCGGTGGCGTCCTTCGGGCGTCCGATACTGCACAATGAAGCTCTTGAGGCCGGCCGGACTGACCCGCACGCCGAAGCCGCGCAGCTCGGAATCCCACAGGAAAGCCTCGGAAACCTTGACCCCAACCTTGGAAGGTTTCAGAGCATCGACGGTGCGCTTGCTGATCTTTTCCATGGCATTCCAGTGCCTTATGCCAATTCTGCTTCCATTTGACCGATTATAGGCCTTCAGGACGCGAAATGGAAGCACTTGAAATCGGTTCGTGGCGTAGGGTTGGGGAAATTCGGCGATGGTGCATTTAAGAAAAACTATGAATATCAGTATATTATCGTATGATGGCGAAAGCTCGGATAGTCTGGCGTAGACCCCTCGGGCACCTTGCCAAGGTTGGGGTCGAGGGTTCGAATCCCTTCGCCCGCTCCAAAATGAGGCAACAGAATCAGGGCGCCGGATCAGAGATGGTCTGGCGCCTTTTTCATGCATCGATCGCGTTTGACTGGCT
>Ga0302314_10015729_pt1 | contig 12841 bp, 13 predicted proteins | sample III_Palsa_N2_3_FD_200533 | JGI IMG/M metagenome (GOLD analysis project Ga0302314, IMG submission 200533) | Peat permafrost microbial communities from Stordalen Mire near Abisko, Sweden - III_Palsa_N2_3 | ecosystem: Environmental > Terrestrial > Soil > Palsa > Peat permafrost | place: Sweden...
CTGCGCGCTCCGCTCCCGGCCGTGCTCCCGGCCGTCAGCCGATCGCGAGGTGGCCGCCGCCGTCCGTGAGCAGCACCTCGCCGGTCGTGTACTGCGCGCAGATCAGGGCCCAGACGGTGGCGGCGACGTCCTCCGGCCGGCCGACCCGGCGCAGCGGGGCCTTCGCCTCGACCATGGCCCGGATGTCGTCGAAGCCCTGGGCCCAGCCGGTGTCCACCAGTCCGGGGGCGACCGCGTTCACCCGCACCGAGGGTCCGGCCGCGGCGGCCAGCAGCCGGGTCATGTGGTTGATCGCGGCCTTGCTCACGGCGTAGGGGATGCTGCTGCCCGCGGGACGCACGCCGGCCACCGAGGAGATGTTGACAACGTTCGACGGGCTCTGCGACTGGGCGCCGGCCTCGGCGAGGTGCGGCAGCGCGGCCGCGGTGACCTGCCAGGTGCCGAGCACGTTGACGTCCAGGATCTTGCGCCAGACCTCGGGCGTGGCCGCCGCGAAGTCGGTGTGCGCGATGCGCTTGGTGGTCCCGGCGTTGTTGACGAGCACGTCGAGGCGGCCGTAGGCGTCGATCGCGGACCCGACGAGGCGTACCGCCTGGTCGTTGTCCGAGATGTCGGCCTGCACGTAGACCGCGTCCGGGAGCGAGGCGGCGAACTCCCGGCCCGCCTGCGTGCTCCGCGCCGAGTTGACCACGATCCGCAGGCCCTCATCCGCGAGCCTGCGTGCCACCGCCGCTCCGATTCCGGAGGAAGAACCGGTGATCAGCGCCACCCGCTTCTCTGACATCCTCAGTTCCTTTCCACGGTCCGTCGCACCGCTGCGCGACATCCGAGTCCCCATCGTGGAACCGCGGGCTATACGAGGGGTGGAGCGTGCCTCGAGGTCTGCGACGTGACGTCCCGACCGCCGTCCGGGAGCGTGTTCGTGCACGTATGCCCGGCCCGGCCGCAACGGTCCAGGCCCAACGCCGAGGCGAAAACGTCAATGTGACGTTCTGTCGGGTCGCCGCGCCCCGAACGCTGGCAGCGCGCCGTGGAGGCCGCTCAAATCGTGTATCGGTCGTGCCTTTCCGGCCGACTCACGAAAGGAAGGCGGATCCGTGCAGCCTCAACTCTTCACCTCAGAATCCGTGACCGAAGGGCATCCGGACAAGATCGCCGATCAGATCTCTGATTCGATCCTCGACGCCCTGCTCGCCCAGGACCCGGCCTCCCGGGTCGCCGTGGAGACGCTGATCACCACCGGTCAGGTGCATGTGGCCGGCGAGGTGACCACCTCCGGCTGGGCCGACATCCCGACCCTGGTGCGCGAGCGGATCCTGGAGATCGGCTACGACTCCTCCAAGAAGGGCTTCGACGGCGCTTCCTGCGGCGTGTCGATCTCGATCGGTTCGCAGTCCCCGGACATCGCGCAGGGCGTGGACGACGCCTACGAGACCCGCGTCGAGGGCGAGCAGGACGAGTTGGACCGGCAGGGCGCGGGGGACCAGGGTCTGATGTTCGGTTTCGCGTGCTCGGACACGCCCGAGCTGATGCCGCTGCCGATCGCGCTGGCCCACCGGCTCGCGCGTCGGCTGGCCCAGGTGCGTAAGGACGGGCAGGTGGCGTATCTGCGTCCGGACGGCAAGACCCAGGTGACCATCGAGTACGACGGCGACAAGCCGGTCCGCCTCGACACCGTGGTCGTCTCCACCCAGCACGCCTCGGACATCGATCTGGAGACGCTGCTGGCCCCGGACATCAAGGAGTACGTGGTCGACCCCGAGCTCGCCGAGCTGGAGATCGACACCGAGGGCTACCGGCTGCTGGTCAACCCGACCGGCCGGTTCGAGATCGGCGGCCCGATGGGCGACGCCGGCCTGACCGGCCGCAAGATCATCGTCGACACGTACGGCGGTATGGCCCGGCACGGCGGCGGCGCGTTCTCCGGTAAGGACCCGTCGAAGGTGGATCGTTCGGCCGCGTACGCGATGCGTTGGGTGGCGAAGAACATCGTCGCCGCGGGTCTGGCCGCGCGGGCCGAGGTGCAGGTCGCGTACGCGATCGGCAAGGCGGAGCCGGTGGGCCTGTTCGTGGAGACCTTCGGCACCGAGACGGTTCCGGTGGACAAGATCCAGGCTGCGGTCGGCAAGGTCTTCGACCTGCGTCCGGCCGCGATCATCCGCGATCTCGACCTCAAGCGGCCGATCTACACCAAGACCGCCGCCTACGGCCACTTCGGCCGCGAACTGCCCGAGTTCACCTGGGAGCGCACCGACCGGGCCGGGGAACTGCTGGCCGCGATCGGCGCCTGAGGCTGTCGGCGGTGCCGGCGCACGACCTGCCGGCACCGTTCCCCTCACTCACCTTCACTCTCACCGACCTGGAGGCATGTGATGCGCATCGCTGTGACAGGTTCCATCGCCACTGACCGCCTGCCGGTGTTCCCACAATGAGCGCCGCCGCGGTCGCGACCCGCGGCCAGACGCTGCGCGAACAACTCGCCGACGGACGGACGGTCGTGTCGTTCGAGTTCTTCCCGCCGAGGCGGGAGTCCGCCGAGCCAGAGTTCTGGGACGCGGTCCGTCGCGTCGAGGCGCTGCGGCCGGCCTTCGTGTCGGTCACCTACGGCGCGGGCGGATCGACGCGGGACCGCACGATCCACTTCACCGAGCGGATCGCGCTCGAGACCACGCTGCGGCCCGTCGCCCACCTGACCGCGGTCGAGCACTCGGCGGCCGAACTGCGCAACATCATCGGCAGGCTGGCCGGAGCCGGAATCCACGACGTGCTCGCCCTGCGCGGAGATCCGCCGGGGGATCCGCGCGGCGAGTGGATCGCGCACCCCGAGGGCCTGGCCCACGCCGCCGACCTGGTCCGGCTGATCCGGGATTCCGGCAGCTTCAGCGTGGGCGTGGCCGCGTTCCCGGAGATGCACCCGCGCTCCGCCGACCTCGGCAGCGACATCCGCCACTTCGTCGCCAAGTGCCGGGCCGGCGCCGACTACGCGGTGACCCAGATGTTCTTCCGCGCCGAGGACTACCTGCGCTTCCGCGACCTGGTGACCGCCGCCGGCTGTCAGACCCCGATCATCCCCGAGATCATGCCGGCCACCGACTTCCGGCAGGTGCGCCGCTTCGCGCAGCTGAGCAACGCCGCCTTCCCGCCCGAGCTGGCCGAGCGCCTGTCCGCGGCCGCCGGGCGGCCCGAAGAGGGTCTGCGCATCGGCGTCGAGCACGCCACCGCGCTCGCCGCCCGACTGCTCGCCGAGGGCGTGCCCGGACTGCACTTCATCACCCTCAACAGACCCGTCGCGGCATTGCGGATCCATCAGAACCTCGGCCTGTCCGAATGCCCGCACGCCGACACTCCCCGGCGCCCGGAAGAGCGGCGCCGACCTGACGTATTCGCCTACAGCTGACGGACTGGCGTCCGGATGACCGAACGCTGATTGAGACGCCGCGCGCCGCTGCCCACTCTGACCCTGAGAGCCCTGCGGGCTCGCCATGTTCACGACCTGAACGGGGTGACCTTTGACCACCGACAATCTCCCGAAGACCGCATCGCAGGCGATATCCGCGGACGCGGGCCGGGACGTGCTCACCGAGCCGCGTCCCGGCCGGTCCGCCGGCAACCGTCTGCAGTCGCTGACGGGTCTGCGCTTCCTGGCCGCGCTGCTCGTGTTCTTCTACCACTCCTCGCTGCCGCGCAGTTCGGTGCGGCTGATCGGGGACGACGGCGTGTGGAAGGTCTATTACATCGCCGCCTCCCAGGCGGGCGCGCTCGGCGTGACGTTCTTCTTCGTCCTGAGCGGTTTCGTCCTGACCTGGTCCGCGCGGCCGGGCGACACGGCGCGGTCCTTCTGGCGCCGCCGTTACGTGAAGATCGTGCCCAACTACGTGCTGACCTGGGCTCTGGCGATGGTTCTGTTCGCCGCGGCCATCACCCCGGCGTGGATGGCCGGGCTCAACCTGTTCATGCTCCAGTCCTGGCTGCCCAACATGCAGCTGAGTTTCAGCGTCGACACGCCGAGCTGGTCGCTGGGGGTCGAGGCCGTCTTCTACGCGCTGTTCCCGCTGCTGCTGCCGGCCGTGCGGCGGATCCGCCCGGAGCGCCTGGCGTACTGGGCGCTCGGCACGGTCCTCGCGACCGCGGCCGTCTCCGCCTTCGCCTACGCGGTGATCCCGGCGCACGGCGCGCTGGGCCTGCCCTATCTGCACGACGCGGCCTCGGCCGACCAGTACTGGTTCGCCTACGTCTTCCCGATCCCGCGGATCTTCGACTTCGCGCTGGGGATCCTGGTCGCGCGGATGGTGATGACCGGGCGCTGGCGTGACATCGGCGCGGGCTGGGCGGCCCTGCTGCTGGTGGCCGCGTACGGATCGGCGCTCGTGGTGCCGTACCTCTACGGGCAGACGGTCGTGTGCCTGATTCCCATCGCCCTGCTCATCGCGGCGTTCGCCCTCGCCGACGGACGCGGCCGGCGGACGTTCTTCAGCACCCGCGCGATGGTCTGGCTGGGAGAGATCTCCTTCGCCTTCTATCTCGTGCACTGGATCGTGCTGGCGACGGTCCGCAAGGAGCTCGGCACCCGGCTGTTCTCGCTCCCGGTCAGCGCCACGCTGATCGTCGGGGAGATCGGCCTGGCGATCGGGGTGGCCTGGCTGCTCTACGCGGCCTTCGAAAGGCCGATCGTACGGCGCTGGTCCTCGCCCCGGCGGCGCGTGCCGTCCGACGCACCCGCGGGCGACGGGCCCGCGGCGGGCTGAACACCGACCTGGGCCGCGGACGCCCGAGCTTCCACACCGAGTGCGGGGACGGCCTTCTACCGTCCCCGCACTCGTCCGTGCACGTCAGAACCCTGTCCGACGGTCTCGGCAAAGCGCTGGCGCAAGTCGATTCCTTGGAATATTATTCGAGGTAATGAAGTTCTGGTCGGACGCACGGACACCTTGGAGGTGCCATGGCCGAGTTGAAGGCGCTGCTGATCGACCTGATCAGACTCGAGATCGAGCTCTGGGACGCGGTGGACGCGCGCCTGCGGGACGACGCGGATCTGCAGCTTCGCGATTTCCTGCTGATCCAGGTCATCGGCTCCACCGACTCCTGCCGCGTGTACACGCTGGTGGAGCGGAGCGGGATCACCGTGGGCACCGCGAGCAAGGGCGTCGACCGGCTGGAGAAGGCCGGCCTGTGCATCCGGCGGGACAACCCGAAGGACCGGCGCTCGCCCATCATCGAGCTGACCGAGGAGGGCCGCCGCACCCTCGCGAAGGCGTCGGCCGTGGCGGACAAGGAGCTCAACGACCGCCTCGCCTCGGTGCTCTCCGAGCAGGAACTCGCGCAACTGGCCGACACGATCGCCGTGCTGCGCGCCCCGAGGGACGCGGAGGTCCGGTGATGCTCGAGGACGACCCCGTACGAAGGATCGTGGCGCTCGTCGCCGAACCCTCCCGAACCCACTGAGAGGCCCCAGATGAACGCAATCGGCAATCCCGCCATCCCCAGGCAGCGCGGGGGCGACTCGGACCCCGCGTATCGACGCAGGCTGCTGATCCTCGGGATCTGCTGCCTGGCGCTGCTGATGGTCGGGATGGACACCAGCATCGTCAACGTCGCGCTGACCGCCATCCGCAACAATCTGCACGCGTCGGTCTCCGGGCTCCAGTGGACCGTCGACGGCTACACGATGGTCCTGGCGACCCTGCTGCTGCTGTCCGGATCCACGGCCGACCGGCTCGGACGGCGCCGGGTCTTCATGACCGGTCTTGTCGTGTTCACCCTCGGCTCGCTGCTGTGCAGCCTGGCTCCCGGGCTCGGCTGGCTGATCGCCTTCCGGATGCTCCAGGCCGTCGGCGGCTCGATGCTCAACCCCGTCGCCATGGGGATCATCACCAACGTGTTCACCGACCCCAAGGAGCGCGCGTTCGCGATCGGCGTCTGGGGCGGCGCCCTCGGCATCAGCATCGGCCTCGGCCCGGTGATCGGCGGCCTGCTGATCGACTCGGTCGGCTGGCGCGGCATCTTCTGGATCAACATCCCGATCGGGGTGGCCGCCCTGATCCTGGTGGCGCTGTTCGTCCCCGAGTCGCGGGCCGAACGCCCCCGGCGGCCCGATCCGGTGGCCCAGGTCCTGGTGATCGCGCTGCTGGCCTGCCTGACCTGGGCGATCATCGAGGCGCCGAACGTGGGTTGGACCAGCGGCCGCACCCTGGGAGTCTTCGCGGGCGCCGCGGCGGCCCTGGTCGTGCTGCTGGCCTGGGAGAGCCGGCGCACGGAGCCCCTGGTCGAGCTGCGCTTCTTCCGCAGCGTCCCGTTCAGCGGGGCGACCGTGATGGCCGTCTGCGCCTTCGCCAACTACGCCGGATTCCTGTTCCTGAACACGCTCTACCTTCAGCAGGTGCGTGACTTCTCGGCGATCAAGGCCGGCGCGCTGACCGCGCCGCTGGCCATCGGCTCGCTCTTCTTCGCGCCGCTGTCCGGGCGCATCGTCGGACGCCGCGGGCCGCGCATCCCGCTGGTCGCCGCCGGGGTGGCGATGGCTCTCGGGGCGCTGATGCTGCTCCGCCTCGACCCGCGGACCTCGCTGTTCTACGTGGTCGGCAGCTATCTGCTGTTCTCGATCGGCTTCGGGCTCGTGAACACGCCGATCACCAACAGCGCGGTCTCCGGCATGCCGCGCAGCCAGGCCGGCCTGGCCTCGGCCTTCGCCACGACCAGCCGTCAGATCGGCGCGACGCTGGGCGTGGCCGTGGTGGGCTCGGTGCTCGACTCCGGCCTCGGCAGGCGCAGCATGAGCGCCGGGTTCACCACGGCGGGCAAGGCCTGCTGGTGGATCGTCGCCGGCTGCGGCGCCGCGATCGTGGTGCTCGGCCTGCTCACCTCGAGCCCGTGGGCCAAGCGGACCGCGCAGCGCGTCGCGGTCGAGGAGGAGCCTGTGCGGCAGGTCGCGGCCAGGTGACGGCCTGGCCGAGCGCCGGGTCCTCGGTCAGGATCGCCTGGTGGAGCCGCTGAAGCGGGATCGACGGCGACAGGCCGAGTTCCCGGCGCAGGGCGCGGTCGAGATCCCGGAACGCCGTGAGGGCCTGCACCCGGCGATTGGCCTGGTGCAGTGCCCTCATGTAGAGCGCGCACAGCGCCTCGTGGGTCGGATGGCGGGCGACGTGCCCGGCCAGGTCGACCAGGACCTCGCCGTGCCGCCCCAGCCGCAGTTCGCCGTCGCAGAAGGCCTCGATCGCGGCGAGCCTGAGCTCGCTCAGCCGTACCGCTTCGATGCTCAGCTGCGAGCCGAGCTTCATGTCCTCCAGCGCCGGCCCGCGGCACAGGCGCAGCGCCTCGGCGAGCGCGTGCACGGACGCGAGGTCGTCCCCCGCGGCAGCCGCCTGGAGACCGGCGCGGTAGAGCGCGGTGAACCGGTCGACGTCCAGCATGTCGTCGGCGAGGTGCAGCACGTATCCGCCGGGCCGGGTGCTCAGGAGCTCGTACCTGCCGGGAAGGTCCGACCGCTCCTGATCGCTGAGCAGCTTGCGCAGTTGCACGATGTACGTCTGCACCGTGGTCTTCCATGCCTTGGGCGGGCACTGCCCCCACAGCTCCTCGGCCAGCTCGGCGACGCTCGACGTCCGGCCGTGGTTGAGCGCGAGCAGGGCGAGCAGGCGCCGCGGCTTGTCGGCGGTCGGCGTCAGGTCGGCCGCCTCGTCCAGCACCTGCATCGATCCGAGCACATTGATGGTGAGCATGGTTCCTCCCGACTTCGCGGTGGAAGGCCTGGGCAGTCGTGTCGAGTAAGGGAGCTGCCTTGATCCGCGGCCGGGACCCCAAAACGCCGATCCGCCCGCGGCCAGGCGGACGGATCGGCGCGTGTGGCGGCGGCCTGCAGTGCCCGGAAGGCCTCAGCCGACCCGGCGGATGGTGCCCTCGTGCAGCTCGCCGTGCGGCTGTGCACCCTGCTCTCCCGGCTTGCTGACGAAGTTGCTGACGGTTCCGGCCGCCAGGTCCTGCACGTTGCAGATGGCCACGCCGTTCGTCTCGACCCAGCCCACGTGGTACGTGCCGAAGCCGATCCGGCGGTGGAAGACCTCGACGGTGCCGCACGGGCCCTCGGGCACGCCGCTCTCGCCCGCGACGAGCACCGTCAGGGTGACCGTCCGGCCGTCCGCGGAGTATTCCTGGCGGGCCGTCAGGCCGGTGTCCACGTTCACGATGAAGGTGCCGCCGGCGAGTTCGGGCTCGGTCTCGGCCCCGGGTGCGGGTGCGGTCGCGGCCGGGTGCGGCGCGAGCGTGTCGTGTGTCATGAGTGCTCCTTACGCGATGGTCGGACTCGGTGTCTCAGTGGTTTCCGAAGCTGCCCCCGGCGGCGGTGTGCCGTTCGATGGCCGACTCGATGGCCGAGGCCGAGGCGCCGAGGAAGGTCTTGCGGTTCTCCGCCACCCAGTCCCGGCTGGTCCGCAGGCTGCCCAGGGTGCCCTGGAAGCGCGGCGCGACGTACTTCGCGAACAGCTCGTAGGACCGGCGGGTGCGTTCCGGGGCGGCCCAGTCGTGGCCCATCAGCAGGTAGGTGCCGAACCCGCCGGACTGCTTGGCCAGCCGCTCGATCTGGGCTACCGCGTCGTCCGGAGTGCCGATGACGCCGAAGCCCGACTCGTTGACGGCGTCCACCAGGTCCATGTGCCCGGTGCCTTCCGGCGCCAGCGGGAGGTTGGCCACCTTGGTGAAGTACTCCACCCAGTCGGGCAGGCCGTGGGCGACGTCCTCGGCGGCCTGCTTACGGGTCTCGGCCAGGTGCATGGGACCCGCGATGCGCCAGTCGGCGCGGTCGACCCGGGTGCCGTGCTGCTGCGCCTGCTGCTCCATGATCGCCCAGTGCTGGCCGAGGACGTTGAACCCGGCCCCCGAGGTGGCGGCGATCGACATGAGCGAGCAGCCGAGGCGGCCGGCCGCGAGCGGTCCGGCCGGCGAGAAGCTGCCGGCGACCGCGATGTCGAAGCACGGCTGCGTGTACGGACGCAGCTGCAGCCGCGCGTCGCGCAACTCGAACCAGTCGGTCTTGACGGTGACCGGCTCGTCGTCGCGCAGCAACGCCACCACGGCCTCGAGTGCCTGCGCCATCATCTCCCGCTGCCGCGAGACCTCGACCCCCATCATGAACGCGTCGGAGGCGAGTGCGCCGGGCCCGACTCCGAGCATCGTGCGGCCGCGGGTGAGATGGTCGAGCAGCACCATCCGGTCGGCCGTGATCAGCGGATGGTGGTACGGCAGCGACGTCACGCCGGTGCCGAAGCGCAGGCGCCCGGTGCGCTGGGCGGCGGCCGCGATGAACACGTCGGGGGCGCTCACCAGCTCCCAGCCGCCCGAGTGGTGCTCGCCGATCCAGGCCTCGTCGAAACCGAGGCGGTCGAGCAGCACCATCAGGTCGAGGTCGTTCTCGAGCGCCAGCGTCGGGTTCTGGCCGTAGGCGTGGAAGGGCGCCAGGAAGACCCCGAAGCGGTGGGGCCCGTCGTCGGATTGCGCTTGCATGGTGTCTCCTTCGGGTTCGCGGGGTGCGGGGTGCGGGTCGCGACGGCGATCAGCGCAGCTGGCGGAAGCCGCGCCGGTGGTAGAGCAGCGGCTCTCCCCGACCTGCGCCGCACCTGACCACCTCGCCGATCAGGGCGACGTGGTCGCCGACCGGGACGCGGTCCACCGCACGGCATTCGATCAGGGCCAGCGCGTCGGGCAGCAGGGGCACGCCGTCCACGCCCTCGACCGCCCCGAGGCCCGCGAACTTCTCCGGGCTCTTGCGCGCGAACCGCATGGCGAGTTCCTCCTGGTCCTCGCGCAGCACATGGACGGCGAACGAGCCGGCCTTCTGAAAGGCCGTCAGACAGTGGGCTGAGAGGTCGAGGCACACCAGTACCAGCGGCGGCCGCAGCGAGGCCGAGCAGAACGCGCTCGCCGTGAAGCCCTGCGGCCGGCCTTCGTCGTCGAGCGTGGTGACCACGGTGACGCCGCTGGCCCAGTGGGCCATGCACGCCCGTAACTGTTCGGGGTCGACCGTTTCGAGGGCGGGCATCGTCGCCTGGCTGCTCATGGCGCACCGCCCTGGCCCGCGCTCGAACCGATGAGCCGTGCCCAGTCGACCGGGTGGTTCAGGCCGCCGGTCGCCGGGATGCTCACACCGTTGATCCAGCCCGCGGCGGGCTGCGCGAGCAGCGAGACGATCCCGGCGACGTCCTCGGGAACCGCGAGGCGCCCGGCGGGTACGGCCTTGCGCATCGCCTCCCGCACCGGCCGCGGCACGTCACGACTGGCGCCGGTGAGCACGAAGCTCGGGCGCACGGCGTTCACCGTGACCCCGCTGTGCCCCTCCTCGGCCGCGGCGTAGCGCACCAGCGCCTCGAGCGCGGCTTTCGCCACCCCGTAGGCGGCCATGCCGCGGGCGGAGGGCCCGACCGCGTGGCCGCTGCTGATGACGATGAACCGGCCGAAGCCGCGCTGCTGCATGCCGCCGATCAGCCGCTGGAGCAGGCGATGCGGGACCGCGAGGTCCGCGTCGACCTTCGCGAGGAGGTCCTCGGTGGGCAGCTCGACCAGGCCGAGCCGGAGATGCGAGGTCGTCGCGTTGCTCACCGCCACGTCCACCTCGGCCCCGATGCCGCGCAGACCCGCGACGAGGGCCTCGGCGCCCTGCGCGTCACCGAGGTCGGCGTGCAGGGCCTCGGCCGCGCCGGCCAGCGCGCGGCAGTCCTCGACGACTCGTCCGGCCGACTCGGCGTCCTTGCGGTAGGTGATCACGACCCGCGCGCCGAGCCCGGCCAGGGCCCTGGCGGTCGCGGCGCCGATGCCCCGGCTGCCGCCGGTCACCAGCGCGGTGCGGCCGCTCAGCACCCCGGTCACGTCCCGACCGCCAGGGCCTGGTCGGCCGACCGCGGCCGCGCCTCGGGGTCGAACTTCAGCGGCGTGAGCTGGGTGACGTCGTAGCGCTCGCGCAGCCGCTCGACCGCCGCCGGATCGACCGCGGACCCGGCGTTGAAGATGTCGGCGAGCTCCTCGAAGTACCGTTCGTGGTCCGGCGGCGGCGCGCACTGGAAGAGCATCCGGGCCGGGCGCCCGCTCCGGTTGGCGAAGGCGTGCGGGGTGTGTTCGGGCACGAACATGGCGCTGCCCGGGCCGGCCCGCAGCACGCGGCGACCGTCCCGGCCCTCCCAGCCGTGCCAGCTGTCGCCGGTCCGCTCCTTCGGTTCGAAGGAGAGCAGGTCGAGTTCGCCCTCGAGCAGGTAGAAGAACTCCTGGGAGTGCGAGTGGAAGTGCGCGCCGCTGTCGAAGCCGGGCGGGACTACGACCTCGAATACGGAGGCGAAGGCGCCGTCGGCCCCGGTGACCTTGAACGTCATCTCCTGGGCCTTGGTGACGATTCTGCGTCCGAGGCCCGGAGGGACTATGAGCCCTTGCACAAGCTGGTCCTCTCGGTTGAGGTGGCGGTGCGGCGCCGCGGCGCCGCGCTGGACGCTGCCCTGGTCACGCGGCCCTGGCCAGCGCGAGGCCCCGCGCGGAGCGCTCGCCGCCGGACTCGACGACGCCGCTCCAGGTGCCGAGGACCATCTCGGCGGTGATCCCGGGGCCGAAGCCGGCCAGGATGCCGCGCGCGCCCTCGGGGGCGCCTCCGTCGTCGAACATCCGGGCCAGCGCGTCGAGCACGACGGCGCTGGCGATGTTGCCGTACTGGGTGAGCGTGGCGCGGCTGTAGCGGAACGCCTCGGGCGCCACGTCGAGGAACTTGCTCAGGTCGTCCAGGATGCGCGGGCCGCCCGCGTGGATGATGTAGAAGTCGAGCGCGCCGGCGTCCCAGCCGCGGGCGGCGGCGAGCTCGCGCAGCACCGGGGCGAGCGGCTCCATGGTGCCGGGCACCCGGCGGTCGAGCTGGAAGTGGAAGCCGGTGGAGCGCACCGCGTAGGAGATCCAGTCCTCGGTGTTGGGGATCAGGTAGGAGCCGTTGGACTCCAGCGAGATCCCGGTGCCGCCGGACCCGCGCACCACCGCCGCGGCGACCGCGTCGCCGAACAGGCCGTCCGACAGCAGGTTGCCGACGCTGTCGTCGGTCGGCTGGTAGCACAGCGAGCACAGCTCGCAGGACACGATCAGCACATTGCGATCCGGGTAGGCGGAGCAGAAGTCGTGCGCCCGGTTGATCGCCGCCCCTCCGGCCGCGCAGCCGAGCTGGGCGATCGGGATCTGCCGGGTGTCCGACCTGAAGCCGAGTTCGTTGATGAGCCACGCGGTCATCGAGGGCATCGTGAAGCCGGTGCAGGACACGTAGACGATCGCGTCGATGTCGCGCACGCCGAGGCCCGCGTTCGCCAGCGCCTCCAGGATCACCGACGGGGTGCGCTTCTTCGATTCGGCGACGTAGATCCGGTTGCGCTCCTCGAAGCCCGGGTGCTCGAGCGTGCGCTCGATCGGCTGCACGAGGTGGCGCTTGAGCACTCCGGTGTTGCGGATCAGCCGCAGGGCCAGACCCAGCTGGGGGTTGTCCGCGTAGACGCGCTGCGCGAAGTCGAGCGTCTGCTCCATGGTGATGACATGCTCGGGCACGGCTACGGCGGGCTTGCACAGAGTGGGCACGGTGGTACCTCTCGGGTCGGTGGTTGCTCAGAACACGCAGTTGTCGGCATGGAGCGTGCGGCCGGTGATGTAGGCCGCGTCGGGGCCGGCCAGGAAGAGATAGGCCCCGGCGACCTCCTCGGCGGTGGCGATCCGGCCAAGCGCGTGGCTGACGGCCAGCCAGTCGGGCAGCGGCAGGTCGAGCTCCGGGGGCCGATAGCGCACCGCGTTCTGCGCGGCCATGTCCGTGGCCGTCGCCCCGGGCGCGACGGCGTTGACGGTGATC
>Ga0302314_10015730_pt1 | contig 12841 bp, 12 predicted proteins | sample III_Palsa_N2_3_FD_200533 | JGI IMG/M metagenome (GOLD analysis project Ga0302314, IMG submission 200533) | Peat permafrost microbial communities from Stordalen Mire near Abisko, Sweden - III_Palsa_N2_3 | ecosystem: Environmental > Terrestrial > Soil > Palsa > Peat permafrost | place: Sweden...
ACTGCCGTGCACCGGTTATGTCGCCGGTCTTGATCGAATATCCATATCCGAGTGACCGACGCTATTGGGCGCTCGGCGTCCGGCCGATCGGGAGCGCATCCGCCTGTGCCAGTACGGCGGCTTGCGCCGAGGCCAAAGCAGCCAGCAACCGCGGAGCGATCCACGGGGTAGCGGCGAGGAGGCGATCGACCGCGAGCGCCCCGTAAAAACCGCGATAGGCGCGTGCGAGACAATAGGCCGCGTCATCGGGGGCGATCGTCCCCTCTTCCAGCGCGGCCAGCCAGAAGTTCCAGAGCCCGTACCAGACCCAGCAGGCCTGAAGATAGGTGTGCAGATCGAGCCGGCGGCCGGTCCAGGGCGAGAAGACATAGGTCCCATAGGCGGACGCGTCATTGAGCCATGGGCCGTCGACCATCTCGGAAATGTCGCAGGCGCAATGGATCGCCTCATGCACCAGGCCATCCGCCAGGTCGCACACGCGGGCGGCAGCGACGAAGGGATTGCGCAGCACCGGGCGGCGCAGACAGAGGGTAGTGCTGGCGGAGGTATAATGCTCGGGTACGGACGGGTCGCTGCGCACCACGATGACGTCGGTCAGGCCGGTCAGCGTCCGCCAGGCCGCCGCATCCGTCTCACGCACGACAGCAAGCGCGGCGTCGATACGGTCCAGCGCCGCCGCAAGATGCGCAGGCGCAATGGGTGCGGCCTGTCCCGCGATATGGACGAGCTTGCCGACGGCGCGTGGGCTGCTGGCGTCCACGATCATCCCGTGGAGCGCGGGTGCGACATACGGTCTTCGCGGGTCGAAGACATCGTCCGTTCGAGCCGCCACGATCGCCCCTGCCTCGCCGGGAAAATAATGGTCGCCGCGCGCGGACCAGGCCGGCTTTGCCGGTACGGGGGCCTGGCCAAGGATCGCGGCCTCGACTGCGATCGCCGTCTCGAGATAGTCCGCCGTCTCGGTCAAGGCGTCGCCCGGGTCGTAACCGAGCCGATATCCTGTCTCCGGGGCCAGCAGGACGCGCAGGAAGGCATCGTCGGGCAAGGCGCCGAAAGCCTTGCCGAGCGCATCGGCGCGGGCCGGATCGCGCGTCGCCAGGCGTTGCACGAGGTGCGCGTAGCGGGCGGACGAGGCATCCACCAGGGTCGCCTCCATCGCGGCGGTCAGCGTGCCGTCGTCGCGCCAGGCGAAATAGCGGGTCAGATGCTCCAGCACCCTCGCCGCCTACAGGCAACTCGCGGGCCATGCTTCGACGACATGCGCCTGCATGGCAGCGATCGCCTGCCTGACCTCGGGCGCGATATCCTTGCGCACGTCGGCGACGCGGTCTTCAAGCGGGCCGGCCAGAAAACCGCGCAGGGCAAGCGTCATCCGCTCATGGATCATCGGACGGTCAAAGGCGGCCGCCTCCCACGCCGCAGACCAAAAGTGCAGGAGCGCGAACCACACGAAGCCGGCTTGCAGGAACGGCCGGACGCCCAATGGCGAACCCGTCCACGGCGATACGACCCGCGTCTTCATCGGATCGTACAGGTCCCGATTCAGCACCCAGGGACTTCGCCCCTCTTCCATGTAAAGCAGGGCGTGGACGCCCTCGTGGATCATCGCCTCCGCCAGGTCTATCGGCCGCACGCTGTCGCGGTGCGGGTTGGTGATGAAGGAGCGTCCGATATATTGGCCCGTGGAGCCGCTGGTGAACAGGCCCGGGTCATCCCGATCGGTCTGCGCTATGAACACGAAGTTGAACCGCGCAGCGAACTCCCCGAAGAGCCTGCCCGCCTGATGCACGCCATCGACCGCGGCCTGCAGCTTGTCGACGATGAGGCGGAGCGCCTCGGCTTCGAACGGATCGCGCGGCGTCACGCCCGACGGACCGCCGAGATCGACCGCAGCGGCATGCGGGCTCAGGATGTCGAATACCGGGCCGCCGCGCAGCCGGGGGTTCTCGATCAGCATGCCGTCGGCGCGCCAGCCCATGTCGCCCAACGCCGTCCAGATCCCGGCTGCGGGATCGCCCTCGGCGCGCGCAATCTCGGCCTCCAGCGCCGCGACCAGAAAATGCAGCCGCAGGACCGCCGGCTCGCTGCGATGCAGCAGCCGGTAGGTCGTCTCGGGCGCCAGCAAGGCGCGCATGAAGCCCTCGTCATCGATGCGCTCCAGCGCGGCGGAAAGTCGTTTATGTGCAGCCGGCGCCTCCCTCTCCGCCTTCCCGAGATGCTCGCCGAACGCATCGCTGACCCGATCGAGATAACCGAGGAAGCTGGCCGCCAGATGCGCCTGGGGCGCGTTCCAGGTGAGCACTTCCGGAATGTCGCGCATCATGGCCGCGCTTCGACCAAATCTCTCGGACCGCCCTCCGCGGCAGCCTCGTGACGGAGACGGGCGGTCTCGCCGACCCCGACATCCAGCCGGCTGCGCATATGCGTGAACAACGCCAGAAGATCGGCACACCAAACCGAGGGGTTATCGAAGCCGCGTGCGCGCGAAAAGCGATGGGGAAGATAGCCACCTGCGCAGGTTTCTCGCTCGGCACAACCTGCACATCCGCTCGCGAGTGGCATGCCGCCGAACACCGTTTGGGCAAGGGTCGGATTGGCTTGGGCGAGCTCGCAAAAATCATGATCGAGCACATTGAGCGGAGTGCCGTTGAAATTCGGGCCGCAAACCCGCAGCACGTCGAGCGGTTGGATCTCGCCGTCCGTCTCGACGAAGACGAAGCGCAATGGCTGGTTGCCGAGCAGATCCACGTCGCTCTCGGCGCCCAGGATCACCCGCGTCATGCTCCAGAACAATCCGATACGAAGGTCGATCGCGCCCGAGGACCACCATTCCTCGAAGGCCGGGATAAGAAAGTCGGCGCAGGGGGTCGGGCCATAACGTTCGCGTACGATGGCGATGTCGTCATGCGTGTAGTCGGGCAGCAGGAAATCGATCGACCGCGGGCCGAGCGAGGCGAGATTCCGGTAGGCAGCCGCCCCGTCGCCACCCAGCGGAATCACGCTCAGCAGGTCGAACACAGCTGCCGACGCGGTCATGTGCCGCAGCCCCTCCACGATCCCGTCATAGGAGGGGCGGCCGCCATGGGTCACCCGATCGCGGTCGTGGATCTCGCGCGAGGCATCGAGGCTCACGCCGACGACGATCCCCTGCGTCCGCAATACGCGTATCCAGTCGGGCGTCAGCAGCGTGCCATTGGTTTGCAGCGCGAAATGGATATGGCCGATGTCGCCGAGCGCCGTACGAAGACGGCGGCAGATCAGCTCGAACGCCTCCGCCCCGATCAAGCAGGGCTCCCCGCCGTGGAAGATGATCCGCACCTTGCGCTGACCGGACAATTGCGCGTGCGCGCGGATACGGGCGGCGGCCGCCTCCACCACCGCCGCCGACATGAAGGCCGGCCGCCGGCGCCAGCTATCGTCGCCCTTGTTATAGACGTAGCAATAGCTGCAATTGAGATTGCAGACTGCGGCCAGCTTCAGGACGAAGGCCAGGGGTTCAGCGCCGGTCGAGATCATGGCGCGCGATCTCCACGGTGGCGTCGAGAAACTCTTGGCCGAGCGGGGTCAGGAACGGACGCGCGGCAAGGCAGGTGGCCTGCGCCTGATCGGCATGATCGCGAAGCGTGGCGCGATCGGCCTCGAACCTTTCGCGATCGACGACGAGACCCGCATCGGCCAGTTCCGCGAAGACCGCCAATATGTAGACGAGGGCATGATGCGCCAGCATGACGCCGCGCAGCGGGCGCGGTTCGCGCTTGAGCGGCGAGGCGAAGCGGCGCGCCTGCCCCTCGGCGGCGACGAATGCGCCGGCGGCTTCGGCGTGATAGAAATAGTGGTGCGCCGTCTCGTGCGCCAAACCCTCCACGACGCTCAAGACACCGCGACCGATATCCATCTGCACCAGGCCGGGAACGACCGAGGACGAGCCGCTGCGGAAGCCCTTGCCCTGCTCGAACGGAAAGGGGATGACGACGCGCGTAACCGCCGCCATCCAGGCGGCGATCGCCGGAAGGTGCTTTTCCAGAAGCGCGACCGTCCCGAAGAATTCGCAGATCGCGGCGACTCGGATTTCCGATCCCGCCGCCTCGTCGAGCGGCCAGGCCTCGCCATGCCGAAGGTCGAGAGACGCGCCCGCTGGGTCTAGCGCCAGCACGCATGGCAGGGCACCTTCGGCGAGTTCGGCCGCCAGCGCGGCGAGATCATATCCGCCAGCCGGGACGGCGCGCGGCGCCGAGCGAGTCCAGAGCCCGCATGGCTGTTGCAACCGAACCGAACCGAGTTCGATCGGGCTATGCGCTGCAACCCACACCGCGAGCAGAAGATGCCGCGCCGCAGTCGGAGCCTCCATATCCGGCGTCGCGGTGACGACGCTCAGCGCAGGATGGATCAGCCACGGATCATGCGCTTCCGTAGCCGCAAGCAACGCAGCCCGCAGGCGTGTCGCATCGAGTGCCAAGGCGGGTGGCGGGGCGTAGTCCAAGATCTGCGTCCGGAGGCGATGGAACCACGCCGAACCTACCGACCGCCGACACCATGGCCATTCTTCGGAATCCGCCGACTCGATATGACCGGATTGCTCCCGCACTCGCGACAGGAGCCCGGTCGAACGCGCGGACAACTAACCGCCCTGGCTCCTCAGGCCCTTCAAGGTCTGAAGGTTCTGCGCGAACTTGGCGAATGTGGCGGCGTCCATATTGGATGCCTGTTCGACCACGGAGGCATCGTCCATCATCTGCGCCCGCGAGCGACTGAACAAGACGCCCTTGGAAAATTCGCCCCGATCGGCCACCGGCGATGTCTTGCCGAGTTCGGCGGCAACGCTGGTTTTGAGCGCGCTACTCACCCGAGCGCGCGCCGCAGGCGCGAGTTTGTTAAGATCTTCGAGACTGGAAGAGAGTTCGTCAGCCATTGCTAATCTCCATATTTATGGAACAAGCGCAAAGCGACCCGTAAAACTTAACGTATGAGTCTAATTCATGGCGACTCAGACCAGAGAATGTTTATATCAACTTCCTCTCTGTGAAAAGCGGTAAACCAAGACTCGGTGTGGACTCTGGATTTTATGCGTCTGCTTATGCTATCCATTCCGCATACTGGGAGCGCCTTCGCGCGCAGTCGCGGGCGTTCGCGCGACTGCCGCAGGCGCCGCGGAATGGGAGGCGCGCGATGACCGCGGGAGACGGCGCCGGTTTCAACCATCCTGGAACGCGTCGTCAGCGCCCGCCCGCCGAGACGCTGGCCTGGTTGCAACCACGCCTGGCCGAATTCGGAATCACCCGCGTGGCCAATATCACGGGACTGGACCGGATCGGCGTGCCGGTCGCGACCGCGGTGCGGCCGACCTCGCGAACATTGGCAGTCTCCCAAGGCAAGGGGCTGGGGCTGACGGAAGCCAAGGTCTCGGCGATCATGGAGTCGATCGAGATGCTATGTGCCGAGCGACCGGCGCTGCCGCTCATCATGGCCAGCCGCAGCGATCTGGCGCATGCCGGGCGTACCGTCCTGGATATGGACCGCATGCCTCTGGTCGGCGAGCCGATCGATCCGGGCCTGCCGCTGCTGTGGCTGGAAGGGCGGGACCTGACGAGCGGCGCCTCGACCTGCGTTCCCTACGCCTGCGTGGCGCTCGACGACACCGTCGGCGCCATGCCGACGCCGCCATCCATACCTTCCAATTCGAACGGCCTCGCCTCCGGAAACACGACGATCGAGGCGACCGTGCACGCCCTGTGCGAGGTGATCGAGCGCGACGCCGCTACCTTATGGCGGCTTTCCCCCCCTGCGCGGCGCGCAGATACGGCGGTAGACCTCGCCACCGTGGACGATCCCCTTGGCCGGCAGCTGCTCGATCGGTTCGCAGCCGCCGGGCTCGAGGTCCGCCTGTTCGAGATCACCAGCGACGTCGGCATTCCCGCCTATGAGGCGATGATATGCGAAGCCGATCGCGATCGCACCCGCGAGCCCTTTGCCGCCGCCGGAGCCGGTTGCCATCCCTGGCGTGGGATCGCCCTGACCCGCGCGCTCACAGAGGCGGCGCAATGTCGTCTCACCCTGATCGCCGGCGCGCGCGAGGATCTGCTCTCCGACGATTACGCCCCGGGCGGTGCCCGGGCGGCCGGACTCGCCGATTATCTCGAGATGGGGGCCAGTTCCTCGCGCACCTTCCGTAGGGCCGGCGATCTCGATCCGCTCGCGCACCTGAGTTTCGAAGGCACGCTCGGCCGGCTCCTCGATGCTCTGGCCGCCGTGGGTGCTTCGCAGGTGGTAGCGGTGGATCTTACCTTGGCGCGGTTTGGAATACCCGTGGTCAAGGTGCTCGTGCCCGGTCTCGAGGGCGTGGCGCACGAAGCCGGCTTTCGTCCGGGCAGTCGCGCTCGGCGGGCAGCGCGGCTGGGGCGGCCGTGACCCGGCCGGTCGTTTTCCTTGGCCCCTCGGCGACGCGCGATGCCTTCGCCCGTTTGGCCGACGCCGATATCTGGCCCCCCGCCGCCCATGGCGACATCTACCGCGCGGTGACCGGCGGCGCTCGCGTGATCGGTCTGGTCGATGGCGTTTTCGATTCGGTCCGCTCGGTCTGGCACAAGGAAATCCTATGGGCGCTGGACCAGGGCGTCGCCCTATTGGGCGCATCCAGCATGGGTGCGCTGCGCGCGGCGGAACTCGCCCCCCTCGGCATGCAGGGCGTGGGGTGGGTGTTCGACGCCTTCGCTTCCGGCAGGCTCGAGGACGACGACGAGGTGGCGCTCATCCATGCACCGGCGCGGCTCGGCTTCCGGCCGCTGTCGGAGGCCATGGTCAATGTGCGCCGGACGGCGGAACAGGCGGCGGCGGAGGGCGTGATCACACCGGGCGGGTCGGAGGCACTCGTGATCGCGGCGAAAGCCCAATTCTACCCCGACCGCGACTGGCCTAAGATTCTGCATGAGGCGCGTTTGCGGCCCGACGACCGGCAGGCGTTCGAGCGGTGGCTGCCGTCCGGGCGGATCGATATCAAGGCCGAGGACGCGCTGGCGCTGGCCCGCGCCCTCGCCGATGTCGCGCCGCGGGCCGCGGGCGAGACGCCTTTCCGCTACGAGCCGACCATATTGGCGGAGCGCGCGAGGCTGGTGGCTTTGCGCGCGGGCATCGGCGGCGATCCGGATATGGCGCGCGGTGCCGTCCTCGCCGAAGAGGTGCGGCTCGCCGATCCGGACTGGCCGGACATCGAGGCGACCGCCCTCGCCGAGGCGCTGGCGACTTCGCGCGCGGCCCATCTCGGCCTACCGCTGGACGAAGACGCGCTCGCCGCCGCGATCGCCGCCTTCCGCGGCGCGAACGGACTGGAAACAGCTGAGGCCGTCGAGGATTGGCTTGGCGCACGGCGGATCGACGTCAACCGGCTGCTGGAGACGCTCGCGCGCCAGGTACGCCTACGCCAGGCCAAGGACGAACTCGCCCCGCTTGCAGCAGCGGCGCTGCAGGACCGCGCATGGCTCCGCCCGGACGCTCCCGCTCTCATGGCGCGCGGGGCGGACAAACGCGCGCGTCTGGCAAGGGCGCGCGATGCCGCCGCTCTGCCCTGCGACATCTCCGTCGCCCAGCCGTTCCCGGCCGACCTGTATGACGCCGACTCGCTCGAGGCGTGGCGCGACGAGTATCGATATCGGGCGCTTCTCGCGCGCGACGACCCCGCGAGCGGGCCGCACGCAGACGAGACATAGCGGCTTACATCGCTCGCCCTGCCCGCAAGCCGCCGGGCGGCTCGCCGCGCAAGATCGGCGGCGATCCTTCCAAGCCGCGCCCATGCCGCGCGGCGGCCGCGATGAAGGAGCTCGCCCCCGCCCTACCTCAAGCCGGCCTCACGCCGGCGTGGGCTCCGCAGCCAATTCCGAAGCCGACGCCGGCGCTGCCTCGTTCAGAAAAGCGAGCAGATCGGCGTTGACCCGATCCGGATCGGTGATCGCGATACCGTGATTGCCCCCAGGATAGACGATCAGGCGCGCGTTCGGAATAATCTCGACCGCGCGGCGGCCACCCGCGTCGATCGGCACGATCTGATCATCGTCGCCGTGGATCACCAGCGTCGGCACATCGATGCGCCGCGCATCCTCGGTGTAATCGAGCTGCCAGCTATACGATGTCTCATATTCCGCGAGCAGCCCACCCTGCAGGCCCTGGAACCAGAAAAGGTCGCGCATCCCTTGCGTCACCTTCGAACCCTCGCGGTCTGCGCTGAAGAAGGGCGTCGCCACGTCCCGGAAGAATTGCGACCGGTTTGCGAGCGTGCCCGCACGGATCTGGTCGATTCCCTCGATCGGGACACCGGCCGGGTTGTCGGGCGCTTGCAGCATCCGGGGCACGATCGAATCCAGCAGCACGACCTTGGCAACGCGACCGGTCCCGTGCCGGCCGATATAACGCGCCACCTCGCCGCCGCCCGTCGAATGGCCGACCAGGACGACCTGCTCGAGATCGAGATGTTCGATCAGGCCGGCGAGATCGTCTGCCCATGTATCCACGTCGTTGCCGAAATCGGGCTGATCGGAGCGGCCGTTTCCGCGCCGATCATGCGCGATCGTGCGGAAGCCGCGGGCGCGCAGGAACATCATCTGCCCCTCCCAAGCGTCGCCGGTGAGCGGCCAGCCATGGCTGAACACGACCGGCTGCCCCTTGCCCCAATCACGATAATAGATCTGCGTTCCGTCACGGGTGGTATGCATCGGCATTTCACGTCTCCTTGCGAGCGGCTCAAGCGAGTACGGGCTCGCCACGGGGCGCAAATCCGCGCGCACGGCCATGTCGCCGGCGGTCGAGACTCGCGTCGTGACGGCGCTTGCATGCTATCATGAAATCCATCGCACGGCGCGCCGGAATCGCTTCGGGCAAACGCACCCGACATAACGTCCTATGGCTTCGACTGATGGTTGCGGACCGCTAGAATATCCGCCGCGTGATTGGTCCGCTCAGTCGCTGGATGCAGGCATATCGGCCTGCTCGAGCAGTTGTAGCCGCGCGTTGAGCTTGTCGAGCAAGACGGTCAGCGCATCCTGCTCGCTTTGATCCAGCGCCTTGAACACGTCTTTCATAAACTGCTCGCGCACCGGCTCGGACGCCTCGACCGCAGCCGTCCCCGCGGGTGTCACCGAAATGCGCTTGGCGCGACGATCCTGAGGATCGGGATCGCGCCTCACCAGCCCGTCGCGCTCCAGCCCGTCGTGCGCGGCGCATGACCGAATGCCTCGGCGATATCCGCAGATCGCACCGCCGCGCCCCGCTTGATGTACAGGAGCAATTTGGTGCGCGCGAGCGACGCACCGTTTGCCTTCATCAATCGATCCAACGCGCGATGGATGCCGACATAGAAGTCCGTCACCGCAGCGAGGGGTGTCCGAGCTTCACTCATGAGGAAAAAGCGGAGGTGCCATATCATATTGGATTGCCATAGTGCATCGAGTGGCGCAAGGGCACGCGAAGAGACATGATATTGCGCTGCGGGATCGCTGATGACTGATGTAAGCGTACCATCCGATCCGTCGGGGACCAAAGCCGGGCGGCGCTCGCCCCTGAAGCGGACTGCGGTCCGGCGGGTGCTCGTCGTGATTGCGATATCCGTCGCGGTGGCGTTCGTGGTCTGGTTGATCCACTATGAAACGCGCGGCAAATATTTCGCCAGCACCGACGACGCCTATATCCAGGCCGATGCCGTGACGGTCAGCCCGAAGATCTCGGGCTATGTCGAGCAGGTCTATGTCATCGACAACCAGGACGTGAAGGCGGGCCAGCCGCTCGTCCGGATCGATCCCCGCGACTATAAGGCGGCGACCGCGCAATATCAGGCCCAGATCGACGTCGCCAAGGCCAATGCCGACAATGTTCGGGCGACGATTCTCGAGCAGCAGGCAATGATCATCCAGGCGCGCGCGCAATCCACCGCCGCCGACAGTGATGCGCGCTTCGCTGCGGGTGAGGTCGAGCGCTATGCCCCGCTCGCTGCCAGTGGTGCCGAGACGCGCGAGAAGCTGACGACGCTGCGCAACCAGGCGACCCAGGCGGCCAACTCGGCCACCGCGCAACACGCCGCGCTCGATAGCGCAGAACGGCGCATCGGCTCGCTCGAGGCCCAGGTTCGCCAAGCGCGGGCCTCGGGCGAGGCGGCGCAGGCGCAGCTATCCGCCGCCAACGTCAATCTCGGCTCGACCGTGGTGCGTGCCAGCGTGGACGGGCGCATCGGCGACAAGGGAGTCCGCGTCGGCCAGTTCGTCCAGTCGGGAACGCGGATGATGTCGGTGGTGCCGCTGTCGGCGATCTACATCACGGCGAACTACAAGGAGACGCAGATCGGGCTGATGCGCCCCGGCCAGCCCGCGACGATCGACGTCGATGCGCTGCCCGGCGTTCATCTGCGCGGTCATGTCGAGAGCGTCTCGCCGGGCACGGGCGCGCAATTCTCGCTGCTGCCGCCGCAGAATGCGACGGGGAATTTCACCAAGATCGTCCAGCGCGTGCCCGTGCGCATCGCGATTGATGCCGGCCCCGAGGCGAGGCGCGTGCTCGTCCCGGGTCTGTCGGTAACGGTCGATGTCGATACGTTCGGCGCCAAGGGCAGCGAGCGCGACATCCGCAATCAGGAACAGGCTCGGACGCAGGCCGGGCGATGAGCGACGTCGCCGCCGATGATGACGAGCGGGGAGGCCCCGGCGATCCGGCCGGCGCCGAGCCGCTTCCGCCCGGAAGCCCGCCGCCGCCCGCCAATGCCGACGTTGCGGCATGGCTGGCGGTCGCGGCGGGGACGCTCGGCGCGCTGATGGCGACGCTCGACATTTCGATCGTCAACTCCTCGCTGCCTACCATCCAAGGCGAGATTGGCGCCAGCGGCACCGAGGGTACGTGGATCGCGACCGCCTATCTGGTCGCGGAGATCACGATCATCCCCTTGTCGGGCTGGCTCGAGCGCGTGTTGGGCCTTCGCACCTTCCTGCTTCTGGCCGCCACGCTATTCATCGGCTTCTCGATGCTGTGCGGCTTTTCGACGACGCTGCCGATGATGATCGTCGGCCGCGTCGGCCAGGGCTTCACCGGCGGCGCGCTGATCCCGACCGCGATGACGATCATCGCGACGCGATTGCCGCGCCACCAGCAGCCGGTCGGCAACTCGCTGTTCGGCGCGACCGCGATCATGGGGCCGGTCACGGGGCCTGTGCTCGGCGGCTGGCTTACCGAAAACATCAGCTGGCATTATGCCTTCTTCATCAATCTGCCCGTTGGCATCGCGCTGATCACGCTGCTGCTCGTCGCGATGCCGCACCAGAAGCCCAAATTCGATCTGGTCCGCGACGCCGACTGGTTCGGCATCGTGGGTATCGCGATGGCGCTGGGCGGCCTCACCGTGGTGCTCGAGGAGGGGGAGCGCGAACAATGGTTCTCCTCGCCCGAGATCCGCTGGCTGACGCTCGTGTCCGCGATCGGCTTCGTCTTCATATCGATCGGCCAGATCACCAAATCGCGTCCGGTGATCCGGCTCGCGCTGCTGCGCGACCGCCAGTTCGCGGCCGTGGTGGCGATGGCGATCGTGATCGGCATGGCGATCTACGGCACGTCCTATGCCATCCCGCAGTTCCTCTCGATTATCGCGGGGTATAATTCGCTGCAATCGGGCGAGGTGGTGCTGCTTTCGGGCGTGCCGATGATGCTGATGATGCCGTTCATGCCCTTTCTGGTGCGCAATCTCGACATCCGGATCGCCGTCACGTTTGGCATGGCGCTGCTGGCATGGAGCGCCTGGATGGAGACCGATCTCACCTCGCTGTCGACGGGCGGCGTGTTCGCCGAATCGCAGCTGATGCGCGGCTTCGGGACTGTGTTCTCAATGATGTTCCTCAACCAGGCCGCGATCCGCTCGGTGCCCCCCGAACAGGCGAGCGACGCCTCGGGTCTCTACAACAGCGCGCGCAATCTCGGCGGCTCGTTCGCGCTCGCCGGTATTGCGGTGATCCAGGATCAGCGCACCTGGCTTCATTCGCGGCGGATCGAGGAGACGCTGTCGGCCAATTCGGTCGGCGTGCAGGACTATATGGCGCAGCAGACACAGGCGCTCGGCGGATCGTCCGCGGCGATACAGTCATTGGGCAACATGATCGAGGTCCAGGCGCTGACGATGACCTATGCCGATTTGTTCTTCATCCTCGCGGTCGGCATCCTCTGCGTGACGCCGCTCGTGTTGTTCCTGCGTCCGCTGCCGCAGGGCGCCAAGCCGGTCACAGGGCATTAAGATGACGATATTCCGCGCTTTCGCGACGCTGACGCCGCTCGTCGCGCTGCTGGCTGGCTGCACCGTCGGCCCCGATTATGCAGGGCCGTCCGCGCGCGCGCCGCACGCGCCTGCCTTCGTCCGCGCCGGCGACGCTCCGGTCACGACCGATGCGCCCGCCGCGCGCTGGTGGGAAGCGCTCGGCGATCAGACGCTCGACGCGCTGGTGACACGGGCGCTTGCCGCCAACCCCAACGTCGCGATCATGCAGGCGCGGCTGCGGCAGGCACGGGCCGCGCTGCGCGTCGCAAAAGCGGACGAACTGCCGAGCGCCAATGCTACTGCGCTCTATGCGCATGCGCGCCTGCCGGGGCTCGATCTCGGCCAGCTCGACGATAACGGAAATAGCGGCAGCGGCGGCAACAGCACGACCGATCTCAACCTCTATAACCTCGGCTTCGATGCGAGCTGGGAGGTCGATCTCTTCGGTGGCCAGCGCCGCGGCGTCCAGGCGGCGCGCGCGACGGCGGAGGCCGCGCAGGCCAATATCGCCGACGCGCAAGTCAGCCTGTCGGCCGAGGTGGTACAGGCTTACGTCAATCTGCGCGACCGCCA
>Ga0302314_10015731_pt1 | contig 12839 bp, 9 predicted proteins | sample III_Palsa_N2_3_FD_200533 | JGI IMG/M metagenome (GOLD analysis project Ga0302314, IMG submission 200533) | Peat permafrost microbial communities from Stordalen Mire near Abisko, Sweden - III_Palsa_N2_3 | ecosystem: Environmental > Terrestrial > Soil > Palsa > Peat permafrost | place: Sweden...
CGGCGGGCATCGGCCGGCTGAACAGGTAGCCCTGGCCGTACGCGCAGTCCGTGGCGCCCAGCAGGTCCCACTGCTCCTGCGTCTCCACGCCTTCGGCCACGACGTAGAGCTCCAGCGCGTCGGCGATTCGGATGATGCCCTCGACCAGGGCGGCCTGCTCGGGCGAGGAGGCGATCCCGGCGATGAAGGACTTGTCGATCTTCAGCAGGTCGATCGGCAGGTCGCGCAGGTAGCTCAGGGAGGAGTAGCCGGTGCCGAAGTCGTCGATCGCGATCCGCACGTGCCGGTCCTTGAACACCGTCAGGGTCTTGCGGGCCTGGTCGTCGTGCTGGCGCATCAGCTCGGACTCGGTCAGTTCCAGGACCAGCAGCTCCGGCGGCAGCCCGGCCGTCTCCAGGATCGCGGCCACCTCGTCGGCGAAGCCCGGGTCCCGGAACTGCTGGATCGAGACGTTGACCGCGATGGTCAGCTGCGGGGTGCGGGCGCCGCCCTGGTTCCACGCCGCGGCGTCCGTCACGGCCTGGCGCAGCAGCAGCCGGCCGAGCTGGAGGATCTGGCCGGTGTCCTCGGCCAGCGGGATGAACTGGTCCGGGGCGATCATGCCGCGGACGGCGTGCGGCCAGCGCGCCAGCGCCTCGAAGCCGGAGACCCGGCCGTCGCCGAGCTCCACCACCGGCTGGTAGTGCAGGATGACGGACTCGTCGGCGATCGCGCGGGCCAGACTCTCGCGCAGGACGGTCCGCTCGACCGCCGAGTCGTGCAGCGCGGGCTCGTAGCGGCGCCAGCGCCGTTTGCCGTCGGCCTTGGCCGCGTAGAGGGCCAGGTCGGCGTTGCGCAGCAGCTCCTCCGTGTTGCTGCTGTCGGCGGTGGTCGCGATCCCGATGCTCGCCCCGATCACCACCGGGCCGTCGGCGAGGTCGAAGGGCGGGTCGAAGGTCCGGGTGAGCCGCTCGGCCAGGGCGTCGGCGTCGGCCGGCTTGGCCACGTCCAGTAGCAGGATGGTGAACTCGTCGCCGCCGAGCCGGGCCGCGATGTCGCCGGGGCGCAGGCCCGCGCTCAGCCGCTCGGCCACGGCCATCAGCAGTTCGTCGCCGACGCCGTGGCCCTTGGTGTCGTTGACGTCCTTGAAGTCGTCGAGGTCGAGCAGCAGCAGGTACGCGGTCTGACCGTGCGAGGTGGCCCGGGTGATGGCCTGCTCGATCCGGTCCTGGACCCGCCTGCGGTTGGCCAGCCCGGTGAGCGGGTCGTGGTAGGCGAAATGGGTGAGTTCGCCCTCCAGCCGGCGCTGCTCGGTCACGTCCCGCAGGGTGAGCGCCAGGCCGCCCACGGTCTCGTCGGCCCGCAGGTCGTCGGACCTGACCTCGACCGCGATCTCGGTGCCGTCGGTGCGCAGCATGGTCAGGTCGACCGGGCCGGGCTCGGTGCCGGCCAGCACCGCCCGCAGTTGCTTGGCGTGCTGCGATTCGACCAGGTCGGTCAGGGACACCCCGGTGAGGTCCTGGCCGAGGAACATCAGGTCGGCGGACGGACTCGCGTACCGGATCCGGGCGTCGTCGTCCACGATCATGATGACGTCGGTGGCGTTGTGCACCAGGGTCCGGAAGTAGGCCTCGTTGTCGCGGTGCCTGATCTCCTGGTTGAGCACGACCCGGGCCATCGCCAGGGCGGTCTGGCCGGCCAGGATCTCCAGGGTGTCGTGCAGGGAGATCAGCACGTCCTCGGCCCCGGCCACGATCAGCACCGGGTTGGCCTGCGGTTTCTCGTCCGGGTGGTCGGGTCGTCCCGGAAAGCCCCCAGGAAGTCCGCCCTGGAAGCTGCCTTGAAAACCGACTGCGTGGCTGGCTGGCGGCCGCTTGAGGGTGAGCGGGAAGACCAGGGCGCTGGGCAGCCGGCCGAGCCCGGCGGCCAGGTCCGGCGGCAGGTCCTGGCACGGGACCGGGCTGCCGGAGACCAGGGCGGGCAGTGCGGCGGCGGACTCGGCGTCGGCCAGGACCGTCCGGCTGGCCGAGTCCGGGGGGAAAAGCATCGTGCCGGCCAGTTCCACCGCCTGGGCGATCTCCTCCGTGGTCACCGCCGCGACCAGGGACGCCCCGGCGATCCGCAGGGCCCGCTCCCGGGCCATCACCCGGCGGTAGTTGCGCAGCACGATCGCCAGCCGGGAGAGCACCAGGAGGAACGAGATCGCGGAGAACACGGCGATGACGCTTCCCTGCCGCACGTGACCGCGCAGCGCTTCGGAGAACAGCACCACCGGGGCGGCCATCGAGGCCACCGTGAGTAGGCCGAGGCCGACCGCGGGGATCTCGGTGAAACCGGAAGTACGGCGGATGGCGACCCGGGACATGGACGGGTGCAGCCCGGCCGCGCCCCAGCAGAAGTAGAACACCATCCAGCCGGCCTCCGTGCCGTTGCCGGACCGCCAGATGCCGTCCAGGAGGTCCAGTTCGAAGAACACGTCCGAGGTCAGCAGGCCCACGGTGCCGATGGTCAGCAGCCACATCGCCGGCGGTTTGGTATCGCTCCCGGTCAGCAGCCTGGCCAGGACTGCGAGCAGGACCACGTCGCCGAGCGGGTAGGCGATCGCCACGCACCGGGACCACCAGGTCTGCTCGTGGCCCGACACGGCGGGGGAGATCAGGTAGACCCAGGCCAGCAGCGCGAGCCCGGCGGTCAGGGTGAGCGCGTCGAGCAGGCCGATCCAGTCGTGGCTGCTGTTCTGCTGGTGGATCAGGAGCAGGAACCCGGCGGCGGCCAGCGGATAGGCCAGAAGGGCCAGGTCGTCGGAGATCGTGGGGAAGACCGGACTGTTCTGCTGGTAGTACTCGCCCAGGATGTTCTCGGCCGCGTCGGTGACCACAAAGGTGGCCAGCGCCGCGGTCAGCAGGAACCACGGCGCCCGGCGGACCGGCCGGTTGGTCAGGATCCCGAGGACCATCGCGAGGACCGCGGCCACCCCGATCAGACCCCAGCTCTCGGCCCGCCACTGCGGTCTGACGTAGTAGGCGGCCACGAACAGGCCCATCGCGCCGGCGAAGCCGAGGATCAGCCGCCGGTGCGCGGCGGTCGTACCGGAAGCCCGGGGGTGGTCTCCAGCCGGCCTCATGCCCTCAGCGTATGGCTGCTCCCATGTGAGGAGCCCTCTGTACTGCTGCATTGGAGTCTCGCCGGAGGCTCCTGGGCAGGCCCCCGCGCCGTGTGGCCGGGCGTGGCGCTACCCGGCGGCGAGCAGGGCCTTGCCGATGATCAGCTTCTGGATCTCGCTGGTGCCCTCGTAGATCCGGAACAGGCGCGCGTCGCGCAGGATGCGCTCGACCGGCACGCCGCGCATGTAGCCCATCCCACCGTGGACCTGCACGGCCCGGTCCGCCGCCCGGTACGCCATCTCGGTGCAGAAAAGCTTCGCGCAGGAGGGGGCCATCTTCCGGTCCTCCCCGCTGTCGTACTTGGCCGCCGCGTCCAGGACCAGGGCACGGCCGGCGTCCAGCTCCGCTTTGGTCTCCGCCAGCAGCGCCTGGACCAGCTGGAACTCGCCGATCGGGCGGCCGCCCTGCTTGTTGGCGCGGGCGTGGCGGACGGCCTCGTCCAGCGCGCGCTCGGCCAGGCCGACGCACAGCGCCGCGATGTGCAGGCGGCTCTTGGCCAGGGAGCGCATCGCCGCCGTGAAGCCCGCTCCCTCGACCCCGCCGACCAGGGCGTCCGGTCCCACCCGGACCTCGTCCAGGAAGACCTCGCTGGTCCACGCGCCGGCCTGGCCGGTCTTGTGGTCCTTGGGGCCCACTGTCAGGCCCGGCGTGCCTGACTCCACGATGAAGGCGCTGATCCCCTTGTTCCCGTCGGCGGCCGAACCGGTCCGGGCGAAGACGATGAACACGTCGGCGAGCAGCGCGTTGGTGATGAAGCGCTTGCTCCCGGAGAGCACGTAGCCGTCGGGCTCGCCCGCCTTGCCTGGCACCTTGCGCGCCTTGGTGGTCAGGCCGGAGGGGTCCGAGCCGGCCTCCGGCTCGCTCAGCGCGAACGAGGCCACCGCCCCGGCCGCGAGCTTGGGCAGCCAGCTGCGCTTCTGCTCCTCGGTACCCGAATGGACGAATACTTGGCCGGCGATGCCGTTGTTGGTGCCGAACATGGACCGGAACGCCGGGGTGGTCCAGCCGAACTCGATCGCCAGCCGGGCGTCCTCGACCGCGCTCGCGCCCAGGCCCCCGTACTCCTCCGGCAAGGTGTACCCGAACAGGCCCATCGCGGCCGCCCGGCTGCGCAGCACGGCGGGGATGTCGTCGGTCTCCTCGATCTCGTCCTCGCGCGGGACCACCTCGTCGCGCACGAAGCGGTGGACGGTGTCGAGGATCTCGGTGAAGTCGGCGGCGTCCATGGTGTCCTGGCCCTTCAAGTCGGCAGCGGATGCCCGCTCTTCGGCGTCGGACCATTTAGCGGATGGCGCTGTGTTGATGCGGGAGTGATGCGTGTGGTCGGCGATCGACCTGGTCCTCGTCAAGTTACCGGCTGGTCCGGTCACTCGTCGAGCCGTGGTTCGGCTACGCCGGAGCCTCGCTCAGATTGAATGGACGGGGCGGTGTGCGCTCAGCCCGACCTGCGCCGCGGAAACGCCTTGCCTCTCATGACGTGCAGGCTGACACCGGCGCTGCACAGCGATAGGGCGAGTCAGTGTTCGAGCGGGATGGCGACGTGCCCGGGATGGCGCGGGTTCTCGGCCTCGTCGAGCATGGCCGCAGCCACCGTCTGCCTACTGACTCGGGCGGGGAAGAAGCGCTTCGGTGCACTGTCGAGACCGACAGTGCACCGGTCGGGGCTGAGGGGTCCGTTGGATAGGGGCCCGGCATGGAAGACCGTGCCGCCGGCGTCGAGCACGGTCGCGTCCGCGGTCACCTTGTCGGCCAGCTCCGCCCCCATCGCTTTGAGCAGGGTACGGGTGGCGAACCCGGCGGCGCGCGCGGACGGCCCGCTGCCGTAGGCGCCGAGCCAGATGATCCGTCCGGGGCGGGCGTCGGCCACAGCACGGGCGCCGGCGGTGAGTGTGCCGGGCTTGTCGCCCTTGGCCACGCCGAGTCCGGAGAGCAAGATCTCGCTGCCGCGCAGTGCGGCGGCGATGGACTGCGGATCGCGCACGTCGGCGGCGACACGAGTCAGGCGTGGGTGGTCCGGAACGGTGATGCGCGAGGGTGTGCGGGCGATGGCGGTGACGGTGTGCCCGCGCTCAAGGGCTTGTCGGGTCAAGGCGAGCCCAGTGGCGCCGGAGGCGGCGAGGATGGTCAGGTTCATGTCGGTCCCTGTCTTCAGGTGAATGGTCGATGGGCCGTGGCAGGTCAGCGTGGCAGGTCAGGACGGTGGATCAGGACAGGGGGGCGAGTATCTGCACCGCCGCGCTGTGCAGGCCGGGCGCGGAGGCCAGAACGGTGTTGCTTCCGGGACTCCACGGGCTGCCGTCGGCGCGGGTGACCACGCCTCCCGCCTCGGTGATCATCAGGGCGCCGGCGGCGACGCCCGGCAGTGTGGGCTCGTACTGCCAGAACACGTCGTGATGTCCGGCGGCCACCAGCAGCATCGGGAATGTCGAGGGCACGCTCGCGCGGACCAGCAGCGCGCGGTGGAGCATCGCGGTGACTGACTGTCCGATCCGTTCATAGGTGCCGGCCTGGTCGGCCTCGGCCTGGCCAGTGACCACGATCGCTGCGTTCATCTCGGTCTTCGCAGACACGTGCAACGCCGCACCGTTCAAGTACGCTCCGCCGCCGCGCAGCGCGGTGTAGGTCAGATCGCCCACGGGCTGCCGGACGACGGCCAGCACCGGCTGCCCGTTGCGCACCAGCGCCACGCTCACGGCCCACTCCGGCAGCCCGTGCACCAGGTTGACGTTGCCCTCGACTTCGTCGACCACCCACCATTCGCCTGCGGGCAGCGCTGTGGTCTCGTGCTCCTCCGGGAGCCATTGCGCCCCGGGACGCAGCGACGTGAGGGCCGGGCGAAGGATGGCGAGGGAGACCTCGCTGTCGACCGTCCCGGCGTGGAACATCGCGGCGCGGTCTGCCGGGCGTCCAGCGACGGAGTATCGGGCTTGCAGAGCCTGGCCGGCCGCAGTGGCCGCCTCGACGACTCCGGCGAGCAGCGCTTGGTCGTCGAGCATAGTGTCGGCAGCGTCGTGAGCAGGGGTGATGGTCATGATGGGACCTCGTTTGCGTCGGCAGACCGGCCTGTCCGGTCCGGACGACTACGACGCTAGATCCCCGCACAGATGATTACCAGTGCACTCTTGTAAGGGCAACAGTTACTCTGGTGCATGTGGATCTGAACCTGCTGGTCGCGCTCGATGCCCTGCTCGAAGAGAACAGTGTCGCCGCCGCGGCCGACCGTTTGCGCCTCTCTCCGCCGGCGATGAGCCGCACCCTCGCGCGCATCCGCAAGGCCACCGGTGACGACATCCTGGTACGCACCGGCCGCACCATGACCCCCACCCCGCGTGCCCTGGAGTTGCGCGAAGAAGCGCGCGAGTTGGTGCTGCGCGCCCGCGCGGTCCTGACTCCGGTCACCACGCTCGACCTCGGCCAGCTCGACCGCGCATTCACCCTGCGCTGCCACGATGCCCTGGTCACGGCCCTGGCGCCGGTGCTGATAAGCACTGTGGGTGAGGTGGCGCCGCTGGTGGCGATCAGGTTTCTCGCCGAGCCCTCCGCCGACCTGACCGATCTGGCCCGAGGGCAGACAGACCTAGAGGTCGGCGCAGCGGCGCCGGACCGGCCCGAGATCGCCACCCAGACGATCGGCGCCGATCGCATGGTGGCCGTGATGCGTCCGGATCATCCCTTGGCCGAAGGCGAGCTCACCCCGGAGCGCTTCGCCGGAGCCCAGCACGTCACCGTCTCACGCCGCGGGCGCCTGACCGGTCCGATCGACCAGGTGCTGGCTGAGCTCGGCCTTCGCCGGCAGGTGAGCGCCGCGCTTCCCACCGCGAGCGCCGCGCTCGACCTGGTCGCCCGCACCTCGGCCGTGACGGTGGTCGCCGAACAGGTATGCCGACCGCTCTGGACAAGCCTCGGCCTGTGCGCACGAGCCCTGCCCTTCGATCTTCCTTCCGTGCCGTTGATCGTCGCCTGGCACCACCGCCACGACTCCGACCCCGCCCACGCCTGGCTCCGCAGCCGACTGATCCAAGCGTTGCGCGCGATCATCGACCCGAGTGCCTCGCTGCCGCCTCAGGCCCCGACGTAGGCCGCGAGGTGCTTGCCAGTCAGAGTGGAACGATCGGCGACGATGTCGGCGGGCGTGCCCTCGAAGACGATCCGGCCGCCCTCGTGACCTGCGCCGGGGCCGAGGTCGATGATCCAGTCGGCGTGCGCCATGACCGCCTGGTGGTGCTCGATCACGACGACCGACTTGCCGGAGTCGACGAGCCGGTCGAGCAGGCCGAGTAGCTGCTCGACGTCGGCCAGGTGCAGGCCGGTGGTCGGCTCGTCGAGGACGTACACGCTGCCCTTCTCCGCCATCCGCGTGGCCAGCTTCAGCCGCTGCCGCTCGCCGCCGGACAGAGTCGTGAGCGGCTGGCCGAGGCTGAGGTAGCCCAGGCCCACGTCGGCGAGGTGGCCGAGAATGGTGTGCGCGGCCGGCGTGCGGGCCTCGCCGTCGGCGAAGAACTCCAGGGCCTCGGTCACCGGCATCGCGAGCACCTCGCTGATGTCGCGGCCGCCGAGGTGGTAGTCCAGCACCGAGGCCTCGAAGCGCTTCCCCTCGCACTCCTCGCAGGTGGTCGCCACACCGGCCATCATCGCCAGGTCGGTGTAGGTGACCCCGGCGCCGTTGCAGGTGGGGCAGGCGCCCTCGGAGTTGGGGCTGAACAGGGCGGGCTTCACGCCGTTGGCCTTCGCGAAGGCCTTGCGCACCGGTTCGAGCAGTCCGCTGTACGTGGCCGGGTTGCTCCGCCGCGAGCCGCGGATCGCGCTCTGGTCGATCGACACCACGCTCTCGCCCGCGATCCCGGAACTGTCGACCAGCGACCCGTGCACGAGCGAGCTCTTGCCGGAGCCAGCGACGCCGGTGATGACCACGAGCACTCCGAGCGGGATGTCGACATCGACGTCACGCAGGTTGTGCGTCGTCGCGCCGCGGATCTCCAGCGCGCCGGTGGGCGTGCGCACCTTCTCCTTGACTGCGGCGCGGTCATCGAGATGGCGGCCGGTGAGGGTGTCGGAGGCCCGCAGCCCCTCGACAGTGCCCTCGAAGCAGACCGTGCCGCCGGCCGAACCGGCGCCGGGGCCGAGGTCGACGACGTGGTCGGTGATCGCGATCGTCTCCGGCTCGTGCTCCACGACGAGCACTGTGTTGCCCTTGTCTCGCAGCCGCAGCAGCATGTCGTTCATCCGCTGGATGTCATGCGGGTGCAGGCCGGTGGTGGGCTCATCGAAGACGTAGGTGACATCGGTGAGCGTGGATCCGAGGTGCAGGATCTTGACCCGCTGCGCTTCGCCGCCCGAGAGCGTGCCCGAGGGCCGGTCGAGCGAGAGGTAGCCCAGCCCGATCTCCACGAACGAGTCGAGGGTCCGCTGCAGCGTGGCGAGCAGCGGCGCCACCGAGGGCTGCTTGAGGCCGCGGACCCATTCGGCCAGGTCGCTGATCTGCATCGCGCAGGCCTCGGCGATGTTGAGCTTGCTGATCCGCGAGGACCGGGCCGCCTCGCTGAGCCGGGTGCCGCCGCACTCGGGGCAGGTGGTGAAGGTGACTGCTCGGTCCACGAACGCCCGGATGTGCGGCTGCATCGCCGCCCGGTCCTTGGAGAGCATCGAGCGCTGGATCTTGGGGATCAGCCCCTCGAAGGTGACGTTGACGCCGCCGACCTTCACCTTGATCGGCTCGTGGTGGAGGAAGTCGTTGAGCTCCTTCTTGGTGAACTTGCGGATCGGCTTGTCCGGATTGAGGATGCCCGACTCCAGGTAGGGCTTGACGGCGAAGAAGTTGTCCACGGTGTAGCCGGGAACGATGATCGCGCCTTCGGCGAGCGACTTGGAGTCGTCGTAGAGCTGGGTCAGGTCCATGTCGGAGACCGCGCCGCGGCCTTCGCAGCGCGGACACATGCCGCCAGTGCGCGAGAAGCTCTGCCTCACGGTCTTGCCCGCTCCTCGCTCGACCGTGATCGCGCCGCTGGCCCGGACCGAGGCGACGTTGAAGGAGAAGGCGTTGGGCGAGCCGATGTGCGGCCTTCCGAGTCGGCTGAAGAGGATGCGCAGCATCGCGTTGGCGTCGGTGGCGGTGCCGACCGTGGAGCGGGGGTCGGCGCCCATCCGCTGCTGGTCGACGATGATGGCGGCGGTCAGCCCCTCCAGGACGTCGACCTCGGGCCGGGCCAGCGCAGGCATGAAGCCTTGCACGAAGGCGCTGTAGGTCTCGTTGATCAGCCGCTGCGACTCCGCCGCGATCGTGTCGAACACCAGCGAGCTCTTGCCCGAACCGGAGACGCCGGTGAACACCGTCAGCTGCCGCTTCGGGATCTCGACACTGACGTCCTTGAGGTTGTTCACGCGCGCGCCGTGCACGCGGATCACATCGTGGCTGTCGATGCCGTGCGGCGCGGACGGCTGTGCGGCCTTCTTCGTGGGCTTACTCATCGTGTCTCCATCCGCCGCTTATGGCTCGACGCTCAGCTGTCCTGAAGACGCTCAGCTGTCCTGAAGCAGTCCGAGGACGTTGCCGTCGGTGTCGGTGAAGGTGGCCACGAGGCGGCCGTTGCCGACGTCGCGCGGGGAGTCCTTCACGGTGGCGCCCGCGGCGGTGACCTCGGCCAGCTTCGCCTCGATGTCCGTCACGTGCCAGTAGGCCACCGGCGAGGTCATGCCCTGCGACGCGCCGCCGGGCACCAGCCCGATCTGCTGGCCCTCGGCCTCGAAGCCGACATAGTACGACGAGTCGCTCTGCGGCTCCAGGCCGAGCAGCGCGGCGTAGACCGCCTTGGCCTTCGCCAGGTCGGACACAGGGTGCAGAACGGTCTTGATTCCCAGCGTGGTTGAACCAGTCATGGTTGCTCCTGAGGTTGTGGGCCACGTTGACCCGGTGATTTTTGTGAGGGGATTTACGAGCGAGGGGTTCTAAGCTTTGGGCGTTTGCGCGATGCGCACCAAGTTGCCCGAAGGGTCCCGGAAAGCGCAGTCGCGCGGACCCCAGGGCTGGACGATGGGCTCTTGCAGCACCTCGGCGCCGGAGGCGCGCACCTTCTCGAACGTCGCGTCGAGATCGTCGGTGCTGAAGGCGATCGCCGGCAGGACGCCTTTGACCAGCAGTTCCTGCAATGCGTCGCCGTCGGCCTGGGAACGGCCCGCGTGCGGCTCGGAGAGCACGATCTCAAGATCGGGCTGCGAGGCGCTGCTGAGCGTGATCCAGTGGAATCCGTCCGAGGCGACGTCGTTGCGCACCTCAAGGCCGAGCGCGTCACGGTAGAAGGCCAGCGACTCGGTCGTGTCGTTGACGGTGACGTGGCAGTAATGAAGTGAAATGCTCATGCAGCCCACACTAGGCGGCGGTGGCGCGGGCTGCTTCTCCAATCCTGATCGGTCGTTCTCGCACCCGTTGTTCTTTTGCCCGTTGTTCTTTTGACGGTCGGGTGTGAATCTTGGCCACACAGGTAGGCATCGCTGCCACGGCGCGGTGCTCGCGAGCCCGGTATGCGCTCGGCGTGATCCCCACGAGCTCGGTGAATCGCGAGCTGAACGAGCCCAGGGAGGTACAGCCGACCGCCATGCACGCGTCGGTCACGCTCATGCCGCCGCGCAACAGCGCCATCGCACGTTCCACCCGCCGGGTCATCAGGTAGCTGTACGGCGTCTCGCCGTAGGCCGCGCGGAACTCCCGGGAGAAGTGCCCCGGGGACATCAGCGCTTGCCGCGCCATGGTCGGCACGTCGAGTGGGCGCGCATACTCCCGGTCGACCAGATCCCGCGCCCGGCGCAGATGCGCGAGATTCTCAAGGCGTTGCTGGTCCATGAATCGAGAGTACCACCGGCCTCCGACAAGGCATCTCCTCGTCACATCGACCACGCCTCGCGGGTCAGTAGAGATGACACGTGGTGATGGAAGGATGGGACCGATGGACGAGAACGAGTGGTTGGCGGAGCGTTTCGAGGACCACCGGGCCCGGCTCCGGGGGGTCGCCTACCGGATGCTCGGCTCGCTGACCGAGGCCGACGACGCGGTCCAGGACGCCTGGCTGCGGCTGAGCCGCTCCGGCGCGGACCAGGTGGAGAACCTCGGCGGCTGGCTGACCACGGTCGTCGCCCGGGTCTGCCTGAACATGCTGCGTTCGCGCACCACCCGGCGGGAGGACTCCTTCGGCGTGCACCTGCCCGATCCGATGGTCAGCCCGGACCGGACCCTGCAGCCCGAGGACGAGGCCCTGCTGGCCGACTCGGTCGGCCTCGCGCTACTGGTCGTGCTCGACACCCTGAGCCCGGCCGAGCGGCTGGCGTTCGTCCTGCACGACATGTTCGCCCTCTCCTTCGAGGAGATCGCGCCGATGGTCGGGCGGACGCCCACGGCGGCGCGGCAGCTCGCCAGCCGGGCCCGGCGCCGGGTCAAGGGCGCCGAGGTCCCGGCGCCCGACCCGGACCTGGCCCGGCAACGCGGCGTGGTCGACGCCTTCTTCCAGGCGGCCCGCGGGGGCGACTTCGAGGCCCTGGTCACCGTGCTCGACCCGGAAGTCGTGCTGCGGATCGACGCCGGCTCGGTCCTGCCCGTGAACTCGATGGTGGTCAACGGAGCGTCGGCTGTGGCCAGGCAGGCGCTCACGGGCATGCAGGTGATCTTCGCGCGCCCGGACGTCCGGCTGATCCCGACGATCGTGAACGGCGCGGCCGGGGCGATCATCACCTTCGGCGGAAAGCCGGTGACCGTGATGGGGTTCACCGTGGCCGAGGGCCGGATCGCCGAGATCGATTCGATCGCCGACCCCGACCGGGTCAGCCGGATCACCGCGTCGTTGTTCCCTGGCGAGGCGGAGTGATTCACTTGCGCTTGGCTGATGCGTTCGCGTTGATCAGGGCCGTCACGGGTATCGCGACGACGAACAGGATGGCCGCGCCCCAGGCGACTGCGACGCTGTAGCCGTGGACCGTGGCCGCCAGGCTGCCCGCCGCCGCGTGCGCGGCGAAGTAGGCGGCGGTGGACGTGGCGGCGATGGTGTTGAGCAGGGCCGCGCCGATCGACGAGCCGAGCTGGCCGGCCGCACTGGACGCGGCCGAGGCCGCCCCGGAGTCGGCTGGCTGGACCGCCCGCAGCGCGGTGCTCAGGATCGCGGGCCCGCCCACGCCGGTGCCCAGCCCCTCGATCAGCTCCGCGAGGAGGATCAGCGGGAAGAAATGGCTGGTCGGGCTGAGCCAGATCAGCGGGAGCAGCCCGGCCGCGCTCAGGATCAGGCCCGCCGCCACCAGCCACCGGGGCGATACGCGGGGCATCAGCCGGGGCGCCAGGAAGGCCGAGCCGAGGATCGCGGCCACCGCGAAGGGAGCCATCGCAAGGCCGGTGCGCAGCGCCGAGTAGCCCATCACGGACTGCAGCTGGAAGGTCAGGATCAGCATCATCCCGATCGTGCTCAGGCTGTTGACCACCATCGCGACCAGCGCGCCGGCGCGGTTGCGGTCGCGCAGCACCCGCAGCGGCAGCAAGGGATTGGCCTTGCCCGCCTGGCGGGCGGCGAACCAGCCGAGCAGGACCACGGCGCCGCCCAGGGAGCCGAGCACGGTCGCCGACCCCCATCCGTACGAGGCCGCTTCGCCGAGCCCGTAGATCAGGGCGAGCATTCCGGCCGAGGCGAGTACCGCTCCGACCACGTCGATCCGCACTTCGCGCCG
>Ga0302314_10015733_pt1 | contig 12838 bp, 15 predicted proteins | sample III_Palsa_N2_3_FD_200533 | JGI IMG/M metagenome (GOLD analysis project Ga0302314, IMG submission 200533) | Peat permafrost microbial communities from Stordalen Mire near Abisko, Sweden - III_Palsa_N2_3 | ecosystem: Environmental > Terrestrial > Soil > Palsa > Peat permafrost | place: Sweden...
TCACCAGCAAAATCAGGAAGATGAAGAAAAGCAGCTTGGCCACGGAAGCGGCGAAGCCGGCCAGGCCCACGAAGCCGAGCGCGCCGGCGATGAGGGCGAGAATGGCGAAGACGAGGGTCCAGCCTAACATGACGATCAAATCCTTCCTTCGGCCGGACGCGGTCGTCCGGGGTCGAGGGATAGAACGTGGACCGGAAAGCTGCGTTCCAGCGTCGGTTGTTCGCGCCGCCGCCGGGCTGGACTCGGGTCAGGCCGGATTCCGCGCGATCAACTGGCGGGCGATGATGATCCGCTGCATCTCGTTGGTGCCCTCGCCGATCATCAGCAGCGGCGCGTCGCGGTAGAGCCGCTCGATCGGATATTCCTTCGAATAGCCGTTGGCGCCGTGGATGCGCATGGATTCGGTGGCGACCTCGAAGGCGGTCTCGGTGGCGAACCACTTGGCCATGCCGGCTTCCAGGTCGACGCGGCCGCCGCGGTCGTAGGCCTTGGCCGCGTCCTCGACCAGCAGCTCGGCGGCGCGCGTCTTGGCCGCCATCTCGCCCAGCTTGAGCTGGATCGCCTGGTGCTGGGCGATCGGCTTGCCCATGGTCTGGCGGAGCTGGGCGTAGCTGACCGCCTCCTTCAGCGCTCGCCGGGCGATGCCGACGCCGCGCGCGGCGACGTTCACCCGGCCGATCTCCAGGCCTCCGGTGGCCATCAGGAAGCCCTTGCCCTCCTCGCCGCCGACGAGACCCAGCCGCGCGTCCACGGGCGCGTCGTCGAACGAGATGCCGCCGGTGTCGATGCCGCGATAGCCGAGTTTGGGCAGCTTCTTGCCGCGCGAGACGCCCTGCGCCTCCGCCCCGGTCTCCTTGTCGCGGGTGGGCGTGATCAGCATCGACATGCCGCGGTGGCGCGGCTGGGCGTCCGGATCGGTCTTCACCAGCACCGCGAGGATGTCGCCCTCCAGCGCATTGGTGATCCAGAGCTTGGAGCCGGTGATCCGATAGACGTCGCCGTCGCGGCGCGCGACCGTGCGGATACCCTGCAGATCGGTGCCGGCGTCGGGCTCGGTCAAGGCCAGGCCGCCGCGCAGCTCGCCGGTGGCGAACCTCGGCAGCCAGTGCTGCTTCTGCGCGTCGGTGCCGAACTTCTGCACGATCAGCGCCATCATCAAATGGCTGTTGAAGAAGCCGGTGAGGCTCATCCACTCTTCGGAGATGCGCGCCACGATCCGCGAATAGGTTGTCGCCGGCAGGCCGAGACCGCCGTACTGCGGCTCGATCAGGGCCCCGAAGAGCCCCATCTCGCACATGTCCTCCACCAGTTCGCGCGGATATTCGTCCGCCTGCTCGTACTTGGAGGCGACCGGCGCGACCTTCTTCTCAAGCCAGCGGTCGATGGAATCGAGCAGGGCCTGTTCGTCGGCTTCGCTGATTGGGCTGGCGTCATCCATCGCGTGGCTCCTACCAATAGTCTTTCATCAGTTCCGCCGCCCACGCCGGTTCGCGCAAGGCGCCGCGCGGCAGGAACTCGGCCATGGCCGGCTTCAGGTCGACCACCGGCGTGCCGTCGATGGCGTCCAGTCCCTCGACCTCCACCGCCAGCCCGTCGACGCCAAGGATTCGGCAGGTGCAGAGCCCCAGCCGGTTGGGCCGGTTCTTGCCGCGCTGGGCGAAGATGCCGACCCGCGGCCAGTCGGCGCGGCCGCGCGGATGGCGCGCGCCATATTCGATCTCTGCCTCGCCCACCCGATCGAAGACGAAGATCACCTCCAGGTGGGAGAAATCCGCCAGGCCGGCCAGCGCGTCGGGTCCGAAACGGGCCGGATCGAGCTCGATCCGCGCGCGGCTCCCGCCCCAGTCATCGTCGACCGGCTGGCCCCGCCCGCCGCGCACATGGCCGATGGGATCGAAGGCGAAGGTCACGAGTGCGGCTGGCCCATATGGCCGCCGCCGCCCGGCGTCAGCAGCCCCAGTCCGGGCACGTGATTGACCTCGATCCGCACGCCGTCCGGATCCTCGAACAGCACCGAATAATAGCCAGACGCGAAATCATCGTCCCGAGGCGAGTGGACGATCGTGGCGTCGATCGAGACCAGGAAATCGTAGACCTCGTCCACTTCGTCGCGTTCATGAGCGCGGAAGCAGACGTGGTGCAGGCCGACCCGGTTCTGCACGAAGCGCTCGCCGACGTGATCCGGCGAGGGCGCGCGCACCGCGAAGCCTGTGTGGGCGCCGACCGCGTAGTAGACGCCGGCCGCGTTCATCACCTCCTTGAGGCCGAGGAACGGCAGCAGCTTCATGTAGAAGGCCTTCGACCGCTCGAAATCGCCCGCGGTGACGAAGATGTGCGCGACGCCGTTGATCTCCATGGGCCCTCCTTGGCAGCGGGCTTATGCGCCCCTGACCCTGCGATAGCCAATCTCGCTTGCGGCAGGCTGGCGAAGGGATTTGACTGCGGCAAGGCCAGAAATGGCGCCATCGATTTCAACAAAAAGCCATTGGGAGGACCAGCCATGACCTACGAAGCCATTCTCTATGAGACCCGCGGCCCGGTCGCGATCATCACCCTGAACAAGCCCGAGCGGCTCAACGCCATCGGCGCGGCGGTGCGCGAGGAGGTGCATGCGGCGATCGAGGCGGCGCACGAGGACGATGCGATCCGCGCCGCGATCATCACCGGCGCCGGCAAGGGCTTCTGCTCGGGCGCTGACCTTTCGGGCGCGGCGACCCGGATCGCGGCTGGCGGCGCGGCCCTGCCCGCGGGGACCAATACCCAGGCCGACCGCCTCGATGAGATGGGCTGGGTCGGCCGCTGGGCCAAACGCTTCGCCCACTTCGACAAGCCGCTGATCGCCGCGGTGAACGGTGTCGCCGCCGGCGCGGGGATGAGCATGGCGCTGGCCTGCGACATGCGCGTCGGCTCGACCGCGGCGCGGTTCAAGACCGTGTTCGTCGAGCGCAACCTCTCGCCGGATTCGGGCATGAGCTATTTCCTGCCACGGATCGTCGGCTATTCGCGCGCCGCCGACCTGGTCTTTTCCAGCCGCGCGGTGAACGCCGAGGAGGCCTACCGCATCGGCCTGCTGGACCGCCTGGTCGCGCCGGAGAACCTGCTCGACGAGGCCGTCGCGCTGGCGCTGGAGATGTCGCAGTGGCCGCCGCTGGCCGTGCGGATGGCCAAGCGCGTGCTGCAGCACAATCAGGACGCCGACTTCGAGCCGGCGCTGCGCTACGAAAGCGTCGCCCTCGGCCTCGCCCGCAAGGCCACCGCCGACACCCGTGAATCGATCGCGGCCTTCGCCGAGAAGCGAAAGGGCGTCTATACCGGCGCCTGACGCTATCCCGTGAGTTAGGGGCGTTTCGGAGGTGGGCAAGCATAACCGCGGAGGACGCTGAGGAGGCGCAGAGGACGCAGAGGTCAGAGTCCGTTGGCCACGCGGATGATGCCGTTCTTCATCAGCGCGACATTGATGTTCAAGAGATAACCCAAGCGATACCCGCCGAGCTTTAAGTAGCTGAGAAGCTGGGATCGGTGAACGGCACGATCAGTTCGACAGATTTGACCTCAACGACGACTAAGTTGGCAACGAGGAGATCGAGTCGATATCCGGTCTCGATTGTTTCACCGTCGTAGACGAGCGGCATCGTAAGTTGACGTTGGTGCTCAACGCCGATTTTCCTAAGCTCGTGGGCCAAACAGGCTTCATAGGTGCTCTCGAGCAGCCCAGGTCCTAGAATTCTGTGGACCTTTAAGGCGCAGCCGAGAATCTGCTTCCCGATTTCGTTCTCGTCCACTCTGCGTCCTCCGCGCCTGCTCTGCGTACTCTGCGGTTATACTTGCTTACCTTTCAACGCGCGCCACCTCCCCGAAAAGGGCGCTTTCGCAAGGCTGACGGCAACGGCATAAGGCCGATGAAGAAGGAGCAGACCATGGCCCTCGACGCAGGCGAGACCCGCAAGACCTTCCAGTGGGACGACCCGCTCGATCTCACCTCCCGCCTCTCGGAAGAGGAGCGGATGGTCGCCGACGCGGCCCGCGCCTACGCCCGCGACAAGCTGCTGCCCCGCGTCGTCAGCGCCTTTCGCGAGGAACGGTTCGACCGCGAGATCATGACCGAGATGGGCGAGCTCGGCTTCCTCGGGCCGACGCTGCCGGAGGCGTACGGCGGCGCGGCGGTGAACCACGTCGCCTATGGCCTGATCGCCCGCGAGATCGAAGCCGTCGATAGCGGCTACCGCTCGGCGATGAGCGTGCAGTCGTCGCTGGTGATGTACCCGATCTATGAGTTCGGCTCGGAAGAGCAGCGGCGGCGCTGGCTGCCGGGCATGGCGCGCGGCGAGATCATCGGCTGCTTCGGCCTCACCGAGGCCGACGGCGGCTCCGACCCGGCCTCGATGCGCACCGTCGCCAAGCCGGTCGATGGCGGCTTCGTCATCAACGGGGCCAAGATGTGGATCACCAACGCGCCGGTCGCCGACGTCGCCCTGGTCTGGGCCAAGCTGGACGGCATCATCCGCGGCTTCCTGGTCGAACGCGGCTCGAAGGGTTTCGAGACCCCGAAGATCGAGAACAAGCTCTCCTTGCGCGCCTCGGTCACCGGCGAGATCGCGCTCTCGGACGTGTTCGTGCCCGAGGAGGCGATGCTGCCCGACGTCCAGGGCCTGCGCGGCCCGTTCTCCTGCCTCAACAAGGCCCGCTACGGCATCGCCTGGGGCGCGATGGGCGCCGCCGAGTTCTGCTTCCACGCGGCGCGCGACTACGTCGGCTCGCGCAAGGTGTTCGGAAAGCCGCTCGCCGCCCGCCAGCTGGTGCAGAAGAAGCTCGCCGACATGCAGACCGAGATCGCGCTCGGCTACGAGGGCGCGCTGGCGCTCGGCCGGCTGATCGACCAGGGCGCCTGGGTCCCGGAAGCGATCAGCCTGATGAAACGCAACAATTGCGGCAAGGCGCTCGCCATCGCCCGCGAGGCGCGCGACATGCACGGCGGCAACGGCATCTCCGGCGAGTACCACGTGATGCGCCACGCCGCGAACCTGGAGACCGTCAACACCTACGAAGGGGCGCACGACGTGCATGCCCTGATCCTGGGGCGGGCGATCACCGGCGAGAACGCGTTCTAGGGACGCCGCTTCGCCTTCACCACGGCCGTGTCCAGCGCCTGCAGGAACCGCGAGCGGTCGGCGGGCACGAAGGGCTTGGGGCCGCCGGTGATCTCGCCCATCGAGCGCAGGTGTTCGCCGATGCCGCGCGAGGCCAGGGCGGCGCCGATGTTGTCGGGGGTGAAGATGCGGCCGGTGGGGTGGACCGCCTGGCCGCCGGCCTTCAGCACCCGGTCGGCCAGCGGCACGTCGGCGGTGATCACCACGCTCGCCGCATCGGCGCGCTCGGCGATCCAGTCGTCGGCGACATCCGGGCCGGCCTCGACCACGATCGGCGTCACGAGCGCGATCGGCGGGGTGCGGATCCAGCTGTTGGAGACCACGAAGACCGGCGCCCTGTAGCGGACCGCGACCTTATAGACCTCGTCCTTCACCGGGCAGGCGTCGGCGTCGATGTAGAGGGTGACCATCGCCTCGTCTTCCGTTCGGCGCTGGCGGGGTGCTAGACCCGCCGCGATGGGGAGGCTTTATGACTGAAACCGCGTCGCAGGTCGCGCCCGCCGCTTCGGGGCCGCGCACGCCCATGCGCACCGTCATCGCCGCCTCCGCGGCCGGCACCGCGTTCGAGTGGTACGACTTCTTCATCTTCGGCAGCCTGCTGACGATCATCTCGAAGAACTTCTTCGCCGAGCTCGGACCCACGGCCGGCCAGGTCGCCTCACTCGCCCTGTTCGGCGTCGGCTTCGCCTTCCGGCCGCTGGGCGCGCTGATCTTCGGCCGCGTCGGCGACCGGCTGGGGCGCAAGTCAGCGTTCCTGATCTGCGTCTCTATGATGGGCGGGGCGACCTTCGCCATCGGCCTCCTGCCCAGCTATCAGCAGGTGGGCCTGGTCGCGCCGGTGCTGCTGATCCTGCTACGGATCATCCAGGGGACGGCGCTCGGCGGCCAATACGGCGGCGCGGCGATCTACGTCGCCGAGCACGCCGCCTCGGACAAGCGCGGCTGGTCGACCGGCTGGGTGCAGACCTCGGCCTCGTTCGGCCTAGTGGCGGCGCTGACAGTCATATTCATCACCCGCCGCACGGTGGGCGAGGCGGCGTTCGCCGCCCCCGGCTGGAGCGGCGGCTGGCGGATTCCGTTCTTCGTCTCGGTAGGCCTGGTGGCGATCTCGATCTGGATGCGCACGCGGCTCGACGAGAGCCCGGCCTTCGCCCGGCTCAAGGCCGCCGGCGCGCAGACCCGCGCGCCCTTCGCCGAGGCGTTCGGCCACTGGCCCAACCTGAAGCTGGTGCTGATCGCCTTCTTCGCCCTGATGTGCGCCCAGGGCGCCTACTGGTACACGGTGTTCTTCTACGCCGACGTCTTCATGGAGAAGTTCCTGAAGGTCGAGGGCGACGTCGCCAACCTGCTGGTGCTCTGCGCCGCCCTGATCAGCGCGCCGCTCTATGTCTTCTTCGCCTGGCTCTCCGACAAGGTGGGCCGCAAGCCGGTGATGCTGGCGGGCATGGTTTTGGGCGTGGTCTCGCTGTTTCCCGGCTTCATGGTGCTGAGCTCGGCGGCCAATCCGGCGCTGGCGGCCGCCGAGCGAGCGACGCCGGTGAGCGTCGTCGCCGATCCGGCCGACTGCACCCTGCAGTTCGACGTCACCGGCAAGCCGCACACCGTCACCAGCTGCGACGTCGCCAAGGCCGCGCTCGCCAACGCCGGCGTGAGCTATCGGACGCTCGCCGCGCCGGCGGGGCAGGCGGCCGTGGTCAGGATCGGCGCCGTCTCCGTGCCCTCGGTCGATGGCCGTGGGCTTGCCGCGCCGGCGCTGAAGGCCGCCGCGGCCAAGGTGAACGGGGCCATCGCCTCGGCGCTGAAGACAGCGGGCTATCCGGCAAAATCCGACCCCACGAAGCGCAAGTTCTGGACCATGTTGGCCGTGCTGGCGGTGTTCACCGTCGCCGCCACCGCCCTCTATGGGCCCATGGCCGCGGCGCTGGTCGAGCTCTTCCCGGCCAAGGTGCGCTACACGGCGCTCTCGCTGCCCTACCACCTCGGCACCGGCTGGATCGGCGGCTTCCAGCCGGTGGTCTCATTCTCGATCGTGGTGGCGACCGGCGATATCTACGCCGGCCTCTGGTACCCGGTCATCTTCACGGCGATCAGCGTCGTCGCCTGCCTGATCTTCATGCCGGAGACGCGGGGGCGCTCGCTGGACGCCTAGCCCGGCGCGGGATCCAGCCGGCGATAGGGCGCGGCCAGGGCGTCGAGACCCTTGGCCAGGCGCGTCAGCGTTTCAGCCCGCGCCACCACCGCCGTTTGCCGGCCCTCGGCCGCCTCGCTGGCCAGGAATGCGGCGCCGACGTCGGCGAGCGGGCGCTGCGGCGCATCCCGGCGCGCCAGGGCGACGACGGCTGGCTCGACGCCGTCGCCCAGCACCAGCGTCTCGGCCTCGGCCAGGGCGCGGGCGGCGCGCAGCGAGAGCAGGTCGCGGGCCGCCGGCGCGGCGATCAGCCAGATCTGCCCGAGCGCCGCCACGCCCCGGCCGATCTCGGCGCGCAACAATGTCTCCGCGGCCGCCAGGTCGTCGCGATCGGCGGCCTCGGCGACCGAACCGATTAGCAGCGCGCGCAGGAAGCCACGCCGCTGCGCCAGATCCGGGAAGGCGGCGACGATCTCTGGCCGCATCCGGCCGAAGAGGCCCGCCAGCCGCCCGAGTCCGGCCGGAATCCGCGCTTCCAGCTCGGCGCGTAGCAGCGCCGCGACGATGGGCGCCGCGCCGCCGGTGCCGATCGCCGCCACCACCTGCCCCCGATCGATGATCGCTGGGGTATGGAAATCGCAGAGCTCGGGGTGGTCGACCACGTTCACGGGCGTGCCGGCCGCCCGCGCCGCCCGCGCCGCCGCCGCGCAGAACTCGGGGCGCGGGCTGGCCACGAAGGCGATCACCGCGCCGGCGTAGCTGTCCGCCGCCAGCGCCGCGTCACCGCGCAGCCGCTGGACGGTCGCCGGGGAGCCCTTGAACAGCCGCGCCTTGGCGTCCGCGCCCTCGCCCTCGCCGGCGATCACCACCCGCGCGCCGGTCAGCGGAAAGAAGGCGGGGAAAGCCTCCATCAGCGCGTCACTTCACCGTTGTCAGATCGGCGCACATCGGTGAACTCCGGCGAAACGGGGCTTTGCGCGAGCGATACCGCGCCTGACGCCCCGCCTCAATCTTCGCGGCAGGACCCTGTCGTCGCACCGCCATCGCCCCTATGCTGTGCGAGTCATGACGCCCTACGACGCCGCCGCGCCTCAGGCTCGAGCCGGCGAACGGTCTCGGCCGCTCGTCGATGGGTTCGGCCGCGCCGTGCGCTATCTGCGCGTCTCGGTCACCGACCGTTGCGATCTGCGCTGCGTCTACTGCATGTCCGAGCGGATGACCTTCCTGCCGAAAGCCGAGGTGCTGACGCTGGAGGAGATCGACCGCATCGCCTCGGTGTTCGTGGCGCTGGGGACGCGCAAGTTGCGGCTCACTGGCGGCGAGCCGCTGGTGCGCAAGGGGCTGATGACCCTGGTCCGGCGGCTGTCGCGGCATCTTGCGAGCGGCGCGCTCGAGGAGCTGACCCTCACGACCAATGGCACGCGGCTGGCCGAGTTCGCGGGCGAGCTGGCGGCGGCGGGGGTGCGGCGGATCAATGTCTCGCTCGACACCTTGAAACCCGACCTCTTCGCTCGGCTGACGCGCGGCGGCGACATCGCCCGGGTGCTGGCCGGGATCGACGCGGCGCGCGCGGCGGGCCTGCAGGTCAAGATCAACACTGTCGCCCTCGCCCATGACAACGCCGCCGAGTTGCCGGCGCTGATCGGCTGGGCGCATGGCGCGGGCCTGGGGATCACCCTGATCGAGACCATGCCGATGGGCGAGGTCGAGGCCGACCGCACCGACCAGTTCCTCTCGCTGGCGGCGGTGCGGCGCGAGCTGGAGAGCTACTGGAGCCTGACAGACCTGCCGCTCTCCACCGGCGGCCCGGCGCGCTACGTCGAGGTGGCCGAGACCGGCGGCCGGCTCGGTTTCATCACCCCGCTCAGCCACAATTTCTGCGAGGCCTGCAATCGGGTGCGGCTCACCTGCACCGGCACCCTGCACACCTGCCTCGGCCGCGAGGACGCCGCCGACCTGCGCTCGGTGATCCGCACCGGCGGCGACGACGCCGCGCTGGTCGCCACGATCCGCGCGGCGATCGACGCCAAGCCGCAAGGCCACGACTTCCACATCGGCCGTGGTATCGGTCCGGCCGTGGCGCGGCACATGTCGACGACGGGCGGCTGATGCGGGTGCTGCTGTTCGGTCGCCTCGGCGACATCGCCGGCTGGCGCGAGCGCGGCTTCGATCCGGCGCCCACGAGCCTCTCGGCGCTGAAGGCGCTCATCGCCGCCGAGGACGCGGCCCTGGGGCTTGCCCTGGGCGCCAAGGGGGTGCGGGCGGCGGTGGACAAGGTGGTCGTGCGCGGCGAGGCGGCGCTGGGCCCGGGCGCCGAGGTCGCCTTCCTGCCGCCGATGAGCGGCGGATGATCCGGCTCACCGAAGCCCGGTTCGATCCCGGCGCCGAGCTGACCGCCTTCTGCGCCGGCCGCACCGAGAGCGGCGCGGTGGCGAGCTTCGTTGGCATCGCGCGCGGCGAGGGCGGGGCGGCGACCGCCTTGGAGCTGCAGGCCTATGCCGGCTTCACCGAGGGCGAGATCGGCCGCATGGTCGAGGCGGCGATGACGCGCTTCGATCTGCACGACGCCCTGGTGATCCACCGCCACGGCCGGATCGCGCCCGGCGAGCCGATCGTGATGGTGGCGACCGCCTCGGCGCATCGGCGCGCGGCGTTCGAAGCCTGCGACTACCTGATGGACTATCTCAAATCGCGCGCGCCCTTCTGGAAGAAGGAGCACGGCCCTGCCGGCGCGCGCTGGGTCGAGCCCACGGAGCGCGACTTGGACGACCTCGCCCGCTGGGACTAGACCGGCTTTCCGAACAGAGCGAGTCTGGTCGGATGACCACCTTCCTCGCGCCCGGTGGCAGACTCGACGAGACGGCGGCGTTGACGCCGGTGCGCATCGCCGTGCTCACCATTTCCGACACCCGCGACGAAGAGAGCGACACCTCGGGCCACGTGCTGGTGGAACGCCTGACCGGCGCCGGCCACGTGCTGGCGGCCAAGGCGGTGGTGCGCGACGACGTCGGCGAGATCCGCGGCCAAGTGAAGGCCTGGACCGGCTCGGGCGAGGTCGATGTCATCCTCACCACCGGCGGCACCGGCCTCACCGGCCGCGATGTCACGCCCGAGGCCGTCGAGCCGTTGCTGGACAAGCGCATTGAGGGCTTCGGGGTGATCTTCCACCTGGTCAGTTACCAGACGGTGGGGCTTTCCACCCTGCAGTCGCGGGCGCTGGCGGGGCTGATCGACGGCGTCTTCATCTTCTGCCTGCCGGGCTCCAACGGCGCGGTGCGCGACGGCTGGGACAGGGTGATCGCGCCGCAACTCGACAGCCGCCACAAGCCCTGCAACCTGGTCGAACTGATGCCGAGACTGCTCGAGAGATGACCGGTCTCAGCCATCTCGACGCCGAGGGCCACGCGCGGATGGTGGACGTGAGCGGCAAGCCGGAAACCTTGCGGGAGGCGCTGGCGTCCGGCCTGGTGCGGATGTCGCCGGGGACGCGCGACCTGGCGCTCTCCGCCGGGGCGCGCAAGGGCGACGTGATCGCCGCGGCCGAGATCGCCGGGGTGATGGCGGCCAAGCGGACGTCCGGCCTGATCCCGCTCTGCCATCCCTTGTCGATCTCGAAGGCCGAGGTGCGGGTGCATTCGGTCGAAGACGGGCTTGAGGTCACCGCTCGGATCGCGACGACGGCCCAGACCGGTGTGGAGATGGAGGCTTTAACGGCGGTCAGCATCGCCTGCCTCACCCTCTACGACATGCTGAAGGCGGTCGAGCGCGGCATGAGCATCGAGGCGGTGCGGCTGCTGGAGAAGACCGGCGGCGTCTCCGGGGACTGGCGCCGCTAGACCGCGCGCCGCCGCCAAGCGCCAAGGCCGGGCGATAGCCCCTTCGCCAGAATTGCGTTCAGCGGCATATGCTTAACGAGCGATCAACCGCCTCGATACCGGTTCTTAAAGGTGTGGGGCGCACCATCATCTGCAATGTGCATCAAGCGCAAAGAGATGGTGGCCGCAGCATGAGACCCCAGCTGAACAAGCTCGGGCTTGGCGCGTCGCAGTTCCCGAGCGGTTCGTCCGTCCGGGGTCGGCCGCCCGAGGCCGAGGTGCGCGACATGCTGGCCGCCGCCGCGCGCGCCGGCCTCGGCCTGCTCGACGCCGGCCAGGCGCAGCCCGCCGCCGAACACACCCTGGGCGCCCAGATGCCGCGCCCGGCGCCGTTCCACATCATGCTGCGCTCGATGCGCGGCGACCGTGGCCCCGACGTGGTCGAGGCGGAAGTGCGCGCCTCCCTGGCGCGGCTGGGCCTCGCCAAGGCGCGCGCGGTGGTGGTGCAGAGCGCCAGCGACCTGTTCGCCCCTTCCGGCCTGGCGCTGTGGACGCGGCTGAAGCTGCTGCGCGACGCCGGCCTCTTCGACCAGGTGGGCGTCTCGGCCTATGCCTCGGACGATCCCGCCGGCCTCGCGCGCCGGTTCAAACCCGATCTCCTCCAGGCGCCCGCCTCCCTGCTCGACCAGCGCCTGTTGCTCGACGGCAGCCTGATGGCGGTGCGCGAGATGGGGATCGAGGTGCACCTGCGCTCGATCTTCCTCAACGGTTTGCTGTTCCTGCCGCCCGACCGGGTGCCGGCGCAGCTGAAGGGCGCCGCCGGCCGGCTGTCGCGCGCCCGCCGGATGATCGCCGAGGGCCGCTCCGACCCGCTGCAGGCGGCGCTCGGCTTCGCCCTGTCGCGCCCCGAGGCAGACGCGGTGATCGTCGGCGCCAGCAGCGCCGCGGAGCTTTCCGCCGTCATCGCCGCCGCCTCCAGCCCGCCGCCGGACCTCGACTGGGACGAGATGGCCATCGACGACCCCGTCGCTCTCGACCCGCGCCGCTGGGCCGCCGCCTAAGGCGTCCGCCGACCACGGCGCGGAAGGCGGCTCGACCGCCGGCAGCGGACGTCGCGGACTTTCGAGTTGGGGGAAGCGGTCCTTACTTGCCAGGCCGTCCTAGAAGGCGACAGCGGCTGGGTCGGACGCCAGAGGCTCCACGCCGCTCGCGCTGCGCGTCTCCACGGCGAGACATTGTTTCGAACGAGACATCTGGACAGTTTGGGATGGTGGAACCAAGCTGCTGAACATTGGGCTGATCTCGCGACCAAAGGCTCGCGTCGAGGCTGGTGGTAATTGTCGGAGGTTCCTTTGACCTGGCTTTCGCCGTTGCGCCCGCGCCTGACCGGGCGTCTGGCGCGGATCATGCTCGCTTCGACCGCGCTCAGCGGGATCGCCTGGGTCTCAGCCGAGGCGGGGACCTAGCCGACGGGGGCTTCGGTCGCTTCGGGCGCGGTGTCGATCGCCAAGACGCCGACCTCGCTGACGGTGACGCAGGGCTCGCAGAGCGCGATCGTCAACTATCAGAGCTTCTCCATCGGCAAGGGCGACAGCGTCACCTTCGTCCAGCCGAATTCGACCTCGGAGATCCTCAACCGGGTCACCGGCTCGACCACCTCCGTCATCGCCGGGACGCTGACCGCCAACGGCGTGGTCTACCTGGTCAACCCCAACGGCATCGCCATCACCTCCACCGGCGCGGTGGAT
>Ga0302314_10015735_pt1 | contig 12838 bp, 13 predicted proteins | sample III_Palsa_N2_3_FD_200533 | JGI IMG/M metagenome (GOLD analysis project Ga0302314, IMG submission 200533) | Peat permafrost microbial communities from Stordalen Mire near Abisko, Sweden - III_Palsa_N2_3 | ecosystem: Environmental > Terrestrial > Soil > Palsa > Peat permafrost | place: Sweden...
GGAAGGCGCCGGCGACAAGATTGCGCGCATCACCACGAAGGGCACGATCACGGAGTTCGACGTTCCAACGCCGAGTTCGGGACCGTCCGTCATCCGCGGCGGCGCCGGCTCCGACCTGTGGTTTACGGAGCGCGACGGCGACAAGATCGGCAGGATCACCACCGCGGGCAAGGTCACCGAATTCGACGTCCCGACTGCCAGCGCCGAGCCGGCCGGCATCGCGGTCGGTTCGGACACGGCCATCTGGTTCACCGAGAATGCCGGAAACAAGATTGGCCGAATGACGACGGCGGGAAAGTTCACCGAATACGACGTGCCGACCGCAAACGCGCTGCCCGCCGGCATCTGCGCGGGGCCGGACAAGAACCTGTGGTTCGCCGAGACGGCCGCCAACAAAATCGGCCGCATCACCACCGCCGGGAAGATCACCGAGTTTCCGGTTCCGACCGGGAATTCGGAACCCAGCGTGATCGAGCCCGGCAGCGGCACGACGATGTGGTTCAGCGAGTACACGGTCGGAAAGCTGGCGGCGATCACGACCGCCGGGAAGATCACGGAGTACGCGATCACGGGTGGCTCGTCGTCCGGCCCCGTCGGCATCGCGACGCACGACGGTACCGTTTGGGCGACCCAGTACAAGTCGGACCAGATCGTGCACTTCACGCCGTAGGACCGCGCTGCGCGGAGCCCACCCCGCCCTTTCTCCTTCGGCCTTAATCCCCTCCGCTGGGTTCGGCTGGTAGAATGCCGCTAGGCGCCACGCCTTTGGATGGACCGAGGCGTCGTACGCTGGCGAAGAGGGGTATATGAGGCCGATCGAGTTGTTGCGCGTCCTTGGTTTCGGTGTCGCGCTCGCTGGCAGCGTCGTCTGCACGAGCGGCGTCCCGGCGAGTGCGCAAGCGTATGCCGGTCAAGTTCAGAGTAATCAGGCGCTCGACAGCATCGCAAATCGTATCAACCAGGACATCGCGGCCCTCGTCGGCGACGATACGGATTACGGCCGGCACCGCGTGCGGGCGATCGGCTTGATGCGCAGGGCCCATGGGGCGATCGCGGCGGCAGAAGAGTACGCCGCATCGCACGGTGCGGGCGCAGGCGCGGTCAATCCCGGCGCGGCCGACGCGGCGCGCGGCGGCGTCGTCCGGCGCCCGCAAGCGAGCAGCGACGAGAACATCGTCGCCGTTCGCAACGACCTCCAAGCGCTCGTCAACGAGATGCGCGCGACCCCGGAAGACTACGGTGGGCACCGCACGGCAGCGGCCAACGACCTCGCAACGGCGGTCGTCGAGCTCGGCAACGCGCTAGAGTACCGCCAGACCCACCGGTAGCACTCCGACGGCCCCGCCGTCGCCACCGCGCGTGCGAAGAACGCCACCGTTCCGTCGAACAAGAGAGACGCTGAATTCGCACGGCGTTGATCGAGCCGTGGCCCGGCTCCGAGGTCAGGCGAGGCGCGTGTACAGGATCGGGGTCGCGGCCGCCTCGCGCGTCACGAGGCCGCGGACGAGCGAATACTCGAGATGCGCGATCGTTTCGGCAACGGCGAACTGTTGGAGCGGCTCGGGCAATTCCTCGAACGGACGATCGCTGCGCGTCCAGGGAATCGCGCGCGCCACGTCGGCCGCCGTCGCGGGGGCGGCGTCGAGCGCGCGCAATACCTGCTCCTCGCGAACGTCTTGATGCGCAAGGAGTTCGGTGCATCGCCGCGCGAGGTCGGGAAACGGCTCGCCGTGCGCAGGCAGCACGCCGGTGGCGCCGCGTGCTTCGACCTTGCGCACTGACTCCGCGTACGTGCCCAGCGGGTCGCCACGGAAATCGAACCAGATGCCGACGTGCGGCGTGATCGGATCGAGGATGTGGTCGCCGGAGAACAGCTTCCCCGTGCGCTCGTCCAAGAAGCACAGGTGCCCCGGCGAATGGCCCGGCGTCCATACGGCGCGTAAGCGGCCGACGGCGGCGTCGTCTTCGAGGAGGAGCGTCGGCTGCGCGAGCTCACTGCGACGGCGGTGCGACTCTTCCTCCGGCTCGGGCTCGACGCGCAGGCCGTTGCGTTCGAGCCACGCGTCCGACGCACGATCGGCGGCCGCCGGGTCGCGATAGATCCTCTGCACGATCTCCCAGTCGGCGGCGTGCATGGCGAGGTCGGGGACGCCGGCGCGCAGCAGCGTTCCGGCGAGGCCGTAGTGATCGAAGTGAAAGTGCGTGATCAACAGCCGGCGGATCTCGCCGAGCGACCGCCCCAGCTGCGAGAGCCCCTCGTGCAGCGCTGCGAGCACGTCGTCGGTCTTCCAGCCGCAATCGATCAGCGTCAGCCCGTCGTCGTCCTCGACGACGTACGCGTTCACGTAGCGCAGGGGATTCCCGCGCATCGGCAACCGGATCTGCGCGATCCCGTCGCCGAGCACGGTCGTTCGGTTCGCGTCGGGATCGACGCGTGCGGTTCGGGTCACGTCTCGTCGCCCCGTCAGATCAGCCGGCGCTGCCCACTTTAGAGGGGACCCTGGCGAAGAAGTCGTCGGGGACGAAGAAGTCGCGGGCGAGCCGCTCGTCGGGTACGGTCGCGTATGCGGAGAAGTCGGTCGTACCCTGCGCCCGCAGCACCTCCTCGTCGATGAAGAAATTCCCGGTGCACTCCCGCGACGGTCGTGTGACGATGGCGTACGCCGCGTCCGAGAGGATCTCCGCGCTGCGGCTCATATTGGCGACGGTCTCGCCCCCGAGCAGGTTGCGGATCGCGGCGGTGTCGATCGTCGAGACCGGCCACAGCGAGTTCACCGCGATACCGTCCTTGCGAAACTCCTCCGCCATGCCGAGCGTGCACATCGACATGCCGAATTTCGCGATCGTGTAGGCGACGTGCGGAGCGAACCACTTCGCCTCCATGTCGAGGGGCGGTCCGAGGTTGAGGATATGCGGGTTGCTCGAGGCGAGCAAGTGCGGAATGGTTGCCTTCGAGCACAGAAACGTGCCGCGCAAATTGATCTGCATCATCAGGTCGAACCGCTTCATGTCGGTCTTCAGCGTCCGCGTGAGCGAGATCGCGCTCGCGTTGTTCACGCAGACGTCGATCCCCCCGAACGCGGCGACGGTCTGCGCGACCGCTGCTTCGACTTGATCCTCGAACCGGATGTCGCAGGCCACCGCCAGGGCGTGACCGCCGGCCGCCTCGATCTCCGCGGCCGCCGTGTAGATCGTTCCGGGCAGCTTCGGATGCGGCTGCGTCGTCTTCGCGACGATCGCAACGTTCGCTCCGTCGCGCGCAGCACGCAAGCCGATCGCAAGCCCGATGCCGCGGCTGGCGCCGGTGATGAAGAGCGTCTTCCCACGTAAGTCGGCCATGCGGACGAGCTTTATGCGGACGCCGCCTTCTGGCCTGGAGCGGCTGGATGCCCCCGCCGCGGCTCGAGGATGAGCGGCTGGCTCGCGGTTCCGAGGAGGCCGCGCGCGTCGCCGAGCGTGGAGGACGTGAAGCCGATTCCCTCCGCGCCGATGTGCGTCGTCGCCCCGAGGTACGTCCAATCGCCGTCGGGCAGGCGATCGAGCGTGATCGCGATGGACGTCGGAACGAACAGATACGCACGCATGTCGAGTTCCTTGCTGAGGCCGTTGGCCGAATCCGCGACGGCGGCGATGCGCTCGACTCCATCCAGCGCGGCCCCCGCGACGATCGGGATCCGCACGCGCGACCAAACCTGCGCCGGCCCTTCCTCGCGAAAGCCGCCGCGCACGAATCGCCACTCGATCGCTTGCGCGTATGGCCAGCCGTCCATCCCTTCGAAGGTGACCTGCTCCTGGATCGGCGGCAACGCGGGCATGGGAGAGAGCCGCTCGCGTTCGAGCACGCCGGCGGGCACCGGGACGTCGTCGCGGTACGCGAGCCGCCAAACGGAGGCAGAGACGACCGCGCGTCCGCCACCCGAGAGGGTCACGCGCGCCAGTTCGATGCGCTTTCCGGGCCGGATGACCTCGACCGCCGCCGTCATGTCGTCGCGCGGAATCGCGCCGAGGAAATCAACGAGAACTTGCGCGACCCGAAGCTCGGGGCGCGGCATCGTTTGCCGCAGCACGTGCACCGCGAGAGCGCTCGGCGGGCCGCCGTGCTGCAGGCGATGATCCCACGGGCTCATCGTCGCGACGCTGGGGCGATAGACCATCTCGTCGACTTGCTCGTAGAAGGCGTCGGGCAGAGCCATACGCGCTTGTTGGCCGTCGCGCGTCCACGTCCATGCGAGCGTCCGCGTGCGGAGAGGGTCGCGGCCCACCGAGGTGCAAGCCAGGCGCCGTGAAAGTGCTTGCCATCGCGGCGTTCGCCATTGCAGCCGTCGCGGTCGCATCGACGTCCGCCGGCGCCGATGTCCTGGATACGCCCACGCCCGCGCCGGTGTGGACGAAGACCGTCGGCATCATGCGCGTCGAGCGGTTCGGGAGCGGCAACCCGGCACTGATTCTCGTCCCCGGGCTCGGTTGCGGGACTTGGGTGTGGCGCGACACGATCGCGCGCGAGGTGAAGCGGCATGCCGTGTATGCGGTGACGCTCGCGGGTTTCGACGGCGTGCCGCTCACCACGGACGCCGGGCTCGACGCCGCCGACACGAGCCTCGCAACGCTCATCGCGACGGAGAAGCTCGACCGGCCCGTCTTGATCGGACACAGCCTCGGAGGGTTCGCGACGCTTCGCTTCGGCACGGAGCATCCCGCACTGCTACGCGGCGTCGTCTCGGTTGACGGGTTGCCCGTGTTTCCAGCACTCGCGCAGTCGACGCCCGACCAGCGCGCGGCCGCCGCGAGCCGCATGGGGTCCGCGATCGCCGCGCAATCGCCCGGCGAGTACGAGGCGAGTCAAGGGCAGATCATGCGCGATTACGTCGTCGATCCGGCAATCGCGGCGCGCGCGACCACACTCGTGGAACGCAGCGACCAAAAGGCCATCGCGCTGTACGCCGGCCAACTCTTCGCACAAGATCTGCGGCCGCAGCTGCCCAAGTTGACGCTGCCCGGAATCATCGTTGCCCCGATCCCAGCCCTCCCGCTTCCCAGCTATCTGCCGCCGGAACTGGCGCAGCTCACGCAGGACCAGCGCCACGCCGGGATGCTCGCGTTCTACGGCACCATCATTGCCGGCGCGCCGTCGCTGCAGATCGTTCCGATCGACGGTGCACGCCACTTCGCCATGCTCGACCAGCCGGACGCATTCGCGACCGCGCTGGACACCTTCATCGCGTCACTACACTAGCACCCACGGCGGTGCGATGCGCGAACGCCCGGGCCGGATGTGACCGGACACCCGCAGGCTAGGAAGGCCGTCGACCGCCGGGCGCCAAAGGCCCGCACACGCGATCGCACACTCGGAGGCGTAGGTGTATGTCTGCACGATCTCTTCTGTCATGCGTCGGTGCCGGGCTCGTCCTGGGCGTCGCACTGCCGGCCCTCGCACAGAAGCCCACGCTCGCTCCGTCGCAGAGGGTGTCCCCCGGTGTGCTGGTGACCAGGATCGACACGAATTGCGCGGTGGTGCGCCATGCGATCACGACCGAGTCCGCGGTGGAGATCGTGCAGCGCGGGTCGACGTGGAGAGTCGCATCGGTGTCCGATGCGACCGTGGCCGAACGCACGCACGCCTCGGTGACGTACGCGAAGGTCTGGAAACAGGCCGGTCACTACGTCTGGGCGCAGTGGATCACGCGAGACGCGCAGGGCAACCAGCACGCCGACCAGTTCTGCTATCGGCCGGATGGATCGCTCGCGCGCGCGCGCCAGGCGACGACCGTCCCGGCGCTCGACGCGGTGTCCGTGAAGGTTGCGTACTTCAACACCGACGGGTCACTGATCCGCAAGAGCGCAACCTATGTCGTCGACGATCCGGCCGTCTACAAGCGCGTCAAGGACTTGCCGTTCTTCACGACGCTCCCGTAACGCTATCACGACGCTCCCGTAGCGCTACCACGACGCTCCCGTACGCTACGACGAGGCCTGCCTCCGGGCGACCGGTGCGGTCCAGGTCGTTCCGTCGGCGAACCGCGCGAAGATCGCCCGGCAGACGTTCGGGTGGATCCCAAGATACGCGAAGTTGACGAACTGATCGTACTGGTGCACGACCTTGACGCCGGACGCGAACGAGCCCACGTCGGTGATCGTCGCCTCTTCGCCACGATAGTTCGCGCGAAAGTGCACCTCGCTGACGCTCCTCTGGTCGCGGACCACAAATGCGATCGATAGCCCGCGGATCACGACGTACGGAACGTCGCTGCGGCCGAAGATGTAGTACGTGTTCGTCACGAGGTGACAGTCGACGATCGCGATGGGCGGGAGCGCCGGACTTTGCGCCCGTGCCGGCGACGTGAGGCAGGCAAGAACGGCTGCGACGAGCGTGAGGGTCGACTTCTTCATGGCACCTCCGGGGCAGCGACGGGAGCTAGAGAGCGCGGACGGCGACGAGCCGGACGAAGCCGGCGAGTCCTCCGGGAACGAATAGGACCAGCACGATGAAGAGCACCCCGAGGATGAACAGCGGCTCCGAGAGCGGAACGCGCAGGATCCCGGGCAGGGCCTGGATCGCGGGCGCACCCGAGAGCGCGACGAGCCGGAAGTCGAGGTACTCGTAGACGACGCCGCCGAGAACCGCTCCCCAGAGGGTCCCCACGCCGCCGAGCACGACCATGACGAGCAGCGCCAACGTGAAGTCGGCCGTGGCCACGGTCGGCGACGCGCCGCCTTGCAGCAGGAGATAGACGACGCCGGCGGCCGATGCCAGGAAACCCGAGAGCACGAACGCACCGAGCTTGTAGCGATACGGGTCGAGGCCGAGCACTTCGACGCGCCGCTCGTTCTCACGGATCGCCTGCCACACGCGCCCCGGCGGCGAGTTCACGGCCCACCAGCCCACGGCGTACGTCACCAGCAGGAGCGCGAGCGCGAGCCAGTACAGGTTGCGCGTGTTGACGACGCCGACGAGGGCCGCGGGCAGGCTCTCCGCGCCGAGCGGCAGGCCCTCTTCGCCGCCCGTCAGGCCGCCTGGGTTCTGCAGCACGAGGATCGACGCAGCTTGCGCGAACGCTAACGTGACCATCGCAAACGGAATGTCTCGTACGCGCAGGCAGATCGAGCCGAGGACGATCGGCAGCAGCAGCGAGACGACCACCGTGAGCGCGATGGCGTGCGGGAGATCCCAGTGCCAGCGAACCAGCGCGATCGCCGTGACGTAGACGCCGCTGGCGAAGTAGAGGGCGTGCCCGAACGACAGCAGCCCCGTATAGCCGAAAACGAGGTCGTACGTGAGGGCGAGCGCCCCGAAGACAAAACAGAGGCCGAGGAGGTTCAGCGTCCCCGGACTGCCGAGCGGATCGCCGAACACGCCGGGGAGGGACACGTGTGCCCACGGGAGCGCGACCAGGATCGCGAGGACGACCGCTACTGCGATCGCTCGGATCGGCGGCCTCACGTCGCGCTCCCGAACAGGCCGCCCGGCCTGCGCAACAGCACGACGGCGAGCAGGACGACGACGGCGAAATCGCCCGTCCCCGCCGCTGCGTAGAAGTTGAGGAATTGCTGCAGCAACCCCACGATCACCGCGGCGACCGCGGAGCCCGTCACCGAGCCGAGTCCGCCGATCACGACGACGATGAACGCGAACAGCAGCATCGCCGTACCCCGGAACGGGTCGATCGTTCCGTAGTACGCGCCCGCGAGCACGCCGGCGAGCCCGGCCGCCATGCCGCCGATCGCGAAGACCAGCGTGAAGGCGCGCTGCACGTCGATGCCGAGGGCCGAGACCATCGCGCGATTCTCGACGCCGGCGCGTACGATCAGGCCGTAGCGCGTGCGCTGCAGAAAGAACCGCAGCAGCACGAGCACGAGCGCGGCAGCCGCGATCGTCAACAGGCGCGAGTTCGGGATCGCCGCGAAGATCGTCGTCGTGCCGGTCAGCCATACGGGCAGTTCCAACTGCCGCGGGTCGGCGCCGAACCCACCCTGCACGAGCGCGGTCGTCGCGAGCGCGAGGCCGACGGTGACGAGCACCTGACCGACGTGGCGCTCGTAGAGGGGGCGCACCAGCACGACCTCGGTGAGCGCGGCAAACACGCCCCCGACGCCGACGCCGACCGCGACGGCGAACAGGAAATGCAGCCACGGTCCGCCGGCCGGCAGCGCTGCAGCGGCGATGAACGCGCAGTAGGAGGCGACCGTGAAGAACGCGCCGTGCGCGAAGTTCAACACGCGCATGAGCCCCCAAATCAGCGAGAGACCCGACGCGATCAGGAAGTAGAGCGCGCCGAGCGCGAGGCCGGTGATCACCAGGAGCGCAATCGTGCTCATGCTCGCGTCCGGCTCACGCGTGCCCTGCCGTCGCGAGGCCCAGGTGCTGTCGCGCGAGCTCGGGATCCGCGCTCAGCGTTGCGATCGTCCCGCGGAAGACGACGCGCCCTTGGTCCAGCACGATGGCGTCACCCACCAACCGGCTCGCGACGCCGAAATTCTGCTCGACCAGTAGGATCGTCGCGACCATGGCGGCGCGCTGCAGCGCGTCGGCCACGTTCTTCACGTAGAGCGGTGAGAGGCCTTTCGTCGGCTCGTCGATCAACAGGATGCGGTTGTCGGGCACCAGGAGGGCGCGTGCGAGTGAGACCATTTGCTGCTGCCCCCCGGACAGCGTGCCCGCCTTTTGCGCGGCGCGCTCGCGCAGCTCGGGGAAGAGCTCGTACACGAGGTCGTAGCGCGGGGGCGCGCTACCGCGCTCGGCCAGCCGCAGGTTTTCTGCCACGGTGAGCCCGGCGAATACGTCGCGATCCTCCGGGACGTAGCCGACCCCGCGCCGCACGACCTCGTGCACCGGCAGGCGCGTCAGTTCCTCGCCCGCCAAGCGGACGCTGCCGGTGCGCCGGACGAGCCCGAGGATGCCGCGCAGCGTCGTGGTCTTGCCGACGCCGTTGCGGCCGAGCAGGCCAGTGATGCCGCCTTCCCGCACCGCGAACGACACGTTCTGCAGGATATGCGACTCTCCGATGAACACGTCGAGTTCGCGCACGTCGAGCAGCGGTTCGTTCGTCACAGCGGGTCACCGAGATACGCGGACTGCACGGTCTCGTTCGCGACGATGCGCTCGGGCGTGTCGATCGCGAGGAGCGCTCCGTGATGCATCACGGCCATCCGGTCGGCGACGCCGAGGATCAGGTCCATGCGATGCTCGACCATCAGGACCGTCTTCTTCTCGTCGCCGTGGATGCGCCGGATCAGCGCGACCATGTCCGGCACGTCCTCGACCGCCATGCCGGCCGTCGGCTCGTCGAGCAGCACGATACGCGGCTCGCCGCACAGCAGGATCGCGAGGTCGAGCTTCCGCTTCTCGCCGTGCGAGAGCGACCCGGCCACGGCGTCGGCACGCCGCTCGAGGCCGACGAGCGCGAGCGCCCCGCGAGCCCGTTCCAGCGGCGCGCGCTCGCGGGCGGCCAAGCGCCACACCGCCGCGCTCCCGCCGAGATACGCCTCCGCTGCAACGCGCGCGTTCTCGAGGACGGGCAGCGCCGCGAAGATCGAGGACGTTTGGAACGTCCGCCCCAAGCCGCGCCGCGCGCGAACGTAGGCGGGCGCTCGCGTGACGTCCTCGCCGCCGATGAACACGCTCCCCGCGGATGCTCGCACGACACCGGAGAGCAGGTTGAACAGCGTCGTCTTGCCGGCACCGTTCGGACCGATGATGACGAGAAACTCGCCGGGCCGAACGTCGAGCGACACGTCCGAGACGATGTCGACGCCGCCGATGCGCAGCCCGAGCCCCTGCGTGCGCAGGATCGGCTCGGCATCGGCGGCGTTCACGCGCGTCTTACGGGAACGCGTGGACGGGGGGCGCGACCGCGTTCGGTTCCAGCGTCCGCACGAGGTGCGGCTCGACGTTCGCGCCCGAGCCGACGAGCCGGCAGATGAACATCGGCTGCAGCATGGCGTGGTCGGCGGCCCGGATCGTCTGCCCGCCCTTGGGCGCGCCGAACGTCCAGCCCTCGAGCGCGGGAACCGTCTTCGCGGGGTCGTCGCCGTCTGCGACCTGCACCGCATGCACGATCATCTGCGCGGCGACGAAACCGTCCGGATCGAAGAGGTCCGGCACCTTGCCGGTTTTCTTGAGCGCGGCCGTGAGGTAGTTATTCGCCGCGTTGTTCTTCGCCGGCGCCTGATAAAAGTAGTGCGAAAGGAACGTGAGCTTGCCGGCGACCGGAGCGAACACGGGGTACGACGCGCGCTGATCGAGGCCGGTCACGATCTTCGTCTGCGCGAGCACGCCCTGGTCGTCGAGCGCCTTCCACATCGCGCCTGCGGTCGCGCCCGCCCACGCGATGAAGATGAGGTCGGGATGCGCGTCCTTCGCCTTCTGGGCGAACGGCGTGAAATCGTTCGCCGTCAGCGGAACCAGCAGGCTGGAGACGTCGGCGCGACCGAGCGTCGCCTGCACCGCGCCGACGTTGGCTTTCCCGAACGCGCTGTCCTGAGCGAACACGAGGATCTTCTTTCCCTGCAATTCGCCGATGACTTGTGCCGCGGTTGCCACGTCCTGAAACGTCTGACGGCCGGACCGGAACGTGAAGCGATTGTTGCCGGTCACCGCATCCGCCGCCGCCGGTCCGGAGATGAAGAGCACCTGATTCTCTTTCGCGAGCGGCGCGAGCGTCAGCGCGACGGCCGAACTCGTCGAACCGGCGATGATCTTGTATCCCTGCCCGATCAGGCCTTTGGCTTCCGTGACCGCGGTTGCCGCGGTACCCGCATCGTCCATCTCGGTGACGTTGATCTTATGACCGTTGACCGCGCCGGTGCCGTGCGTCGCGTAGGCGAGCCCGATCTTGAACCCGGCCTCGTACTGCGCGCCGTAGCTCGCGAGCAACCCGGTGCTGGAGAAGATCAGCCCGACGTTGACGGGAGCTTTGTCGGCCCCCAAGACGGGTACGGGAGCGGCGCCGAACGTCGAGGTCAGCGCGATGATCGCGACCGACGCGGCGACGCGCGCGGGATGCTGCAGTCTTCTCAAATGATCTCTCCGCGTTCTGCGTGGATGCGTGACACGAAATGCGGCCGCCATCGACCGACGTATCGCGCGAATCGAGAGGAGGCGAACACGTTCCGGCGAACGCGCGGCCTTTCCCTGCAGCGGCGGTAGCTGATGCGAGACGTACACGAAGTCGACGACCTGCGCTCCTGCGCCGGCGTGTCGTACCTGCCCACGCGAGCGCTGCCGCCCGGCGCTTCGAGCCTGCACGGGCCGGGCGTTCCGTTCGGTTCTCCGGCCTATGCCGCCGCCGACGCGCGCGACATCACGCCCACATCGGTCCAATCGCCCGCGACCCCGATCCCGGGTTGGCTGGCAACGGGCTCACTCTGGACGGACGAACGCTTCGTGGTTCGCGTGCCCAAGGCATGGAACGGGCGGCTGATCGTCGCGGGGACTCCTGCGCAACGTTCCGAGTTCGCGTGCGACCGGCTGTTCGCGGATCCTCTCCTCGCGCGCGGCTACGCGTACGCTTCCGGCAACAAGGGACAAGGTGACGGCGCCGTGCTGCTCGAGGCGGGCGTGACGATGTCCGTCGAGGGAGCCGTGCTCCCACGGTTTCTTCTTCCCGATGGCCGCGGCATATCGTTCGTGCAGCATGCGCCGGGGCATACGATGGAGCGCTGGCTCGATGAGTTCCTTGCGGTCACCGAGGCGGCGCACGCCATCGCCGGCGAGGTGTCCGGCCGCGCGCCGCTCCTCACCTACGCCGTCGGCCTCTCGAACGGCGGATACGAAGTGCGCCGCGCGATCGAGGAGAGCGACCGGTTCGACGGCGCGCTGACGTGGAATGCCGTGCTGTGGACTCCGCAGCACAACCTCTTGCGCCAACTCCCCCAAGCGATCGCTGCGATGGAGGCGGGCAGGCCCGATCTCCTCGAGGGCCTCGGGCTTCCACCCGAGGTTGCGGCCGCGTCGGGTGCGGGCTCCCTATACGCAAAGAACCTCGCCGCCTACTGGTACGTCACGGTCTGGCTCCATGCGATGCATCTCGATCCGCAGGCGTCGCTGGCGTACGGCGACGTCGGCGACCCCGAGCGGGCCGAAGAGTGGAACGGCAGGATCGGCGCATGGCGCTTCGATCGTTCGCCGGTCGTCGAGCGGCGCGTTGCGGCCTTTGCAAACACGGGGGACATCCGCTGCAAGTTCGTCGACCTCGCGTCGCAGTTCGATCACCTGATCGCGCCGAGCGTGCACTTCGACGCCTACGAGCGCCTCGTCGAAGCCGCCGGGCGGAGCGACCGTTATCGGCGGCACATGCTGGCGAACGCGCAGCACGTGGACGCGTGGTCCGACGATCCCGACTACCCGGCGATGCAGTCCGCGCACGCGCGCGTCATGGCGGCATTCGACGAATTGGTGCGCTGGGTCGAAGGCTAGCCTCCGACGGGAATCGCCATCGAGACCGCAAAACCAGCCGGGCAAGCGAGCCTGCTGCGCTCGCCTGGGCCCCATTCGCGCGCCGAGCCGGCACGTGGCCGCCGCCACGCGCAAGGGTGATGTTGGCGTAGCGCGTAGAGTCTCTGCCAGAGCACGAGGACGAAGGAAGGAAGACGTTGGCCCAGGTCTCTGCGCCGCAACCGAAACAAGTCCGCTTCGCCGGCCTCGGGCCCGGCTTCTGGCCCGTGACGGCCGTGCTCACGGCGCTGAGCATCGCCTTCGCTCTGTGGATCCTGTACGCGCCGCTCGACGCGATCCTGCCGGGGGAGTCGCACGAGGTCACCGACCGGGCCGCCGACGTGGATGCGCTCTTCAAGTTCATGAGCGTCTTCGGCGGAGCGATCTTCTTCTACGTGTCCGGATACG